>Ga0335398_10004570_pt1 | contig 19058 bp, 18 predicted proteins | sample BON03_FD_205742 | JGI IMG/M metagenome (GOLD analysis project Ga0335398, IMG submission 205742) | Freshwater microbial communities from Lake Bonney liftoff mats and glacier meltwater in Antarctica - BON-03 (spades assembly) (version 2) | ecosystem: Environmental > Aquatic > Freshwater > Ice >... | reverse complement strand
ATTAAAGATAACGACGTCTGGGAAAAGGAGGATGCTGAACACAGTAAACTGAAAAATGCCATCAGGACCATTGAAAAGAAGAATTTTAAACTGCTGAATGAATGGACAGAAAAACATCCTACTTTCAGGGATTACGACTCGCCTTATAATGATAAGTATTTAAAAATTGTGGGACAAACCATGAGCGGAGATAAAGAGCATATGGATAAAGTGATTAGAAAGTTGGCAAAGAATTGCGTAATTGATAAAAGTATTTAATAAATATTTATTTAATTCGTATTATATGCTTATAATAAGGATATAATGTAAGCATATATTATAATATAACTATATAATAATGTTCATAAGAGAAACAGGAGAATTTATAAATTCATTTATACCTACCTTTAAAAAAGGTAAAAGGACTCAACAAAAGTCAAAAGAATATAATAAAATATTAAAAATATTATACAATGATATTTACAGTGCTTATATGAATCTGCGTAAAACGTCATGTAGAAAAAGTTATCTTAATAAAATAACTACAAATGATTTATCAAAAAACCCAGAAATGTATAATGGCAATACAAGGTTCTTCCCATCAGATATAAAAAAATATATTAATGAGAATGAAAAGTACCAATTAACATTTAAGTGTAAAGTCGGGGGGAGAGATATTCGTATTTATTTTACATTATTTAATGAAGATAATTTATTAGAATTAGATAAATATACTGAATATGTAGATATCATGTATATGTGGTTAGATATATGTGGTTCATATTCATTGAAACACTGTGCAAACACATTGGATATTTATATATACCAAACACCATTTTCAAAAACTCTACCAAATAAAATGTCAACCACAATTGGAATCGATAATGTAAATACCGCATTTACAACATGGTGTAGTCCAAAAAGTGAAATTGTAATTTATCGTGAGGAAGAATGGTTTAAAGTATTCATTCACGAGACGTTCCATTCATATGGTTTAGATTTTGGGTCAAGTAATAATGTATCTAATTTACATAAAAAACTTCAAACGATATTTCCAATAGATAGTAATTTTGATGTTACCGAATCATATGCGGAAGCATGGGCAAGAATAATAAATTGTGCGATTTGTAGTTTTAATTCTCTTAATAATAAAAAAGATTTTAATTTATTTAAGGATTATATAAATTTTTGTATTGAATTTGAACGTATTTTCTCTCTTTATCAATGTATCAAGGTGTTAAATTTCATGGGATTATCTTATGAAGACCTACACGGCAATAAAGATACTCATGCCTACTTACGAAAGAATTTGTATAGAGAAAATACACATGTATTTGCGTATTATGTGTTAACCTCTATATTTTTAAATGATTATAGTGGGTTTCTAGAATGGTGCTATAGTCATAATCCATCGTTTTTAAAATTTAGTAATACGCAACCAAATTTTGATAAGTTTTCGAAATATATCGAATCTAATTATAATACTTCATCATTTAATAATTCAATAAATGATATGGAAAATTTATATAATACATTTGGAAATAAAACAGGGAATAAATATAAAAAAATATTAACAAGCACTAGAATGACGATTATAGAATTTTTATAAAGATATGAGTAGTATATTCCTTTTTTTATATGTATTACGTTTCTTATATGTATTACGTTTTTTATATGTATTACGTTTCTTATATGTATTACGTTTTTTATATGTATTACGTTTCTTATATGTATTACGTTTCTTATATGTATTACCTCCATTATGTAGTTTTAATTGTTCGGGAGTTAAAATATAACTTGATTTTTTGCCCAGTTTTTCTCCATCCAACCAGTTTATTCTAATAGGGTCGGTTAATGTCCATTTAATTTTTTCGCGAAGACTAGGTTTATATGAATTATCTTTTTTCCATTTTTCATAATTATTTAACTCAGCAAACCATTCTTCGTATTTTTTTTTTTCATCAACTAAATCGTCTTCCTTCAGTTCTTGAAGATATTGTTTTACTTTAATATTTCTTTTAGATGCTTCATTTTCCATTTCTATTCCTTTTTTTATTTCTTCTTCATCTCTTCTTTTTTTAATAATAGATTCTTCAACTTCTTTATATTTTGCTCGTTCGTCTTCCTCTCTTTTTTTTGTTTCAGTTAAAATTTTTAACATATTAGTATCTCTATTATAAATCTTTTTTTATTTTTTTTTTTCATAAGATGTTAATTTATACTCATGGTCTTCTGGTATAAAATCCTCATCTATTTGAATATAACTTGATTCAATCGCTTTTTGTAAATCATTTTCATTTATATAGTGTAAATTAGTTTTTTCTTTCCACTCTATAATAAGTTTTTGGTCTTCCTCATTTAAGGAATTTAAATATTCAATTTCTTTTGCTCTTCTAAACAAATGATAATTGTTAATAAGAGATTCTTGTTTATCATCATTATATAAAATCATATAAGTAATATTATTGCGAGTTTTCCAAAGATTAAATATTTTTTCTTCATAGTCATCTCTAATATATTTTTTATTAATTAAAATTTCAAAATTATCTAAAATATATTCTAAATTACGTGGAGATGTAAATGTAATATCTTTATTATCAGTAATCCATTGGTTTAATAAATATTGTTCTTCGAGTGATAATATATGATCAAAATAAATATTATATTTATTTTTTTCTTCTGGTTGAACTGTATATGTTTCTGGAGTACCCCCAAGTAAAAATTTATTATTTTTATGATTACGATTACGATTTTTTCTTGTTTTATTTTTATTATATTTTATTATTTTTATTACCATTTAATGTAAAATTAAATGTATTATATTTAAAATATAACTATATTATTATTTTCCACACTTGAATATTTGAATATTTAAAATTGAATATTTAAAATTAAATATAAAATATTATTCTACCAATCTGAATGATAATACACCGCACCCGAGTAATCCAACCATTCATCTAATGTGAATTTAATAAAATCATAAGGTAGAATATATGTTTTATACTCCATATCAATCCCATATGATGACATTTCATAATAGTGTTTTAACGAATCTTCGCTTTTCATAATATTTAAAAATTCTTCAACAGAGTGTATCTCAGAATCATTTGAACCAATGCCGCTGTATCTTATATAAGGCATATTTATATTTATATAAAGTTAGGGTTTAAATGATAATAATCAAAATTATATAATCAAATTTATATAAATTTGATTATATACACCCTTGCATATTTAAAACGGCACAAAATAAAGATACATTTTTTTGAATAAAAAATTGATTTGTTGTTTTTATTCAATATAAATATACTATAAGCATTATATTGTTTTGAACATAAACTTGAAAATATGATTGATATTAAATCTAAACGATGTATTCACAATAATTGTATGAAAATACCTAATTTTAATATTCCGACAGAAACTAAAGCATTATATTGTTCTGAACATAAACTTGAAAATATGATTGATATTAAATCTAAACGATGTATTCGCGATAATTGTATGAAACAACCTACTTTTAATATACCAACTGAAACTAAAGCATTATATTGTTTTGAACATAAACTTGAAAATATGATTGATATTAAATCTAAACGATGTATTCGCGATAATTGTATGAAAAGACCTACTTATAATATACCAACTGAAACTAAAGCATTATATTGTTTTGAACATAAACTTGAAAATATGATTGATATTAAATCTAAACGATGTATTCGCGATAATTGTATGAAAATACCTAATTTTAATATTCCGACAGAAACAAAAGCATTATATTGTTTTGAACATAAACCTGAAAATATGATTGATATTAAATCTAAACGATGTATTCGCGATAATTGTATGAAAAGACCTAATTTTAATATTCCAACTGAAACAAAAGCATTATATTGTTTTGAACATAAACTTGAAAATATGATTGATATTAAATCTAAACGATGTATTCATGATAATTGTATGAAAATACCTACTTATAATATACCAACTGAAACTAAAGCATTATATTGTTTTGAACATAAACTTGAAAATATGATTGATATTAAATCTAAACGATGTATTCATGATAATTGTATGAAAAGACCTACTTTTAATATTCCGACAGAAACTAAAGCATTATATTGTTTTGAACATAAACTTGAAAATATGATTGATATTAAAAATAAACGATGTATTCATGATAATTGTATGAAAATACCTAATTTTAATATTCCGACAGAAACTAAAGCATTATATTGTTTTGAACATAAACTTGAAAATATGATTGATATTAAACATAAACGATGTATTCATGATAATTGTATGAAAAGACCTAATTTTAATATACCAACTGAAACTAAAGCATTATATTGTTTTGAACATAAACTTGAAAATATGATTGATATTAAACATAAACGATGTATTCATGATAATTGTATGAAAAGACCTAATTTTAATATACCAACAGAAACTAAAGCATTATATTGTTTTGAACATAAACTTGAAAATATGATTGATATTAAAAGTAAAAAATGTCAATTTGAAAAATGTTTGGAAACGCCATTATTTGGATTACCTAATAAACGAATTCAATATTGTTTTGAACATAAACTTGAAAATATGATTAATTTGGTATTAGAAAATAAATGTAATATTTTGGAATGTCATAATGAATATAATTTTATTATTAATAATATAAAATATTGTAAACAGCATAATCCGGATGAAAATATATTAAATATTGTAAAAAGATTATGTAAATATTGTGATATTAAAGAGGAATGTGATTTTATTTGTAAAGATTGTAAAAAAATTCAAAATAAAAAAGAGTGGGGTATTGTTAGACATTTAAGAAAATCAATTGATACTATATTTGAGTATAATTCAAGTAAAATGTTACAAGGTTGTAGTAAAAAGAGACCCGATATTTATTTTGAACGTAATAAGCACAGTATAATAGTTGAAATTGACGAACACCAACATAATTCATATGAAGATAGTTGTGAATGTGCCCGTATAAATGAGATAGTAAATGGTATTGGTGGTAAAAGTGTTATTATTATTAGATATAATCCAGATATAGTAAAAAATAAAGGTAAACAAATAAATATAAAACAATGTGCCCGTATTGATCTATTAGTAAAAACAATTAAAGAGGAATTAGTAAAAGAATATGATACTTTTATAGTAAAAATTATTCAAATTTATTATAATGATAAATATGATACATATAAACCTATAAAAGAAGAAATAATTACAGATCTTGTTTGTGTATAATAAACTAAAACTAACTATCTTTCCAATATCTCGCAGGAATAGCATATGAAGGTTTTTCAAAGTCTAACATTTGTGCTCCAAAACCAAACCATTTTTCTTTATTTACTTTCTTTTTATTTGCTATTCCTGCTAATGTTTTTTCACTTAAATAATATTTTTATCTATATCTTTTCTTGGTATTAATATATTTTTAACAGGTATTCTGTCTTTTACCGACGGTAGGTTCAATAATAGATGTGGATAGTTCATTAATAACATCTTCGCTTATTAAAACATTTTTAAATATTTAAAAATAATAAGAAATAATTGTTGACACTATTCATTTTTATAAAAATTGATAAGGATATAAAAGACAAAATATAAAATATAACCCAAACATATAAAATATAACCATTCAGTAATGGGTATTCAGCATTTGAATAAATATATTCGCGATAAATGTAATAGTATTTCAGTTGATCCTAATATAAATGGATGCGACGCAATTAAAACAGTATCTTTTTCCTTTTTAAATGGTCGCACAATAGTAATAGATACAAGTATTTATCTATATCGGTTCACCTCAGAAAATTGTTTAATCGATAGCATGTATCAAATGATTTCGTTGTTTCAAAAAAATGGAATTATTCCAATATTTATATTTGACGGTCATTCGCCGCCTGAAAAGAAAGAACTTATTAAACAAAGATGTCAAGATAAACAAGTTTCAGAAAATAAATATAAAGAGTTACAATTTAAATTAAAGGATGCAAATGATTATGAAGAGAGAAAAGAAATTAATAATGAGTTGGATTCATTAAAAAAGAAATTTGTTAGACTTAAAAGAGAAGATATTAGTAATGTGAAAATGTTATTAACCCTATATGGAATTACCTATTATGTGGCTGATGGCGAAGCAGATAAATTATGCGCGAAAATGGTAACAGAGAATCATGCTTATGCGTGTTTAAGTGAAGATATGGATTTATTTGTTTATGGGTGTGATAAGGTATTAAGGTATATTAGTTTATTAAATTCAACATTTGTATTATATGATTTAAATAAAATATTAAAATGTCTAGATATGTCATTTACACATTTCAAAGAAATATGTGTGATATCAGGAACGGACTATAATTATACTGATAATTATACTGATAATTCTATAAATACTGATAATTCTATTAATACTATTAATACCATTAATTTTCATAAAACAATACAATATTATGAAAAATATAAATTCTATATTAATGAAAAAAATGAAAATGAAATAGAGTTTTATGACTGGGTAAATGAAAATACAAATTATATTAATAATTATAATATATTAAAAAAAATATATATTATGTTTTCCTTAGATGATGTAGATACTGATAAATTTATTAATAGTAAATCTGCTACACCATCCTTTTGTAAAAATAAATTACATGAATTTTTAGGAAATTATGATTTCGTTTTTGTATAAAAAAAAGACCTTACTAAATCTTTTTTTATTTTTATATTTCTATTTTCTCTCTCTCTCTCTCTCTCTCTTTGATGAATAAAATGAGTATTTTTATATAACAAAAATTATAACATATTTAAAGTGTGAGTTGTTCTGATAATTCGCCAATCTCTGTTTCTGGTAAAAGTTTTTGAATAATTCCGCGGCACATTGGACACTTTTTATAAAACGTGTTCCTTCCATAATATTCGCGCCATTCTTTTTTTGAAACTTCTAGTTTTGAATAACATTTAATGCATACATTGTGTCCACAATTTGAATGAGTTTCAGTTATTTCTAAACACACACAGCAGTCATTTATGGAGGAAGTAACATTTTCATAGAGATTGAGAATAGAGTAGATTGTAATCATAATATTTTCTTTAATTATGCCATTATTTTCTTGATTTTTAGAAGAATCACACAATAACCCTTTGAATTGATTAAATTTTAAATTGTTTATTTTTTCAAAAATCAGTTTGACTCCTTCTTCTAATGCGAACTCCTCATTAAAATCTCTCACTACAAATTCTGCCATCATATATTCATTGTTTGGTGCCAAGTGGATAGTACATGAAATACAACTAATTTCATGATGATTGCCTTCGTATGAAAACTCTACATTTACGGGAATATCGTCGATTTTTTTAATTGGAAGTTTCAAACTGTTATAGATGCGAGGATTACAATTCTCTAGAAGGTATAGTGAGATGTGCTTAAAAAACTGAGATTTTTCTTCTTGCGACATTTTGTAGAGATTACGGATTTCTTAGTTTCTGGATTTTAGTTTGGATATTGTTTCACATTAAAAAGAAATTCAATTTTTGAAAATGTGTATTATATTTCATTATTTAGGTTTTTGTGAGAGATAATATAGTTATTTATTAAACAATATTAAAATAACAAGATTGTATATATATTAAAACTAAATAAAATGGATGATAATATTAGTGAATATATATTAAATAATAATAATAATATAGAAAATAAACCAAATTCTGATTTAAAAGTAAAAACAATTCTCAAAAAAAAATCAATTATAAAAAAAAGAAAGCATTTGGATAGTGATAATTTTGTTATGCCTGAAATAAAAGATTATAATTCATTTAAAACTAATAATTATAAAGTTCAAGACTTAAAAGATATATGTAAATATTATAAATTAAAAACAACTGGGACAAAAGAAAAATTAAATAATAATATTTTTACTTTTTTAAATAATTCTTATAATGCTAATATAATTCAAAGAGCATGGAAAAAATATTGTATTAAAAAAATATTTTTTTTACATGGTCCAGCAAGTAAGAATAGGAAACTATGTGTAAATGAAACAGAATTTTTTACAATGGAACCATTAAATACTATATCTTATTCACAATTTTTCAGTTTTAAAGATGTAGATAATATGGTTTATGGGTTTGATATTATGTCTTTATATAATTTAATAAAGACACACGGGACGAATTCCACAAATCCGTATAATAGAAATAAAATTACGAAAAATATAATAACAGATTTAAAATATTTAATTTTATATAGTAAAATCACAGGAAATGAATTAAAGATTGAAATAGAAGAACCAAAAGAAATAAAAAGAGATATCCTTCAACAGCATATAATGAAAATAAGAACACTATTTCAAGAAATAGATCGTTTAGGTAATTATACAAATGTAGAATGGTTACTTAATCTTTGTCGAGGGAATGTATTACGGTTCATACGCGAATTGTATGATATTTGGAATTATAGAGCACATTTAACGGAAATAATCAAAATAGAAATTTGTCCACCGAATGGTGATCCATTTTCAAGAATAAATATATTTAATTTAGAACATTTAGAATTACCAGAACTTTATTATAATTTAATCAAAGTATTAGAACCCCTTGTAAAAAATGGAATTAATAATGAAAGTAAATGTTTAGGAATTAATTATATATTATGCGCATTAACTATTGTTAATAGTGATGCAGCAGAAGCATTGCCATGGTTATATTATTCAGTATCGCATAATTAATATTCATGTATTCATGTATTTTTTATAATTAATATTTTTTATAAAAAATATAAAAAATATAAAAAAATAATAGTTATAAAAATAAAAATTGTATTAGTTTATTTAGGGATTTTTTGTTATGTTATCAGTATTGTATTATATTATTTAATTTAAATAATATAATGCGTTAAATCACTTAAATAAATAGTGTTATGATAGAGTATAATAAGATGAGCAAGCAATCTGTTAAGAAGACTGAGACCAGTGCCCCTAAGACACCCAAGACCCCCAAAACTCCTAAGACCGATGTTGTAGAAACTGCGGCACCTGATTCTGTACCTGTTGTTAAGAAGTCAACCAAAAAGCAACCAGTGACTACTGCCAGCGTTGATACTTCTGTTCCTGCTGATACTTCTGTTCCTATTGATTCTTCTCTTCCTGTTGATACTTCTGTTCCGGTTGAACCTGTCTCCGCATCTACTGAAGTAATGTCTTCCCTCTCCAGTGATTATTCTGAATTTATGAATAAGCTTCAACAGATTAGCACTTTATTGTCTGGTCTTAAGAGTGAATTTCGCCAATTGGAAAAGCGCGCTTCTCGTGAACTTAAAACTGCTACTAAGGCTGGTGCTAAGCGTAAGCGCAAGACTGGTAACCGTTCTCCCAGCGGTTTTGTCAAACCTACACTAATCAGCAGTGAGTTGGCGTCTTTTCTTGGTCGCGAGGTTGGTGTTGAAATGGCGCGCACTGAGGTAACTCGTGAAATCAATGCTTATATCCGTGAACACAAACTTCAGGATAAGGATAATGGTCGCCGCATTATTGCCGATGATAAGTTGATGACACTTCTTAAGGTAACCCCGTCTGTTGAATTGACGTACTTTAATCTTCAGCGTTATATGAGTCCTCATTTTGCCAAGGCAGGCGCCGCCGCCGCGCATGATATTGTTGTTCCAACTTAAATCAATAATTATAAAAATAATAATATATAAATTTTTTATTATTTTTATAACAATTTATTCAAATACTTATTCATTATAAGTTACTATTTTTATGAATAGGAAATATAAATAATTTAATAATTTATTAAAAATTGAGTTAAATATATTTATAATATAATTAACTCAATTAATGTAATCATGATTAACGGTTATCACCTTTTACAAAATCCCAAAAACAAATTAGTATTAAAATGTTGTGGCGTAAAGTTATATAAAAATGAAAAATGTATATGTAAAGAAAATAATAATGAAGAAACAAAACAATCACAAAAACATGGATTTACATTTGAAAATGAGATTAGGGAAAAAATATTTAATTTATCACAAGAAAGTAATGATAGAAATATTCATGACATTCCGTGTGAAAAAAATAAATTTGACACAAATGAAAATATTTCTATAAAAACAACAGGTTCTCAAATAATATGTTGTGGTGATATATTACGATTTTATAACTATAATTTTAATAATAAAAATACAATGATTATTATACAATATATCCAAACAGAAACACATAAAACCATACGAAATATTTATGAAATTGATTATAATATGGAATGCCATAAAATATTATTTGGCAATTTAACCGAGGATGAAATAAAAACATATGTTGAGGGGGTAAAATCTATACCTTCATCTGTTAAAGGGAGTGAGGCAAAAAATATATATAATTATTTATATGAGAAAAAAAAATTATCAAAAAAATATAATAATATAATACAAATAAATCCTAAGGTTGATAGTAGTCAAAGCAGAGTTCAATGTTCTATAACAAATTTTGAAAAAACCCTTAAAAAATTTATAACATATAAATCATCAGATGAAAATCCAAATATAATAAGAGATAAAGAGATAATAATGTCTATTGAAAGTGGTAAAAGAACCCGAATTAGTAAAAGAAACCAAATTAGTAAACCTTAAATAAAAATTTTATTAAATTCTTTAATTAATTCTTGTTTTGATATAGACTTTGGACCTACTGTGTTGTTTTTACAATTAAAATTAATAATAGATAATTTATTAAATAAACTGTCTGTTAATATATTGTCGAATTTGATAAAATAATGTGATTGAAATGATTTGTTTTCTGTGTTCTTATCCACTTTACCTGCGTTAACGCCAACTCGTCTAAAAGATATATCATGTTCATCTTCTTTTTTTACAAAAGAATATTTTTTTGGAACCAATTTTTTAGGAATAGTTCTTTGTGTTTCCTTTTTTATCCATATTTGAAATACACAAGGGACATCATATTCTTTTCCATCAACTATAAATGAATTTTTTGGCAGATCATATTCGTATTCCAAATGAAAGTTAAAAGGAAAATGTTTTTTTAAACTTTCTTTTTTAAAACTTTTAGGTAATATAAATGAAATAGAATCACAATATTCAACTGATTTTTTTATAAATTTAATTGCTAATGATGATTGGCGACCAAATGGCGGATTTCCTATAATATGTTTTTTCTTAAAATTGGGGTTAAGAATCGCATTATAATCAAAATCGAAATAATCTTGTTTAATTATTTCATTATTTTCAGGTTCTAAATCATAAAATTTATAATTTGTAAATAAAGATTTTATACCATTAATAAATGCTCCATTTCCAGCACTTGGTTCAATACATAAATCATCTATTTTGATATTAAGTGTTTGAGCAATAAAATGAATACATTTATCAACTATATTTTGAGATGTATAATATTTATCGATTGTTTTTCGTTTTAACCCTGTTGTTTGTATTATTTTTTTATTATCATTATGAAGTTCATTAACTTCATTAACTTCATTTTCAAAACTCATTTTTGTTATATCTTGTTAATATATATTTTTATTTTAACTCAATTTTATAAATTAATAATTGATTGTAAATTAACAATTATTGTAAATTTTATAATATTACAATATTTATAGTAAATGAAAATAAATCCTCTCGGATTAATATCATTTGTTAATAGACTCATAAGAGAACTAATAATTAATGAATTAAATAATTTAACACGATAACAGGTGATGAATAAAATGTTATTTAATTAATAAACATTTCTCATAAAATTGATTTAAAGATAACCCCTTATATTATAATAACAATACAGCAATAAGCAGTTATTATCAATCATGTCTAACTCATCTGAAAGTCCAGTTATCAAGCACAGCGTGTTTAATCCTATCAAGGATATTAATTATTTGAAAGCAAAGACGAATAAATCTGGCGGAAAGTCAGTTGGCATTCGTCTTATGATGGAATGCCCACTCATGCTGACATGGGGAGCAAATAAATTTACAGACGAAATTACTGGTCGCACTACATACAAGATGTCGTTGGCGTTCCCACGACCTGAATATTCGACACCTGAAACTGATAAGTTTCTTCAACGTATGCTAGAAATGGAGACCAAGATTAAGGAAGACGCGACAACTCACTCAATGGAATGGTTTAATAAACCTAAGGATAAGATGCCATTACAAGTAGTAGATGCGTTGTTTAATCCATTATTGAAATGGCCCAAGGATCCACTTACCGGCGAACGCGATATGACAAAGACCCCTACATTGGATATTAAGTTGGAGAATTATGATGGATTCAATTGCGAATTATATGATATTCGTGGCGAAATGTTGTTCCCAGATAAGAATAATACCGAAATCACCCCTTTGACTTTGATCCCTAAGTTTACTAATATTGCAGCGATTATTCAGTGTGGCGGAATTTGGTTTGCTGGAGGTAAGTTCGGTGTTACCTGGAAGTTGTTTCAGGGCGTTATTCAACAGCGTGCTTCCTTGAAGGGAAAGTGTCTAATTAGTTTGTCAACTAATGAAATGAAGGAACTAAATAAGAGTACACAAGATCAAGAAGAAGATGAAGTTGATTCAAGTTCTACTTTGGAATTGGCAGAGGATAGTGATGTAGAAGAAGAACCCACATCTGAAACAGTGTCAGCACCTGCACAAATTATTCCTGAATCTTCACCCGTTGTGAAAAAGGTTGTGAAGAAGGTTATTCGTAAGAAGGATTAAATAAAGAATAAAGTTAATACATAAATAAACAATAAATAAAGAATAAAGTTAATATATAATTAAACTGAAAATACACAATAAAAATATTTTGTATTTTTTTATTGTGTATTTTTATTGTGAAATTCAAATACTTTTATGGAACTATTTATAATTAATAATTTATAAATTATTAACTGTTTTTATAAGAAAAATTATAAAATTTTCTAAATGATATATTGGACGATAATTATTATTATAATAATATAAAAAATTATACATTTTTATTAAAATAAGTGAAATATCATCATTGCTTATTTTTTTATTAATATTTTGTAGTATATACCAAATACAATCATTTATATTGATATTGTAAATTAAAATATCATATAAATTTTCTCTTAATAAAATAAAATTAATATTTTCATTACTTGAATTATTAATAAATAATAATAATATATTATCACATATTGTTTTATATGGTTGAGTTATAAAAGTATTTTTTGTATATATGTTTTTTATATTAACGATTTCATCTAATGAGTCGTTTATTTTAATATTATTATTACTATTATTACTAATATTATTATTGTGATTAATACATTTGTTATATATTAATCGCGAAGGTCTTTGAATATTTATAACAAAACACGATTTTAATATATTGTTTGGTATAAAACTTAATTGTTCAGTTATTAAAATAAATTTTAAATCTATTGTAGTCAATGGCATTGTCTGCATATAACTATAAAAATTATCTAATAATTCACTATGTATTTCATGAAAATATTTACAAACAATAATGCCGGAATTATGTTGTTTTACCATAATAATATCCACAACGGTATTATATATTTCATTCCATAACATTTTTGATTGGCACCCCAATAAAGACATATCTATTTCATAATGAATATCACTTATTTTATATAAATAAGTATTTTTATTATGTGTGACACTTATTTTTTTTTCATATTTAAGGTGTGAAGGACTATACTGTTTAATTAATGATAACATTTGTGTATATTTACCAACACCGGGCGGACCATATAATATAATATTTTTCATATCATTAATATTTTTAGGAAATGAATTATATAATTTATTTAATTTTGGATGTAGACTACAAGAATTATTATTTTTAATATAATTATCGAAATGTGTTTCATAGAATTTCATTTATTTATTTAACTTATTGTATAAGTATGATTATTAATTATATAATAAGTTAAATAAATCTCTTTATTTTATTACATAACAATATATTATAACCTATATTTTATATTTGTATAAAATGAATAATATAGACACTGATAATATAGACGCTGATAATATAGACACTTTAATCAGTAAATTTCAAAATAATATTAAAAGTCATCCTAATATTTCAAAAATATGGATTGAAACATTAGAATTACTAAAAAATAAAAATAAAATTTTAACATCGAAAGCATTATATGCGTTATCTTTAGTAGATAAAGGTGTTAATGATATTGATATACATGATATTATTATAGTTTCTATTTATCTCAAATCATTAGAATCATTAGAAGAAACATTAGAAGAATCAATAGAAGAATAAATATGATAAATTAATTTTATTCATAACTCATTATAGTTTAAATATATTAAGATATAATAGAATAATACTATTAATATACGAATGAATATTATTATACCTACTAATGATTTTAATATAAATAATGTTTATTTCCAAGAACCCATAAAAAATAATATTTTTGATAATAGTAATTTTATAAAAATTATTTATTCAAATAATGTTTTAATGCTTAATTGTATTGTAATAGAAATTAATTTTTTATTATTAAATAGTGAAATTTTTTATAATAAAAATAAGTATATCTATAATGTAAATATAAATTTTGATGCGATTCTTTCTCTTTATGAGATTGAAAAAAATATTCTTGGTAAATTATTATATTTAAATAAAAAACCCGTATATCGGTTATATGAATCGTTAATAACAGGACATATAAAAATTTTTCATGAAAAAAATGTTCGTGTTAATAATAATAACACAAACAATAATCGTGTAAATATTGATACAAAACTTATGCAATCATTTGGATTAAAAATTTCTGGTGTATGGGAAAATAATATAGAATATGGAGTGACATACAAATTTGTAAAATTATAAACTTATAAAGTTAACCATCAGTAGAAAAAAAAGTTAGAATTATATTCATGATTCCTATAAAAATCATATTAATTAATGTTATACCATAAGTAGTATATGCCATTTTATTTTGTGCATTGCCTTGAAATATGGACTGAAATAATACTATAATTTGAATTATGATTAACACTGTTGTTATAGTAGAAAACTGATAATATTCTGTCGCAACTTTACCCTCATTAATTTTCTTATAATAAGAAGTATTTAATCCAATAATCCAGGTAATTATGAACAGTGTAGAAATTGTAGGTAAAGAACTCATAACTAATAATTTAATAAAGTTGAAAATTCCTTTATCATTAGATTTAGAATCATAAAGGGATGTTGCTAAAGAAAATGTAATGAACATTGTACCTAATAGTGCTAATGCAACTACACCATATCCCCAAATAGCAGAAGTTGCAGGACCATTAATACCATCTATTGTTGGTTTATTAGAAATAAATAATTTAATAAGTATTCCAACTAATACAAATCCCGCCATAATTTGAAGGTCATAAGTAATATTTTGATTCATAATATAATATAATATTATAATAATATTATATTATTATTTTTTTATAAATTTTATATTATACAAAATATATTATATTATTATTTTTGATATAAGATAATAATATTTTTTTTTAATATTATTTATTTATAACATGTATAGTTTGGGAAATAATAAACCATTAATTGGGAGAGAAAATAATTATGTTTTAGACCGAAAATTAGTAACTGTACATTCAGAAGATCGTGATATAACAAAATGGATTAATTCGAATCAGTTTGAAATAACTTTACCTGAATCGATTTTAAATGTTCAGTCATTGCGTTTAGTAGAAGTAGGAATGCCATCAAACTTTTATACATTTAGTGATAATTATAAAAATACACAATTATCTTTTCAATATGATGGAACCGGAATTAAAAATATAAAAATTGGAGAAGGAACATATCCCCCGATTCTCTTGGCAAATGAACTTGAATATCGTTTAAATACTATAAATACTGGCGCTAATATACATGTATATTATGATAATATTTCTCAAAAATATTTTTTTGGAACTAATGTTGATATAGATTTTGAATTACTTTTTAAAGATGGAAGTCATAATTATGTAAATACAGATATTAGTTGTAATAATAGTAATATTAGTTCAAATCATAGTATAGATGAACGTTATAGTGATTGGGGTTTAGGATATTATTTAGGGTTTGATAAAGATAATTATAAATCTCAAAATGTATCAACTGAACTAAGTCTTGCTAATAATAAACTTGTAAATGAATGGATTACGAGTAAAAATATTGTAAAATATATACAAACACCTTATAAACAAGATATTATGGGTGAAAAATGTATTTATATGGAAGTAGAAAAATATAATTCAATGGATGAAATATATCCGTATACTGAAACAAGCAAAGATATGTATAATCATACCGGAATATCTGGAAAAGTAAATTCTGCGTTTGCTAAAATACCGATTAATGCCGACTATAATCAAACTTTATTCAATTCACGAAATATTTCATTACAAAACATAACTCATTATGAACCTCCTATAGAGAGAATATCTAAATTAAAATTTACATTTCGTTTTCATGATGGAAGATATGTTGATTTTCAAAATAATAAATTTAATTTTACATTAGAATTTAATTCATTGAAAAATGAAATTGGTCGTAGTTATAATGTGCGTATTCCTCAAACTTATTTATTATAAATAATATTGTTTATAATTGTCTGTTTATAATTATTATATATATATATATATATAATAAAAACAAAAGGATGCCAAAAACATCAAAAATGAAAGGAGGGGTTGAATTAAAACCTTCGTGGAACGATAGAACAAAAACCGACGCGTTAACTTATTTTTTAGAAAATTCCATGTTTAGAATACTTACTAATAATAGTATAAGTTGTATTACATTAATTGCAAAATTAAAAGATGGATTTGATACTCCATTTATAAGTATTGATTCATTAAATTTTGCCAGGGATATTACATCTATTTTAATAAAAGTGATACCTTCAAATGAAATTATATTGCGTCAAGGGTATAATACAGATTGGGCGGTAATTGATAATAGACCTGGATACAATGGAATAGAAATCAACAGTTTCACTACTATTAAGAGAGAAATAGAAACTCAAAAGGAAATTTATAGAAAATCTATAATATCGTCACATAGTTTTTTAGATGCTTCATGTCCTGCTATTATTGAAACAATGAATCCAGTATCGGAAGTATATGATATAAAAAAAATATTTTCAATGAAAAACATTATTCCCCGAGACCAAAAACCTAAATTAACTGAATTCGTTACTATTCAAACCATTTTAAATGCCAAAAATAGTGCTAATAATCAACCAGTAAATATATCACTTATTTTTATGGAATTTATGGAAGGATATAATGTATTAGGTAATTTGTTAAAGCATCCTAGATATAATACATTCGTGCAATTCGCATTATATGAAATACACCGATTACATTTATTTGGATATTTTCACGGCGACTCACACTTTGGAAATATTATGGTTAATCCTGATATACAGCATTATACTACAACATATGAACCACGGCATTTAGGGATAATTAAATTAATTGATTTTGGTAGAACAATTGAATTACCGAATCAATCAAAAAAAGATTTATTAATATATCCTAACTATAAATTTGATTTATTATTAAATGAAAGGTTATTTCAGTTGTACTTTGGGTTATCAAAAGATGCCAAACTTATCGATGTAAATCCATTAATTATTGAAAGTATAAGAGACTCAATAACAGTATTTAATACTAAACGTAAAGAATTTATATTGAAGATTATTCAACCAAGACTTCAACCATTTTATGAATTTTCAAGTATCTCACAAATTGAACGAAATCCTCCAAATTTATTACATGCATTATTTCCTTTATATTATGGTCCTTATGGTCCTGAAAGTTATGGTGGCGGTAATGAGTATGATGAACGTCTTCGGTATCATCGCGTATTAGATGGAGGACTTAAAAATATAAATAATCCAACAAATGATTTAAATATAACTATGAGTGAACCATTGTATAATACTAAAATGGATATTGATAGAAACGAAGAGTATGAACCATTTAAAAACTACGATTGGGATGAAGGGAGGGAAATTGTTGGAAACACATTATCTGAAACTGAAAAGAAGATGACATTAGATGATTTTAAAAGAATATTTAGTAGTGCTTTAACACAGAATGATGAAACACCATTTGATATTCCTTTATTTTTAAAAGAAAATTTGATTCAATCTAAAAGTGATATAAATGGAGGTCGAAAAAATAAAATAATGAAAAAATCCAATTTAAATAAAACTAAAAGGACTAAAAAGAGTAAGATTTCTAGAAAGAAAAAAAGACATACTAAACGAAATTCAAGACAAAATTATAAGAAGCGCAAATGAACCATAGAGAGAAATTAAATATATTAAAATTAAAAAAATAAGATAAAAATAAGATAAAAATAATAATAAATGAATGACTAATATTCCTTTCTTTTACACAACATCTAATCAATGATAGGAATAGGTTTATAATTTATATGAAGTCGGGTTATCATACGATGAATAGAGTTTTTCATGTCATTTTCGTTCTTAAAATGACATTCTTCGCAATTTCCATAATCAATCATATATAATTTTTTTAATTTATGATTGAAATAAAAATGTGTATCAGGATCTTTAACATTTATTAATCCTGTTTTTTTGATTAAATTATATATGTAATTATAAGAATATTCAGGCATATCATCAGGAAATACATATTCCCAACCTGTTTTTTCTGATAAATAATCCATAACAATATAATAATACGGCACTATAACCGTTTTGTCATCACTAAAAATAGATTTTTCATTTTTTATAAACCCATGAAAATAAATAGTTGGTGCTAAATCTTCATTTGCTGCTCTCATTTGAAAATCTATTTCTTTTTCACATTCTGTTATAAATTCTTCATCTGTTTTATATTGTGAACCAATTATGATTTTTACTAGTTTATTATTTGAACTATTTATATAAGTATAGGATGTTGCACCTCCTCCCAAAAAAACATATGTATCATTACGAATTTTATTATCAGGAATTTTAATCCATTGTTTTTTGCGCATACTATAACCGATGTATTTCATTTTTATTGTTTAT
>Ga0335398_10004565_pt1 | contig 19077 bp, 24 predicted proteins | sample BON03_FD_205742 | JGI IMG/M metagenome (GOLD analysis project Ga0335398, IMG submission 205742) | Freshwater microbial communities from Lake Bonney liftoff mats and glacier meltwater in Antarctica - BON-03 (spades assembly) (version 2) | ecosystem: Environmental > Aquatic > Freshwater > Ice >... | reverse complement strand
GATATGGAACATTGGGATGCGGAAGGCGATGACACGAGGATCGGCAGAAGATCAGGTGCGCAAGCACCGGGATCGTGTGAAAGGAGCCTGGAAACAAATTAGCAAACCAAGACGACGAGTCGATGAAAGTTATGACCCGAACATTGCAACGGCCCTACGACATGGTACATGGATGGATGAAGCAACGTTCAAAAGGATGTATCAAGGAAAAGGGGGAAAAAGGAAGCATCTACTAGTCACACTTTTATGGCATATGGGTCGCAGACTTCATGCTGCAACAGGATGAAGAAATTTTTGCTGGGAAAGTATTTAAGCGACAAACAAATCCTATGCCAAGCACAGCGGGATCGAGGGAGCACATTATGTACAATGCACATTTGTAAGGACATGTAAAGGGAAACACACACTCACAGAGTGTCACGGTCAAAGCTGGGGCCATCGAGTGAAACAGAATCAGAATGGTAAACTGGTAACCACAATCCAAGAACCCCCCCGAGTCTGGAAGACGGACATATTTATCGTATTTTGCTTATTTGTATTTTGATTCTGTCACGTGTCCAAAAACTTGTCACTTTACTGCTTGTTTTACGCCACTATGAAATCTTTATTTTAATCCAATAGTGCACGTCACGTCGACACGGTTTAGTTTATATCTCACATTTGTTGCCATCGGATATTTATGACTTTCATTACACATTTACACACGCGCATATATAGGCACACACACACAAGCATTCATCAATGCTTAGCGAACAGGAGGAATGGCGAAACCAGGCACAAGAGCCTGGTTGGAAGGGGCAGGGGCAGGCTTTTTGTTGAAAAGGAAGGCCTAACACATCATAAGTGACACACGCACACACATTGAACAAAAACAAGAAAATTGAACAAGAAATTGATGGCATATCGAGACCTAAGACTTCAAAAAATATTCGAGCAAATAGAGCTTCGTCAAAGCTATTCACTACTTCTCATGAAGTAACAAAAAAAACATGAATCAATAGTCTGTGCCTCAGAGACTTTTTGAGCCCACTGGCACGGTCTTTAATTTAGATTCCCATGTTTATGCTGTACGTGTACTTACAAAGTGTGATATAGCCCTACTTTACCTTTTCAGATACAGGTCTGCCATTTTGAAATATCTTGAGATTGGTTTAAACTCAGCGCTGAAACTTCTCTTTCCTTGATCGTGGTGTACAACTGTGTACGCGTTTACCAGCCAGTGTGTGAGGGCAAGACTGCAGGTAAGAGAGAGAGAGTGTGTGTGTGTGTGTGCATGCATGCGTGCGCGTGTGCGTGTGTGCGTGTTTGTGTGTTTATTACGATGTGTTTGTGTGACTACGCGTTTTGTTTTTGTTTATTAATTTGGATAATGCTTGAACTACTCTGGAATGAAATGGCAAAGCAGTTTTGAAATTTGAGCTATTTGAGCTGAAAATTCTAATTCACTCGAAGTTGTTTAGATTCGAGGTTTATTCATGCATTTTTGCGGTGTGGTTTGTATATTTATGTTTCCGAGTATTTGCTAAGTTTTCATGTATCGATCATGATTGCCTTTATCATCACTTTTGGAGACATACAGTAGAAATTGCGTTGGGAACTCTTTGGTCTTTTCTTACCGCGCTTCACGAAGTCAAAATATGAGCGAAGATTCGTTCAAGAGACCTTGTATCTCATGAATGTTTGCCCACAAGACCTTCTTGTCTCTCACGAACCACTCTTTTGTCATCTTTAAATTATCATATTTTATTATCTTGACCGTTTCAGAAATCAAGAATTCTTTCGTGCAAAACAGCTGTTTCCGTAAACTGACCACGGCCACGGCCGTAACCCCCCAGTTTGTCGCAATATTGAATGTATGTGCTTCGCCATCGAGATACTGTGAGAGTGAACGGTCAAAAAACACGGCCCAGTGCCCGTCTGGCCCACCCGTGTTCTCAAATTGATATTTGCGCACTGTCTAGAGCATGAAACCTTGACATCAGACACTTGGGAACCTTCATCATCGTCTGCTCTGGTAGTAATAAAACCGGCAAGAGTGCCGCCATCACACATGGCTTGAAAAGTCACAAGATTAGACGGGATGGGTAGATTTCCAGTACGTATATATCTGTCATCAGACAATGCGGATATGCTTGATTTCTGCGCATCAATTACAGACACTGCTGGGTTGTGGTTTATTAAACGCACCTTTTTTCTGTTTCCCTCCCCTTCTTCTGCGTGCGCGTACAAAAAAATTGAAATCAGCACGGGAATGCCAGTGAGACCACAAAGTGCCACAAAGTCTTTGGAAAGTGCCGTTGGCAGTTTGATCTTGCAGTTCACCTCATAGCAGTGTGTAAGCTGTGAGATTCACGTGAGGTGAGCTCGTCCGTTCAATTTCTAATACAAGCATCTTCATCGATCTGCATTTGCCTCGTCTGACGCATCTGCAGACGCCCGGCGCCTTACTCATGTGCGCTGCGCCAGCGTCTGGACGTGTCTTCGCGGAGCTCTATCAAGGAGGCTTGCGATCTCCCGGAAGGGTTCCTCGTTGTATGTGACTTACAAAGTGATTGGCGTTGTTTGTGTTTGTTTGCTTTTTTATTTGTTTGTTTGTTTGTTGTTGTAACTTGAACCCGCAAATCCTTACTTTGCCTCCCGCCCTGGGAGGGAAGTAAGACCCCTAGGAGTATATCCACTCGAACCGCATAGCTACCCTTGACTGTTGGTTGTCCTTTTTGCAGGTTGATGCAAACCCTTTTCTTTCACTTTTTCATATTCTGAGGGTAGAGTTTTTATTGAAAACTGATAGTGGGTATTCCAAGGATGCGGGCAATATTTCATTCACGATGGAAACCCCTGGGAATTCCTTTCGCTTCAACACCCATGTGTCAGCTCCACCAGTCTCCGCCCTCGCTCGTTCCGGGGGACCTAGGAAGATGTCCCAGTCACCAGTCTCACGTAACTCGAACATAGAGAGACGTGTGGACGGTCCCAGGGCCGTAGTGGGGGTCATCAGGGGAGTAGCCTCCTCGTCGATGTCAGCTGTCTTTTGTGGGCAGGTTCTGGCATCTACGGAGTCCGCTACCGCAGGGCTATCAGCTACTTCACAATGTCTCAGTGTGCTACCTGGCCGGCTAGGGAGAGTACAGTTTGTCCTAGACGGTCTCGGGTGGAAGAAAATAAACCAGCGCACCTATCACTCCTATACGACGACTGCCTGGTGATTCAGCACCCTTATGTGTAATTAACACAGCAGTAAATAGAGGTGGAAATGAAGTCCACTCTAGGGGAGGGTGGGGACCGGTCCGCAAGCACCAATCCCCTTTAAAAAAAATGCAAGAAAACAATCTGAAGGAGAAAACCGTCTGGGTTAAGGGCCCAAGTCCCCTCGTGGCGAACCACGTACTAGAATTGATTTTTTAAGCCCTGACCCCATAGCATAGGCGTGCATGTGGGTTTTGGGCCGAAATTCAGGTGGGAGTGTTTGAGAGTCACAGTTTAAATGGCAGTGGGTATTCAAGTCATCAGCGGCGGTTTAATGATAGCGGGGTGCATTTTTTTTGTAATCGGAGTCGAATCGAGAATGGGTTTAGGGTTTAGGTGTCGTGTTGCTGCCTGGGGTAAGAGGTAGTGAGGAGTACATAGGGGACTCCAGGTCCCAATTGGGATGGAAGTGAGGGGTGAGAGGAGACAGCGCATATGCCATCCTGCGTTACACATGTCACAGAGAAGTAATTTATGTTCGTCAAACGGAATCTGACATACTTGGCAGTGAACATCATCCAGGGGAGGAAAGAACGGGGTAGTGGCAGGGGGGGAGGTAGGGGGGGGTCCAGGGGGTCGGGCTAGGTGAAAGTGGGATTAAATTGAGTAAGTACGTTGTGTGCATGTGGGAAAGGTCAGGAGAACCCATGCCTTCTCGTGTTGTTTATCAAGTTTGGGTGGGATAGATCCGAGTGACATAGCTCCTTTTTGGGTGTCTGTGTAGGTTGCCCATGCCCAAAGATCGAATCATCGTAGGTTGAGCATAAGGCTCTGGATTGCTGGTTGAGCGAGTGGAGAGAAGTAGGGGCAATGCAGGAGGTTGTGAGTCTCATCCAACAGAAAGCTCGGAGACGGGGCAAGAGAGTTTATCGAGTCGACATTGATTTTCAAAACGCCTTCAACGCCATGTCTCAAGCAGCGCTCTGGTGGGGGATGAGGATGGTTAAAATTCCAGATTTTCATTTATTAGAGCAGATACATGAAGGCGCCACGGTTAGGTTGGCCTCAAATGATGAGGAAAGTGCGACAATCACCCATCAACATAGGTGTAGCGCAAGGTAGTATCACGTCTCCGCAGCTTTTCAACATTTTCATCAATGCCCTGCTATGCATGCTCACGGTTATAGTTGTTGGTAAGAGATAATGACAAAAAGCGTAGGGAGCAAGAGGCAGCGCTGCTATTGACAATCAACGGAGAATCTCTTCAAGCGATGAATCTCGATGACGCGTGCAGATATCTGGGTTATTGGGGCACGGGAAACGGCGATATGAGAGCAATCAAGGAAGTGGCCAGGCAAAAAATCATTGCAGCACGTGACCTGATCAATTGCCATCCTCTCACACCAGAGCTAGCAACGGAATTGTTCACAAGCAAAGGTATGGGAGTCTTCCGCTTCTCAGCGGCACTCAATGAGTGGTCTGAAAGTGAATTGAACGACGTGAAACGGTTGTGCGTCCAAGCCTACAAGAACGCTTGGCACTTGCCACGGTCAACAGCAAGCGCTCTCTTTATCTTCCCGAAAATACACGCAGGCAAGAAAAACACACTGCCCATGGCAGTACTGACACAGGAGTTGTTGCTGCATGCCGAGAGATGCATGCAACATGAGGATTTGTCTAAAAGAATCATGCTGGCAGGGTTAACCGCACCTTAGACAAGTGGTTATACGACTCTTTTGCTAAATTAATTGAGGAAATGGAACTGTGGAAGTGGAATGACGCAACCGGAGACTTTTGGTCGAGACTAGCAAAAGCACTGCAGCACAGCAATATCTCAGTCACGTGGGCAGAGCAGTTGGACAGCAGACTGGCATCAGTGCATACCACTGGAAAACTTTGAAATGAGCTTGGCTGCAGCAACTAGATCCATTAGGGAATGCAAAATGAGGATCGAAAGAATCGGAGGGTCGCGCCTAGATACAGATTCAGAGGTATGGGGTCTCGATCAAACAACATGGGAGCTGGTGTGGGCGAGAGACTCTGAGCAGCCATGCGAAAGAACATTCCCGCTTTAAGGCAAGCTGAATATGAAAGTATATTTCCGACTTGCCTAGAATTCAGCAGAGTTCTAGAGAGAAAGCATTAGTGGTGATACCACCGGTAATGAGGATATGTGCAACGTCGAACTGTTTCAACGTTGCTCTCCGTCGAACGGCGAGCAAAGAATTCAGGTGTTGATTTCGGTATTGCAAGGACTGTCACAGAAACAGCAACAGCTTATGCAACAGTACTTTGTACTAGTGGATTGGCAAGGACTCAAGCTGCCGTTAGCCGAGAGGAGACAACGAGATAGTTTGAAAAGTTTTGAACGCTCAGTCGAAGTGTGGAAAGACTGGATACGTCTTAAGAAAGAACTCGCAACACTTGGTGAAGAGCTGCCTCCAGTGGAATCGTTACCAGCCAAGCGCAAGGAACAGAGTCCGGATCCAACAAAGAGGGACGCAAGCAGAGAGGAGTTCAGACGAAGAGCACTAGCAGGAGACAACATGTGGGAGTCGTTGACAACGACTCGTTGTCATGTCTGTTGACACTTTTGGAAAGTTCTGACAAAACCAATCCAGAGATGAGGACAGACAGTGTGGCAAGGCAAATGCATCAAAAGACGGTGCAGCACTACTGGGTCAACAGAGTCAAGCAACAGGTCACGGGAGTGGGGTGTCCCACACTCAGAGACACGTTAATTCAACCAATGGAGGCGGCTTTGAATCAAACCACGTTTCTGGCACAGGCACAGGCAATGTTAGGCAGGGCGATTGGCGAGCATACAACGCAACAACACGCAGAGGTTAAGAGTATCATCAACAAAGACCGTCAAGTGGCGCCCAAACGGATGCCACTTGGCGCGCGTTTAGCGGTGAACACACACAACATGGGGGGGTGTTTTGTAGAATCAGTGAAAAATGTATGGTGGTCGATGGACCCGCAAGAGGCGAGGGATGGACTCGAAAGCATAGTTGAGTTTCAGGTCCAGATCACAGGACACAACCAGCGAGAGTACGGGGCAAATGGCAAGGATGACGAAATTGGACTGATGAAAAGCTTGCGACAAAACCGACGAAGGATGACCAGCAACAGGTCTTGTTACTACCAGCCAGGTGGTGGCCTGACACGTTGCCGGAATTTGAAGGTGAAGGGTGGTGGCAGAGGCCACACACGCGAGGGAGGTGTAGGCAGTGTGAAAATGTAGCTTACTTGAGAATCCTAATTTTGGTAGTAGCAAGTGTCATGGGTGTGAGAAGCAAATGAAGACCAAAGGTAAAAGACTGGACGGCATAGTTTACACCAATGCCGATCCACGAGATGCAGGGAAACTGGATGATCCGGAAGGTGGTGACACGACAATGCTGATGCAGCAGGTAAGAGAAGTCATGACGGTCAATCAAGAGATGGAAGACGAATCCAGTCGGATCTGGCTAACGTCGGAGCAGATGGGGTTACCGTTGCGGTCGGAATTTGCCAATGAGAATCACGGTGAAGCTGGAAGTTCAAAAAAATGCAATGACCAGCGTACTGATCACACCACATCTTTTTTGGCGCTTATCATCACAGATTTCATTCGAAACACAAAAAGGGAACTCTATGATAAGAAGCTCGAAAGTGCGTCTGAAATGCTCGATTTGGAATGGAGCAAAGATGATGACACCAAGACGCAGTGCAGCCGGTTGAACACCAGTCCACTTCACCAAGGAAATGCGTTCAACAAAAATGGTCCAGCACGGGTAAAACCTCGGATGCTGTGGGAAGTGCCTTCCAAACCGCTGGCCGTTGATGACCCTCTGCTTCTACCGGAACGAGAAGTGCATGCAGAAACCGGCATAAATTGGTTTTTAGATCGAGAGATACCGAAGGGAGGGTATGTCAAAATCCTAGCAGAGTCGCTACTCTGGGAAGAATGCCTTGGTAAAACAAGAATAAGAACTACAGAGGGCCTCATTACATGCATGGAGCTGCACAGAGTGTGGACAATTGCGAGCAGCAGTTGGAATTTTTTATCAAAGCAATGGTTGGATCGAGAACACGAGCTGATCACGGTCATCCAACTTCGGAGGAAACTGAGCGCACGGAGGAAAAGGAAGAAGTTGGCTATAGATCACCAACTTGGTCAATACTACGAGCTGCGGCACTGCAAAAGATCAACAAAGCCAAGAGACTTGAAGGCGAGGCTGTAATGTCAGCCCCTCCTTTCTTTCAATCGGCGGGACGAGGAGACCTAAAGTTCTGGAGGATGACGGACCTACTGTTGTAGTATGGCAAAGTTTATCAGCATCGGAGCAGGAGCAGTGGTCGAAAAGGATGGGCAAGTCGAAGGATTGGGTGGTTTGGTGCAGGTCAAGGCCAAAAGATGAAGAGGAACGCCTGTTTGAAGTCGATGGAAAAGAAATTTTCTCAATCCGCAGCAGGCCAACAAAAGCAAAAACAGGAGAGAAAATGGATAAGAAAGGAGGCAAAGGGCAGTCAGTGCGCTTAAAAGCGTGGTGGCGACAGAGCAACATCAAATGCACAGTGAGCGAAGAGTATGCTTCGTGTTGGGTTCACCAAGATTGCCATGTGGCAGACGAGCAAAAAGCAGCTTTGAAGAAAGCGACCGGAGTATCAGGAGAAAAAGACGGAATGTCAAGTGCGATTGAAAGGGAGATAACGCGATTACTGGTTGGGCACAGAGATAGGCATGCTCGGAGGCTATGGGTTTCAGGGCCAAGTAACGGCAGGTGACGGTTCAGACAAAAAAGGCAAAATGGGAGCAGGATATGATAACTTGAGAAGAAAAAAGAACAAGCAGCAGTGCAAAGTGGGACGTGAGGAAGAGGGCTCCAGCTCAAATTGGCCTGAATTGACAGCGTTTTTTCTGGTGCTTTGTGACACGCTGATAGAGGAGCCTTTGCTGTATTTGTGTGACAACCAGTCATTGTTGAAGGCAGTCAATAAGTGGATTGGTGATTGTGGAAAGGCAACGTTGGTGGGAGCACCTGACGTGGATATTCTGGCAGCAGCTATCGAGATACTAGTACTGCGAAAGAGGATTGCAGCAGGGACAGCAACTTTCTTGGTCAAAGTGAAAGCGCATCGAGAGAACTAGCGAATGAGGGAGCCGACATTCTGGCGGATAAGGCTATTTCTAAAACAGGATCGACAAACACAAAGCAGAAATCTGCCAGGGGAACATGCTTGTAAAGGGAGTATATTTGTGTGAGACACCTTGTTGTTGCATAGCATCCACGCCGAGCCTGAGCGTCGCCTGCGATCTTTCCTAAAGGCAAAATCTATGAAACAGAATTGTAGTTAAAAAAAATCGTTTTCCCAAAAACATGGACGCGCCCCGAGAGGTGGTAGGGTCATTAAAAAAGAATTTAAGTTAAAATATGTCTAAATGATACTAAAACTGCCCTATCTTTCGATAGGGCAGTGCCCTATCCAGGACCCCACCCCCCTCATCAATCAAAAACAGAACGGATTTTGGTCGAGGGGGTGGGTTGCCTACACCACCCCCCCCTGGGGGTGGTATAGGGCAGACCACCCTTTGCCAGAATCTAGGGAATTTGATTTTTCAAATTTGAAATGACGAAGGACCAAGGATCGATTCCGCTCGGGTGATGAAAATGTGAGCTCAACAAGACAAGCTCAGGGTCTTTACTGTTACTCAGTGGGATGCACCGTGGTTTGACTGAGGTCCTCAGGATGGAGTGCCCAATCGCCCCGGGCAGTACACGGGTTGCTAAAAAGCCTGCATGATGCGTTCTTGGGTCATGAAATGAGGGCTGCAGCAGGGACTGGGCGTGGTGGCGTCTCGATGGCTGGGGGGCGAGAAGGCCGAGGCGCAAGGAAGGGGAATGGGGTGAGGGGCCGTCGCTTGCCATTACCGCCACGTTTTGTTTAGAATTTGCTTATGTATTTCGGCTTTCTGTCTCGATGTGGAAGGTTGCTGGCGAACATCCGTTCTGTGTACTCATATACATGAATTCTTATTTATTCCAATTTTATTTCATTGAATTGATTTTCTTGTCAAACACATATCTAATATTTGATTTTATATGCTTTACGTTATCATTGGCCGACACATATGATCTCGCCCAACACAATCGAGCTCTTTGTTTGTTTCAAGCCGTTGCGTTTCCACTGCCGAGCGTAGTAATAAATCAAGTTTGGAGCCAAGGCTTGTCAATTGCACTGCAAAAGAGGCCTGTCGTCTGTTCTCACTGTGCAACAATTGCTCCTGTATATCCTTGCTCATTTCTGCCTGTCTGTTCTCGCTTTGCAACAATTTCTCTTGTATATCTTTGCTCATTTCCTGTAACATCCTCTTCAGCTCTGACTGCGGCTCTGGCATCTGCTGATCCAGCACTCCTTGTGCCTTTTGGAGACTACAGTTCCGCAGGAGACTGCAGCGCTGGCACAAAAACACTTTGTTTTGCGTTTGTCATTACCTTATGCTGTATTGTGTTTCCGAGTCCTTGACCATGGTGGCCGGTTGCACGTTGTGCTGCATCGCGATTTTTTTTCCACTCCGCTCTGCTTCCATTGAGACTTGCTTCGTGTCCCTGTCTGTCATTCCCTCCAGCTAGTCCGGGGTCGCATTTTTTCATGTCCATTGCCAGAGTCCTGCAATGGTCTTAGGGGCTAACTGTCTACCCTTATATCTGCGGTTGAATCTATACCTCGCCGCGAGGCTGCCATGTAAGGAGGGTTCCGCGCCCACAACCCTAGTGTCTATAGTAGATGTATAATCAAGCAATAGTTTCATAGGAAAACGATGGTTTCCAATGGGGGGGTTTATTTGTACCATACGATGACCCCAATCCCAAATTTACGTTATTTTTGGGTCATTTTTGTTGAGGGTGGTCCCGAATTTTGCCTTCAACAAAGTTTTTCCGCCATGCATTTGAACGAAGCTGTTCCGCCATGGCGACGAAAAGTTGGAGGAAAAGTTACAACAACACGATGAGGATGCAGAATGAAGTAAAACTGGTTGCAGGAGCCCATCAAGGGCTCATGGCAAAGCATATAAGCAATTGACTGCACTGATCTGCGACAGCTATGCCCCCCGCATCTTGTGCGTAGCTGCCATTTGGGGGGGCTATTTTGCTCATAGGGAGCAAAATAGCCACCTCAAATATTTGGGGAACAAATCTGAGATTGCTCCCTTGAATTTCATGATTTCACCACCCCCCCTCCATAATTTTGGCCTTCACATCAAGTGAGAAAACCCCCCCTTTCAAACCCATCGTTTCCCTATGAAGTTAAAGTCGACACAAACACGCTCGTCTAGACTATTCAATCGGTCCCTCAGACCTCAGACTGTGACTAGTCCCTCGGACCTCAGACTACGGCCTATCACTCTAGACGTGACGTCCTAACAGCGTGGGTTGCGTACCGTACGTGGTATTCCAAAGTTGTGCAGTGCAGGTCAGGGAGGGGCAAGGGCGTTTAATAATGTTTTTAAAGAAGAGTGCAGGTAGGGTGTCTGGTCTGGTTATAGTGAGTCTAAAGTGTAGTTGGGCGAGGTAAACGTACTTCATTAATTAGAGAGGGGGGATTCCTGTATCTGCCAGAAGTCTGGCGTGGTCGCCATATACATGTAGGACTCAGGCTAAAGACAGTTTGAGACTAGTTTGCATTGTTTTGATGTCTGTTCCGCTTTGGATGTACTGCAAGCTCTGGAGGAAGTGGGGTAGTACTATTGATTTCCAAAGGCCTCGCTTTTGCGTCGGGGTAAGCTGAGAAGAGTTCTTGTCATATCGGAGCGAGTAGGAACCCGCCAGGGCAGGGGCTTGGCCTTGGGAACCACGTCTTATGGCTTCGGCAGTAGCGAGGTACATAGTGAGTTTGGGGTCCAAAATAAGACCAAGGTACTCAAATTGATAGACTTCGTGGATAGGGTATGAGCAAGGATCCGAGGCCGGCAAGTGAGAACACGTGAAAAGGGGGCATGTTTGGGCCAGGCTGGTGTTGTGCCCCCCGGGCGCGGAGGAGGGAGGGGGTTTCGAAGAAAGCCATGATTTTTGTCTTGTCCGTATCAATTTGTATACGATTCTGAATACTCCATTGCTGGCAGACGTGTAGAATTGCTTGAAGTTCGAGTGGGCATGTTCACATGAGGGCTAAGTCGTCAACATAAAGTAGTCCTCCAATCCAAATTTGCGTAGTGGATCCTAAAGTGTGTGGGTTTGGTGGATGATGTCCGGAGTAGATGACCGCAGGGAATTTGGCTCTGGAGTTCGTGTACAGGATCAGCGACAAATATTCCAAATAAAGTCGGGCTAAACGGCTCCCTTCGGGTAGTCCTCTGAGAATGTCGACTGTGTAGCCCGGGCGCTCGGAAATGCCAGGGTGGAGAACTCAGAGTTTAATTTTGTCGAATCTAGCCTTGAGATGGTACCACATGTTGCCTCGGATGTCACTTTTGAGTAAGGTGGAGGACAGGCCGTCACGATGGACAGAGGGGTAGGCAGTGGAGTAGCCAACAAAAGCCACGTTGCTGGTTTCTCCAGAGTAGATTGATTATGTCATGGTTGGATGATGGCAAAGAGGGAATATATGGCATCATGGGTTTGTGTGTCGGGGTTTGTTCCCAACTGACTGCCTGTGAGCGTGTTGAGGAGTTAAGTGTTTGTTGTCAGTCTGGTAATGAGGTGGCCTTCTAAGAGTTTAGCGAGGGCGTAATTGAGGTATATGCCTCTGTAGGATGCTGGGTCTGTTTTATCCTTGCTGTGTCCTTTGTAGATAGGTTGTCGGAGAGAAAGTTGCCAGTCTGTGAGTTGTGTGTGAGATTCCCACAAACCGTCAAAGAAAATAAGAATGAGAGCTTGGAAATCAGCGTCACCGGCTTGTAACATTTGGTTGGTGATTCCAGAGAGACCTGGTGATTTGTCTGGAAGTTTTTTTTTATTGTTTTTGAGTTCGTCGGACGTAAATGGGGTCATGAACAGAGGATTGATTGATGATTGCTTTTATAACCTGAAGCAGTAATTTAGCACCCTTGCTTGAGAGTCTATGTAGCTCAAATCCATGTAGATTTGAGTTCTCGGTGTTTGAGATTTTTCCGGAATCGAACCGACGACCTCGGGATTGACAGTCCCGTGCTCTGAACAACTGAGCCAGATTTACATCGTCTCGGATGTGTAGTGGTTGTCGCGATAGAGGCTTCCAGTGTTCTTTGAATCTGGGAAGGAGTTTAGCAACGTCTTGTGCACTCTTCTCACATTTTGTGTGACGATGGCAAGTAATTTATCTTGTTTGTTTTGTTTTTGTTGACTTGTCTAGAGCATCTTGTGACTGTTTGAGCTTGTCACTGTGGAAGGTGAGTGTATCATCGGGGTTGTCTAGGGACAATTCTTTTTGGAGGGAATGGATTGCGTCTCAATGGTGCTGAATTGTGAGTTGGAGGTGGGCTTCCTGGGTGTTTTGAGAGGAATGGTGGTTCGTGCTATTTTGGTAGGTGGTTGTATCATCTTTTTAAGGGTTGGGAGGGTGTACTTTGCCCAAGACTACATGTGCTCAGTGTTGCAGGATTTCGGTAATTGCGGCATTTGCAGTGTCAGCGAAGGATTGCGGAAATATTTTGCTGTTATTAAGTTGTGCGAGTAGTTTACAGATAGTGGGTGTGATTTGGCAACTTTTTAAGCGAGTGCAGATGTGTAAGCGTCTTTAGTTTGTGGGGTTTTCAGGCGCTTGGCGTGGTAGAGGGTGCAGGCAGGCCCAGGAGGTGTGTGGGGTGGTTCGGGGACAGGGATTGGTGGGGTGGGCAAATCCAGATTGAGGTTCAAGTTGAAAGGCATTTGGTCTGTAACTGGTCCAGGGAGGGCACTTTGGAGTACTTGACATGTGCGAATGAGCTGCGTGACGTTTGGATATGAGATTGTAGTCAAGAATAGAGTATTTGTTTGGTTTTCGGAAAAAGGTGTAAGGTCTGTCGTGGGGGGGGAGGACAGGGAAGCGGCCGTTTGGGATAATAAATTCAATCATGATGGAGTTGAGCATAGTTCGTAGCAAGCGCCCTCTATGGTCTGCGGCTGGGGCCATGGCCGTTGTGAGGGGAGAAGTAGGAGAGGAGGCAGAGTTGATATCTCCCGTACGGCGAAGGAGAGTGTGTGAGTCGAGCAGTGTAGTGTGGTGTTCTATTTCTTTCGCAGTGTAGGCGTTAAAGTCTCCTGCGTAGATATGGGGTTCGTGGGGGGTGGGGTTCGAGTGCGCGGTGAGAGTATCGAAAAATTCCCTAAGATTGCCTTCAGTAGGGAAATGTATATACTGGTCAAGTGGAATGCATCGTTGTAGAAAGGGGACGAAAGAGACCAAGTAACCACCTGGCGCATGGAGGACGAGACTTCACTATCGTGGCCATCACCCCTTTTATCTAGAGATGTGCAGTTTTCTTTACTATTCCGCTCAGTGAATGCATTGTGATTAAAAAGCGCATGCTATTGCGTGTGAGGAGTGCCACTTCACCTCTGTATGGCTGACTTCGGTATCCCCGTTGGGGGAGGGTTGTGACAGTACTAGATACAGCATGGAAGTCCATCCGCTTGTAATAATCTCGTCTGGCCGAAATTCGGCACTTAGTTCATGTTCAGTCAAGATGATATAGTCTAGATGAGTTCCAAGGAACTTCTCTACCTCAGGGCAATCGGCTACTTCTCGATGTCTCAGTGCGCTGCCGGGCCGGCTACGGAGAGTAGAGTTTGTCCTAGATGGTCTCGCCGCCGGCGGATGGAAGAAAATAAACCAGCACACCGATTACTACTATACGACGACTGCCTGGTGACTCAGCACCCTTATTTGTTATTAACACAGCAGTAACTAGAGGCGGAAATGAAGCCCACTATAGGGCCCTCGGAGGGGGGGGACCGGTCCGCAAGGACACATCCCCTAAAGGAAAAAAACCGAAAAGGAAAAAAACCGAAAAGAAAACCCGAAGGAAAAACCGTCTGGGTCAAGGGACCAAGTCCCCCCATGGCGAACCACGCACTAGACTTGATTTTTAAGCCCCGTCCTACATCATAGGCGTGCATGTGGGATTTGGGTCGAAGTTCAGGTGGAAATGTGTAATTTTATCGTGCGGTCGAAGGAAAAGAAAAATTTCTTTCTACTTTTTTAATGTTAGTCGGAGTCAGAATCGAGAATGGGGGAGGGGATGCGAAGGTGTCGTGTTGCAATGTGTAATTTTATCGTGCGGTCGAAGGAAAAGAAAAATTTCTTTCTGTTTTTTTAATTTCAGTCGGAGTCAGAATCGAGAATGGGGGAGGGGATGCGAAGGTGTCGTGTTGCTGCCTGGGGTAAGAGGTAGCGAGGGGTACATAGGGGGCATTTCCAAGTCCCAATTGGGATTGTGGTTAGGGGTGGAATGAGACAGTCCACATGCCATCCTGCGTCACATATGTCACAGAGGAGCATTTTATGTTCGTCAAATGGACTATGACATACTTGGCAGTGAGTATCATCCGGAGGAAGAGAGAGCGAAGCAGTAGAGGGGGGAGAGGAAGGGGGGGATACAGGAGGTCGGGCGAGGTGACAGTGGGATTGGATTGAGTAGATAAGTTGTGTACATGTAGGAGAGGTTAGGACAACCCATGTCTTCTTATTGTAGTATGATCGCTACCATGTAGTATGATTGAGGTGACGAGACTGACACGGAGCACGGGTTGTAGGTGCCAGCGCACGCCCCCCTCGTAGGGCACGTCGCTGGTGTAGGCCTGCCCCTCGTAGGCCGATGCAGCGTTCCCTCACACACACACCACTCGGACACGACTCAACGAATGGGCTGAAGGCAAAACACCAACACCGCGGTGTTGGTTCCTTTAATGTATCTCGGTATGACTACATTCTCAACCCCTCCTACGACGCACCGTTTGCTCCTGGCTTCCTAATTTACCACCCCGCGCGTTGGTTGATGACACTACGTCTCTCAGATATTCATCATTGGTCCCTTCTTGCCTATATCGTCTTCGCATGACCCTACATTGACTTTTTTTTTCACTTTACACAGATGACCTCTCCTTGATAGTCACTTGTTACACTTATGTTGTCTGTCAAGTTTGGGTGGGATACCTGCAAATAGTATAGCTACTTTTTTAGGGTGTGTGTAGGTTGTCCATGCCCAAAGATCGAATTGTCATAGGTTGAGAATAAGGCTTTGGATTGCTGGTTGGGTGGGTGGAGAGAAGTAAAGGCATAGAAGAAGGGTGTGAGTCTCAGGGATTTGCAGGTGAAGACACAAAGGGCAACACCGTTCGGCATACGGGGTACAGGTGTGGCTGTTGTGATAGTGGAGGTGAGAAGGGATGTAGCTTGTGGCTTGGGTTCGGAGTCGGAGAAGTGGAAGTTGATTGCGAGAGGTACGTAGATACTGAGCTGGTTTGAAGAGGTCTAGGCGTTGTAGATCTTCCCTGGCGACTTCAATGTATGAAATCTTTCTTCCAATGGGCTGCTGTCCAGCGGATATACGGGCCGCATTATAGAGTTGTCCTTTCCAGAGGTCGCTAATGATTTTTCTCATCATATTTCGCCCGTTTGATCCTCTCTCCCCCTCTACGTGTCGCGCACACACATACAAACGTTTTCTCTTCCTCCCTCTGCTTTCCTCTCTCTTTATCAGCACGCTCTCCTTCTCTCATTCTGCAAAGTTTCTCTTTTTCTCTCTCTCCTTTTTTCTGTCTCAGTGCCTTTCTGTCTGCTTGTCCCTTTTTTTCCCTCTCCATGTTTTGTGCAGTGTTTTAAGACACTCTTTCTTTGAGAATTTATCATGTTTATCTACTTTTCTTTCTCGTCTCCTTTCTTCCTTCCTCACACGCACGTACCTGCGTTACTCTCTTTTACACACACACACACACATACCAACACAACCACCCTCACATTTCTCTACAGCCATCACACAAGTACACACACACATACATGGCAATGCGCACGCAGACATGTTGAGGGACCAAAAATGAGAAACCATGTATTTATCTCACAAACAGTCTACCAACTAGGAGTAAATCGATGTAATTCCAGCAGAGCTAGAACAAGGAGGGGTTAAAAAAGGTTTAACAAATTTGCACACATGTAAACGAATGCTCAGTCAAATGAAAACATATGTTACACAAAAATATCTAAAATTCTAATCTTCCGAGGCACCAAAACTTAGAAACCATGCTTTTATTCAACAAACAGTCTACCGACTCGGAGTCTAAAGATGCACTTCAAGCAAATTTACAAGAAATAGGGAGTGGCAATCGCATTGTTCACTGGCAGCTTGTAGGCATCTGAGCCAAAATACTTTGCAAGTTTCGGATCCGCCTGTGATGAGATATGTAACATGTACGTATATCTCAGGCCTGAAATGAGATGTCAGGAAGCATCACATATTCTCAGGCCTTCGTTGTAGTGAAGCATCACGTGTGTGCCGGCGTGTATAAGTGCGCATGAATATAAGCATACGGAAAACAATCTTACGGTATGAAAGAGCTTAGATGAATCATATAGATTCATACGTACAAACACATGATTTTGGTATATACATGTATATGTTTGCAATGCATATATTTATGTATACATGTTATGTGTATATATGTGTGTGTTTGTATGCGTGTACGTATATATATGTATACATGTACATACACAGGTCTCTTTTGCCTGTGGTTGTGAGGATGCATAAACAAATTCCGTTTACGGCAAAGAATACACATTGATGTATGAATCAATCATCCGTCTCAATTCTTATATTTTGGAATAGGACATCGGCGCAGAATACATATATCTATGTGCACGTATATAATCTACGCATGTATATGTATGTTATATGCATGTGGTAAATACAAATACTACATATTCGTATACCCATATATAAAAGTGTAAACACACATAATATAATATTTGTATGTATGTGCAAGTTATGTGTATAGATATGGGGTGGCTACGAATAGTAGGCCCCTTTAAATTATAGGTCTCGTTTGCAAAGAGAACTATAAAAGAGACGACATTCTGCAGAAGAGACCTATAATTTTGAGGAGCCTACTAATCGTAGCCACCCCATACACACATTTTCGTATACCCTCTCACCTATGTCATGTATGTATATGAGTGTATGTTTCAAACAAAATTTAAACATACTGGTACACTTTCATCGTGTATGATACCTCCATATCATATGTACATATGTCATTCAAATACCTTCATATTAATATACTACTTACACATATTCGCATACCTCTATCTTGGAACGAAAATCAGCACACTAAAATGCAAATATGCATGTATATGACGTATGTATGCCTGTTCATGTTCCACGTATATGATATATACATGATATGGGGTGGCTTTGTTTAGTAGGATCGATTAAATTATATGTCTCTTTTGCAACAGAGCCCTATAAAAGAAACAATATTTTGCAAAAGAGACGTGTAATTTTATAGATCCTACTAACCGAAGCCACCCAATATTTATTTGTTAATACGCACAAAAATATACATATTTGTATACTTCTCCATCTTGGCACAAAAATTGGCGACCTAAATACATGCTCAGTCGTACATATAATACACGTATGTTTGTGTATTTTACACGTATTTGATATACATCTGTTGATGTATACAAATATATACATATTCGCATACCTGCATCTTGGCGAGGAAATTGGCGCATCACATAGGTGGCGCATTACATAGATTAAAATTCATGTATACGCTGTACGCATGTGTGTGTATGTCATACGTATATGATTTACATTCGTTGATAATACAGGTATGTACATATTCGTATACCTTCATCTTGGCATGAAACTCTGCGCACTTAGGGAAGTGAGACATCACAGACGGCTTGCCTGTAATGTGTGTGCGTGTACGTATGTGTGTGTGTGTGTGTGAATGTGTGTGTTTGTGCATAGGGAAGCCAGAGACCACAGGCGCCTTGCCTGAAATGTGTGCGTGTATTTGTATGTGTGTGTGTATGTGTGTGTGTACGGAAGCGAGAGATCACAGACACCTTTCCTGTAATGTGTGCGTGCGTGTGTGTGTGTGTGTGTGTGTGTGTGTTTGCGTGTGTATGTGTGCAGGGCCGCGAGAGATCACAGTGGCCTTGCCGTCTTGCCTGCAATGTGTGTGTGTATGTATGTGTATGTATGTGTATGTTTGTGTGTGTATATGTGAATATACGTGTGCATACGCGTGTGTGTATGTGTGTTCAAGTGTGTGTTGACGTGTGTTTTGGCTTGTATGTACATGTGTGTTTTTGCGCGTGCGCGTGTGCGTGCGATTATACGTATGCATCTAAGCGTGTGTGTGCATGTACGTGCGTGCATTCGTGAGCGTATTTGCGATGAAATCACATGTTATGCACGTGAAAATGTCATCTAACCAGAAGTACATACTAAAATGTCATCTGTCATCATACCCTTGAAAATGTCCTTTCGACAGAAGTAAACATGAAATATAATCTGTCATCATGCACATGGAAACTTCATCTAACCGACGAACTAATGACCATGTAATCTGTCATCTTACCTATGAACATGTAATCTCAACAGAAGTAAACATGCAAATGTGATCAGTCATCAAGCACATTGAAATGTTTTCTGACCAGAAGTACATTTGAAAATACAAATTGTAATCCTACATTAATCTCGGAAGCTCTGTAAAAGTGAAACATTTGTTTGTACGAGAGTTGAGTAATATATTATAATTTAAATATAAGTGACCGCTATTTCAGATTTGGCGTCCGTGTGGGGGCCGTGACGAATTTCGGCCTTCGATTTTGATTTCGTTGGGCCAGGCGGACTTATCCTTGGATAGGTCCTACCTAGCCCAAAAGAAATCAAAATCGAAGGCCGAAATTCGTCACGGCCCCCACACGGACGCCAAATCT
>Ga0335398_10004562_pt1 | contig 19083 bp, 19 predicted proteins | sample BON03_FD_205742 | JGI IMG/M metagenome (GOLD analysis project Ga0335398, IMG submission 205742) | Freshwater microbial communities from Lake Bonney liftoff mats and glacier meltwater in Antarctica - BON-03 (spades assembly) (version 2) | ecosystem: Environmental > Aquatic > Freshwater > Ice >... | reverse complement strand
TATATTTTTTCTATCATTCGCCACTTGATGTTGATTTTCTCATTTAAATAGAACGACAAGAGTTTTTCTATTTCGCTTCGTCATTTTCAAAGAAAAAAGATTTAAAGCCGAACTATTATTCAAATACTGGTCAATCCAAGTGTTCGAAGTTGATGAGCCACAAAGAATGTTACAGCAACACCACTGCTATTTGGTTTCCCACAGATACAATGCAGCAATCCAATAAAGTTATCTTAATTAAAACTTAGAACATTCTAAATTGTTTCTTCACGTTTACTGGCTTTTGGGTGGAGCATGCCTCAACCATAAGAACGTTGAATCGCACAGTCTTGGAGAGCGGTCGGCATTGGCCTACAGTAACGATATCTCCTTCCTTAACCTTAAAAGCAGGGGACAAGTGGCACGCGATGTTGGTGTGTCTTTTTTCGTATCTTCTGTACTTGGAAATGTAATGAAGGTAATCACGACGCATGATAATGGTTCGCTGCATTCGGTTAGACTTTACAAGACCTTTCAAAATGCGTCCACGAATGGCAACGTTTCCGGTGAAAGGACATTTCTTGTCAACGTAGGTTCCATCAATAGCTGATTGAGGAGTAGAAAATCCAAGACCGATGTTACGGTAGTATCTAACTCCAAACTTGTTTCTCTTGGCGAGGAGCTTCTTACTCTTAGTTAGCTGGTTTACGCCTGCCTGTCGTTGGAACGCCTTCTCGGTCTGATCGAGAGCCTCTGATGCAGTAGCAGCCATCTTACGATTATATTATTCTGTCTAGTAAATGAATGGAACTTCTCTCTTGTCCACTAATTTCACTCTTTTTTTAAAACACCCAAGCCAAACATTTTTTATTGAACTTAAAAGGGAAGCCCCCCCCCCGTTTCATGGTGGTTAATTTTCTCGTCCAAATTCGAAGGACGAGGGGCAATTTTAATTTTGGCAGATCGATTTAATTAAAAGCAATGGTACGTCGTAAATCAAGGAGCAGATCTAGACGCAGGCAATTAGCGACCTCGAAAGTGGACAAAGAAAACGCCAATTCGAACGTGGCTAACATTCAACGAGGACGCACGCCCGGTAAAAAGAAAAGAAGCAAAAAAATCACTGGAACTCTGGCAGATGCACCTGCAAATATTTCACACTCAACTGTTGGGGAACTGAATTTTGTTCTAGAGTTAGAATGTGATGAGATTTTTTGCCCCAATGAACCGTGTATCGAATCCGTAAGGGATTTTCATCCAGCTGTATTTAGTCCTGAGAATATTGTTTTGCCGGTCAAAGTCAATAAAGTCGTCTTTGTAGATAAAATATCTTTCAAAGAGTATCATGAACACGAGGTTCTTGATGATGAAATGAAAACACAAGACATTGTGTCGAAGATCGACACGAATACACAAGATATTGTTTCAAACAACGAGGCATTGGTGCCTCCAGTATCAGCATGGGAATGGAGCTTCCTGGCTTCTTCTCTTCTAGTGTGTATCACTCTATCAAGGAATTAAAAACGAAAAAATTCGTATTCAATACATTTAGTATGATATTACTTTTTTGGGAGTTGGAAATTTGGGGTGGATGACGATATAGAAAGTTCCTCTTCGTTCATATCTGCTTGGATGCTATCAAAAAGAGGTGTTGATAAATAGCGTTCACCAGTGTCAGGAACCATAGCGAGAATATTGGACCCCTTTGGTGCTTTTGCTGCGATATCCAAGGCGATTCTAACAGTGGCGCCTCCAGATATACCAGTAAAGATGCCTTCCTTTCGAGCAAGTGTATGGGCCATCTCCATAGCTCTCTTAGGATCTATAAGCATGATTTCATCGTAGGTTTTTGAATTGGTTGCATCTTCCAGCAATTGTGGGATGAAGTCGGGAGTCCATCCTTGGATAGGATGGGGGTTGAAAGCAGGATGGGTCTTTGCAGATGAACCATCAGCTTGACGTTCTTGAGGAAGACCAGACGTCAAAAGCGCAGCTCCAGCAGGTTCTGAAACCACGATTTTGATGTTTGGAAATGCCCCCTTGAGAACTCTTCCAGTCCCGTTAAGAGTCCCAGCAGTACCATAGCCAGTGACCCAGTAATCCAAATTTCTGTCGGAAAACGCGGCTGCTATTTCGGGTCCCGTGGTCTTAGCATGATAGTCAGCGTTTGCCTGGTTTTCAAACTGTCTCGTCCAGTACCAGCCATTAGTCTTGGAGAGCTCTTGAGCTTTCTTCACCATTCCTGTGCCTTTTTCTGCAGCTGGAGTAATAATTACCTTCGCACCTAACATTCGCATAACTTTTCTTCGTTCAACAGAAAAAGGTTCTGCCATCGTAATGACGCATCTGTATCCTTTCTGGGCACACACCATAGCGAGAGCAATACCAGTATTACCACTGGTAGCTTCGACAATTGTGTCACCAGGTTTAATAAGCCCTTTTTTTTCGGCGTCTTCGATCACCGCGAGTGCCAATCTATCTTTGACGGAAGAAAGAGGATTGAAAAATTCACACTTAGCGTAGACATTAACCCCTTCCGGGGACAAGTTGCTGAGTCTGACAACAGGGGTGTTTCCGATAGTTTCCAGGATGTTGTTGTATATTCTGGATTGGGTTACTCTTGAAGAGTGGAAGGCGCGAACATGAGATCGAACGGAGAGCATCGTGGGTACAGTTTTTGAAAAAGTTTAGATTTTTCATGTTGCTAGCACAGTCCTATTTTTCTCTACCAAAAACTGTATTTTTCGTCATTCATTTTGAGTGGTGACGAATTTTTCTTGAATACCGGACGGTCCCCGCTTCGTATGATACCTGTACAAGTAGAGGATAAAAGCCATCAAAATAATCAAATGCTAATTTCTTTGAATTTTTTTTTTCGCACGTAGACGAGCTGAGTGAATCTCTGGATTTGTCAACTGGACCTTGTTTGACGCCCGATAAGTACTTCAAACATGATCCTGTTATATGTAATTTCAATACTTGATCTAATTGGGAATGGATGCAAATTACTGTGAACTGCGGGTAATCAGGACTCCCAAAAGTAGTCTTCGGATGCAAAAGTGCAGAAATAATAGAGCAATCTTGTTTATTCTTGTGTCTTGAAGAATGTAATTCAAATACAAAGTGTCAGTGAAATTGGAGAAAAAGTATGGATAAAATGGGGGGCTTTTTTACTTAGAAACCATAGATTGAAGATGATGCAGCAACAGCAAAAAGTAGACTATGAGTTGGTTAAGAAGGACGTGAAGCTCAAGGCAGGCATGCTTTTCACTTACTTCGCCATCGTACGCGTCGCTCCTTGGGTCATTGATATAGTGTCCTCCAAGTGAGCATTCATTATATATTAAAACTAAGTACTAGAGTATTACATCATCTGGAGTTTTGCCATTCTCATGGCGCCACCATATTGATTTTAATCCATTTTCAAAACTTGCTGTCCATGATTTAACGTCAAAAAGACTAGATGATATCCGAGCGTCTTCTATTGTTTTTCGAAATGCCCAAATCTTGTCTTCGTTCCCTGCAAGTCCCACCGCGAGGTCTTCATACTCCTTCAAAGATTCTGATACGAGTTCTGAAAGACCAATGTGGTTCAAAATACTGGCTGTCACTTTACAAGCCATTTTACTTCCTGAGCAAGTTAGCATGGGAATTCCTGCCCATATAATATCCATTGCTGAAGTCTGTGCAGTGCAGAGCGCCGAATCCAGACACAAATCTGCGAGATAAATGCGTTTGAGATGCTGATCTCTTGGTTCTATGTCACTAAATATAATTTTGTTGTCGCTAATGCCTCGTGCTCGAAACTCTGCTCGGAGATTGGCTTCCATTAGTGCGGGCGATCTAAGCAGCCAGAAGACACCTTTAGGAACTCTCTTCAATATACCAGCCCAAGAGTCAAGTAGCTGTGGACCAATCTTATAACCTTGGCTAAAGCACGCGAACACGAATTTATCTTCCTCTAAACCATATTGAGCTCTGGTTGGTTTTTGAGAAGGATCTAAAACAAACCTTGAGCTTTGTTTGTGGTCTGAGATTGCAAATGTCCTGTCCATTACAAGTAGTTTGGACAATCCTCTGGCATCTACCGCCTTCGCGAGTATTTTGTCAACTAAAGTGTACTGGATGAATGTTGCGCATAGACTACTGCAGTATCCATGTGGCAACGATATTTGAATAGGGGCCGGCTGTAAAGCGAATATTCCTGTTCGAGCTCCTTGCGAATAGCCATCCAAGTTTATTAACACGTGAATTCCGTCTTGATTGATGGTTTTGGCAGCATCGTAATCCGATACTGAATTCAAATCGACAAAATGTTCTGATTCACGTTCTATTTTTTTCCGTATTCGAGATGAAGAATCATTCTGTGTCGCGTAAGAGAATACTTCAATCTCATTATTTTGATGGCAGGCAAAAACACTTTGCAACATGAAGGAAATTGGGAATTGACCGAAGTTTGAAGATACATAACCAACTCGGAGTCGTTGGTTAGGTAATCTGGCCTTAAATGAAAACCTCGGGAGCTTTTGCAGTTGTGTGAATTGCAGAGCTTGCTTTGCAAAGGTGCTTTGTAATCGAATAAACAAATTGGCATCTATATCCTTGGTTGAGAAAGAAAACAGATGAAATGGTTGGATTGAGAGTAGAGGCAATATCATGTTGGATTCTGATCTAGCATCGTACATCGCGAGTTGCTCTTCAAGAATCCCCCGCAATTGAAGTACATTTTCTTTTCTTTCCCTCCAATCGCATACTAGCGATAAAGTATAAGTAAGATGAACTTTGGCATCCGGAGTATCTGGATTCAACTTCAGGGCTTTTCGAAAACAAGATATAGCGTCGTCGTATCTGCCAGCGTCTCGATAGGCGCACCCTAGATTATCATAAGCGCTGGGAAATTCTGGATCCAATTGGATGGCGGTTGTAAAGCATTGAATAGCATCATCAAGCCTATCCATGTACTTGTAAGTGCATCCAAGGTTGCAGAAAGCAGGAGCAAAGTGAGGGTCCACCGCGATGCATTCTTGATAGTGAGCTATTGCCTGGTCAATCTTGCCTTGTTCTTTCAAGATATTTGCCAGGTTGTTATGTGCAGCTGCAAATCGAGGCATCAGTCTACAGGCAGTCATGTAGCAGTCAACCGCTTCTTTAACAAGCCCTCGATCTTTCAACAGGTTGCCCAGGTTATTGTAAGCATATGGATGATCTGGTTTCAACTTGAGGCATTTTTTATATCGTATCAATGCGTTTTCAACCTCGCCGATATCACGATAGGCATTGCCTAGATTATTATGAGCGTCGGGATAACTGGGTTCTATTTGAATTGCGAGTTTATACGCGGCAATCGCTTTATCCATGTGTCCCATATCGTGAAATACATTTCCCAAGTTACTATGAGCCACCGCAAAGTCGGGCCTGATTCGAATTGCTTTTTCAAACGATTTTTTAGCATCATCCAATTTCCCTGCACTTAAGAGAGCATTTCCTAGATTGCTATGAGCATCCGCTAAATTAGGAGACAAACGAATGGCTTCGTTATAGTATGACAATGCAGTATCAACCTCTCCTTCATCTTTAAAAATTCCAGCGAGATTACTCCATGCTACCGCAAAGTCCGGCTTGATTCGAATGGCTTCCAAATACGCCTTCCTAGCATCCTCGACTCGACCTTGTGCTTTAAGCAAGTTGCCCATGTTGTTCTGGGCATCGGCAAGTTCAGGGTCGAGTACCAGTGCCATTTGGTAGGTCTCATACGCCTGTTTTGTTTGTCCCATTTGCAAGTAAGTACTGGCAAGATTGTTGTATGCGTCACTGAATCGAGGATTCAATTTGATCGCCTTCAAGTAGAATTCTGTGGCCGCTTTGACGTCGCCAAGTTCCCTCAATGAATTCCCTAAATTCGAATAAGCCTCCGCAAACAAAGGATCTACTCGAATAGCCTGCTGATTGTAGAATATACTCTCTGAGAAATCCTTCAGCTGGAAATGTACTGCACCTAACAGCAGCAAGTTGTCTTTCCTGCTTGGATCATCTTGGTACAATTGTTCACAAATACGTTGCGTTTCAAACATGTTGCCACTTTCGTACAACTCCTTGGTGGAAGATGTGGTTTCTACATCGTCACTCTCCTCCCTTGAACACAGCTGCTCGTCGTCCTTCGTTTCAAGGTCCATTCAACGGCTCTCGATTTTGCTCTAGGGTCCACCAAAGGGTCTACTTCGAGGAATCCAAACGAGAACAATAGGAGGCTTTGCAAGGTCGAAGATTGCTCGTTCCATCTAGGTTGAATTAATCGCTTCATCTAAGCACAATGGCTGGAATGAGTTTCTGTGGTAATTGGTAGGTAGATCGATTGAACTATGTTCTGACTTCCTTTTATTAACTGTTTCAGTAACTTTGTTTTACATCCGAAGGAAGACCCAGTTAACAAGAAGCTTCTATTGGAATGCAAGGTGTGCGATCACAAGGAAATTTCAAAAAACAACTTTGTGTATGTGAATAAACTGAAATCAGATTCAACCCAGAGACTTCAATTGGTCGACACGGATCTTGCTAAAGACCCAACCCTCCCTCGAACTTTTAATTCGAAATGCCCCAAATGCAGAGGACATGAAGCTGTATTCTTTATGTCACGTAGTGGAGAAAAAGGATCTGATATGGGACTCATCTTTCTTTGCGCCAACGAGTCATGCTTGCATTCGTGGACTAACTGATTCTTCCAAAGAATCAATTTTAGATTGTTCTTTATCTCTTGTAGCACAATAAATTCGATTTCTAATTATTTTATGTATCTGGCTTATATGTCAAAGCCATGCATAGTCACTAGTATACGTGGTTTTCAAAGAGGCTTTCATCAGGATTGAAATAGTATTTGAACAATGACATGCATCATAGCTCGCGTGTTTCGTGGGTTTATTTGCTTCGCATCTCTCCTATGCTGCCCGTTTTCGAGATAGTTGATCAAGGAAAAATTCTTGATGTGCACTGAAAGGAATGAGAATCACCATATGAAACAAAAAGAGGTAAGGTATGAGAAGCTGGTGGCGAGCTACTCGACGAAGACATGGCGGTGTAAATTCAATTAACTACCAGGTAGGAGCTATTTAGAATACCGGTAGACAAATCGCGAATTTTAATTTTACAAAGTAGTCGATGATCTTACAAACGATTCGTTTCCAGAAATGAATAACTCCAAAGTTACTTTAATGAATACATGCCAGGGTTCTTTTCAGTATCAAGGACTATCAACGAAAAATTGCACCGACATTGCTAATTCAATGCATTTTATGCTTTTCGTGCTTCTTTCCCTTTTTAAACAGATTATTTAATTCTATAAAAATTACGGAAGCCAATTCGTCATGTCGTTTGCGAGAGGCAAAACCATTTCCTTAACAGCCGTCACAATATCCTCAGCCTCAATTCCAACTTTGGTTTCCCAATACTCTTTCATCAATTCCCCCCGTCGATTCTTTTGTGCCTCTTCCAAAATCAGCCTGAGTTCCGAAAACCACAAAAGACACCCGACCGTATTTGTTACACGATGCAACATGACGATGGGCATCTTGTCTGCAGTCTTCTAAGCATAATCGACAGAACGCAGCTCCACATGATTGCCGTGAATATGTCAAAGCAAAACAACCCTCGAAATCGTTAAAGGTTTGACCACATCGAGGACATTTAAGTTCGATAATATTGCTCACAATATACTCGCAATGATTTCGTACCTGGATCTCTTGTGCTCCCAACTTCATCATCATTTCCTTTATATCCTCCAGGAGCTGATCGAAATCTTTCGCCATCTTTTGCTCTATGCGACATTTCCTATACTTTTCAATTGCCACGAAACACTTTTTCTTCACAAGAGAACTCACATTAAGTTTGTCAAGTACGACAGGGACACTAGAACATCCAAACTCACTCACACTACACTCGATAGTGTAATCATGGTGCCTTGCGAAATAAGAATTTTCTGGATCATCGGCTTTGCTTGATAAATAGCCTTCAGTGTATCCAACACATGTGAAGTGACCATGATCGCATTCAATACCGCGATCCTCACTGAAGAGTTCAAAACATACTTAACACTTTCTGGGAGCTACACCAACAGATGTTCCAAGCATCACAAGAATTTTATCAGCAGTTGGTCTTTCCGATGAAGTAGGCTTCGTCATCGTGCGGGAAAGCCTCATGCACGGTTCATCATCTGATAAAATATCTTTGATGATCACACCTTAGAGAATATATATCTGCGGCAGTTGTTATATGAATGCCATCTCTTAACTCTGGCGAAAGATACTTTGGAGTGGCTACAAGTCTGGAGATAGTTGTATCCATTGGTCGAGCACCATCGAAATCACCAATGACTGCATGATTATTCTTAGATATGAAAACATTCTCTGGCTTCAAATCACCATGAACATGCCCTTGACCATGAAGAAATACTAATCCATGCAACACGTCCACCAACAACTTCCTTCTAGTATCGACTCCTACTTCAGCAGCAGCCAGATACTCTTTCAAATTACCATGTTTGTAAAAAGGCATAATGATATATCCATAATCATTCTGCAGAAAGACACCAGTGATACTAATGAGATAAGAACACGACAGCAGCTTTCGAAGTAAAACCGACTGACGAAGGAAATGTCTTATGTGAGAATCATCTTGCAGTTGAAACCGTTTGATGATATGCAATCCGTCAACAGTTGCATAGACGACTCTTCCAGACTGGACAGAGATTGGCCGCGTCTCAAAATATTCAAACTTGGTATTCGAAAGTAAAACTCCTTGCTTCATCAAATCCATTTTTAACACATCCTGACTTACAATCCCAATTCTTCTCCGCCATTCGGTGTTAAGTAATAACTCAGGATAGTGTTCTACTGCATGTCCAATGACACGTTGTCTTTCTTCAGTTACGCTCTTATCCAATCATTGATTGTTGAATGACTTGAGTCTTTGTGCCTTCATTTCAAGATTCCTTTTGTTCTTTTCACTGGGTTCGCGATTACAGCGCCGTTGAGCCTTGTCAATAGCTGCCTTGGTATCGACGTCATCATCCTCAATATTATCTTGATGACTAATCATGGCTTCCAACGTAGTTGTTCGGTAAGGCATTTCCCCTTCAATGTACTATGTCAGCTTCATCACAAGACCCTCATCCTGTGATACACAATCGATTAAAGTATTTATCATGTGTTCGAAGAATCCAAATATATTCACAAGAATATTCGATAGCTGCGCAACTGGCTTGTCACTATTAGGATCACCGAATCTCAAGCACTGGTGTTCGTCGATCAATGCAGACTTGAGAAAGAAAACCTTTTGTTTCACATGTTCTGAAATGCATTCACTGTCAATTATGAACTGCAATCCTTTCATGCTAGTTGCCGCTTTGAGCAAATCTTGTAAAGCAGATTCACTTACATTCCTGTGTGTCACCCTATCATGTCTCTTCTGCCATGAACTTTCTACCACCAGAAAATTGTCACAACTTTTATTCAGCTCAGAGAGTTTGATTTTCGATGATGTGGCAGTTATACTCCATGTTTCACTGGCATCAGATGCCTTCAACTTGAATGCTTTAAGGAAATTTGACCATTTCGCGTATTCCTCCTACAAATGAATACCCAATAATGTCTCGAAGGCAATTCAACAAACCTGCACGACATAAATCACGATTCTTATTCATTTCATCATTGAAATCACAGCTCAGAATTTCAAGAAAACGATGCAATTCTGTTTCTTTCTCATTTAGTAGTTGGTATGGACTCGTGAAATGTTAATGCACAGAGTCGTGTTTTGCGTTACGAAACTGATCGACAATATCGCAAGCAGATATCCTTCGATGGTCCAATGGCAATCCAGAAAAATTACGATTTCTATTCACAAAACGAAGTTGTTCGCAAACAACACTGAAACTATGCAACACATCATCATCATCACTTCGAAGTTGCGTCAGTTGAGTTCGTTTCAACAACTTCAATTCACTCATCGCGTTGTCTCTTTCAGAAATACAACTCGCGAGTTTGGATTGAAGCTCTTCGTGGTCTTTCTGTAGCTCAAATATTGTTTTGGAGTTTTCCTCGTTGAAATTTCTTCGCTTTGCAACGGAATTTACCAGATCGTCTTGAAGGCGAATATAAAACGGATCCTTCTTTCTGAGTTGTGGTTGGTTTTGATTCCTGGCTAGCAAAGCCTCCAGCGACTGTGACTTTGTGGCGGGATTTACTCTAAAACCTCATTGTTAGACTCGCTTTACAATTTCTACGTTTTAAATACCAACTTCAACTCTTGTAGGGTCATATTCTCCAAAAGAGCATCACTCAGTGCTTCTATCCCCTCAACAGTGATCTCAATATACTCCAGACTATTCAAATGTTACTCTCATTGTATATTTTCTATATTATACTTACGAAAATTTTCTTAAACGTGAATTCTTCATAAGCGCCTCACTCAGTGCTCTTACTCCATCATCAGTGATTTGATTATTAGAAAGGCTATCTGATTGTTATTCTCATTTCAAATTTCTGATACATCATACTTACAACGAGTATTCTACGGATTCATTGTCCCCAAGCGCCTTACTTAGTGCTTTTACTCCATCATTATTGATCTGTTGAGTATCTAAACTACTATTATTAGTGCATGGTATGTTATTTTCCATTCAAATACTTACTCCAAACGCATTTCCCCTTCTCGAATGCGTCTAGATGCATCAACTATATCTCCATTCTGTTTCTCCTCTTCTGCATCCTCCTCCTTTTTCTTTGAGCCAACAAACTCCACATTTGGTTTCGTACGTCGGTTGATTCACTAGCCAATCTACGAACAGCAAGCTACTTCTAGTGTACACGACTGGAGATTGTCAGTTACTAGTGAATAGTTGCAATTAAGCTACAGGCATCACTTAATTAAAACGGCAGTATTTCGAAGTGTTTCATGAATCATAAAATTATGTTGTATGGGGCTTGCACTCTGATTCAACAAACACTAGCGTTACTCGATATACAACAATTTATCGAGTCTTGATCTCCAGCTTTTACACGTGTGCCAACAAAATCTTTTGATGAAGACATATATTGACTGGCAGTCCAATGAATATTGCACCATCATAAAAATATACTTGCTCATCTCTACTTCCCTCATGGGGATGCTTTGAGTACAGCCACTTCAAATGATCTACCATGGAATTTTTAAAATATATATGAAGTTTACAATTATTTGTCTCTCAAGGACCTATTTTCTAAATTACATCAGCAAGTTACTTGACTGCTGATTTCGAAAATAAGATTAATAACCTGTATTGAATTCTACAACTCGTCGCAGGACCATAACCTACTTCATAATTAATAATATAAATTTGACTTCTATATCCACCAAGTTTCGAGTCCTTAAACCTGAAAAACACGACAAGATGGGTTTTGCTATACCGAGAACGGCCCACATGAGATCCTTGCGTTTTAATTTTGACAACTTTAGTGCAATACAACAAGAAATAGCGACTACATCCGTAAGAATTATTAAAAATTAATGATTACTCAACTTTATTATTGGCTAATTTAGTTTTGTCTTCCTTCAAGGAAACGATCATGTTAAGAACAGGATGTTCCGTTGTCGAGTCTTTCAGATCAACACAAAAGTATCCAACCGTGATGAACTGCCACGCGTGAACATTTCCTTCTTGAATTTCCTTTAAAATGCCTTTTTCAATTTTCATTTCGGCAACTTGCAAACTATCTTTGTTGAATAGTTCCACAAAATCGACGCCTTTTTCCTTGGCTGCCTTTTCTGCGTGTACGACAGTTCCATCAACGTCACACCCGCTGAACAGCCTACCAAACAAACGAGTCTCTACTGTAACTGCATCACTAGGGACCCACGTCACCACACTCATACCTTTATGAGGGAAATCCATTGGTTCCATACTCACCACAATCTCATCAACAACCCCATCTTCATTCACTGTGTGACTTACATATGTCAATACTCGGGAATTCAGTAATTTGATGGAAGCATTTTTCGGACTTGCAGGTACCATACCCTTGTATCCTTTGATCATATCGAGACGAAACTTTTCGCCAGGTATATAAATGGTTTCCGTTAAGCTGACTACACGCTCTCCCATTTCTGGATTTTGCGGGTGGTTGGGCACGAGTACATCCTCCGGTTCGACAAAGTTCGAAATTCGAATTTTGATTGGAGCTAATATTCCAAGTCGTCTTGGAGCCACCGCATCCAACTCACTTCTGATGCAGCCTTCGAGAACCTCGGACATCACACAGACCTCGTTGGACGACCTAGCAACGCCAAGCTTACGGCAAAACGCTTTCACAGATGAAGCTGTGTAACCTCGACGACGAAGTCCTGATAGAGTGAGTAACCGAGGATCGTCCCATCCATGTACATATCCTTCCTGAACCAGTCTATGCAATCTTCGCTTGGACATGACATTGCATGAAATCGAGCACCGTGACGTCTCGTAGGTCTTAGGATGATACATTCCGAGTACGTGGAGCAGCCAGTGATAGGAGGAGTTTGACGACTGACGCGTTTCAAACTCAAGGGTGCATAGAGAATGGGATATACTCTCGATGGAGTCTACGAGGCAATGGGAGTAGTCGTATGTTGGATAGATGCACCATGCGTCTTTGGTGCGTGGGTGGTTGCAGTATTTGATTCGGTACGCCATATGGTCCCACATGTTGGGATTGGGAGAATGAAAATCTCCTTTCATTCGCAATGATGCTTCTCCCTCTGCATACCGTCCTTGCCTCATGTGTTCCAACTCGATCAAACTTTCGCTGTAGCTGGTTTCCTCACGGCCTTTATCAAAAACAGCCATGGCAGGGAATTCTATATCTTCGCCGCGACCTTTCGCGTTGTGATAGTCCTTGAGAGCATTTCTCTGCGATTTCACCTGTGATTCAGTCAAGAAGCACATGTACGCCTTTCCTCTACGAATCAGCTCTTGGGCTAGACAATAAAGAACATCGAAGTAGTTTGAAGTGTAGGTGATTCGGAATGGCTTGTATCCGAGCCATGCGACATTTTCAAGAATCCCATCGATATATTCCTGCTCTTCAGCTTCCGGATTCGTATCATCAAACCGTAAGTAGCAATTCCCGCCAACAGCTTCTGCAAATCCGAAATTGACTGACATAGCCTTAGCATGACCAATATGAAGCCATCCATTAGGTTCAGGAGGGAAGCGGAGTTGGTACTTGCCCCCAGTTTTATCAAGATGAGATTGCAGTATCTCAGGATCATTAACGTAATAGTCCCCACGGCCAAGATTGTCTTGGGGCTCACCAAGAACTCTTCGAAGAGTGTCCTCCACCTCCTCGTGTACTTCTTCTTCTACTACTGATTCTTTTTCCACCTTCGAAGGAACAGCTTTCTTCTTCTCCTTTTTAGGTTCTCTCTTCTTAAGTATCTTTTCCAACTCTTTCTTCAACTCATTGGCAGACTTGTAGCCTAGCGATTTGGATTTATCCTCCAGGAACACCTTACGCTCCGCACTCAGCACCGTTGCCCTCTGCTTCTCCTCCTCTGTTGTGGGTTTGTCAATGCATAGCAGCTGGTACTGCTCTACTAATTCCTCAGCCATTCGAAGGGATGTCGATTTAGATTTTACATCCACAAGATAGTAGACCCTGAAAATCTTGGCCCGTTCGCACTCCTTCAAGATGGAAGACACATTAGAGAAGCTGATCGATCACTACATGAATCTAGGCCTGTACCGAAACTCCACCTTTCTTGCGGAGCGTCTTTTTGCCGCGGGACCTTCCGCAGAGCACTTGCACTTGCTTGCTTCGTGCCACATGAGATCGAGCCACCCTCAAACAGCATACAGACTTTTGTTGAAGGAGATGAGCAATTATACGGACCCTGCCATCACACCGAAGCTCCGGTATTTGTTCGCTCAATCTTGTCTTGCTCTAAACAAACTAAGAGAAGGAGAAGCGGCTCTTGTGCAAGGAACGCCACTAGCAAACAACAACCCTTATCGATGCGCTGACTTCCTCATGGGGAACTGCACCGTACCCAATGGGAGTGCGGGGCTCTATCTTTTAGGAGTGCTATGTGCCAATGATAACAGACGCGAGCATGCTGTAGCTTACCTGTCTCTGGCGTTAAAGATGGACCCATATTGCTGGGATGCGTATGAGAGACTATGCGCCCTAGGGGTTAATGCACCTCCAGGTTGTTTTTTTGGTTCCGATAACAGGACGGAAGAAACGCAGTTATCTACATTGCCAATTATCCAACTTATCAAAGAAAAGGTTTTGCCTTCAACATCGAAATTCGACCTCAAGGTCACCAACGGAGCCATGTTTTCATTGGACAACACATCAGCCATAGGTTGGCCTACAGTTATTCCCAGGGCGGAGGAACCTGAGCAAGAAGGAGCTGTTTCCGCATCAAGGAGAAATACTGCAGGGGAGAATTACCAGTCAGTGAACAACCAAGAAGTTCGAGTATTTTGTGGAGGACAGAAAGGCCCCCCTGACGATAATGAAGACAACTTGCCTGAAAGTATTGACGGCGCGAAAGATGTTCTTAAATTACTCCATGGTTTTGGTCGTGGCATGAGGTATTTAAGCGCCTACAGATGCACCGAAGCACTTGCAGCTTTTGATAGGTTGTCTCTGCAACAACAAAACACTGGATGGGTCATCCAACAGAAAGGCAAAGCCCATTTTGAAATGGCGAATTATCGTGGAGCACGAGCGGAATTTGAAAAGATGCGGACCATTTCTCCCGAAAGAACACATGGGATCGAACTGTACTCTACCAATTTGTGGCATATGAAAGACGAAGTTGCTTTGTGCTACCTTGCACAGGAAGCCTTAGACCAGGACAAGACAACACCGGAACCATGGTGTGCTATTGGAAACTGCTTCTCATTACAGAAAGAACATGATGTTGCAATCAAGTTCTTTCAACGCGCGCTGCAGATTGACCCATCCTTCACTTATGCATATACATTATGCGGCCATGAATATGTCTCGAATGAGAATTTCGAAAAAGCTATTGCGTACTATCGACATGCCATCAGAAGCGACCCCAGACATTATAACGCATGGTATGGTCTTGGCACGATATATTATCGACAAGAGAAGTACGACCTTGCTGAGTATCATTTCAAACGAGCAATATCCATCAATCCTAGGTCGTCTGTATTGTACTGCTACTTGGGTATGGTACTCCATGCCAATCAGAACTTTAATGATGCGCTCCGCATGTTGCTCAGAGCAAGTGAATTGGAACCCTCGAACCCGCAAGCCAAGTTCCAGCGAGCCCTCGTACTGAGGTCCATGGAGCAATACGAAGATGCACTTATTGAGCTGGAAGCCGTCAAAGACTTTGCACCAAGAGAAGCCAGTGTCCACAGTTTGATGGGTAAAATTTGCAAGCAGTTAGATAGAAAGGACGAGGCGTTAATACACTTCACCACGGCACTGGATCTAGATCCAAAAGATTCAAATCTCATGAAATTGGCAATTGACAGACTGGATTCTCCTGATGTAGACGAATCTGATGACCTTGGATAATTTTTAAAATTATATATTAATTGCTCATCTTGCCTTTTAGCTTGGCGTACATTGTTGGCGATGCGACTCCTGCTGGGCTTGTTGTGGCATACTCCTGCAATCGCCCCATCATTGGAGTTTGCAAAACCTTGGGGATATCCATCTGTTGGGTAATCATGTTGTATATATCAAGAGTTTCGCAATTCAAAATAGCTTCGAACTCCTTACATTCTTCAACTGAGAGATGCATGATATTGTCCACTGCCCAGGATCCAAGCAACAGATCTACTTCCAGCCAGCCACGTTGCTTCGCGCGGTAAATCAATCGCTTACGATATGCAAGATCAATATCTACTGGAGGTCCATCTTTAGGCTGGGCAGAATCTGGGAAGCTCGACCGCATGGAAAAATGTTCCTGTCGTAGCTGAATGTCTCTGTCAAGTGCCTCTTGTGGAAGCCTCTCTTTCGGTTCTTCAGGATTGGCGAACTTGCTGAAAAACGATTAGGATTCGAGCCTCAAGTGTAGAAACCTTACCTCAAGTCCAGCATAGATGGACCGCTCACTGTGCTCATTCTCGCAACCAAACGTGACGCTGCAATACCGCGGAAGCGTAGCATCTCCTGTGACTCGCTTTCTTCAATTTCGAAAAGGCCCCCCCCGCAATCGACGATAATTCATTTCCCGAACATGAATCATGTCGTGGTCATTAAATACAAAGACCTGGTAAAGGTCGCGTGGAAAAATGGACAGGGATTCACTAGAGAAATAGCCATACACCCTACAGAAAGTTTGTTTGAGTGGAGACTATCTATGGCCGAGCTTGTAGTTGATGGCCCATTCTCTGAGTTCAAGGGAATCAATCGGACCTTGCTGCTGTTGGAAGGCGAAGATATTGTTTTAACCATCGATGGAATTAAGCATTCATTATCTGTGTTTCAACCAATCTCATTTCCGGGGGATGTACCTACAAGTATGACAATGGGTGCTTCCAAGAAAGGTTTAGATTTGAATTTGATGTGGGATAGTACGAAATTCTGTACAAGTGTGTCAATGATGCGATATGAAGATGATACGACTTTTGAATTTGAATATATGGCGTTTGTTCTGGCGACTGAAATCTCTATCGTTGAGTACGATGGTCAGCTGTATGAACTCAGCAAATACGATATACTACATATTTCTGAGTGCAATAGCAACAGAATCAAAATTATTCAAGGAACTGCTTGTATTTCAACTTTGACGAAAACAGAAAGTTAAACATAATAGTCTCGTGGTGTTTAAGTCCTTGATAATAAATTAAAATAGACGAAGAACTAATTATCGATGTATTCGGCTTTAACTTCGAAACGAACGGAATTTTTTCGAATGTATTTTGAAACGAAGGAACCTTCTTTGATCAGGAAATTCTCAGCTTCTTCAATTACAAGTTCCGGGTTCTCCATAAGTGTCATATGCGTAGACCCTAATACAACAGGTGAATGATTGGCAGCATCAATAAGCAGTGTACTTACATGGATCACAAACATGTCGACAGTTGGGCATTTGTCGAGCCATTTCCTTGCTTAAGTAGTACGGAGTCAAGTAATCCAAAAACCCGGAAATCAACAAAGTGGGTTGCTCGATCGTCTCCAGCAAATGCGCGACGTCATGGGAATGAAGCTCTTGGAACAACCTGCAGTAGTTTCTAGCAGACTGCTCATCTCGTGCGAGCCCGCCGAAGTACATATCAATCCACTCGTTGATGAATCCTTCGCCAGAGATATCCACAAGAACTTGACTTCCACCAGCGCTCCCTGCTTTATACAAAAGTTTCTCGATGGGACCCCAACTTAATATACCTACGACGAACTGCATGATTTTCTGCGGATTGTACTTCAACATTGTTCGAATTATCCATTCTGATATGTTCCCAACAAATGGCAAGCGAATTACTGGTTGAAACGCAGTATTGAAGATGTTACCATATGCGCCATTAATCAAGATGAGCGAATTGACCATTTCTGGATAGCACAGTACGAATTCCAATGCAACTTGTACCCCCTTTTCATTCATTAAAGTCTTTTTATTTTTCAAAATGAGCAACCTACCATACTGTGACCTATAACGACCTCGGCGTTTTCAAACCCGCATGCCTTTATTACATCCGCAGCATCGTTAGCGTGATCTCTTATACTTATCTTCCTGCTGCGTCGAGGCATGCCGCTACTAAACAACCCACGATAACTCCAATTCACAAACGTGTACCTCTTTCCGAAATGATCGATCAGTGGCCAGAATATCGAAGTATCTTCAAAGCCTAGTGGGGATGCTAGTAGTGCAAGGGGGCTACCTGGTGCGCCTTTGATCACTCGAACATGGAGAGTTACTCCATCAGGAGTAGAGAAGGTTTTCTCTTCGATTCTACGAACAATGCTGTGCTTGCGGAGACGACGTGATTCGAAGCATAAATCATTCTCTATTCTTTTTTCTTTGCATCGAGGAGGCGGTCTACCTGAATCACACCATAGCAAAGAGTGAATTCGGTCACTGATATCAGTGAACATCCAAACGAAATCTGAATTTGAAAAAAAAACGTATTTCCCAACTTCTAACTGGACTGATTCGAGGCTGTATTGAAGAATGCCGGCCGTCGTCCTCAAGACTGTTGTTTTTCTGGGCAGTGCCAAGAGCATTGCACCTCCTTGTAAGTAGCTGATGGAGTTAGTGTATATGTGTTTGACTCTTTTGCTAGGGGGTGGACCAGCACGATTAGGTGATGCGGTGTATACATTTGTGGTTGACACATTGCGTAATAGAGAGCGGGTATTGGGCGATATGAAAATCTCTCATGAAGTCAGTGTTTTTGATCCTATCGAGGTATTTGGAGAGAATGGAGCTTTGTCTGGATCTGGCGGTCATCTCCAACATCCAAACTTCTTCTTTGGTGATGGCAAAGCCCCTGCAGAAATGGACAGGATGAGAGACACGATTAAAGATGCTGATTGCTACTTGATTATCACTCCTGAGTACAACCATTCTGTTCCTCCCGCGTTGAGTTCAATGTTGGGACATTTGGGGGATCCAACTACACTTTGAAGCCATCTGCCATTGTGAGCTACTCATCTGGCCCTTGGGGAGGGGCAAGGGGGGCTATGGCTTTAAGACCATTGCTCTCTGAGTTGGTAAGTGGTAATCGTACGGTGAAATTCAAAATATTCATTTCAAGTACAGGGCTGTCTTCCAATTTCGAAACTGACGCATTATCCACTTGCTGGTGATTTGTTTAGTGAAGACGGGACGCAGAGAGATCCTTCTAATCGATTGCATAATCAACTCACCAACCAGCTAAATGAACTGGAATGGACCGCCTTGGCGTATCAGAAGATGAGGGCCATTGCTCCAGATGCACAAGCAGTCAAATAGAATATTCTTTTTTATATTTTCTAAAAAGCCTTGAAACGAACTTGAACTTTAGATTCCTTCTTACAAGTGTTGGTTAGACAGACGGATATGCCAGAAGATTGTTGAGGTATCCATATGACTTTATAAAGTCCGTCTTTGAGGTCCACTTGCAATTGATGAACTCCA
>Ga0335398_10004541_pt1 | contig 19149 bp, 20 predicted proteins | sample BON03_FD_205742 | JGI IMG/M metagenome (GOLD analysis project Ga0335398, IMG submission 205742) | Freshwater microbial communities from Lake Bonney liftoff mats and glacier meltwater in Antarctica - BON-03 (spades assembly) (version 2) | ecosystem: Environmental > Aquatic > Freshwater > Ice >... | reverse complement strand
ATGCGCTCAAATTTAAGGACAGACCCTATGTGAGGAAGTCAAAAGTTGTGACCCAATTGTAAAAATAATCAGCGTAAATTGTTGTATTACATAATGTTGTCTAATTCGATTTTCAAGTTGGGTTAACCAAGAAAAGGAATTTAAACGAACTATGGAAATAATTGACATAGGCTGTCACATATTATTTGGCTACGTGCAGGATTCCGTAGAGTCATATAAGATTTTGTCTTAATTCCGAGCTTGCACTTCCGAGGTACATAGAATAATCTTCCAATGGCCTCTTTTTTGAAAGCTTTTTGTGATAAAAATTTAATCACAAAGAACAAAAATCAAATTAAAAATCCGGTTTATCGCTAAATTTCAAAAGGCGATCAAAGAATATGAATACCGATTTTCTACAGGTCTCATTTGTATTAGCTCGACGGTTGAGGTTCTATTTGGATACACCATATCTACACCCACATTTTTATCTATAAAAACAGAAAATACGCGAGGGTAGTGGTCAATAAAGAAAGCAAAAAACTAAGAAGAAGAATCTTCGAATAGTTAGTCGCCCAATGTTTTCTTCCCAAGTTACCTTCAACAACTAGAAATTTGCTAGGCTTGATGAGCTGCTGTAATAAAGCTAAACTGCCTAAAAAATATATTAAAAGAATAAGAATAAAACTTGCTATTATCTCCAACACTACAAATGAATTTGAACGAAGGTAGTGAAATCAGCATTTTCCATTGGCTGATCCTCAAAACTTCATGATTTGATAACATTGTAAGGAAAGAGGGTATAGTCTATATACTATTATTATCAGTAGGCATCAATAGTTGTTAAAAGGATTTGACTCAATCATCCTTCCCATTCTAATATTTTGATCCAAACTTCCACCTAGGTCAGTTCGATCTAGCTTCTCAAATCGTCCCGATGGAGTAGCACCTGTAATCAGAGAAATTGCAGTGCGAAGCAGCAACTCATTGCTATCTCCAAGTGGCATTAGTCGCTCTGACGATTCTATTGCGATCACAGATGGCACAAATCCTGTAGTATAGTCTGACTCATCCTTACTATTGAAACTCTGCGTTACTATAGGTAGGATTCCGTATTTATTTTGTGGATTTACTTCATCCTGAAAAGCTATAGATCCGACATTTTTGCCAGTAGTTGTATTTCCAATCAGAAACACTTCCATATATGGTCGAAGACCATTTATTATAAGTTCTGAAGCTGAAGCGGTTCGGGTGGAAGTCAAGATATAAACGCGATTGCCTTCTAAGCTATTTCCAAGGTTTTGAGCTTTTGCTCTGAACCGAGTGTTTACATTTCTCAACTCAGGAATTTGCGCCTCAATAAAGGCATTATACTTAGTCTTGGAGAAGACAGCTGTGGTGTCTACTCCGGGGGCTATAAGGCTGGCCAAATTCACTGCTGAGGACACGAATCCGCCACCGTTATATCTGAAATCAATAATCAAATGGTCAATTGACTCTGATTTGAATCTTGCAAAAACCTCATCCATCTCATTGTCATATTGAATGCTGTTATTTCCGGGGCCCGGTGTGAAAAAATGATAGATTACATAACCAATTTTCTCATTATTGACCGTATAGATGGTGTCGAGAAAGTTTGGATCTTCAGATAATTCTACTGGTGAAAGACTTAAAATAGGCTTTGATACAAATGCGCTGGATGATTCCTCAAATCTTGCGTAGCCCAAGATATGTGTGGATTCGGTGAATCCCAAGACAGTACGAAAATTACTGACAGTAATTGCGGTATTATTTATAGAAACTATTCTGTCACCTCTCTTCAGATCCACTGCTGATGCGGGACTATTTTTTTTAATATAGGTGACTTCCGCATAAACATTTTCGTTCGCAGAACTCTCACGATATAAGATAAATTCATATCCAGATTCAAGCGAAATTCCATTCAAAGAATTAATCAATTCTTGATAATCCGGATAAATCGCAGAAAACCGATCGGTAGGTCTAAAAAGTAACGCCTCAAAATAGTCTTCAGACGTTGCACTTTCGCTAATTGGTGTTCTCAGGTCGCTTAGCCAATAATAAACTTCGTCCATCACATCAAGGATCCATCGATTTACGGCTGAGCTTGGTTCTTGAGCTACGACTGGTAGTTCTTCTTCGTCTTTACAACTAAATAAAATAGCAGTCAAAGTTAGAAGTAGTGCTAACGATTTAAAATTTAAAATTTTCATAGGGCCTAGCTTATATCTCGAGTAAAACTATAAAAAAGTGATGATGTTTTACCAACCGAATATTTTTTATACTGATCAATAGGAATTTCCAAGGGAAACATCGTGTGTTTTACTGTCTTGAAGTACTCCATTTTCACATTTTAATACACGGTAAGGGTACTTTCGAAGTAAATCGTAATTGTGTGTAGCCATCAAGATGGCAGTACCTTTTTTATTTATTTCTTGGAAAAGCTTGAAAATCCCATCGGCAACATCAGGATCAAGATTTCCTGTAGGTTCATCCGCAAGCAGGATGGAAGGCTCATTAAGCAAAGCTCTTGCGATTACAACTCGCTGCTGCTCTCCACCTGAAAGTTGGTGAGGCATTTTATCCAATGCGTCATTCAAGCCAACTAGCATAAGAACTTCTGCCATTCGAGCTCTGATTTTCAGCTTGTCTGTCCATCCTGTAGCTTTCATCACGAAAGCGAGGTTTTCAGCGACTGTTCGGTCATTGAAAAGCTGGAAGTCTTGAAAGATGATACCAATTTTCCTTCTTAGAAAGGGGATATCCTTCGATTTGATAGTTCCCAGATCAAATCCTACTACTTCAACTACTCCGCTCTTTAGTTCCAGATCGGCATAGAGAGTTTTTAAAAGGGAACTTTTGCCACTTCCCGTTCGACCGATCAGGAATACAAATTCATGCTTTTCCACCGAGAAATTGACATCGATAAGAACAGGATTCAAACCTTGAAAAATAGTAGTTTTATTGACCTGAAGAACGGGCTGAGTTGTGAAATCCATTTTAATCTAAAGCTCTAGTTTTTGCAATTTCCCGAAAGAAAGCCCCTTAATTAAAGTTTCTAGCTCCACTTCCTTGCCTTCAAGTCCAAATTTCTCCATGTTTTTGAGTGGACGATCCGCTCTGAAATATGCGATTAGTACGAAGTTTTCATCTCTAATCTGGATGTAATCTGGAATTTTGGCTTTGCCTTTTACTTTGATGATGTACATAGAAGGGGAATAAAAGACCGATTTGAGCCAGTCTAAAGTTTTCTTATTTGCCGGCTGCTTTTGCGTGATCTGCTAGAAATGTCGCTAGTCCTGAGTCAGTCAAGGGATGCTTCAATAATCCCGTGATTACTTTAAGTGAGCAAGTAACGACGTCAGCTCCGGCTTCAGCACACTTCAGCAAGTGTATACTATGTCTTACTGAAGCAGCAAGTACCTGGGTCTCGTAATCGTAATTATCATAAATATGGATGATCTGCTTTATAAGTTCTATTCCATCATAAGAGATATCATCTAATCTACCTATGAAAGGGGAGACGTAAGAAGCTCCTGCCTTGGCAGCTAAGAGTGCCTGACCAGCTGAAAAAACTAAGGTGCAATTGGTGTTAATGCCTTCACTCTGAAAATACTTTAATGCCTTTAGACCGTCTTTGATCATCGGAATTTTCACTACGATTTTATCATCGATTTTAGCAAGCGCAAGTCCTTCTCGTACCATACCTTCAAAATCTGTTGAAATTACTTCCGCACTTACATTTGCATCAACTATATTACAAATTGATTTGTAGTGAGCCATTACTTTTTCATCACCACTGATGCCTTCTTTGGCCATCAGGGATGGATTCGTAGTTACTCCGTCTAATACGCCTAAGTCATAGGCTTCGCGGATTTCGTCAAGATTGGCAGTATCAATAAAGAATTTCATAATGATTTGATTTTTAATGGAGAAAGGAAGCCGACCAATGACAAATCCCATTGAACGGATATCTTTGTTGGACTTGTTTACTTTGTGTTCAAGTTTAATTATCTGAAAACAAAGTTAGAATATTAATCAGGAATCGAAACTTGGAATAAGAGCCTTCAAAAAAATAAGGCAAAAAAGAAGCGGCATCGCACCGCTCAACTACTTACCCTTGCTTCCTTCCGGACCTGGGGGATTCAGCAGGAGCTGGTCGTGCCGCTATGTGACAAATGTAAATCAATATTTTTTTAATCCAACTTTGTAAATCTTCAATTTGGAGATAATCTAGTACCAAGGCTGATTATCAGCTCGTATAATTTTAGATTTTGTCCTGGAGTCAATGAATGAGAAGCAATATGGATAAAAAGTGAAAGTCCCTTCAACTTGGTGAAGTGAATCTGAAATTCTAAAACGTTACAATGGATAAATTCATCCTCTGCCAAATCATCAAAGATTTCTTCATAAAATGTCATTTCGGTTTTTTCAATTTTTCCGTCTGGATGTACAATTAATTCTATCCCGCTGAAGTCGCTTGGATTCACTCGAACTAATACTCGATAGTCGTCAAAGAACCGCTTGAAATATTGTGGAAATGCTTTTGCCATGTTTTTTAAATAAATAAGCAAAGCTCAAAAAATTATTTCACCAAGTTTTATTTATTTGAAGTGACTATTACTACGTTATTAATTGGTTTCTGGGTAGTTCTAACTCGATCAAACACAAAAAAGGCTTGAACAAGCATTTCTTTCTCACTGTTAGTTTTGGCAGTGATGATTTTCTGGTTTTCCACCACGAATAGCGGCCCGGATAGCCCGCTAATCAAATATCCGTTTCGATTTCTTCTGATCTTAAATTTAAGACTTTCGCCATCCAGAAATTCCATTCTCGCATTGCCCCAAAACCAATTACCTCTACCTCGTGCAATTTGGAGCTTAGATTCTTCGTCCATAATCCGAAAATTTCTCACCGCTTGTTTATTTCGATCAAAGAAAAATCGAAAAACTCTATTTTCTGTCGTGAACTCAGCATAACGAAACCCTGGATCAATATCTAGTTTTGATTTTTCTCCCTTTTCTGTTAGAAAATTTATTTCATTGTGATTGGAATTCCAGCCAGATTTGTTTTGGCCAAAAACAACCAAAGATCCGAAAACAAAGAAAACTAAAAGAATTACTAATTTTTTCATCCGTCATAGGATATAGCCTCCTTTTGTTACGGATTAAAAGATTTTAGGTTAATGAAATGGCTAATTTTATAGTTAAAACTTTTACCAACATTGAAATTTTTTCAGAAAAATTCAGAAATATCCTTTGCAGTTTGTGATCCCTTTCTAAATTTGCAATTGATTTATGAAGACAATAGCAAGCAAATTTTGGTGGTGGCATTCTTTTTCTTTCCAATGGAAAGTTCAGAAATCCCATGTCTAAATTTGTAGAACAACATATTTAAGAGGCTTACTGGATTTCCGGTAAGCCTTTTTTTATTTAAAATCTCCACCAATGACTCAAGTGAAATTTCCAATTCTTACCACTTATCGCAAGCGATTAGCGGACACGATCACACCGGTGAGCATTTATTTGCAAATCAGAGATCGCTTTTCTAATCCGATTTTGCTGGAGAGCTCGGACTATCACGGTCAGGAAAATAGCTTTTCGTACATCTGCTTCAATCCACTTGCGACTTTTTCATTTAATGCTGGAAAAGTAACCGAATCTTTGCCCATGGGTGAATCGCTGAGTTACGAAGTATCAAATGAGAACTCGGTGATGGACGCGCTTCGGTCTTTCGGGAGAAAGTTTGATGTGGCTGCTGATAACTTTAAATTTAGCTCAAATGGTTTATTTGGCTATATTCAATACGATACGTTGGCCTACTTTGAAGATATTGATCTTAAGAACACTACGCCAAATGAGGTGCCCATGATGCAGTATTCCGTCTATCAAAACATCATCGTGGTTGACCATTATAAAAATGAGCTCAACCTACTCGAACACAGAGTTGCCGGTGCAGATAGTCCGGAGTTGATTGATGAGATCGAGATGCTGCTCAATAGTAAAAATATTCCTGCCTATAGCTTCAAAAAAGTGGGTGAGGAAGTCTCAAACTACACCGATGAGGAATTCCTGAAAATTCTCAATCATGGTCGAGAGCATTGCTTTCGCGGCGATGTATTTCAAATTGTGCTGTCCAGAAGGTTTACGACTCAGTTTAAGGGGGACGAATTCAATGTCTATCGTGCCCTTCGCTCAGTTAATCCATCGCCTTATTTATTTTATTTCGATTACGGTTCCTTCAAAGTTTTCGGAAGCTCACCGGAAGCTCAGATTGTGGTAAAAGGAAACAAAGCTACTATCTATCCGATTGCAGGGACTTTCAGAAGAACCGGTAATGATCAGGAGGATGCGATATTGGCGCGGCAACTCTATGACGATCCCAAAGAAAATTCGGAGCATGTGATGTTGGTCGATTTGGCAAGAAATGATTTATCCAGAACTTCAGAGGAAGTCAATGTGGAAGTATTTAAAGAAATTCAATACTATTCGCATGTGATTCACTTGGTGTCCAAAGTCACCGGTAAACTTCCGGAGGGAGCAAATCCACTTCAGTTGGTTGCAGATACTTTCCCCGCTGGTACGCTTTCAGGAGCCCCAAAATATAAGGCCATGCAACTCATCGACAAGTTGGAAAACAGCAGTCGGCAATTCTACGGAGGGGCGATCGGTTTTCTTGGTTTCAATGGTGACTTCAATCATGCAATCCTCATTCGGTCTTTTGTGTCCGAAAATAATACACTTCGATTTCAAGCTGGTGCCGGAGTGGTGGCTAAGTCTAGTATCCCTTCTGAACTCCAGGAAGTAGCCCATAAATTGGAGGCTTTGCGGGTAGCTTTGCGGGCTGCGGAGAAGATATAGTTAAAAAATTGCAAGATTCAAAAATTGAAAAATTATGACAAAACATGAACGATTTGAGGATTTGCCATTTCAGCAACATGCTATAAAAATTGGAGTAATGATCTACAAGTTAGTTGATTCCGAAAGCTTAGTCTCTGATTATCGTGTTAAAAATCAATTGATTGGTTCTGCAATATCCATATCTAATAATATAGCTGAGGGGTTTGAGTATAATCGAAATCGACAGTTTATTCGTTATCTCGAAATCTCCAAAGGATCTGCTGGCGAGCTCAGGAGTCAGCTCTTTTTGTTATTGTCTGCAGTAAAAATAACCACGGAAACTTATCAAGTACACTATATGAGTTTAGTTGACTAAGCAAGCGAATTAAAAGGTTTAATCAAATACCTAAATGAATTTGAAGACAAAAAGATGAAGGATGCTTAACTCTGGCAAATTTTCCAATCTTCCAATACTTCTATTTTCCAATCTTAAATAATGAAAATACTCATCCTTGATAATTACGACTCATTCACCTATAATCTGGTTTACATCATCCGTCAATTGGGTTTTGGAGTGCAGATGGATGTCTTCCGAAATGATAAAATCTCGTTGGATGCCGTTGCAGGCTATGATAAAATAGTGCTTTCACCCGGCCCTGGAATTCCCGAAGAAGCTGGGATTATGCCGGAGCTTTTAAAGAAATATTCCCCTACCAAATCTATTTTAGGAGTTTGTTTGGGTCATCAGGCTATCGGAGAGGCTTTCGGTGGTTCGTTGACGAACCTGTCTGAAGTCCTTCACGGGGTGGCTTCCAAAGTCACTGTCAGCCCCGATTTGCTTTTTGAGGGTATTCCCGATAATTTTAATATTGGAAGATATCACTCCTGGGTCATCAACGAAGCCACCCTTTCGAAAGACCTAGAAGTTATAGGCCGTACGCCCGATCAGCAAATCATGGCTATTAGACATAAAGTCTATGATACAAGAGGAGTCCAATTCCACCCTGAAAGTATTCTTACAGAGAACGGTGTGGCAATCATGAAAAACTGGTTGACCAAAACCTAAAATTAAATCACTATAAATTGATGAAAGAAATCTTAAACCAATTGATTGAGCATCGTTCGCTTTCTCAAGAACAAGCGAAAGATGTGTTGAAAAAAATTGCTACTGGATCCTGTAACACGAGCCAAATTGCAGCCTTTATGACGGTCTACCTGATGCGAAGTATCACGGTGGAGGAACTTCGGGGATTTCGAGATGCCATGCTGGAGTTATGTGTCCCGGTGGAAATTGCCGAATATGACGCCATGGACCTTTGCGGCACGGGTGGCGACGGTAAAGACACCTTTAATATCTCCACGCTATCCTCGTTTGTGGTCGCAGCTTCTGGTCAGAATGTGGCCAAACATGGTAATACAGGCGTATCCTCTATCTGCGGATCTTCAAACTTGCTTGCGTATTTTGGATACCAATTTTCAAATAGTATGGATGAAATCAAGCGCGGATTGGATGATGCTGGCATTTGCTTCCTTCACGCCCCGCTTTTCCATCCAGCTATGAAAAACGTAGCTCCCATCCGAAAGGAACTAGGCGTAAAGACCTTCTTCAACATGCTCGGGCCAATGGTAAATCCTAGTTTCCCTCGTAAACAATTAGTGGGTGTATTCAGTCTGGAACTAGTCCGATTGTATGGATACTTGTACCAGGAGATGGAAGGTAGATTTTCTATACTTCATGCATTGGATGGATACGATGAGATTTCGTTGACTGGATCTTTCAAAATGATTTCTAATGAGGGCGAGCGATTGCTTTCTCCCGAAAATATAGGTATGAAAAAGCTCGATGCTCTAAGTATCGCAGGAGGAGAAACAATAGAAGAGTCTGCACTAATCTTTGAAAATATCCTGAGAGGGAAAGGAACTAAAAGTCAAAATTCAGTAGTGATAGCTAATTCTGCCGCAGCACTAGTTACCTCCAGGCCAAATCTTGATTTTCCTGAGGCAGTTTCTATTGCTGAAGAATCCTTGCTCTCAGGCAGAGCCTTGAATGTTTTCAACGGCTTAGTCAATCCTAAAACCACTATTTCATTTGCTTAACTATTGAATATGAATATTTTAGATCAAATAATTGCAGATAAATACCTTGAAGTATCTGATCGAAAAAGCTTGGTTCCGGTAAAATTATTGGAACAAAGTATTTTCTTCGACAGCAAGGTGGTCTCGATGAAACAATATGTCACCAATCCTGAAAAAACGGGAATTATCGCCGAATTCAAGCGTAAATCTCCTTCTAAAGGAATGATTAACGCTGCTTCCAAGGTGGAGAAAGTAAGTATCGGATATATGCAGGCAGGTTCTTCAGCACTTTCTATTTTGACCGACTTAAAGTATTTCGGAGGAACTGCTGATGATTTGAAATCAGCGAGACATTATAATTTCTGCCCAATTCTACGAAAAGATTTTGTGGTGGATGAATATCAAATTGTAGAAGCAAAATCGATCGGAGCGGATTGTATTTTGCTGATTGCCGCAGCTTTGGAACCAGAGAAGCTGAAGTCCTTAGCTTATTTCGCTAAAAGTCTAGGGCTTGAGGTCTTGATGGAAGTGCATGACGGTGAGGAGCTGGATCGAAGTCTTTGCGATGCTTTGGATTTGGTGGGAGTAAACAACCGAAACCTAAAAACTTTTGAAGTATCGCTTCAAACGTCCTTGGATTTGGTCAACCGAATTCCTTCTGAGTTTTTGAAAATATCAGAAAGTGGTATTTCTGATCCTGAGACCTTGATTCAATTGAGAGCTGCAGGATTTGATGGATTTTTGATTGGGGAAAACTTCATGAAATCTGCAAGACCGGAGCAGGCTGCTTATAATTTTATCAAAGAATATAAAAAATTGGTGGCTGAGTCAGACTTAATTAAGGCTTAATGGATGTCAAAGTCTGTGGGATGCGTGAATTAGAGAATGTTCATCAATTGGTTGAAGAGATTCGGCCTGATTGGATGGGTTTAATATTCTATTCTAAGTCTCCTCGATTTTTATCTGATGAATTTGGTTTACCATTATCCAACTTACCAATTTCAAAAGTTGGGGTTTTTGTCAATGAATCTGAGGCCGAAATCTTAAGGAAAGTGGATTTATTCGGTTTGAAAGCTATCCAGCTTCATGGGCAGGAATCCATAGAATTTGTGGAAATGCTGTCGAAGAAAACTTCGATGGAAATTTGGAAAGTCATTTCCGTTAATGGTGAAATTGTTTGGGAATCGCTGAGAGGATATCTGCCTTTTGTGAGTAAGTTTTTGTTTGATACGGCTTCGCCGAAACACGGAGGAACAGGTCAAAAATTTGATTGGAGTATCTTGGAAACTTATCCCTTCGACAAAGGCTTTCTAATTAGTGGAGGAATTGATGAAAATAGCTGGAAAGAAATCACGGCTTTTGCGGTAAAAAACCCATTGATGCAGGGCGTGGATCTAAATTCAAAATTTGAGACCTCCGCTGGAGTAAAGAACATTGAAAAATTAAAGAACTTTATACAACACCTTCCGAGAAATTAATCGGTTAAAACGTGCAGAATATGATCAGAGTGGACGAAAAGGGCTTTTATGGAAAATTTGGAGGTGCATACATTCCTGAGATGTTGCATCCAAACATTGAAGAGCTGCGAGAAAATTATGAGGCAATAGTTGCCACTAAAGAATATCAGGACGAGTTTCAAAGCTTGCTCCGTGATTTTGTTGGCCGACCGACACCCTTGTATTTCGCAAAGCGAATGTCAGAGAAGTATGGTGCAAAAATCTATTTTAAGCGTGAAGACCTTTGTCATACCGGAGCGCATAAAGTCAATAATACGGTCGGACAGATTATTCTAGCCAAGAAGCTTGGTAAAAAACGAATCATCGCTGAAACAGGTGCTGGACAGCACGGAGTAGCAACAGCTACGGTTTGTGCCCTGATGGGTATGGATTGTACAATTTACATGGGCGAATTGGACATACATCGTCAGCGTCCCAATGTAGAACGAATGCGAATACTAGGTGCTAAAATCATCCCGGCAATCTCAGGATCTAAAACTCTGAAGGATGCGACAAATGAAGCTATGCGTGCATGGATCAATGATCCAGTGGGAACACATTATATTATAGGTTCCGTTGTTGGGCCACACCCTTACCCAGAAATGGTTGCAAGATTTCAATCTGTTATTTCGGAAGAGATCAAGTGGCAATTGAAAGACAAAGAAGGCCGTGAAAATCCGGATTTAATCATTGCTTGTGTTGGGGGCGGATCTAATGCTGCAGGGTCTTTTTACCACTATTACAATACACCGGAAGTTCGACTAATTTCTGTGGAAGCAGCGGGTCTTGGTGTAAATTCCGGAAAATCTGCTGCTACGACTGCCTTGGGTACACCAGGAATCCTGCATGGAGCAAAAACACTTTTGATGCAGACTGAAGATGGTCAGGTGGTGGAGCCACATTCCATATCTGCGGGTCTGGATTATCCTGGTATTGGACCAGTGCATGCTCATTTGTTTGATATCGGCAGATCAGAATTTGTCGCTGTGGAGGATGAAGATGCCATGAGAGCAGGAATCGAACTTAGTAGGATGGAGGGAATTATTCCAGCGATTGAGACCGCACATGCAGTCCACGCATTGAATCTGATCGAATATCGCAAGGACGACGTGATTGTGATCAATCTTTCAGGCAGAGGAGACAAGGATCTGGATACTTATATTAAATGGGGCGGGTATTGATTTGAGATTTACGATTTACGAGGTTAGTTTGAACCTTCATCGTCTTCGTGGAGATCATTCTTTTCTAAGAAAATAATGAATATTGAATGATGAATGTTGAATAATGAAGTGAGGATCCGTACTATTATCTGACTATTTGTAAAGGGATTAGATTCTGAATAGCATGGCAGCAAGTTGATTTGGGATTTACGATCTTGGATTTACGATTTACGAAGTCATTTTAGACCTTCATCGTCTTCGTAGGGATCATATTTTCCCTAAAAAATAATGAATGTCGAATGATAAATGCAGAATATTGAAGTGGCTAAACCCGAAGTCCACTAATAACCTTAAATACCAATGAACCGAATACACCACCTATTTAACACCAAAAAAGAGCGGGTGCTCTCCATTTATTTTACGGCAGGCTTTCCACATTTGGAGGACACAGTGCCGACGATGGAAGCGATTCAAGCCGGTGGCGCAGATGTGATTGAGATTGGAGTGCCTTATTCTGATCCGATTGCGGATGGGCCGACGATTCAAGACAGCAATATGATTGCCTTGCATCAGGGCATGAGTCTGAAAAAGTTATTCCAGCAATTAATCGGATTTCGGACTAAAATCCATGTACCAGTCGTAATGATGGGGTACTTAAATCCTATACTTCAGTTCGGAATGGAGGAATTTTGCAAGAAATGTAAGGAAGTAGGTATTGACGGCTTGATTTTGCCCGACCTACCGATGCAGCAATATTTGGAAGATTATAAAACCCTGTTCGATCAGTATGGTTTAATTAATACGTTCTTAATTTCCCCGGCAACGAGCGAACAGCGGATTCGGGAAATCGATCAAAATACCAATGGCTTTATTTATATGGTCTCGTCAAACAGTATAACTGGGGCGAAAACCGGAATTAGTGCCGAGCAAATCACTTATTTTGAGCGGGTGCAGGCTATGAATTTGAAAAATCCAAGACTAATAGGCTTTGGAATTTCAGATTCAGAGTCATTCAGCACTGCTTCAAACTACGGAAATGGCGCAATCATCGGATCGGCATTTATCAAAACCGTAAAAAATACCAAAAACCTGAGTGCCGATATTCAGGCATACATTCGGTCTGTCATTAATTAGTAAATACTTCCTGTTAAGAAATCCGAGTCGTTCTTAGCTTTTCCAAAGTTTCGAACTTTGGAAAAGCTTAATTCCCAAACATCAAAACTATGATTATTCAACTTCAGCCTGATATTTCCGAAGTACAAAAGGAAAAATTGATTGATAAAATCAATGGCATAGGCTACAAAACTACTCATGTAAAAACCCAATTGGGAGACTACCTAATTGGAATCGGTAAAAACGATTTTGACATCCGGAAAATCGGACAAATGGATGGGATTTCAGATATTCATGTCGTTTCGGATGAATACAAATTGGTGTCCAAAAAGTGGAAAGCCAAGCCAACTTCAGTGGATTTGGGAGACAATGTCTTTGTTAAAGATGGCGAAATGGCGATCATCACCGGTCCTTGCTCCATCGAATCCGAGGAGCAAATCCGTAAAAGTGTACAGCATTGTGTAGAAAACAATATCAAATTGATGCGTGGTGGAGTGTTTAAGCCACGGAGTTCTCCTTATGCTTTCCGAGGTTTGGGTTTGGAAGGCTTGAAGCTTTGGCATGACATCGCCTCAGCGGCTGGCATCAAGATCGTTACAGAAGTAATGCAGACCTCTCAAATCGAAGAAATGTATCCTTACGTAGATATCTATCAAGTGGGAGCTCGCAATTCACAGAACTTCAATTTGCTCGACGAATTAGGGAAAGTAGATAAGGCCGTCATGATCAAGCGGGGAATCTCCGGCACGATCGAGGAATTGTTGCAATCTGCTGAATATGTATTTTCCGGAGGAAATGAAAAGCTGATCCTGTGCGAGCGGGGAATCAGAACCTATGAGCGTGCTTCTCGAAACACATTGGATCTAAATGCTATCCCAATTCTAAAGGCTAAATCTCACTTACCGGTGATTGTGGATCCTTCACACGGAATTGGAATTCGGGAATATGTACCGCAAATGGCGCTTTCTGGTGTAATGGCAGGAGCGGATGGAATCATCTATGAATCTCATGAGATTCCTGAGAAAGCCTATTCAGATGGCCAGCAAACTTTGGACTTTGCTCAAAGTGCTAGATTGGCTTCTTGGATCAGACAAAGCTTTGCAATGCGTAAAAATTTCGACCTTCTATAATAATTATATTGCCGTACATCTTTAACATGCTTACTTTAGTATTATGAATCCAACGCCAAGAACTTTCATACATCATTCCAACTACACTCTTCAATGAAGGAATAGGGATGATTATGGCTTTTTGGCTGCAACTCACAAGACCTATTCCTATTTGGAGTAGGTCTTTTTATGTTAACGTCATTGGTAGCGAAGCGAAGCAATGACGAACAAATCAAGCTTCGAAGACTTAGATATATATAAACCCAATTAGAAATGAGTAGTAAACCAAAAGACTGGGTCTTTACAGACCCTAGATTGCAGGACTTGAGGCAGGACTATGCTGCTTATACTCCTGAAGATTTCAAAGTCTGGAAGATTCTCTTTGAGCGGCAAATGCCGAATCTTCCTAAAGCAGCTTGTAAGGCATATTTGGAAGGAGTAGACATCGTGAAGTTTAATGCAGAAGAGATCGCAAACTTTGACAGGCTCAATAAAATTCTAGCTGAGACTACTGGCTGGGAAGTACATGTGGTCCCGGGACTAATCGATGATGATCTGTTCTTTGGGTTGTTGAATAATAAGCGTTTCCCTTCTTCGACCTGGATGCGTAAAATGGAGCAGCTGGATTACCTGGAGGAGCCTGATATGTTCCATGATGCTTTTGCACACATGCCATTGCTGACCAATCCACATTATACAGGATTCCTGGAGAAGATTTCCGGGATTGCCCTGAAGCACATAAAAGATCCTTATGCAATCAATATTCTGAGCCGGATTTATTGGTTTACCGTTGAGTTTGGTTTGATTCGAGAAGAAGGAGAATTGAAGATATATGGCGCGGGAATTTTGAGCTCAGCTGGAGAAACCAAGTTTAGCCTTTCGGATGGACCACTTCACCTTCCTTATGACGTACGTACGATTATGAATCAGAGCTATTGGAAGGACAAATTCCAAGATCGTTACTTTATTATCGATAGTTTAGAGCAGCTCTTCGGATCTCTTCCGGAAATTGAATCCGTGCTGGAGGAAATGCTGGAGAGCAGGAAATTAGAAGTTGGGAAGTAGGAAGTTGGTCTGCCGGATGTCGGATGTTTGATGTCGGGTGCCCGATGTCGGATGTTTGATGTCGGATGTCTGATGCTGGGTGTTTGGTGTCCGGTGTAGGGTGTGTATTTAGTCTTTGGATTAATATTGAAAATATAGTAATAAAGTAAATTAATGATTTTAGTTGTTTGTTGCCCTCTAGGTCACATCGGGCAAATGACAACTAACGTCCAATATCAATAAATGAAAGTAGCAGTAATTAAATATAACTCTGGAAATGTGCAGTCAGTACTATACGCGTTGGAGCGGCTAGGCGCAAATGCAGAACTGACGGATGATCCCGAGAAAATCAGGGCAGCAGATAAGGTGATATTTCCAGGACAAGGCGAAGCAAGTACGGCCATGAAATACCTGAAATCACGGAATCTGGATCAATTGATCAAGGACCTAAAGCAGCCTTTCTTTGGTGTTTGTTTAGGTTTGCAGTTGCTATGTGCCCATTCTGAAGAAAATGACACTACCTGTTTGGGCGTATTTCCTGTAAAAGTTAAAAAATTTATACCCGAGAATTCACAGGAATTCAAAGTGCCACATGTGGGTTGGAATGAACTTGAGAATCTGTCTGCAAATCCACTTTTGAAAGATCTTCCAGCCAATCCATTTGTTTATTATGTGCACAGCTTTTATGCGGAGCTGGCATCTGAAACTATAGCAAGCACGCATTACATTTATGATTTCTCTGCGATGCTCCACCGTGATAATTACTACGCCATTCAAGCTCACCCGGAGAAGAGTGGTTTGGTAGGGGAGAAGTTATTGGAGAATTTTCTAAAGTTATGATATGAAATCCCCCTTGCCCCCTTTGTAAAGGGGGAGTTACCTCAATATTTATTGAAACCTTAAAAGATGGAAAGTCTTGATTCTTGAATCTAGCTTCTAACGTCTATAAAAAATGCATATCATTCCAGCAATCGACCTGATCGGAGGTAAATGTGTCCGACTAAGTCAAGGCGACTACAGTACCAAAAAAGAATACCATGACGATCCAGTCGAAATGGCCAAGCGCTTCGAAGGTGCGGGAATTACTCGATTACACTTGGTGGATTTGGATGGTGCCAAAGCTAAGAAAATTGTAAATGCATCCGTTTTAGAAGGAATTTGCAGTCAGACTAGTTTGACTGTCGACTTTGGCGGAGGAATTCAAGCTAATGAAGAAATCGAAAAGGCCTTTCAATTAGGAGCAAACCAAGTGACCGGTGGAAGTATCGCCATAAAGGATTCAGCTTTATTTCAAGAATGGATTAGAAAATACGGATCTGAGCGCATCATTCTCGGAGCGGATGCAAAAGACCGAAAAATAGCGGTTGGCGGCTGGGAAGAGACTACATCAGAAGATTTGATTCCTTTTGTCAAAAACTACGTATCCAAAGGAATCAGCTATATAATATGCACTGACGTAGCCAAAGATGGTCTGCTTCAAGGACCATCCATGGAGCTCTATCAGGAAATTCTTCAAGAAATCCCTGGATTAAAATTGATTGCTAGTGGAGGAGTTTCCTCGATGAAAGATCTGGAAGAGCTGGAAAAAATCGGTGTTTACGGAGCGATTGTGGGAAAAGCGTATTATGAGGGAAGAGTAAGTTTGGAGGAATTAGCTTCGTTCTTATGATTTACGACAACGGATTTACGAGGTCAAATTGAACTTCAATCGTTATTCCCCAAATTGAGCTTTTAAAAGTTTGAATCTATCCACAGTGTGCAAAACTAAAAGAGGCCTCGTAAATCGTAATTCGTAAATCCAAAATTTGAAGTCCGAATACTGAATAAAGAAGTTTTAAAAAATAAATACTAACAATTCTAATAATGCTAACGAAGCGAATAATCCCCTGCCTCGACATCAAAGATGGTCGTACGGTCAAGGGAGTAAATTTTATAGAACTTCGAGATGCTGGCGATCCGGTGGAGCTGGCAAAAATCTACTCTGATGAAGGAGCGGATGAATTGGTGTTTTTAGATATTACCGCCACAGTGGATAAGCGAAAGACATTGGTTGAACTGGTGACGAAAGTTGCTAAGGCTATCAATATTCCATTTACTGTAGGTGGTGGAATCTCCACGGTGGAAGATGTGAAAGTGCTGCTCAATGCAGGTGCGGATAAGATTTCTATTAATTCATCAGCGGTGAATAATCCTCAGATTATCAATGAAATGGCTGCAGAGTTTGGTTCACAATGTGTCGTCGTTGCAATTGATACTCGGAATATAGATGGAATTGATTTAGTGCATACACACGGAGGAAGAAAAGCCACTTTACTTCGGACTCAAGCTTGGGCTCAAGAAGTAGCGAAGCGCGGAGCTGGGGAGATCTTACTCACTTCCATGGATCATGACGGTACGAAGTCAGGCTTTGCCAATGAGATTTTAGCTGAGATTTCTTCGATGTTGTCTATTCCAGTAATTGCCTCTGGTGGTGCTGGAAATATGACACATTTCAAGGATGTATTTACCTTTGGCAAAGCGGATGCAGCTTTGGCAGCAAGTATTTTCCACTTTAAAGAAATCCAGATTCCAGCCTTAAAAGAGTATTTGGTCGAAGAGGGTATAAGTATAAGGAAGTAGTTTTAACTTTTGAGGTCTAAAAGACCTCGAAGGTTTGAAGCAGAACTTCTTTTCAGATCTTTCTAAAATCGAATAAATTGCTTTAAAAATGAAATTAAGCTACTAGATAATAATGTAATAAAGTTCAAAACCTTCGAGGTTTTGAAAGTTTCAAAGGTTAGAAAAAATGAATATAGATTTTAAAAAAATGGGTGGTTTAGTGCCAGCCATCGTACAGGATGCGATTAGTGGGAAAGTGCTGATGCAAGGCTACATGAATGAGGAGGCTTTGGCCAAAACTCAGGAAACAGGAAAAGTGACTTTTTACAGCCGAAGCAAAGAACGGCTTTGGACTAAAGGAGAGACTTCCGGCAATTTTATGGAACTGGTAAGTGTAGCTGTGGATTGTGATGGAGATGCCATTTTGGTAAAGGCAAATCCACGTGGTCCAGTTTGCCATACGGGTTCGGATACTTGCTTTGACGAAGTCAACACTTCAAAAACTGGATTTCTCGATCAGCTTCGTACTATTATTAAAGACCGAAAAAATAACCCTTCAGACAAATCTTATACTACTTCTCTTTTTGCCAAAGGCATCAATAAAATAGCCCAAAAAGTAGGTGAGGAGGCTGTCGAGATCGTGATCGAAGCCAAAGACGATAACAAGGACTTATTCCTAGGCGAAGCAGCGGATTTGATGTTTCACTACCTCATTCTTCTGGAAGCTAAGGGCTATGAATTGGATGAGGTAATGGAGGTTCTGATAGCGCGTCATAAGAAATAGCTTCTAAAGGCATTATGGGCGGCTGTTCACGCCAGTAGACCGATTTCCTTTGATCATAAGTCTGGATTACGAGCGATAGATGACCGAACTAGATCAGATTTAGTTCTTACTCCAATTTCACATGGCTTATGCTTATCTACAGTAAGAAAAGCGAATAATCACATTAAAAAATCCCGACTCTTTCAAGTCGGGATTTTTTGATTTAGTAAGCTGGAAATTCCTGCTGCAAACCTTTGAAGGCGTCAATCATTTCCCACTTAGGTTTAAAGTAAGAATTTCGAATTCTGGCATTTATTGTTCCATTTTGGATGAATTGAATTGCTGCACCAAATCTTAAGTCACGCTGATCGCCCCAATTGAACTGCGGAGAATCACCGACCATGAAGTCTGCAGGAAATCCATCAAAATATTCCGCTTTGCCTTGTGAGTTTGCTGTGGCAAAGGTAACTGGCACTAATTCTACATTATTATCTACAAGAGTCCGATTGTACCTGGAAAGTGGGAAAGAACCTACGGGCTTGCCAAAGGTATTATCACCGATCAGAACCAGATCCATATAAGGGTCAAGACTATTGATCACTAATTCTGAAGCAGATGCCGATCCTCTAGAAGTGACGAAAAGGACTCTACTTAGGCTCAATACTCCTACTTTCTTGAAATTCGTGCTATTTTCCAAGGATGTTTTAAGTGAATTTAATTTGTTGGTATACATCAGCTTATTGCTGTTTGAAGCTTGAATCAAGTAATTCATAATTTGCTCAGCCACGGCTACAGATCCACCTCCATTGTAGCGAAGATCAATGATTAATTCAGTGACGCCTCCAGCTTGGAAAAACTCCATGGAGCTCTTGACTTCATTACTTGAGGTAGGAGATAGTCCAGCAGTGGCTTTGAAGCTTTGGTAAACCCAGTAGCCAACTTTTTTTGTACCAA
>Ga0335398_10004530_pt1 | contig 19171 bp, 17 predicted proteins | sample BON03_FD_205742 | JGI IMG/M metagenome (GOLD analysis project Ga0335398, IMG submission 205742) | Freshwater microbial communities from Lake Bonney liftoff mats and glacier meltwater in Antarctica - BON-03 (spades assembly) (version 2) | ecosystem: Environmental > Aquatic > Freshwater > Ice >... | reverse complement strand
ACGAAATCATGAAGGAGAGCAAATGGAGCGGACATCCCGCAATCATGAAAGGTGTTCGCTAGAGTACAAGTCTTTTTTCTAAGTACGCCAATCTTTTTTTTGAGTAACCCAATCCTTAAAGGCATTGAGCTAAAGTCCAGTGCCTTCACCGCCGCTGCAAACGAAGACCCGCTCGACTTCAAAATCTCGCCCAAGGACAAGAGCAACATGCCGAAATACCTCTTCGGCGGCTTCAAGAAATGCCTGTATCCCGTCCAGAAATTCGACTCCGAAGGCGAGCGCATTCTCTCCATCATTCTCGAGCGTGAAGCCGAAAAATGGTTCAAGCCCGCCAAGGGACAGTTTCAGATTTTCTACAAATCCGGCTCTGACTATCCCGAGTATCAACCAGACTTCGTCGCTGAGACTGCGGATGCCATCTACATGCTTGAACCCAAACGGAGATCTGAAATGGACGACGCCATTGTCCTGGCAAAGAAAGACGCTGCCGAGGAATGGTGTCAACACGCCACGGCACACACTGCAAAGCACGGCGGCAAGCCATGGATCTACCGCCTCATTGCCCACGACACCATCGCTGAGAACATATCCCTTGACCGTCTTTGATAGTTGACGACTGCCCGCTAAATCCGAGGGCACAAGCTACCATTCCTTCGTAAGGCCATACTTGTCGGCCAGCTCGAGGAGTTCGCCGCGCATGGGCCATTCGTCGGGGCGGTCGCACAAGCCTTCGTGACGTTGGCTGGCCCCCTTGAGCATCATGCAGCCGGTGTTGTCACCCATCTTACGAATCGCCTCGACCTCTTCGGCACTAAAGGTGAAATCCTCAGGCAGCGCGGCGTAGTCGCGAATCTTGTCCTCGATGGGCACCGCGTTTTCTCCGGCTTCCTGAATGACAGTTGGCACGACACATTTCACGGGCTCCTGGGAAAGGTTCCAGGCCGAGGCAAATTGAATCATGCTCAGGCCGTGCTTGGCCGCGATGTCCCGCATCGGGGCCATGTGCTCGGAACCTCGCTCGATCCACCCATCCGGACGGTAGCTGCGATGATCGCCGGGGCGGAAAACGTGCCCGGGCTTCATATCACCATGGAAGAGCCCGCCGTAATCGACGACACGGGTCAAAAGATCGACCTTGTTCTTCTTGGCCGACTCCAAAACATGCTGCCCGGGCCACGGCTCAAGCGGATTCAAAATAATCATGGCCCAGTCGATGACCTCCCCGAAATTCTCGAAAGCGTGCAGCATATCCAGGGTGAAGCCATTCGCCGGTCCGGGCGCCAATCCCAGACGGTCGGTCAAACCTTCTTCCTTGAGTTTGCTCATCGCCTTCCAGACATCCTCGCTGGTGTATCCCAACTCGTCAGGGTTGTGCAGCATGACGAGGTCAAATTTATCGACCCGGCAATCCTTGAGGGAGCTTTCGGAAGCCCGTCGCAGGAAATCGAGATACCCGGAGGGCTGGCGCAAAGCCGGGCTCGTGAAACGCGGGTAGCCCTTGCTTCCCTCACGCTCTCCATCGATGAAATCATGCCCAATCATCCCCACGAGACAGTAGCTCTCACGAGGATAGCCAGACAGAGCTTCACCGAGAGCGGCATCAGCCCGCCCCGTTCCATAAACATCCGCCGTCACAAAGGTCCGGATCCCGGCCTCGTAGGCAACCTGGATGCATTCCTTATAACGATCTTCGTCCAGCACCTCGCCGAAGTGCATGTATCGTCCACCGCTCCAAGTTCCGTAAGCTGTCCGGGTCAAGTTCATGGGAGCAATAAGCGGCAGGACCACGAATCTTTCAAGCAGGGATCAACAGCAATCGAATTTCGTCCTAAACTTCTACTCCACCACTCCCGTCACCATTTGAAAATAAGCCTCCCAGAGTTTCCAGCCGCCAAATACCCAGGTCAGGGCCGCCAGGGCCAAAAACGGCCCAAAGGGCAGAGCCTTTCCAAAGCCCACCCGCGCCACAATCGCCGCGATGATGGCGTAGATCGAACTCACAAAAATCACAAAAATGACCGACGGCCAGCCGAGGAAGGCCCCGATCATTCCCAGCAGATGCGGGTCGCCCATTCCCATCGCTTCCCGCGGGATGGAGACTTCCGTGGCCTTCCCCCCAAGAGACTTGAGGGCCTCGATCTTCCATCGCTTTTCACCAATCGAAAAGTCATCGCGTCGAATGAAAATCTCTTTTCCCGGGGCCCGCTGGCCATCAACTTTGAACCCGTGCCCCTGAATGACGAGTTCGTCGGTGTCGCGATAAAACAAGTCATCCCACGAGTAAGCTTCGCCATCGACCACCCAATGAAGTTGCTCGTTGCCATCATACCCTTCTTGAAGCTCCCAAAGAACCGCTTCCTCGAACGCGAGCTTCTTGCGCCCCCAAATCAACTTCCCGAGAAGGACCACAAAAAGCAGCGACCCAAAACCCGCCACCCATCCGATCACCGCTTCGCGAAAGCCAATCCAGCCCGTCTCCATGCGGACCTTTCCCAACAGATCGACCAACTCGGGCCGGAAAAACCCGCCGACCAAGGCAATCACGACCCCGGCCGAGGTCCAACTAATCGGAATGACCTGATGCTCGGCATCGATAAAGGAGACCGTGACCAGGATCGTAATCAGCAAAATCGCGAGGATCGCACTGACCATCGGAAGTTGTCGCCAGGCCGCATAAAAAAGGAGCCCGGTGATCACTTCCACGATGAGATAACGAACCGCGATGGGCGCCTTACAACTCCGGCATTTACCACCCTGCACCAGCCAGGTGAAAATAGGGAGGTTCTGCCACCACGGAAGGCTCGCTTTGCACGAGGGGCAAAACGAGCGCTTGGGCTCATTCACCGAAAGCCCGCGCGGAAGCCGGTAAATCGCAACATTTAAAAACGAGCCGACACAAAAACCGATGACGAGGATTCCAATTCCCATGATATCACTGTTCCAAGTTTCGAACACGGCAAAACCCTAGAACGGGATTTGCTGAAATTCGACTCAATTCCCTGTTGCCAGCGTCAATGATCGGGCCAAGCTTTTGCCCCTTCCCGTGACTGCCCAAAAAGACCTCGCCCTGACCTCCGCCCGCGTTCTTCGCGAGGCGGGTCATACCGTCTATTTGGCGGGCGGAGCGGTCCGAGACCACCTCCTCGGGCAAGAACCCAAGGATTACGACCTCGCCACCTCCGCCACTCCGACTCAAGTTCAGGAACTCTTTCCAAAATCGGACGCGGTCGGCGCACACTTCGGCGTCATCATCGTGAAAGGCCATGGGAAAATGATCGAGGTCGCGACCTTCCGCACCGACGGTTCCTACAAAGACGGCCGCCGACCCGAGTCGGTCGAATTTTCCTCGCCCGAAGACGATGCCCAACGTCGCGATTTTACGATCAACGGACTTTTCCAAGATCCCCTGAGCGGAGAAGTGATCGATCACGTCGGCGGCCGTGCCGACCTCGAAGCCAGGGTCCTGCGCGCCATTGGCGATCCCCAAAAGCGCTTTGAAGAAGACGCCCTCCGCCTCATGCGGGCCGTTCGCTTTGCGGTCGTGACTGGATTCGAAATCGAACCCGACACCCTCGCCGCCATCAAGACCTGTGCCCCGCTTCTGGGGAAAATCTCCCCGGAACGAATCCGCGACGAATTCTCTAGAATCATGGTAGCCCCTGACCGCGGCCGGGGTATCGAGCTTCTCACCGAGACCGGACTCGCAAACGCCTTTCTTCCCGAACTCTGCGACCTGCAAGGATGCGAACAGCCCCCCCAGTGGCATCCCGAAGGCGACGTCTTCGTCCATACCCGCATCGCCCTCTCCCTGCTCGAATCACCCACGCTGGCCCTCGCCCTCTCGGTCTTGCTTCACGACATCGGCAAGCCTGCCACCCAAGCCTGGGATGACACAGCCGAACGATTCCGCTTCAACGGGCACGATCAAGTGGGAGCCGGGATGGCCGAAGTAATTCTCAAGCGACTTCGCTACTCCAACCAAATCGTGGACGACGTGACCTTCATGGTGTCACGCCACATGAAGTTTATGCACGTGCAGGAGATGCGGACGGCCAAGTTGAAACGCTTTATGGCGGCCGGCACGTTCCCGCTCGAACTCGAACTCCACCGCGTCGATTGCGACAGCAGCAACGGATTTCGCGACAACTTTGACTTCCTCCACCTCAAGAAGGAGGAATTTGCCCAGGCCCCCCTCATTCCCAAGCCCCTTCTGAACGGGAGGGATCTGATTACAGAATTCGCCCTTCCCTCCGGCCCCGAAATGGGCGAAATCCTCCGTGCGGTGCAAACCGAACAACTCGAAGGCCGCTTGGTTGACAGAGACGGAGCCCTCACTTTCGTAAAAGAACAATTCTCCCTATGAGCAACATCCCGACCGAACACGACGATCCCATCAATGCCCAAATTCTGGCCGTTTCCGAAGACCTCATCGCCGGCTTCCAGCGCGATCCCTTCGGCATCATTTCCAAGGAATGCGGACTTCCAGTCGAGACCGTGCTTGAGCGGATCAAGGCCATGGTCGCTGCCGGAGTGATCCGCCGGGTTCGACAGACTTTGCTTTCCACCAAGCTCGCCCACGGCGCCCTCGTCGCCTGGAAGTTACCCGAGGAAAAGCTCAACGAGGCCTTTGAGTTCATGTCTCAGAAGGACCCCTTCTCCGGCCACGTCGTCATTCGTTCCACCGATGGTCAAATTTCAGGAGCCGGTTATCGTCTCTGGACCACCTTGAAAGTTCCCCAGGGAGAGTCGCTCGAAGAACATGGCAACGTCTTGAAGAAGATTGTCGGTGCCGATGAATTCATCCTCATGCCCGCCAATGGCGTCTTCGCCCTCGGAGTGGGCCACGTCCGTCGCAAAGGCCTCGAACCCGGCGCCATGATTGAGGCCCCGGCCGAAATGATGACCACCACCACCGTCGAACTCACCGACGAAGAATGGACCGTCCTCCTCGCGCTCAAAGAAGAACTCGAGCCGGACGAAATCAAATCAAACTGCTGGGATGCTCGGGCTGAAATAGCCGGAGTCAGCCTCGACCGGTTTTGCGAAGTGGCCGAAGTCCTCGACGCCAAGAAGGTCATTGGTCGTTTCTCCACCTTCCTTGAGCACGTCAAACCCTCCGAAACCGGAACCCGGGTCACCCGTTTCAACGGACTCTTCCACTGGGCGGTCCCCAAAGGTCGCGAGCAAGAAGCCGGCGGCGAGGTCGGGCGTCACCACTGCATGACCCACGCCTACTGGCGCGAAGGCGGACCGCAATTCGGCGATGTCAACGTCATGGGCGTTGTGCACGGCACCGAAAAAGACAAGGTCCTGGAGCACAAGGCAGCCATCGACCGTCACCTCGAATCCGTGGGCATCCCCGTCAGCTACACCAACGTCTTCTGGGGTGGCCGTTCCGAGATCAAACCTTCGGAAATCTCCCCGCTGATTTACCACGAGTGGCACCAGCAATACGCCTAGCCAGCCAACTCTGAGAGCGCCTCTTTCAACTCTGGAAATTGAAATTGATATCCAGACTTCTCGAGAACGGCAGGCACCACCCGGCAGCTTGCCAGCAAGCCTTCTTCGGCAAATTCGCCGAGGATGAGCTTCAACATAAAGGCAGGCGCTGGTAAAATTGCGGGCCGATTGAGCGCTGCTCCCAGTGCCTTCGTAAAATCGGAATTTCTCACAGATCCCGGAGCGACGAGATTCACCGGCCCCGCGATCTCATTCTCGAGACAGTGAATGATCCCGCCCACCTCGTCAGCGAGGTGAATCCAAGGCATCCACTGCCTGCCGCTGCCGAGACGGCCTCCGATCCCAAGCCCAAAAATCTTCTCCAGTTTCTCCCAGGCACCCCCCCCTTCCCCCAGGACCACTCCCGTCCGGAGGTAGCACACACGGACGTCAGAGAGGGTATCCACTGCCGACTCCCATTTTTTGCAGAGGTCGGCAAGATATCCCTCCCCGGCCGAGGCCGATTCCGGCAGAAGCTCATCACCCCGGTCGCCATAGAAACCAATGGCAGAGGCATTCAAGAAAACCCGGACCTTGGATTCACGCGTTGCCGAGGACAGCCGTTCGCTCAAGGTGACCCGGCTTTCGTAAAACTTCTTCTTCCGACCGGCCGTCCAACGTTGGTCGATGGGCTCCCCGGCAAGATTCACCAAGGCATCACACCCGGAGAGATCGACGGCTCCCTCGCCGCTCCACTGGCGCCACTCAATCCCGTCACTCTCGCGAAGCGACCGTGAGAATCCCACCACCTTCCAGCCGCGATCCATAAGGACCCGGGAAAGGTGCCTTCCCAGCCATCCTGACGCACCTGCGATCCCTACCGTTTTTTCCTGATCTTTGATAACCCAACCATAGAGCTGTTCGGGGACAAATCCAGCGAATCCTATCGACAGAAGGAACCCCGTTCCTAAAGTTTATCAAGTCTCATGCGTCGCCTCCTGGTCCTCTTAACGATTCCCGCACTCCTCCTTCCGGGCCAGGAAGCCGATCCTCTCCCCGTCATTCCGCCTCCTCCCGTCGCAGAAGAGGGACTCCCGGCTCCGGCGACGCCGCCGGAAGAGGTCGATCCGCTCCAAGGAATCATCGACGGAGAAACCTCCTCTTTTTCGAACCTGCCGACAAAGGTCCAGATCAACGGCACCCCCCGTTTGGACATCAAGGACGGGAAAATCACCGTCGTTTACGATGGCCGCGTCTCCGTCCGCGCCGACAACGGCCTGCAAGCCTACGCCAACCGGGCGGTCTATGATCAACAATCCAAGTCAGTGAGACTCAGCGGCAACGTCGCGGTCTATCAGTCGGGAATTCTCTACCGGGGCGAATCAACGACCTACTACTACGAGGAAGAACGACTCGATACCAGCAAGCTCCGCGCCGGAATTGACCCCATTCTCATCGAAGCAGGACAGTTCCGCAACATCACCCGCGATGGTAAAACCATTCTCGTGGGCGACCACGCCGGCATCACCACCCACGATGTGCAAAATCCCGACTTCTGGCTCAAAGCCCGCAAAACCACCATCATCCCGGGAGACAAGGTCATCTTCCAGGACCTCAAATTAAAGGCCGGTGATCGTAGCCTCTTTTGGCTTCCTTACCTTGCTCAGCCTCTCGATGCCGATCTCGGGTTTATCGTCATTCCCGGCGGTCGTTCCAATCTCGGAGCCTTTCTCAAGACGCGCTACGGAGTCATGCTCGGAGGAGAACGGGACCCCGTGACCGGCGAAAACCAGGACGCCTGGCTCCTTTCCCAATGGCACGCCGACGCCTACACCCTGCGCGGGCTGGGATTAGGGGTCGATCTCTTCGACCAACGCATCGATCCCGAAGATCACTTCGGATGGCTCAAACTCTACTACATCCACGACTTCAACTCCTCTCTCGAACGGGCCGGGGTGGACCGGGGAGAAGTAACCGACGATCGCTTCCGCGTGGAATTCGCCCACCGTATCGGCCTCTGGGAGAGCGAGGTCGCCAATTACTTGCTCGATGCCAACCTCACCCTGCTCAGCGACGAGTATTACCTCGAGGATTTCGACCCCGGCCAATACAGGGTAAACCGCGCTCCGGACAACTATCTCGCGCTCACCAGACGGACCGCCAACAGCCTCACCTCCCTCGGGGCAAGAATCCGGCTCAATTCATTTTACCAAACAGATACCCGCCTCCCGGAAATCACCCACGACTGGATCAGGCAGCCTCTCTTTGACTCTCCTGTTCTTTATGAAAGCAAAACCTCCCTGGGGTTCTACCAAGAACACCTCGACCCATTCCGCACCGCCCAACTTCGCGACGAGCTGGCCGATCTCCCTGCCGGACACCCGCGTGCCCTCGAAATCGACCGGCTTCTCGAAGACCGTGGCTTCGCCCGTTTTAACACCTACCACGAGGCCTCTCTTCCATTGAAGGCAGGGCATTTCAACATCGTCCCGCGAGTGGGAGGGGGCCACACCTCATACAGCTCGGTTCTCGGATCCGGTGATCCGGTAGAGCGCACCAGCGTTTTTGCGGGCGTCGATGTCTCCACCAAGTTCTCCCGCGACTACCCCGACATGGTGAACCAAAAATGGGGCCTCAATGGCGTCCGCCACATCATCCAACCCTACGCCGCTCTCAGCCATCTGGCCACCGATGAACTGGACCCTTCCTTCGGTCGGATTGATCGACTGACCGCCACCACCCGCCCCCGCACTCTCCGGGTGGGACGCTTTGCCGGGATCGATGACCTCCAGGATTGGAATATCCTGCGGACTGGAACGCGCAATCGCATCCTCACCCAACGCGATGGGGCCGCCCACGAATGGCTCACCGTGGACACCTACTTCGACTCCTTCTTCGACGACCCGGAATTCAACCGGAGTTTTTCCAACCTCTACAACGACGTCCACTGGGACCCGCTTCCCTGGCTCGATGTCGAACTCGAAACCCAGTTCCCCCTCTTCAACGCTTCCAACTTTACCGAGGTTGCCACCGGCGTCCGCTTGATGCCCAATGAGGATCTCGAGTTGCGTATGGAATACCGGCATCTCAATACCCACCCCATTCTCAGGAACTCCAATCAAATCGTTCTCGAAACCTTCGCCCGCCTCAACGAATACTGGGGCATCGGCACCCACCATCGTTACGAGGCCGAGGACAGTATCCTCGAACTCCAGCAGTATAGCGTTCACCACGACTTCGATTCCTTTGTAGGCTCTGTCGGCTTTTTCCACCGCAACAACCGTGCCGAAGACGAATACGGCATCATGTTCAGCTTCGGCCTTAAGGAAATCCCAAGCCTGTCCTTGCCAATTGAGATTGGTGCAGAATGATTGGGAATCATGAATCCAAGCTCGCCCGACAACCTCCTTGCCCAGCTGGAATGGCGCTACGCCACCAAGGCCTTCGATGCCGGTCGCAGCATCCCCGATGACACCTGGAACGCGATCGAAGAATCCCTCATTCTCACTCCGTCATCCTTCGGCCTGCAGCCCTGGCACTTCGTGGTGATCGAGAACAAGGACCTCCGCGCCCAACTCCTCCCCCAGTCCTGGAATCAAAAACAAGTCGTCGATTGCTCCCATTTCGTCGTCCTCGCCGCCAAGACCGACTTGGGCGAAAAAGAGATCGACACCTTCCTCCAGCGGACCATCGACGTCCGCGGGGGGGATTTGGATTCCCTGTCCATGTATCGTAACATAATGATCGGATTTACCGCAGGGATGGATTCGGCAGCCTTACTGCACTGGGCCAAGCTGCAAACCTACATCGCCCTCGGACAACTCATGGCCAGCGCCGCCGCCCTGGGAATCGATACCTGTCCCATGGAAGGAATCAATCCCGCAGAATACGATCGTCTCCTGGGTCTTCCAGCCAAAGGACTCACAACCTCGGTTGCCTGCGCCCTGGGATACCGGTCGTCCGATGACAAATATGCCGGAGCCCCCAAGGTCCGCTTTGAAAAAAGTGAACTACTGACCCGCCTTTGAGTTTAAAAAGGCCTCAAAAGTGGAATCCTCTCGCGCAACCACACTCGCCGCCGCACGGTAAAGCACGTTGGAAATTTCGCCGAGCTTTTCGTCTTCCTTTCGCTTGCCGGTCAGGCCGACCTCAATGACGTCCTTCTGCTTCTTATAACGAACGGCTACCCGGCCCTTGAGATCATCATGGGCTTCCCCTTCGGAGACTTCCATTTTTGCAGCATAGTCAGTCTCCTCAACGACCCACGTTAAAACGTCCTCACGAGAAACGGCCTCCTTCAGCTTGGCTTCCCAATCCTTGCAAACATCTTCAGGCTGCCCTTTGACATTCACTCCGATGCCCCGGAACGACGGAGCGTTCTGCTTCATCGTATAGACCCCAAACCCTGCCCCACCCAAAAGAAGGACTGCCAGGATGGCAATCATTGCGACTGTCTTGCTGTTCATGCCCAAGTTTCTAGCATCCCCCACGCCTTTGGTCAGGGACTTTTTCTGCCCAAGCAAATTTCTTGCCTGACCGCCTCCCCCGCACCAACGTCCCGCCATGGAATTTCCCGCCACCTCGGCCCGGCTCGAGACCCTCGCGCCCAACTTTGATACCATTCTCGATCCCATCGAAGGATCATCCGTGATCAGCGCCCAGATCTGGGTCGAAACCGGCTCCCAACACGAAAGCGCCCTCGCGGGCTCCGGTATCTCACACCTGCTCGAACACATGGTCTTCAAGGGCACCGACCGCTTCACCGGCGAAGCTCTTTCCCAGGAAGTCCAGGCCGCCGGAGGTCAATGGAATGCCTATACCAGCTTCGACCGCACCGTTTACTACATCGACGGCCCCGCCAAGTCGCTCGAACTTTTCCTCTCCGCCCTCGTCGAAATGGTCTTCCGCCCCGCTTTTCCCGAGGACGAATTCGAAAAAGAAAAGGACGTCATTCGCCGAGAAATCGCGATGGGCCTCGACGACCCTGACTCGGTCTCCTCCGAACTCCTCTTCCGCACCACCTTCCAGCGCGACAACCGACGCCATCCCGTCATCGGGCACCTCGATCTCTTCAATGCCATCACCTATGAAGAGATGAAAACCTATCACGCGGCCCGCTACCGCATTCACAATTCCTTTCTCGTTCTCTCCGGTGGCTTCGATCCCGCCGAAGCCCGTGGCATCATCGAAAGCGAACTTGCCAAAGGCACCCGCCCCCCGGCCCAGTTCCCGGTCGGACTCCCGCAGGAACCCCGGCAAATGGGCGAACGCCGCGCCAGCGTCCCCTTCGCCATCCCCACCACCCACCTCAGTCTCACCTGGCAGGTTCCCGATCTCACCCACAAGGATGCCCCCGCTCTCGACCTCCTCTCCATCATCCTGGGCGGTGGCCGGGCCTCCCCGCTTTACCGCATCATCCGTGAGGAAAAAGGCCTCGCCCATTCCGTCGGGGCCTACTCCTGGATGCCCGCCGACGGCCCCGGAATTTTCAATGCCCATGCCGAAGTCGATCCCGAAAACTCCGCCACCGTCGAAGCCGAAATTCTCGCCCAATTGGCCGAACTCGCAGGCGCTGATCTCACCATCCCCATGGCCCGGGCCTTGCGACAAATCGCTTCCCAACAGTTCAAAACCCTCACCACCGCCTCGGGCCGGGCCTCCGACCTCGCCTCGAACTGGCACAGCACCCGCGACCTCAACCACACCCGCTCGGCCCTGCACAAGCTCGCCGCCGTCACCGAAGGCGACCTCAGACGCGTCCTCGCAAAATACCTGACCGCCGACAACCTCACCGTGACCTCGGTCGTCCCCGACGACTACGCCGCCGCCGCTGCCGAATCTCTCGAAGGCGAAAAGCCCGGCGCAATCATTGAACACACCCTCTCCAACGGACTCCGCGTCGTCCTGCAACGCGACCCAGGGATTCCCGTCGTTTACAGCCAGACTGCCCTCCTCTCGGGTTGCCTCTCCGAATCCCCCGAATCCGCAGGTCTCAACAGCCTCCTCGCCAGCCTCCTCCTCAAAGGAACGACCACTCGCGACGCCCTCACCATCGCCGAAACCCTCGAAGGCCTGGGAGCCAGCATTCGCCCCTCCGCCGGCAACAACACCATGATGGTCTCATCATATTGCCTCCGCGACGACCTCGCCGAAGTCGTCGATCTCCTCGGTGAAATCATTCGCGAACCGTCCTTCCCCGGCGAATCCATCGAACGCGAACGCGCCTCCCTCATCGCCAGCCTCGAGGAAGCGCTCGAAGACCCCGCGACCCGCGCCTTCCGCGAAATGCGAGCCCAACTGTGGGGCGGCCAGGGATACGGCATTCATTCCTCCGGAACCCCCGCCTCCCTCCAAGCTCTCACCCGACTCGCCCTCGTCGACCAACATACGCAATACTTCGCCGCCAGCAACATGGTCTGCGCCTTCGTCGGCGACCTCGATCCCGATGCCACCATCGCGCTTCTCGAGAAATCCCTCGGAAAACTCCCAACCGGCACTCCTGCCAAATTCGACGCCGCCATCCCTCCTCATCCCGGAGAGCACACTCTCACCCTTGCCAAAGAACAGGCCGTCCTCGCCATCGGCTTCCCCGGCCTCGCCCAGGACGACCCGCGCCGCTTTGCCCTCGAACTCCTTGACGCCTACTGCTCCGACATGGCCGGCCCGCTCTTCACCCGCATTCGCGAAGAACTCGGCCTGGCCTATTACGTCGGCTCCTCCATCTTCTTCGGCTTGAACACCGGCCTCGCCTCGTTCTACCTCGGCACCTCGCCCGACCAACTCGAATTCGCGCACCGCGAACTCCAGGGCGAAATCGACAAGCTCATCGAAGAAGGCATCCCGGCCGATGCCCTCGAACGGGTCAAGGCCAACACCGAAGCCCGCGAAGCCCTCCGCAACCAAAGCCCCGCCTCCCGCGCCCGCATGTCCGCCCTCGATGTCCTCATGGGGCACCCCGCCGACCACCACCTCAAACAAGCCGAACTCCTCAATGCCGTCACGCCAGGAGAAATCCACACCCTCGCCAAGGAACTCTTCGCCCCCAAAAAAGCGATGATCGTGCAAGTCTCCCCCTAATACGATCTCCATCGTAACCAGAAGCTTTGCTTTTGGTCCCCTCCGCTAAAACGAGAGGATCGCAAAGACGGGTGTTGTGACCTTGATCCGCTGGGCTGCGAGGCCAAATCTTCGCCACGACTTCGTGGTTGCAAACCCTGCCCCGCTTGCGGAAAATCTACGAATCTACGAGAAATTTAAGGCCTGATTTTCCAGCACCGATGCGATGAAATGCGGGCGTCTACTCGGTTGCCCCCACGGCTAGAGTCGGGAGCGTTGCGATGATGAAATTCACAGGATCGGCCAGTTGTATGCGGACACGCCCTGTTCCGTTCGTATCAGTGATCAGAAGTGTGCTGTCGGGGCCTCCGATGGTTCCCGAGGCCGGGATACCTGGAGCAAGGTTCTCCACCAAACTTCCCGGATTGAAATCGAGTTCCGGGGACGAGCGAAACTCGTAGGCCGTATTCGCTCCACCTTTTAGCGTCAATTCCCAGAGGTCATTTCCGATACTGGTTATGGAAGTGATGGCGACCGACGACGATGTGATCTCCTGCAGGGAATAGCCCGCAACGCTCGTTGATTTTTAAAATGAAATTACAAATCGTCCATCACCTGAAAGTAAGGGCCGTGCGCGGACGTTGCCCCTCGAAAAGCCACCCCCTCCCTCCATCACATCATTTTCTGAGTCATTTTTCAAAGACTCTGTTTCCTCTGTTATCTCTGTGGTCACCTCCAGGCCCAAGCCCCCCACCTCAGTTCAGCAATTTCTGCGTCTTCTGTGGTTCATTCCAGAACAGCGCCTAAAAAAAACCTCACCGATTTACAAACCTCAATCCTCGGCAAGATCGCGACCGCCGACCGTCATCGAGTCCCCCTAAAATCCCCTACCCCACCCTACTCTTCTTGAGCTTCCCCCGTTTCCCCTAGCCTCCGGCACATGAGCTATATCGGGCAGGATAATCGCGGTTTTGAGGAATCCACCAAATACAATGATCTCACCTAAATTTCTTGCTGTCATCATCTCTGCCATGGGCGGGTTCAGCCTTTCCTTATTAGTCCTTTTATTAGGGGGCCTTGGTTGAAACATCCTAAGCCCGATGAACTCACCCAAACCTCAGTTGCCCATATTGCTGATCCCATATTCTCAGTGCATCGGGGGTTCTTCAAGAATCCGTTCAACCTCACGATCAGTTGTTCAACCCCTGGTTCTGCCATCATCTATACGCTCGATGGAAGCCAGCCTTCAACCGACCTCGGTCTTAAGAGTGAGATCGACAAACCAGTGACCATCTTGCTCCGCAAAACGACTGTCCTTCGGGCATTCGCAGTGAGGAGCGACCACCATTCCTCGGACGTAAAGACATACACTGATATTTTCACCGACCAAATTTCCAAAAAGAGAACCCTGAAAATTTATCAGAAAGGATTCAATTTGGAATGAAACCCAAAACGGCCCCCTCTCTTTCAACTGAACCGTCAGACCTTGCAGCCCTTGTTCAAATTCCAACGATCTCCCTCGTGATGCCCCACTCTGACATTTTCGGAGAAGGCGGCATCTACGTCAATTCCTTGTAAATTTCCACCTTCTGATCGTGCTTCATGCCCGAATCTCACCGAACTGACATCCGGTTTCCCAGCCAAAACACAGCGCTAATTCGACCACCTCCCTCTTTGTTCTCCACTTGGAATCAATCCATGTTAAACTCCCCGCTTATGTGCCGATTCATTCCTCAGATTGATCTGGAGATCTGCGAGTTTTTGAACTTCCGCTTCAGCGTTCGATCCCAGCCCTGCCCGCATTGTTACCGGACAAACTTCGTGAAAGCGCATGGTTACGTGCGTGCTTCCAAGGAGGCGGAGCATCAACCCGCCTCCTCCATACGGGCAGTGCGTTTCATGTGCTCAGCTCGCAACGGTGATTCAGGATGCGGCATGACTTTTTCCATCCACTGGGATCACCTCGTGCCGCGCTCCTCTTTGGAATCCGCCCCAGTCAGCCAGATCATCGAAACGCTCATTCCCCATTCTGAAAACATGTCGCTCTCAGAACTTGCCAAGACCAAACAGTGGGGCTGCTCTCCCAGCACAGCCTATCGAGCCTATCGTATCAACCTCACGCCGAACTCGCCAAAACGCTCACCCGATGCGCGCCTCTTCCCCGTCGATGCTGGTGGGTTGGGCGGAGTCATGGTGTGGAGGCTTCGCGCAACAAGATGACGGGAGCGCGGTGCGGAGCATGGCAGGAAGAGGCAGGGGGTGAGGCACGATCCCGATGCCGTGCGGGCCGGAGGGTGGCGCAACGGGGCCGAAGGATTGTAGGGCTTTGGACAGGACCGAAGTGACGTGCCCCGCAAGGGTGAGAGCAGCCGGGAGGCGGCTGTAAATCAAAGCTCTGCGGGCGGGCTGGCGCGACTCCTGCAAGGCTGGAAGCGAATGAGCTTCCAGAACACTTCTCCGACGAAGGAGGCTAACCACCTCCCCGAGGGCCACCGCCCAAGACTTCACACAACACTCCGTAATCCGCTCGACGAGGGAGCGACAGCGACCGATGCCCGGGTGGAAGGGCTGGGCGCGAATGAGCGACTAGAGTTCGGGGAAGGACCCACCCGAAAAGGCACGGCGACGGATTACGGATGTTGTGAATCGAAGCGAAGCGGAGATAGACACCCCGGAGGAGTGCCCGCAGGGCAAGGCGAAGCCGCAGTCAAACGGTCATGGAAGCAGGAGGCGTGACAGCTCAGCCCGCTCTGAAAAGTGTTCCGACCGGAGGGAGGCTAGTCTTTTGATCAGAACGCTTTGATTCACCGAACAGCTTGGGAAAAGGATTTCAACATGGTTGCAAGAAGCCCTTTAACTTGTCTGTCTAAAAAAACGTTGCGATCGGTATAGAAAAGTCTGACGAAAAAGTTCGGTTCCAAGGGGGCTGGGGGACGCTGAGGTGATTTCTGAGAGCGCTTCCTCGCTGCGGTTCTTCGAACTCAAAATCAGCCTCCGCCCCTCCCTAAAAAGCAGGAAATGTGAGAAAAAGCTTGCCAGGAAGGTTTTGATTCCGAAAAAAAATTATGGTTACCATATCTCAATTAGATACCGACATTTCCGCGCTTTTTTTCGAACCCCTCCAGCTGGTCTACCCCGATACCGAGTCACAGTATCGATGCAAGACAATCAATGATCTTGACTATGCGGCTCTCGGAATCTCCCGTTGTATCAGTCATACAAAGAGCGGTCACGAATTTCTACAACATCACATTGATCACGGTCGCGAGGGGGTGTCGGTTGATCTTTTCTTTAAATCTCTCAAAAGTAAGCGCAGACTCACGAACTTGATCTCGCTCAATGCGCAGCTTGTCTCGATGATGAAAGAGAAGGTTGACGATCCATTTTCGAGATTCTAGGAGTTGAAAGATTTCGAATTTTACGCAGCGACGGCCACTATCAAAAGGCGGCTTGTTTTGATCCGAAGCCCGGGAAGGAAGGCGGGTCACAGGTAGCGACCGGGCACTTCTTCCGCCTGAATCTGCGTTTCGATCATCTGGATCACCTGGACCTCAGCCGACCAAAGGACGGAAAAAAGAAGGACCACGACATGTCGGTGATCAAGCGCACCGAGGTCGCATTTTTACGGAACGGGGCGAAGGTCGGCCGCAAGGTGCTCTATGCATGGGACAAGGCTTGTATTGATTACAGTCATTGGGAACATTTGAAACATCGGGGGATCTATTTCGTGACCGAGGAGAAGAGCAACAGTGCCGCCAAGCAGATTTCAATCGATATCACGGATCGCAGCGATCCGCGCAGCGAGGGGATTGTGAGTGATTATTTCGTGGGACACGCCAACGGCGCGCAACTGCGGCGGGTGGTCTATACCGACCCTCGAGACGGGACGACTTACACCTATATCACAAACGAAATGACACTACCGGCCTGGGCCATCGTCCTCATGGATAAGCAGCGTTGGAACATTGAAAAGGTCTTCCATCAGTTCAAGAGCAAGATGGAGGAGCGAAAGAGTTGGGCGAGTTCGGAAGAGGCGAAGCAGGCGCACGGGGTCTTCGAATGCCTCGCCCACAATCTCGCACTGCTCTTCGAACTGGAGGTGGGGAAGCGTGAGAATCTGACTGATGAGGTGGAAGCCGGGAAAAAGGAAAAACGCGAACCTTATCTGAAAAACCGGGAAGGCGGAGTGATGAGATTTGCGGGGAACTTCATCAACCAAGCGGTCCAGCGGGCGACCCAGAGGACGCAAAGATTTATCAGGTGGCTCGGTGTGGCGCTTTATCGTGAGGTCCCCTGGAAGGAAGCGGTGGCACGGCTGGCAGTGATCTGGGGCTCCAAATGTTGAGACTTTTTTTCTACACCGATCACGTTGCGACAGTTGCCTATCTGGCGGCTTTCGCCATCACCAGTGGCATGCGCCTGGCCACACTGGACAAGGATTTCCGGAATTTTGAAGCCAAGGGGCTCGATGTGCTTATTCTTTCTCCCTGAGGAAGAAGAGCCTCGCAGCCAACACGGCGATGGATGAGGAACAGACCGACCTGCGGGCACTGATGCGCCGCTACCGGGATCGTCCCATGTCGCTGGCCGATGCCTGTCTGATGCGGCTGAGAGGTATAACCCTACCGTGCCGGGAAGATCACAATGCTTTCCGCACCGGTTGCCGGTTTTCTGTTTGCCCGCCGTCTCCACCGTGCTGAACTCGTGGAGTAGGGTTATACCCCATAGCTAAGCGAAGCTCGGGCAACTACGGTGACCGCGTATGAAATGCTACTTCGATCTAAAAACGAAAAGGAATCACACCATGAAAGCATATTCGATGATACGTCCCAAAAGCAGAGATGACGATTCGATGCACACATACGGCTCGCGAGTGTGTGCAAAAGCGCGACTGATGCTCCGTTGCCTTTTCCTGGCAATGACCGTAGCGGTCCCTTCCGGAACATTGTTGGCGGCCAATCCGGAGCCAGTCGACCTTGGAACTGCCGCCAATTTCGGAGCTCTGGCAGGTGGGGCTATTTCGGGAACCGGCCATGTTAAAGGAGATGTGGGGTCGGGTACCGGTGCCATCGCCCCAGCGATTACCTCCACAGGAACGATTTACCCCACTGGTGATACTGTTGCAACGACCGCTCTGACCGATTTTGCTACAGCTTACAATGACGGTAAGAATCGAACACCTGATGTTCTATTGTCCGCGGCTGCCTATGAGTTGGGGGGAACGACTTTGACGCCCGGAGTTTACAAAATCGGAGCTGCTGCCACTTTGACCTCTCCAGTGACTCTTAATGCCGGAGGAAACCCTGATGCTGTTTTCATCATACAAATTACAGGAGCATTTGGTGCCACAGCATCAGTAGGCAATGTGATTTTAACGAATGATGCTCAAAGTGCGAATGTTTTTTGGATAGTAGAAGGGGCTGTTTCCATGGGGGCAAGTACTCACATGGAGGGAAATATACTCGGAGGCGCTGCGATCGCATTTGGTGCTACCACCACAATAAACGGTCGAGCGCTGGCGGGTTCGGCTGCCGGCACCATCGCTATGGCCACTGCCATTACAGTGCCGGTGGATCCTTCCGTCGTAGGCGACCGGGTCTGGTTCGACGCGAACATCAACGGCATTCAAGATCCGTCTGAAACCACCGGGTTCTCCATCGTGCCGGTCTCCCTGCTGCAGCTTGTGTTAGAAAAAACGGCCATCGACCTTGGAACTGCTGCGAATTTCGGAGCCCTGGCAGGCGGGGCTATTTCCGGATCCGGCAATGTTGCTGGAAATGTGGGCTCGGGTACGGGTGCCATCGCCCCAGCGATTACCTCGACAGGAACCATTTACTCCACGGGTCACGCGGTTGTCATGACCGCTTTGGCCGATTTTGCTGCAGCTTACAATGATGGCAAGAATCGAACCCCTGATGTTCTATTGTCCGCGGCCGCCTATGAGTTGGGCGGATCGACCTTAACGCCCGGGGTTTATAAAATCGGAGCGGCTGCTACCTTGGCCTCCCCCTGTAACTCTTGATGCCGGAGGAGATCCTGAGGCTGTTTTTATCATCCAAATCACAGGAGCATTTGGCACCACAGCATCAACAGGGAACGTGATTTTAACCAATGAGGCAAAAAGTGCGAATGTTTTTTGGATCGTGGAAGGTGCTGTTTCCTTGGGGGCAGGTACGAACATGAAGGGAAATATCCTCGGAGGCGCTGCGATTACCTTTGGTGCTACCACCACAATCAGCGGTCGAGCGATGGCGGGTACAGCCGCCGGCACCATCGCATTATCCACTACCGTTTCAGCAGTGACGGGAACTCCTCCCGTGGGATTTCCACCGCCGATTGTGGTTGCGAACACAGTGACCGATGCCAACGGGAATTATTTGTTCGAGGGTGTGCAGCCGGGTACTTTCATCGTCCGCTGGGATCTTACAGACGTCACAACCGATTTCCGCATCACCACAGCCAAACAGGGCGGCGATGATGCGCTCGACAGCGACAGCGCGTCCGGCGACGTCAGCGGATTCGTTTATTCTACAGAAATTGTGGTTCTGGCGGACTTTACCCCTCCCGGAATGGGGCGATGCCTTACAGGACGGGGCCTGCGGGCGATTTTCGATTTCACGCGGGTGGCTACGCGGCTGTTCCGGCTGTTTTGAGGAGGGTCAGGATTTCTTTTTGT
>Ga0335398_10004522_pt1 | contig 19222 bp, 11 predicted proteins | sample BON03_FD_205742 | JGI IMG/M metagenome (GOLD analysis project Ga0335398, IMG submission 205742) | Freshwater microbial communities from Lake Bonney liftoff mats and glacier meltwater in Antarctica - BON-03 (spades assembly) (version 2) | ecosystem: Environmental > Aquatic > Freshwater > Ice >... | reverse complement strand
TTCACACTTGAAGGTGTTCCTCAATGGCAAGCAGCCTGCCCTGCCAATGCACGGCACCATGGAGCACCTCTTTGTTGGCGGCAATATTACCCCCTAAGTTGGTGTCCGGTTTTATTAGACCACTACATGGTGATGGCTGAAAGTAAAAAACCCCACTACCTTGTGAGCAATGGGGTCTTAGTTGTAGCACCCTCGGTGAGTGCAGAGCTAAGGGGCTGGGCAGGATTTAATTCAAGCCTGGCCCCTTTATTTGGTATTTATGGGCAAAGCAGGTGGTGACATGCCGGTCAGTATTAAAGGCCTTCGAAGCTGATGCTGCCTTGGTCTTCTAAGAAATCAAAAGGTAAAGGGGATGACGTTCCTGCTGACTGCGCGAGAATCTGGCCTCGCAACTGGCCCAAACGCTCCAGCACAGAAAGTTGGTTCATCGACAAAAGCTGCGCGTAAGCAACAGCCAAACCGCCTGCCTTGCGCAATGTCAGAAAAGCGTCACCATCCAGTTCGTTCAAAGCCGCTTCATCAACGCGGAATAGGCCCTTCACCGGCACGATCTCCTCATCCTGCTTGAGGTTGAGTTCCCACGGTGCGATGAGACCGGCGTCATCCAACGCGTTCACGGCCCCCTGAGTGACGATCCGGTTGGCCTCAACTTCTGAGAGGAGGGTAAGGATGTCTTTGATCCTTTGGGTAGGCTGGTTTTTATCGTCGAAGAAGGCGTTGCCGTCTTCCGTATTTTCCACCACCAGCCCGCTGGCTTCGTTGATGCATAGTATGGTCTTGTCTGAGTTTTCTTGCTGCGCCAATCGAAACGGGTAAGCTCGCAGCGCGGCGGGGATGTAAACTCCTAACCACTTCCCGTCCGGCGCGACGTAAAGGTTCATACCGGGTTGCAGCGAAGTGATCGCTACTAACTGGTAACCGGCCTCCTGTTTGATAAATCCGATTGGCATAACCGATACAGCCTTGCTTAGCTCGGCCCCCACCAATGGAATGACTGTCTCCGTGGTGGCAAATGCGTAATCAATGACAGACTTCCACGCTTTTTTGGCGTGGCTTTCAAGGGTAATGGCCGCGAGTTCTGTCATGTGTTTTCCTTGGGTATATTTGTCTATTGGAGGTCAGGCTTCGCTGTACACTATTGTATCGAAAAAGACCTTGGACATGTGCGGCACAGCCGACCCCGTTCGCGCTGCTGCAGGAACGGCAACTTCGTCGGAGTGGTTATCGAGATCACTGTCAATGCGGATACTTGGCATAGGGGGCTTCCTGATGGGCTTGGCTAAATGAAAAGCCCCCCACTGCCTTGTGTGACCTTGGTGACCGTGGCCAGTGCCAGTGCCAACCTCAGGCTATCTGTAATGCCTTCAAGATGGGCAACTGCTTCTCAGAGAAAACCTGAACCTGCTCTGTCAGCTCGGCGATATTCTCCTCCATAGTCTCCAACGTCTTGCCCTCTTTGATAATCTTCTGTCCTTGGCTGTCCAGAATCTGCCACACCATCGGCGCCCAGTCGGAGGGATGCTTCTTGCCTTGGTTCAGCGCCAAGAGGAACAGTTGCTGGAAGCGCCCCACGGCCACACCGCCACCGGTCACCGGGCTGGCAAGGTAGCCGATGTCATTACTGCCGCGCGCCTTGTTCATCAAGTAGGCGTTAATTTTGTCGGTTTGCCTTTTGGCTTTGGGGATTAGGGCCTCGTCCTGCACCGCACTCAGGTGCCCGGTGCCGGTCAGCACCATGACTGCCTGCAACAACTGCACAAAGCTGATTGCTTCGTCTTTGAGTGCCTGTTCGATTTGACCAATGGTCTTGGGTTTGTGGTCGGCTAAAACGTCCAGAATAGGGTTATAGATGGCTTCGCTCATGGTGGCCTCGCCCAGTGCGCCGATCACTTTGAGGGAGACATCAGTGCGGTGGCTGGTCAGCATCACCTTCTGGCTGCGCAGGGCTTCGGCCTGCTCCAACGGGTTGAGCTTGCGGAGCCCCTTGACCCAGTAGTCTTTACGGAACTGCTGGTTGACCATGAAGTCGCGCACCGATTCGCGGAACTCGGCGTCCGGGATTTCTTTCAGAAATGCTTGCTGATCGGCAGTCAGGTTGACGGCGTCTACGGAGTCAATATAGTTGGCTGAGCACGCAAACTCTACCTTGGCCGGTTCAAGCCACAGTGCCATGGTGGTAAAGTCCATGGGTTGCCAATCACGGTTGAAGTATTCGTGCGCCACATAGTTACGGTTTTGCTCACGCAGCTTTTTGGTGCGCTCCGCCACCTGCGGGTTCGCGCGGGCATAAGCGGGGTTGGTAGCCAAGAGCTTGTCCGCAAAGTCAAGGGCGCCACCGATGCGATTGGCCGTGCCCATCCCCTCAGCCCCGATGGTATTGGCGTGTTGAGTCAGTAGATGGCGCATGGGGGCAAAGGCGGCCCAGCCCGGTTGAGTGTTGTAGCTGATGTAAAGCACCCCGCCCACCCTGAGCTTACGGCGGATGAAGTCCACGATGACAGCCCGATTCGCATCTGAAATCCAACTCCAGATGCCGTGGATGCAGATGTAGTCGAATTCGGGCAGGTCAGTACGATTGGCGAAGTCGGCAAAGGCGTCGTCATACAGGTAGGCGTTAGCACCGGATACTGCAGCCAGTTCTTGGGCAAAGCCAGCTTGAGCTGGGTTGAAGTCGGTGCCGTACCACTGGGTTACCGAGGCGGTTGCATGGATGTTGGCGCTCATGCCTTGGCCGAAGCCCAGTTCGCAGGCGGTGCCGGTATCCGGACAGACTAACCCGGCATTGAGAAACGCGAGCTTGACGCGCAGCGGGTTCAACTCTAGATAATAGCCAAAGGTGTAGCCAATGTCAGCTACGTAGCCAGCGGTCCAGTCGGTCATGGGGAGGTCCCTTAGTTTGTTCGGGGTTTTTCCTGAATACACCGGCTCCCGACATACTCAGAAAAAACCCCGTCTCCTTTTGAGAAACGGGGTTTTTAGTTTCTTTCAACCACACCCTACGCCGAAGCGCAGGGTGAGTCTTCAGGCAGATTACCCAAGAACCAGAATACCAGTAGTGGCGTTCGTTGCAGCGCTCAGATCGACCAAACCAACCAATTCAATCACAGCATCAGAGCCATTGACGTAGGTTGTAGCAAGATTGTTATCCATAGTGACGTAAGTATTGCCGTTGAATTGGAACCAGTTCAGCTCGCCTTCATCACCAATACTTGCCGTTGCCGCATTCAAGTAGTCAGCAAAGTTTGCAGCACTACCAAGGGTGATTTTCGCACCCAAAGTTGCTTCTGTAGCAGACTCAGTAGCCGACGTACCGGTGAAGTTGATAATGTCTCCCTTCGTCCAACCAGTCAATGATGTGTAGAAACCACCAGCGCTTGGAGATGCAGTGAGGATCATCGTATCGACACCAGTCGAAGTGGTGGTGATCTTAGTCAAGCCAGCAGAAGCGCCAACCGATACTGAGTTGGTAGATGTACCACCGCCCAGATTGATGGTGTTTGCACCAGTCGTGACAACCACAGTGTCAATGCCAGTACCGCCGGTATAGGTGTTGTTACCAGTACCCGCTGTAAAGTTGTTGACGCCGTCACCCAGGGAGACAGTGTTGTTGCCGTTACCCAAGGTCACGTTATCAGTGCCGGTAGAAGTACTGGTCACGGTGTTGTTACCGCTTGCAGCCGCTGACGTCACGGTATTAGCCGTTGTGCCACCGCCCAAGTCAATGACATTGTTCTTAGCGTTGGTGACCGTAACAGTATCAGTGCCAGTACCACCTGTGTAGGTAGTCGCAGCAGCAACTGCAGCCGTCAGATCAACCACGTTGGTACCAGCAGCACCACCTTTAACAGTAGCCGCTGCAGCCAACGCACCGCTCGTCCAAGTCAAACCACCAAACGCACCAGTTGCAGTCAAACCAGACGCATCAAGTGAAGTTAGTGTTGTTTGAGTCATACCACCAATCAGGCTTACACCCATGTTACCGGAAACAGTGACAGTCGTTGCCGCAGCAGCAGTTATAGGCGTGACAATCACAGCTGTCTGAGCTGTAGTATTGCCGTCTGTAGTCGTGATCTTCAGGCTTTCAACATTCGCAATGGTCAGAGCTGCTGCGCTTGTGAAACCGTCATTTGCTGTATACGCAAGATTTACGTTATCAGCAGTGCCGGTATCCGTGGCCAATGCAATAGAGCTTGCAGAAGCAAGAGCTGCACGCTGTGTCAACGTGAAGTCGGCGGCGGCATTAGTTACTGTCAAGGCACCAACGGTAACACCGTTAGTATCTAGATGATTCATGCCATCAGCATTAGCCATGTTAATAGCGGCGGCCGCACCAGTTGCAGCAGATAACTTCAAGATTTCAAAGTTAGAAACTGTACCAGCAAAGGTTGTAGTGGCAGTTGCCGTTACAGCCTGTGCAGCGGTCATGACCAAAGTATCTGTGTCTGCACCACCGTCTATCGTACCGCCTGTCCCTGTGGGGCCGCCGTAGGTAACCACGTCATTTCCAGCACCGGTCGAAATAGCTTTGGTGTTACCAGTGGTTGTAGTAATCGTGTCGACACCAACTCCACCGGTGTAAGTCTGACCCGCCAATATTGCGGTACCCAGAGTCACAGCACCAGAGCTAGTAGACGTGATAACCGCAGCAGCACTAGTAAATGTATTACCAGTAAGAACCAAGGCTTGATCACCTGAAATATTAATCGCAGTTGCGCCAGCAGCCACCAATGAAGCAAGTGTATTCGTGGAGGTAGCTGAATTAAGATTCAGAGTCTTAACATCGGAATCAACAGTCACAGCACCTGTACTAGTAGTCCCTTTCAAATTCAGGGCTAAAGTAGTTGCAGTAGCTGTGGTCAATGCGCCAGAAGTACCAGCATTAACCGTAGAGCCCTTACCTTCTATTGTCAGTGAAGACAACGCTCCGGAGTTAACCGTTGCACCAGCACCATATTCCTTGATGCTAACAGTGGTAATAGTACCAGCAGCTGTCAAAGAAGCAGAGTTCGCGTCCGTGATGTTGATAGCGCCGTTAGCTGTACCAGTACTACCGTTGTTCAGTGCAGCACCTTCTGTTTTAACCAAACTAGAAGCACCTGAACCAGTACCAGTGATAGTCAAATCAGCCACGTTAGTGCTGGCTGTTGCGCTTGTCACGACTGCTGTAACACCTGTCAAAGCACTTGAGCCCCATCCAGTGAAAGTGCCGCTATACGCGCCTTGGTTGACGCCAGCACCTAAAGATCCAGCACCTGTTGTGGCACCTGCAGCCAGCGAAGCAAAGGCTGCTGCAACGGAGGCTGCTGTACTTCCGCTACCACCATCAGTCCAAGTTAAGCCGGCAATGGTCAAAGTTTGACTCGCAGTAAGCGCTCCAAAAGTAACGACGTTACTTTCCGTTGCCGCAACGTTGCCAGCGACTAGTGCTGCCGCAGCATTTTGATTTACCGTAACAGCAGTAGTGTTTGAAGTGCCCGTTACTGTAATAGCACCCTGAGTTGCAGTGCCGTTAGCACCAGCTGCAGCTGCAGAGCTGTTTGTGGTAGCAGCTGTAATTGAGACAACCGCACCACCGGTAACAGCAATTGCACCCGTAGAAGCGGCATTTACAGCCGAGCCAGTAACAGAAGCTGTTACGTTTCCAGTAGGCGCTGTCGTATTACCGATAGTCACCGTACCAGTAGTCTGGCCAGTTTCAGTCAACGAAACGCTTGTGCCGCCGTTTATGAGCACATTGTTAGCAGCCGCTAATTTCGCAGTACTTACGATCGCCCCAGTGGCTCCTGACAACGTAACCGTTCCGCCAGTTGACGTAACAGTTTGTGTTGAACCACCGGTAACCGCCATGCTCGCAGCAGCCGTATTACTAGTAGTAACTGCCGTTGTATTGTCTACAGTGAGGGCTACTGCGCCAGCTGTGGTGTTAGTAACCGTAAGGTCAGTAGTACCCCAACCTTTCGTGTTAGCTGTAACGCCTGCAAGACCCTGGATGGTGACAATTTCGATATTTTTAATTGAGGTAAAGTTAAGCGCCGTCGTGTCAAGCGCTGCAGTTGTAGTGATATTCAATGTATCACCTGCGCCTGCACCACCATCTAACTTATCAAAGGCTGAAATTGTAACCACGCCAGCTGTAGTATTTCCAGTAAAGACGTCGTCGCCTGAACCACCGGTGAAGTTGTCGATACCAGCAAGGAGCGTGAACGTTTGCACCGTGTATGTCGCAGGCAAGCCGTCAGCAGTTGTCTTAGCAGAAGCAGCGCTAGTTACCGAAGTTGCGGCAGTTGTCTGAACAGCAGCGGCAGCAGTTGCGGCAAGAGCAGCAGCAGCGTCATCAGTCGTTGGATCTGTTGCGGCAGCGGCAGCAGTTACAGCAGCGGCGGCAGTTACAGCAGCATCGGCACTTGCCTTAGCTGTAGCAGCAGCAGTTACAGCAGCGGCAGCAGTCACTATGGCGGCATTCGCTTTAACCAATGAGTCCACCGCTGTGTTGGCGGCAGTAGAGGTATTCAAAGCGGTTGTGGCCAAACCTGCGTCAGTTGCAGCAGTTGCAGCGGCAGTGTTGTAGGCAGTCAATGCAGCAGCATGTGCAGCTACATCTAGAGCTTCAGCAGCAGCGGCAGCAGCAGCAGCAACCGCGGCGGCAGCAGCAGCATCCGCAGAGGCTTTAGCGGCAACAGCAGCAGTTCCTGTTCCAGCAGCAGTTGTGACGTTAGCGTCGGCAGTTGCTTTCAGCGCAGCAGCCACGGCGTTGTCGTCTGCAGTTGCTGTTGCAGCAGCGGCGGCAACAGCAGCAGTAGCAGCGGTTACAGCAGCGGCCGCAACGGCATCGTCAGCAGCACCGGCAGCAATAGCTGCAGCAATTGCAGCAGTTACCGCAGCGGCAGCAGTTGCAGAAGCGGTATCAGCAGCAGTTGCATTAGTAGCAGCAGTAGCGGCGGCAGCAGCGGCAGCGTTCTTAGTTGCAAGGTCGGCGGCGGCAGTGTTTGCGATGCTCTGCGCAATTATCTGTGCACCGCTTGCCAGACTTACAGCAGCAGGATCAGCAGCCACGATTGCAGCAGCAAGATTTGCATTTGCAGTAACCAGAGCAGCCTGTGCTGCAGTGTTTGCAGTCAACGAAACACCCGCGGCTAAAGCGGCGGCAGTGCTGGCTATTGCAAGCGCAGCGGCATCTGTCGCATCAGCCGTAGCTTTAGCGGTAACAGCAGCAGCTTGAGCGGCGACAAATGCGGTTTCGGCATCTGCGGCAGCAGTGATTGCAGTTTGTGTATTAGTATTTGCTGAAGCAGAAGCGCTGATGGCAGCAGTCGCTGCATCAACTTTTACCTGCTCAGCAGCAGCTGCAGTGGCGGCAGCAGCGGCGGCGGCAGCAGCCGCAGCAGCGGCAACGGCGGCAGCAGCGGCGGCAGCAGCAGCGGCAGCAGCGGCAGCAGCTTCAGCGGCAGCAGCGGCAGCAGCGGCAGCAGCGGCAGCGGCAGCAGCGGCAGCAGCTTCAGCAGCAGCGGCAGCGTTTGATCCGTCGAGCTCACCTTTAACAAAGGTTACGGTTGCTGGGCTACTGGTAACGCCAGTTATAACTGCTTTCAGCGTTGGCAGATCGTTAGCGCTTTGCTGCAGATCTATAGTGAAGTAAGTGGCGACGGCTACTTTGTTGTCCAGACGGGCTGCCGCAGCACCCCAGTTTGGTTCAGTGTGAGAAACATTATTCAATGCGTTGATTGCAGACCATGCAACATCTGCACGACTAGAGCCTGAATTAAGAGCAGCAACCAATTGTTGAACAGCCATTGCTTTTTGTGAAGCGACTACTTCGTCGCCCACCAGGCTGTTCACCAGGCGCGTTGCAAACTCATTAGAGGTCAGGAAAGTTGGGTAATTGCTTCTGAATTGTACAGAAGCCTCAAGGCTTGCGGCCAGGCCGCCAATGCTGGTGCCACTTTCAAAGGCGGTAGCCAGGTCAGAAAGGACATTGAACCCAGGTGCAGCATCAAACATGCCTACAACAAGGGTGATTATTTTGCTACGATCTTCAGCTGTTATAGCCATTTGTAACTCCTAAGATTATTCAAATTTTATTTTATCCGACTGTGACACGCTGAATCGCAGCATTAACCGCTATCGGCGATGCCAAGGATACTGAAGGCATCTGCATTCCCTTGTGACTGTAATCACACTAAAGGAAATAACCCTCCGCACCCCGCTTTAATCACACTTGAGTCACAAATAAAAACGAGCCACAAGCGGACATACCCGGCGCATCTTAGACGTCTGGTTTGTCTTTGACAACAATTTTCTTAGGTATCTTATATAAGTCTCTATTTTTGCGAGAGTATATGGTGTCTAGAAGCCGTGACTAATGCCGATTTCGGCAGTGCTATCGGAACTGCGGAACAGGTCAATATTGCTGCGCTGTTTTTGGTAGTACAGGTTAATAAGCAGGGCCGTATCAGTGAACAGGGACCGGCGATACTGCAGCAAGATATAGCTGCGGTCTAGCCAGCGCTCAGCGCCATTAGCCAATAAGGGGCTGTAACCCTTGTCATCTTGAAGCTCTGTGTGGTTAAGCTGGCTGGTCAGCACGCCCTTAGGCAACTGCAATTGCCAGAGCAGATTGAACTGCCAGCCCAGCCGATTGCCGCCTGGTCGCTCTGGTTTTATTGAGTTCGAGCTTAACAAACTGAGCTCTGCTGAGAGTTGCTGCGAGCCCGGTAGCCATGTCAGCGGGCAGTTAATACCGCCTCCTATTTTACTTTCGACGGTGTTAAGTCGGCTTTGTTCGTGAAACAGTTGATGTTGTACCGCCGCGCTCAGCGCGGGCTTGCAGGTAAAGCTGCTGGGTAGGATATAGCGCATATTGACTTCGCTGGCGGTATAGAGAGGGCTACCCCCAAACAGCAGATGACTCATGTTAGCCCCGGCTTGCCAGTTGTGCTTGTTGCCGGGCTTCACAAAGGTATAACGGGTATCAAGTTGCAGCAGATCAGATTCCCGGTGATTGCTGTTGCGGCCGCTCAACTCCACCTGCACATTATGCTGGTGCTGCGGTGCCAGTTGCCGATATCGACCGGTCAGGTGCAGATTAAGATACCCTCCGCTGATCGGTCGGAACTCTGGATCCAAAGGCAATATCACCGGTTCGCCGGACAGTGTGAGGGTGATCTGCCCTGGCTCTGGAGCGCCATTTAAATTGTTGTCGTAGCCGACGAGTGCGTCAAGCTGAAAACCATACTGCCGGGTCAGTGCTCGCCAGCTTTCCTGTCTTTGCTGCAGCATCGGTTGCAGATTTGCCGGCAGATCGTCGCGGGCCAGCAGTTGCCGGTTTAAATCGAGCGCGGAAAACAGTTGTCCCTGCACATAAAGAGCCTGGGCATAATCGACTTGCGCGCCGCCATTTGACGGGTTCAGCAGCAGCGATCGCTCCAGTGTTTCAAGTGCTTCTGCCACCTTGCCGCTGTTAAGCTGAGCAGCGCCCAGTAAGGCGAAGTATTCGGTGCTTTCCAGGCACTGTGGCATCAGCGCGGAAAGCTCTCGCTCCAGTGTTGGCCAATCGGTTTGTAAGCCTGGCATATAGGGCCCAAGATCAGGGCAGGATTGCGCGAATGCCGGTGTGCTGAGACTGAGCAGCAGCGCTGCCACTGGCAGCAGGCGGTGCAGTGAAAAATGCCGCAGCAGAAAATGCCTTGAGCTAAGGCAGCCGAAAATGGCTGAGAATAGTTGCGGGATGGTGTGGGGTCTAAAAAACATGCCGGTGATTATCTTGAATCGCCCGCATGCTTGCAACAGAAAGCATGCTGTGACCTCCCTGTCGCTGTGTATTTTTTGAACAGCCGTTACCAGCTTGTTCTTTATTGGCCCGCTCGGCCACCGGAAATGACTTTCAGATTTAATTGCTCCGAGCGGCTGCGGCGCTGCACGGCATCGGCACTGAGCGGCGCAAACAGCGTATGCGGAATGCGCAGGCCACTGAGCAGATAACTGCCTTGGGATTCCAGCGCGGCATCATTAAGTTGTCGCGTTACGCATTCGCCCAGCAGAATCGGCTGCGCCAGTTCGGCAGTCATTTCCTGAATGCGCAGGGTAATAGTGACGGTATCGCCCAGCAAAGTCAGGCTGCGACGATGCGCCGGTCCGATTGAACCGATCAATGCCGGCCCCTGTTCAATGCCGATACCCAGCGCCAGCGGCTCCAGCCCTGAGGGCGGATTCTGTGGCATGTCGCGTTGAATTGATTGCTGCATTTCTTGTGCCGCATCCAGCGCATGCTGTGCTGATTTACTGTTTTGTCCGTCCCAGACCGCGAGCAGGCTGTCGCCTTTGAATTCATGGATACGGCCGGCATGGGATTCAACAATTTCAGTGGCGCGCACAAAGAAGAAGTGCAGTAACGCGGCTGATTCTTCCGGTGGCCGGGCTTCCCCGAACGCCGAGAAATTACGCAGGTCAGCACTTAATAAGGTGAAATCTGTGCGGCGTGCATTGATGCTGGAGTTGGGCAGGCTATAGGCTATTTCCCGGGCCACGTCGCTGGGCAGGTAACTATTGAGGTTGCCATAGATGCGGCTGCGTTGATCGCGAATCCGGCTCTGCTCCAGTAACATCATCAGGCTGGCGGCAGACAGGGCGTACACCGCAGGGACTACCCAACCGAGCCAGACCTGCATGGAACTAAGTAGTTGCCAGTGCAGACCCAGTGCCAGCAAAGGCAGCAGCACGGTGGCTACAGGCAGACCGTAAGCTGAAAGCCGTTCCCGCGCTCCGGCAAGCCATAGCAGCACCGCGCCAAACAGCAGTGCCAGCGCCGCCAGCAGCCAGTTTGCTGCGACTGGCGTATACGGAATGGCATCGTCCAGCAGACTGCCCAGCAGTCGAGCCTGCAATTCAACGCCAGGGGTGGTGCCGTTATAAGGTGTGGGTACAATATCGCCCATGCCAAAGGCAGTGGCACCGACAAGAACCCAGGTATCCGCCAGCAAGCCCGGCTCGATATTGCCATTCATGACATCAACTGCGGATACCGCACGATAATTCTGCGGCAGATTTTGATAAGAAATTCGCATATTGCCGTCGGCATCCAGCGGAATATTCAGGCCAGGATAGGCGTTCAGACGCAGTGTGCGCGCCGGACCCATCCAGCTTTCGTTCGCAGCAACGGTAACGTTCCATGCCGGCGCATTCACGGCCTGTAGCAGCGCGCTGATCGCCAGTGCGGGGTAAGCCAGATTATCTATACATATATAAGCGGGCACTTTACGCACCGAACCGTCATCGGCAATCAACGGTGTAATGTGTCCTTTAGGGATAGCCGCGAAACCGCTGTGCGAGGCAATGTAACTGCTGGCAGTGCCTGCATCCGGTCCGCAGCTTACGCCACTGATCTGATGGGTCAACATACCGGTGCGCACCTGCTGTTCGGACTGCAGCACCGGCAGCTGGGCCAGCACGGCACCGCGCGCTGATTGCAGCGCGGCGATAAAGGCATCATCACCGGGTCTGACTTCAGGATAAACGATATCGTGTAACTGCAACTGCACACCGGCCTCATCAAGAGCCGTGGCTAGGCGCGCCATGTCATCCCGCGACCATGGCCAGGAGCCGACTTCGGCCAGACTTTTTTCATCTATGGCGACTATGTTAATGCGCTCTTCCGGCGTGTCGTCAGCCGTGAGCACCCAGCCCTGGGCGCCGAGCCGCTCTTCCAGCGTGGTGAAGCTGTTATCAAACAGCGCCAAAAGCATGAAAGTGACTATCGCCGCCAGCGCCAGCATCAGCAAACGCGCATGCCTAGGCGCCAGGCGCAACGCAAAGGCCAGCGGGTTAAGCTGTCTGCTGAGGTTGACGAAAGAGTCGCGAAGCTGCCACATGGTTACTTCTTATCCCACAAAGTAAGGCCTTGTATATTGCCGCTTTCCAGTTGTTTTTCGAAGAAAAAACCTGCTTCACCACCGTCCAGACTAACTGCACCAGCGATGCGTTCGGTCGCTGAGCGGGTATGAAAGTAGCCGCCAGAAAACAGACGTCCTGAGGCTGAAAAATTAACCGCTCCGGTCATTGTATGGCTCATATCCAGGCTGGTGGCAAAACTGCTGTTATCAAAATTGATGTTCAAAGAACCGCCATTCACTGCCATCGAAACTACGCCGCTGTCTGAATGATAGAAGGCCTGAGCACTGTTCAGGCTGAAGTTTACCGAACCTAAGCCAGCTTGAATCTGCTTGCTGCCGTTTTCTGTGCGGAACAGCATATAGTCGTCATTACCGATGGTAATATCTCGACCTTCGCTGGCCTCTAGGTAAGTCAGTGTGATGCGCTCCTGATCAGCCTGACCATTAGCCCAGCGACCCCAGACCAGCTGGCGATCGGTGAGCGCAGCGGTAATTACCGGAGCAGGCGGAGTAAAATCAGGCACCACCACAGGCGCTTGTGGTGCGGGCACAGGTGCGGGCATGGGTTCGGGCGCAGGTGTCGGCACAGGCACGGGAGTGGACACAACAGGCACACTGGGCTCTGGCAGCACCACAGCAGGAGGCGTCTGAGGGGCCTTAGGGGCCTGTGCTGGAGGGGCAACATTCGCAACTTCTGTGTTCACCCGCTTTAAGGTTACGCTTTCCTGGTATATTCCAGCGCCATTTTCTTCCTCAGTGCTTACGGTCCCTCTGCCACCAGCGAGCGCAAGCTCCACTTCATCACGCATCATGCCGGGCTCGCGCTCATGCGGTGCCGGCATCAGGCGCGGTGATGTGCTGCTGCCATCCAGTTCGATAATCTGCAGTGAAGTATCGGTCAGCTCTATTGCATTCGATGCGCAGGGTCCAAAAGCATCAGCAGTGCACTCAGCAGAGTATGGCGCCAGCACGATAGCACCTTCATTTACCAGCGCGCGCACCCCGGTCTGGGATGCGCTGACCACGAAGTCAGTGCCCCGCACGCCAATGGCAGCGATGGGGGTGTTCATCCGGAACCGGTCACGCGCAGCACGGGCGCCTTTGCCGGAAATAGAGCGGGTAACTCCTTCTTCAAGGCTCAGTTTAATGGTGGATTGCTGCGGCTGCTCGGCGTTGTAGTCGTAACGAACGATCTCCAGGCGACTGTCTGGACGCACGCTGACCAGCGCCTGATCAATAAAGCGGATATGGACATGACCATTGGATTCAGTATGGATGCGATCAGTAGCGCGGATCAGGGTGCCGGGGATAATGGGTTTCTTTCTGCCGCCTGCGGACTCGAGGTAAGCCTTGCCGAGCACCAGGCTGACTTCACCAACCAGGCTGCTATCCATTTGATTCTGCGCAGGAGTTTCTGCATGAGCCATTGCCACTGACATCGTTATAACGATGACCATGAGCGACCTTACGCTGCGGCAGCTGAGCGCTGCGAATAACTCTGTAAAAAACTTTGTGCTCATCAGGGCGTCCCCGTAACAATCAAGTAACCATCAGGTAACTATCTGGTACCTATCAGGTAACTATCATCAAAAACAGTATTCATTATCTTTACAAAGCGACAGATTTAACTATGCTGGCGTGGCTTTGCTTCTATGGAACGAAAGCGTACTTCAACCGCCTCTTCAGACAAGTGACTGCCGTCACACCAGCCTGAAAATACTGTCGGTTGCTATTACGTTTTAACTTACTATAATGCCCGGAAACGCGGCTGTATAACAACAGTGCAGTAATGCAAGGCCTGATATTCATGCTGGTTACCCCAGATCTTCTGAGTACTTTCCGTAGCCTGAAGCCTCTTTCTGAAGCCACGTTGAAACAACTGGCTGAGCAATCTACGGTTCGCAAATTTGCCCGGCGAGGGGTAGTACTCAGCGCGGGTATTCGCGAAGAAAATGTCTGCTTCCTTTTTGAGGGCCGCCTGCAGGGCGTAGACTTTACTATAGATGGCCGGGAAGTGGGCCTGTATTTCGTAGAGCCAGGCGATTTCTGCGGCGAACTGGGTATGTTTGATCATGGCACGCAGCCCGAGTACGTGATTGCATTGACGGCTGCCGTGGTGGTGTTTATACCCATGGAGAGCCTGCGTCAGGTGACTTTGGAAAACCCGAGCATATTACGCTTTCTGGGCGAGAGGCTGGCTGCCCGGATCCGGCAGATGACCAAACAACGCTCGCTGCTTGGCCTGCCGAACATCAGCCAACGCGTCTGTTGTCAGCTCTGGCTGCTGGTATCAGAACAGGACAAGTTGGCGCTGCAGGCATCAATTATTATCAATCCGCCAACCCATATGGAAATTGCCATCATGTTGAATTTGAGCCGGGAAACTGTGACCCGGGTATTTCAGATTTTACAAACGCGGCAGATTGTTAAACGTGACGGGCCTGGCATCCTGCAGGTGAATGATCCGCAGGCGCTTAAAGATTTTGCAGAAGGTGGCAAGGAGTTGTAGACGGGAGCAGTGCCGCCAGCAATTGGTAATCCCGGGAAACTGAGGTGTATAATCGGCCGCACTGTCACCAGGGCTTGAAAGGAATTCCTTCAGCCCCACATAACATGTCAAGCACGATGCTCCTTTTCGCCAACGAATTTAAAATAAGCAACTCGAATGAATAACTCTAAGAAAACTCGTTACCCGGAATTGTTTGATGCCCTCAAAGCCGTCCGACATTACTTCATTTACGCCGGTGCTTTCAGCGCAGCCGTAAACATTCTGATGCTGGTTCCCATCATCTACATGTTGCAGGTCTATGATCGGGTCATCGGCAGCGGCAGCCTTTCTACACTGTCCATGCTTACCCTGCTGATGGTGTTTCTGCTCAGCGCCATGGGCTGTTTTGAATGGGTTCGCTCAATGATTCTGATCAGCGCCAGTAACAAGCTGGAACAGAGTTTGCGCGAGCGCGTTTTTAACGCAACCTTCAAAAATTCTCTGATGTCAGGTGGCATGGGTGGCGGTGCACAACCGTTGAGCGACCTGTCGAGTTTGCGCCAGTTTTTAACCGGTAACGGCCTGTTCGCTTTTTTTGATGCCCCCTGGTTTCCAATTTATCTTGCCATCATGTTTATGTTTCACACCTGGTTCGGTGTGGTCGCTATTTTCGCAGGTATCGTCATGGTCGCGCTGGCGTATCTGACGGAAAAAGTGACCACAGATAAACTACAGGATGCCAACAATGAAGCCAACTGGGTGAACAACCAGGTGGGCGGCAGTCTGCGTAACGCTGAAGTCATTGCTGCGATGGGTATGACGGCTGATATACGTCAGCGTCAACAAGAGCGTGCCGATAAAGTACTGCTGCTGCAGACGGATGCCAGTAAATGGGCCGGCATTATCACCAGTTTCAGTAAAACTTTTCGGGTCATCGTGCAATCATTGATTCTTGGTCTGGGTGCACTGCTTGCTGTACGCCAGGAAATTTCACCGGGGACGATGATTGCAGGCTCTCTGTTGCTGGGCCGCGCTCTGGCACCTATCGATATGCTGGTGGGTACCTGGAAAGGTTTCTCAGTAGCGCGCGCTCAATATGAACGGCTCGGTCAGTTACTGGAAAATATTCCGGTCGATCCGCAGAGGATGAGCCTGCCGGTTCCACAAGGAAATCTGCTGGCTGAGCAGGTAGTGGTTACTCCACCTGGCTCGAGAGTTCCTGTCGTAAAAGGTATCTCCTTTCAACTTAATGCTGGCGAAGCGCTCGGTATTGTTGGCCCCAGTGCTTCTGGAAAATCCAGTCTGGCGCGGGCACTGCTTGGGGTCTGGCCAACAGCAAATGGCAAGGTGCGTTTGGACGGTGCGGATATCGCTGCCTGGGATCGTGGTGAGCTTGGACCTCATGTGGGCTACCTGCCCCAGGATATCGAATTGTTCCAGGGTTCTATCTCAGAAAACATCAGTCGCTTTGGCGAACTGGATGCGGGAAAAATTGTTACAGCAGCGAAACTGGCTGGTGTTCATGAGCTGATTCTGCAGTTACCTCAGGGCTATGACACGGTGATCGGTGGCTCCGGAGGAGTTCTCTCCGGAGGTCAGCGCCAGCGCATTGGTCTGGCACGTGCAGTTTACGGCAGCCCTCGATTCGTGGTTCTGGATGAGCCTAATTCCAATCTTGATGACCAGGGAGAAAAAGAGTTAGTTGCGGCACTGTTGCGCGTAAAATCAGAAGGCACCACCGTCGTCGTGATTACTCATCGCAAGATGGTGTTGCATTGTGTCGATAAGATTCTGGTTATGCGTGATGGCCTGGCGCTGAAATTCGGCACCAGAGACCAGGTGCTGGGCGAATTGTTCGGACAGGCGCCGGAAGCACGCCAGCTGGCTGCGGGCAGCGCATGATTTTCACTGCCCGGCCAACCACTACCTTACTGAATTAAATCGGATTACATATTGTGAATAGTACTAACACCAACGACTCAATTAACCCCCTGATCGAAACAGGTTTCACCGGCGCCAAACGCACCGGTTTGATTATGGCCTTTCTGGTCTTTGGAGTATTCGGGGTATGGGCGATGGTGGCCCCACTGGATGGCGCTGCACATGCCCCCGGAACAGTGACAGTAAGATCCTACAAGAAAACTATCCAGCATCTGGAAGGCGGAATTGTCAGCGATATTCTGGTCCAGAACGGCAGTGTGGTTAGCGCCGGCGATCCGATAATGATCATGGATAGCACTCAGCCACTGGCCCAGCTGGAGATTATGACCGGCCAGTTGGCGGCACAAACCGCGCTGGAAGCGAGGCTTATTGCTGAGCGCGATCTGCTCGAAGACGTTGCCTATCCTGCCGTTTTGTTGGACGGAGATGAAAACGAACAGGTGGAAATGGCCGCACAGAACCAGGTATTTGAGGCCCGCAAGTCTGCTCGTGACGGCAATACTGAAGTGTTGGAGCAACGTATAGAGCAACTTAAGTCGCGCATTATCGGCTTACAAGCCATGAAAGAAGCCAAGCAGGAACTCAGCCTGTCTTTTGGAGAAGAGCTCGCCGACGTTAAAAGTCTGCTGGAAGATGGCTTTTCAGACAAGAACCGCCTGCGTGAACTTGAGCGCGCCTATGCGTCGTTGCGCGGAGAAGTCGCTGAACTGGGTGCCAACATCGCTTCCACTGAAATGCAGATTGGCGAAACTCGCATGGAAATACTGCAGTACGATCGACAGTTCCGCTCGGAGGTCGTCACTGAACTGAGCGAAACGCAGAGCCGCTTAAAAGATATCAGCGAACGTTACACTGCTTTTCAGGACGTCGTAACCCGCACAATAGTGCGAGCGCCGGTGGCTGGCGTCATCAACGGTTTACGGATCCACACAGTAGGAGCGGTGCTTAATCCCGGCTTGCCGATTGCAGATATTATTCCTCAGGGTGATGAGTTACTGATCGAGGCGAGAGTGTCGCTGATTGATATTGACCGCGTTTCCGAAGGCCAGGAAGCCAGCATTCGCTTCTCCAGCTTCAGCGGCCAGACTCCTAATGTTTTCGGTAAAGTGCTAAGCGTTTCCGCCGATGCGCTGATGGATGAGCACACCGGCGCTTCTTATTATCTGGCGCGCATTACCGTTAATCCGGAAAGTATTGTTGATCTGGGGGACCTGGTACTGGTGCCGGGAATGCCTGCCGAGGTGTTTATCGCTTCAGGCTCACGTACGCTGATGCAATACATGTTGAAACCCTTATCCAATGCGGTAGCGCGCAGTTTTATAGAAGATTGAGACGCATGAGAAGTTTTTCAGTAGCCCGCAGGTTTGGTACTTTCGCAGCCGCTCTGGGTCTTTCATGGCTTGGCTGCAGCCTTGCTTTCGCTGCACAGCCTGCGCCGCCCGCACCTGGCTCTGCAGCGCCTGTCTCTGCTACAACCGCGAGCGCTGCGCCCGCGCCCGCTGTAACAACTGGCAGCGATTTTGATCCTGATTCCAGCATCCGTGTTGGCAATGGCATCTCCGGCGCCGGCGAAACCCTCGAAGACTTCTTCACCGCGGCGATGGATTACAGCCCGCGCCTGAACATTGCGGAGCAACGCTGGAATATCGGCAAAGCACGTAAACGTTCGGCTAATGGGCAATTACTACCGCAGATCAATGCCAATACCAGTATTTCCGACAATCGCCAGACCGCCGAGGGTCGGTTAAGCACCTTTCGCGGCGAACGCTATTCGGTACAGCTCTCTCAGGTCTTATTCAACTGGCAGGCTTTTAGCCAACGCAGTCAAGCCTATCTGCTGGCAGATCAGTTCGAAGCCGAGTACTACGCAGAGGTAGCCTGGTTGCTGACCGAAGTGGCGGACCGCTATTTTAGTGTTCTGCAGGCGCAGGATACGCTGACCTCGGTTGAGTCCGAGCTCAATGCCTTGAGCCGGCAGGCTGAGCAGATTCAGCGCATGTACGATTTACGGATTGCGCAGATAACCGATTTGTATGATGTGCAGGCGCGGCTGGCTGCCGTGCAGTCGGATCAGCTCGACCTGATCAGCTCGCTGGCGCTGGCCCGGGAAGCGCTGCGCTCGGTCACTGGTTTATCGGTCGGTTCGCTGTATCAATTGAGTGATTCGGTCGATATTCCTGAACTGGACAGTGATGTCAATGAATGGGTGGCGCGAGCACGTGCCAACAATCTGCAGATACAGGCCCGCGAGTTTGCTCTGCAGGCAGCTGATAAGCGTATTTCCGAAAAACGCGGGGCATATATGCCGCGGGTGTCGCTGATCGTTCAACAGCAACGCTCCAACCTTGGCTTCGATAACGTACCTATCAACCGGACCGACAGCGGCTATGTAGGCATAGATGTATCCATTCCATTGTTCGCCGGTGGTAGCAACCGGGCGGGCGTGAGTGAGGCGAAGAGCCAGCAGAATCTGGTTGAAAGTGAACTGCGCCAGGTAGAGCTTGAGGTTGATGAGCGCACCCGCACCGCCTACCTGCAGGTGAAATCTTTTGAGGCGCGCACCGGGTCAGCGCGTAAACTGGTCGAAGCCACTGAGCTTTCTGCCACCGCCCGGCAACGCGGTTTTGAGCTGGGTGTGGTCAGCAGTGTTGATGTGTTGAACGCCTTGCGCGATCAGTTCCAGGCCGAACGCGAGCTGCAGGAGACCCGCTATGAGCACATCAAGACTCGTTTGTTGCTGCGTCGTGAAGCAGGTACTCTGTCCGCAGCAGATCTGCTTGATGTCGGCAGCTGGCTGATCCAGCCCGCGCAATAGCAGACCCGTTAAGAGTCGCAGCAGGCAAGGCTCTACAGCGGGTTGGTATAACAGGAATTATCAATGGCTCGTGGCATTCTTTATATTATTTCC
>Ga0335398_10004520_pt1 | contig 19228 bp, 19 predicted proteins | sample BON03_FD_205742 | JGI IMG/M metagenome (GOLD analysis project Ga0335398, IMG submission 205742) | Freshwater microbial communities from Lake Bonney liftoff mats and glacier meltwater in Antarctica - BON-03 (spades assembly) (version 2) | ecosystem: Environmental > Aquatic > Freshwater > Ice >... | reverse complement strand
ACGCTGATCCTTGTTCCGGAGGACCAGGCGAAAGTGGACATGCAATCCTACAAGATGGAATGCATGGCGCACTCCCATGGAATGCGGAAGGAATCCCCAACCATTCATTTCACCGGGGAAGTGAACCAGGTCGCCTTGTATTGCGATTACGGGATTACTGATGAAATGCTGGACGCCGCCGATCTAGTGAGGAAGAGCGGGCGGGAAACGGCATTCCGATATATCCGGCCGATATCCACGCCAAAGGAAGAGGCTGAACTTGCGCTGCTGGCAGGCGATTTGATGGCGGAGCAATCGCTTCGGGGGTCGGCGTGATGGGCCGCCGCAGCAATTTCAAGCGCAATGAGCGTGACTATTACCCGACGCCATACGAAGCGGTTATCCCGCTCCTACCGTACTTGGCCGCCGGGACGCGGTTCTGCGAGCCGTGCGCCGGCAATGGGGCGTTAATAGATCATTTGGAGCGCCACGGACATATTTGCGCCACGGCATGGGATATCGAGCCACAAAGAGCAGATATTAGGAAGGCTGATGCTTTTGGCAGGATGGTCCTCGGCGACGTAGGTTGCTTTATCACCAATCCGCCATGGGACCGCAAGGTTCTCCATCCGCTCATAGAACACCTTTCCATGCAACGCCCCACATGGCTGCTATTCGACGCGCCGTGGATGCACACTAAGCAAGCCGTCCCATACCTCAGATATTGTTCAAAGATTGTGACAGTAGGCCGGGTTTCGTGGATGGAGAACGGCACGTCCGGCAAGGAAGATTGTGCTTGGTATTGTTTCGATCAGCGGTTTTCGGGAATAACTAAATTTTATGGAAAGCAAGGAGAGGCCAAATGAAAGCCAAAACAATCAAGTCAGTTTTGCGGAAGAAGTTCACAGAATTTATCGAAACAATTGACGATCCAAAGGTCCGGAAACTCGTCGAGAAAAACACCATTATTACCGGCGGATCCATTGCATCAATGCTGCTGCGGGAAAAGGTCAACGATTATGATCTTTACTTCACGAACCACGAAACAACGCTCGCAGTGGCGAAGTATTATGTCAAAAAATTTAAGTCCAGGCCAAAATTCAAAAATGGGATGGAAGTTGCTATTGATGTCACCGATGAGGACGGCCGGGTTAACATTAAAGTCAAAAGTGCGGGCGTTGCATCCAACAAAGAAGATGACGGATATAAATACTTTGAGGCCGACGCCGATCCGGATGCGCAAGACGCTACTGAATATGTTGCACACTCAATGTCATCTGATGCCGAAGAGTCCGCGGTAACGGTCGAAAATTACGAACCCGTATTTCTATCCAGCAATGCAATAACCCTCTCCGGTAGGGTCCAGATCATCCTTCGCTTCTACGGGGACGCGACGGAAATCCATAAGAATTTTGATTTCGTCCATTGCACAAATTATTGGACATCCGGTAACGGCGAACTTGTCCTCAAGGCCGATGCGCTTGAGGCTTTGCTGACGAAAGAGTTGCGGTATATCGGCTCCCTTTATCCGATTTGCTCAATCATCAGGCTGCGCAAATTTATCAAGCGAGACTTCACGATTAATGCCGGTCAAATCCTGAAAATGTGTTTTCAGATATCCAAGCTTGACTTGAGCAATCCCTCTGTACTTGAGGATCAGTTGACGGGCGTTGATGTGGCCTATTTCCACGAAGTTATTCGTAAAATGAAAGAGAAAGAAGGCCCTATTTCATCTGCCTATTTGACTGAAATTATCGATCGTATGTTTTAACTAACACCGGCAAACCACCTTTCGTCTCCCATGGGGGTCCGTGCGGGGATTACCAGAAAGCAGTAATGCGAAAGTCAATCGCGGAGAGGTTTGCCGGTTCGGTGTGTTACTCCGTAAATTACTGCCGGGCTTAGGAGCCCACCGTACATTCAATTTTTAGGAGGAAATTATGAGTATCAAAAATATAGCCAAAGTCTGCCATGAGGCGAACAGGGCTTATTGCCAGGCGATTGGCGACGACAGCCAGTTGCCTTGGGATGACGCCCCGGAATGGCAAAAAGACAGCGCCGTGGCCGGGGTTGAGTTTATCATCGACAACCCCGCGGCCGGACCGTCGGCGTCACATGAAAGCTGGCTGAAGCAGAAGACCGCAGAAGGCTGGAAATATGGGGCGGTTAAGGATCCTGCGGCAAAAACGCACCCCTGCTACGTGCCTTACGACGAGCTGCCGGTTGAGCAGAAAGCCAAGGATTATATTTTTGGCGCCATTGTCCGCTCGATGCTTGAAACGTAAGCGAGGTCCTCGATGAAAATCAAAACCGTCATAACCCAAAACCGTCGTGACTTCACCGCAATTTTTGAGTGCGATCACTGCGGCCATGAAACGAAGCCGCTCCGGGGATATGACGATGCACATTATCACGGCAACGTCATCCCCATGATGAAATGCACTGAATGCGGATTGGCGGCCGGGGATGATTTCCGCCCGCTGGCGACAAAATACCCGGAAGGCCAGCAGGTTTAACTCAACAAAGGATTTTAAAATGGAACTGTTACTTAGATTAAACGAGGCGGACAACCGCATCAGGGAGGCCGTCGAAAAAACGGAATCAATCCAGCAACAATTGTTCGGGAACGTTCGCCCGGGTACAAACGAGAAAGAAGCGGAAGGCAAGGCCCACGCTGTTTTCCCGCGGATCAGCAGTAGTGCCGATTCAATCTGTAGATTAGCCGATCGGCTCCATGAAGTTCTTGATGCAATCAATGAAAGTCTTACTCCCGTCGAAAGTCGAGATCAGGCAATACGTGATATCGCGGAAAGCGCCAGGGAAGACCGGCAGAATGTCCCGTCACCACCATACGGCCCAATGTATACAGGTGCGGAATGACCATCCTCTACACCCTGCTTTTCGCACTGGCCGGCGCGCTCCTATACCGTCTGCGCGGCGCGCCGTGGCTCGACTTCCTGCACCGCCCGATCAAGCAGATGCTGTATTGCGGAGGATGGGGCGCTGTCGGCTATCTGCTCGTGCCTGAATGGTGGTTCGTCCTGCTTGCCTATGTTGCATCGGTCGGCGCGGTTTCCCTCGGACATGGGTCGTATATGGATCTTGGGCATACAGTGAAACCGCAAGACATAGACGAAAGGCCAGTAGGCTGGATACTGAAACCTTTCGCCAAGATGGTTGGGATTGATCCGACAACGACACTCTATGACGCGATCGGCCTGACCCTCAATGGCATCCTGATGACCCTGCCCTTCGCAATACTGTTCTGGTGGCACGGCGACCTGGCGGCAGGGTTTGTCATCTTCGCGGCCGGTGCGTCCAAGACGCTCGCCTACTATATTGGATGGTCGCAATATCACAGGCTGAGTTTCGGCAAACGGTCTCCGGGGCCTACTGAAATCGGCGAATGGCTGACCGGGGCGTTCCAGTGGCTTGCCTTCGCGACAGTCTACCTCATGGGAGCATCATAATGGCGACGAAAAAAACAGAAGGGCTCGCAGCGTACCGTGGCATCAAGGGGTTTGGAGACAGGTTGCAAGCCATTGCCGCAGCAAACAAGGAAATGCGGGCGGCGTTGGAACTTATATCCGGCGGCGTTGTAAACCCTGCTCGCGCGGCTCGGGATGTGTTGGGGAAGTTGGATGACTAATCCCTTGCATTTGGCCGCTGGATTCCTTCTTGGCCTTATTCTTTACAGAATATTTAATTATGGGCTTGGCTTTAAACGAGACGCAACAGACGGCACTAAAAAGCGGCCAGGCTTAATCATACTCACGGACCACGGGACAGGCGTTCAGTATGTGATGAATTCGCTTGGCGGGATGACGGTTCGGGTTGACGTTTCAGGTAAACCAATGACGGGAGGGCGGAATGGTTGAGTGGAGAAAAGGCAAGGGTGCAATCGAGACATCCAAGGTACACGACTGCCTCTTTACCAATGTTATTCCCGCAAGGGGGAAATCTATCGCCGCAACAATAACCACAAATTCATTTGACGACGGAGGTTATTTGAAGGGCGAAGTGTTCGGAACAGTAGCCGAAGCCAAAGCATGGTGCATCACCGAGGCCCGCAAAATCCTTACAGAAGCATTGGAGAAGTTGGATGAGTGACGACATCAAATATCCTGGACTGCACGTTTCTTATTGCTTTCGGAAAAAAGACGGAAACAGCGGATTTGGAAACAGCTTTTTGTCAGCGACTATCTACCCAAAAACGCACGAAGATATTTTTAGTGCGATAGAGAAGATTGAAGAATTAACCGGATTTGAGAGCATATCAATAGTCGCATTTCAGGAGTTGAAAGGGTCATGACTGATTGGCAGCAATCCAGCGACGGCGGCTGGCACAGGTACGTAGGACCGTTGTTTTGCAGCATAAGCCCGAAGCGGTATCCGGATGACAGCCACAAGGCGGAATTTATGCATACAAACGGCGTCATTATGCATCCTACCGTTGTCGGCGATTACGACGAGGGCAAGGCGCTGTGTGACAAGATTGGGCTGGCCTTCGGGCGGTCGATTGTGAACGGGTATAGGAGGAAGAAATAGGGAATTATATACGAAACTAGACACGTCGCCTAATTCGGTTTCTTCTTTGGCTTCTTTTTCGCCTTCTTGATTTTTTTATCCGCAGCTTTGAACATCGCTTTTGCAATGTCCTCGGGCATGGCTGGTATCTGGTCCATTTTGTTTTTAATTGGACGGCCTTTTTGGGGGGCTGTTTTTTCAGTCATTATTTCGCTCACAAACTTGCACTATATGGTAGTGTTTTAACATAGCTTTCCATGAAATCCCAATCGGGCTGACCATCGCTTTTTGTTGGTAGTCGAATGATTGATTCATTCATTCGACTCAACCCCCATTTTCTCCCATAGTTAAAGCGATATTTTTCAGCCCGGAACAGGGGAAGCATAAAAATGGCAATATACTTATTCAGGGGAAATTTGGGCTTTAATACATGAACGTCTTCCGTCGAGGAAAATGGCTCAACTTGGTAAAAGGCCTCACCAACACTTCCATTGCGATTGACAGTAATCACATTCCCATTGTGTCGAGCTTTCTCGGTTGTAAACCCAGTCAGTCCGTTGTTTTGATCAGTTGAGGTAATGAACGGTGTGTCGCCATGCCCGGTCAGTTTGGATTTTCTTGGGCCTTTGCCCCGCTCAATATCGAATATCTCATCATATCGGAAACCCTTCCAGCTTCCAAAATCCAGCGCTACACTATGATCAGACGAGGCCTCCATGTTGGGTGCTTGGATTGAGGTAGCATTGACCCAGTTAGGCAGAGCAGAGAATGGTGGCACTAGAATGTCATCAAACGTCTTATTTGCTTCACGACCATGCGAGGTATAACGAAATCTGTTTCGCGCAATTGCTAAACAATAATATATTTTTTCATTGAACGACATCTGCTTCAATGGCCGCAATACTTTAATATTCTGTCCAGTATAAAATTCTTCTGGTTGGACAAATGCAGACAACAGATATGTTCCGCCAAGTGTGGCAGTTATCAGACCGGCTTCATACGGATCTACGCCCGAAATAGCTTCAACTTTGGTATCCACGCCAAGATTGGCAGAGGTTCTTGAGACAAAATTTGTTCCTGACCGGCACTCACACATTTTGTTCTTATCGAGCTGATTGCCATACTCGATATGAAAAAGTTCCTTGAGCTTTACAGGTTCAACCATGGGTCACCTTAAACGCGATGTATCCCTTAAGCACTTTTTCAAAATCATTCTGGCTAATACTTGAATAGTCGGTTTCCATATAGGCTTCAGCACACCATTCATCGGAAGCCGAAACAGCCTTGAGAACACTTAGACCCGTCTTTCCTTCACGATTCAGATAAGCCTCAAGCCACTCCGCCTTGACCGCATCCCACTGCCCCTGATTGACTCTTCCCACATTCTTGGCTTTGCGAAATCCATCGTCTTTGAAGTATCCAAAGAACGTCTTGTAGCCCGCTGGGTGGGGACTGTGAGCCTCAAATATAATGATGCAGGTGATCACACCGACTGGGTGGAAAAGATCGTCTGGCATCGAGAATACGCCTGTCAATTTATGCTTTTCAAGCAATCGCTCTCTTACCAAAACAGCGGCGGCACTGGATGATGTCACGCAGCTCATTTGGACGATTGCAGCACAACTCCCACCCTGTTGTAAACAGTCCAAAGCTCCTTCAATAAACTCTAGCTGTCCATCCTCACCCACATCATATGGCGGATTCAAGAAAGCCACTGTCGGCTTGAGCGTTTTAATCTTTGCTACGTTTAATGGTGAGAAAGAATCGCCTTGATATATGTGCGACTTTCCATCGCTACTCATCATCATGTTGGAGCAAGCGAATGTAAACATATCCGTGCGCTTCTCGATGCCAATAAGCTGGTTCTTTTTTATCGCCGTTTTTTTGCTAACGTCATTAACAGCCAGACCGACCATCCGTTTCATGGAAGCTATCAAGAATCCGCCTGTTCCGCAGCAACTGTCGTAAACCGTGTCGTTTGCATTAAGGGCAACTATGTCACAGAACAATTCAGTTATATGTTGCGGGGTCAGAACCAGCCCTGTCTTCTTGTCTGTTCCCGCATATCGGATAAATTCTCGATAGAAGCGGCCAAGAACATCATATCCTTTCTCACCCATTGATATTAGAGGAAGGATAGATTTTTCGAGCCGTTCAGTCAGATCACGCAGAACATAATTGTCATCTTCTGCTGTGGCCTTTTTCTTTTTGATTTGATCCGACTTAGCAATGTCGTGATTTTTTATTTTCTCAAATTCGCCTAGCATGGATTTGACGCGATCAGCGTCAATTTCATTATCCTCTAGCCAGTTACCGATGCCGGTAATTATAGCCTTTGCGACGCGCGCGGGCGTCGGCTTCATCTCTTTGGACGAAGCTACTTTTTTGTATGATCCTTTGAAGGCAGGGTTATGGAGAGCTAACAAAATCGCACTAACAATCGTGCATCGCTCGTATTCAGCTATCGAATAATCATTCAGATCATTGTTCAGATCAATAGCGGTTTTCGTAATCTCCGCGCTTTCGATATTCTGCGCTTGCGCCCCCCCGCCTAGATGCTCGATATATGAAAATATATCCAGAAGTTTGCCATCTTCTTCTTTGACTTCTGTTTCACCCTTCTTCTGGTAGAATGATGAAATTTTCAGTTTTTTGGAATTACTCCCGCTTACCGCAATTGAAATGACATTATATTTGGATGATAGGAAGGCTGAGTAATGGAGCGCACCGTCAACAGCAAAACCGGACGGATCATCTCCCAATACGCTTCGATGAGCTTTGGCATCGGCTTTGCACTCAACTACGATTATGTCATCGGGAAGCGCGGGAAGGCTGATTATAAATTCAGGGTATCCCGATTTACCCGTCATATTCTTGGATGCTTTAGACAAGCAGGTTCTGGCTTTTGCAACAGTCGTTTTCTGTTCATCAAGACGAATAGCGCCAACAAGCGGATCATTCTTGAAATGCTCTCGCACAAAGTCCTCGGTGATGCGCTCGTTTTTCATATTGCTGCAACCAGATCATCATAGCGAAGTCGCTTGCCGTCTAAGCCCTTCGCAAGAACAGTCATTTGAGCAAGCGTATCAAGATCGCGGACATTGTGGCGGCCTGCAAATTCGGTCACATAGCGGGTAAGGTGCTTCTCGCTCATTTGGTGATATGTCCCTTTGTAACCACGCTTGAGCATCGCCCAGAAGCTTTCAATGCCATTGGTGTGAACCATTCCAGCAACATATTCGCCAACGCTATGCTTGACTGATTTATGCTCATACGCGCCTGCTAGGCCGATATAGCCCCTATGCTCATCCGTAAAGACAGAAGATTGGGCTTCGACATTTTGGACTACAAAACCTTGCAAGGTTGCAGCGTCGGTTTTGGTGATTTTATGGGCGCGAATTTTGCCGCCGCGTTGCTTTGCTCCAATGACGGCAACCTTGCCAACTGCGCCGCGTCCAGCATTCAAACGCTTGTTACGGTGCTTGTTCTTTTCCTTGCCGCCGATGTAGGTTTCATCAACCTCAATTTCGCCATCCAGCTTATCACCACCTTCAATCCAACCTTGGCGGATTTTTTGGGCGAGCATCCATGCTGTCTTTTGCGTAACGCCAAGATCGCGATGTAGTTTCATACTGGATACGCCTTTGAGACTTGTTGACATCAGGTAAATTGCGATAACCCATTTTTGCAGTGCAACCTTGCTCGACTGCATGACTGTTCCGGTTTTTACGCTGAAATATTTCCGACAATCGCCGCAATGATAAGGCATTGGTTTCTCATTTTTTACAACAGACGTTTTGACGCTTCCGCAGTTTGGGCAATGACGGTCACCATCCGGCCATCTGATATTTTCCAACCAACTTTTGGCGGCTGTTTCATCAGGAAACATCTTGAATAATTCTAGAACGCTCAATCCTTTGCGGTCGCTGCGTCCCGGTGCTTTCTGCGTCATTTACCTGCCCTCTGTTTCTGTCTATTTATATACATTAAATAGGTACTAGGGGCAAGCGATTTTGTCTAGTTTCGTATATAATTCCCTATTAATGCAGCGCAGGACCAAGCGATTTCGGACTTTAAGCGCGGATTATCTGCGTAACGCCAACTTGTATAATGGCGTCAGTGCAGGCCGGAGAAAATATTTGGGGGCCTGTGCATTATAGCCGCTACGGACGCCCGTGGGCCTTCGACGGTCGATTGCTAATAAATCAAGTAAAATTATAACTCAAAATATAACTATCCTATTTTTTCCACCGGCTTTCCGCCGCCTTTCGAAGGCAGGGTGTTCAAAGCCTCTGATCGTAATCGCGACCTAATCAACATCACAGCAACGGACGAATAGGCGATTCACTTAACCACCTTCAACGCCGGTCGGCCCCCATCCATCATCCCCTGAATCCGCAGCGCCGTGGCTTCTGCCGCATCGTTAAAGTCTGCTTCCATCATGTAGGAATAACCGTCAGTCGTGGATTTATTCCGATGACGAAGCAGCTCCCCGATCTGATCCAGCCCAAATCCTGAGGACAAGGCCGCTGAGGCGAATGTTCTGCGAAGGTCGTGCATTCGGAGGTCCGGACAACCAGCGGCCGTTCTCACGCTATCCCAAACCTTTTTCGGATCCTTTATGCCTGTGATCGTCCCGGATGTTTTGGGAAGCTGTTCGATGATTTCCATCGCCGGGGCTGGTAGGTATATCGAGCGTTCGTCCTGAGTTTTGTTTTCACCCAGGTCAAAGATACGATTGCCCTTGATTTGATCCCATGTGGCGTTGGCAATTTCGCTTTTGCGGGCACCGGTCAGTATCAGGAGATAAAGAAACAATACGCTGCCCGGAGTGCTTTTCTTCCGTCGCTCCAGCTCGAACGCAATCAAAGGGGCCTCGGCGCCATCCATAAATCTACGTCGCTTATGCTCTTTAAATCGGTCGATACCAAAGACGGGGTTTGTATTTTGTGGTCGCATCTTCCACTTTTCGGCCATAGCAAACATTTTCGATAGTAGCGAAAGGGTGCGGTTCGCGGCATATGGCGTCTTAGCCAAAGACTTGTGGATGTTCTCAATATCGTCATCTGTAATATCCCTCACCTTCCTTTTCCCGATTTTAGGGTTGATGATATTATCAATTCGGCTTTTTGCATTGGTGATTGATTTTTGACTTCGCCATTTATCAGTGAAGTAGGCTTCGAACCGCTCCGTTAAATCGCAGACAAGCGGATCCTTCTTGGCTTTTTTCCAGTCCCCGGCAACATCCTGACCAAGCGCAACATTATCTTTAATCGCCTTGGCGACATCTCTTGCTCTAAAGATTGTCATTTCCGGATAGCTGCCGATCTTCGGGCGCCTTTCCATGCCGTCGCGGGTCCGGTAATACAGATAGAAAGAGGCCGACGCTGCGTTGACCTTCAGGTGCAAGCCGATAACCTTGTCATCGTTGAATACGTCACCTTTTTTGCCAGCCCGAATATTTGAAATTGTGAGCGGTTTCGACGCCATCGTTAAGCCCTTTCCATGTCGCATCCATGTCGCACCAAGTCGCACATAGGTCGCAGCGTTTATATATGTTCATCAAACTATATAAACCTTCGTCAACATAAAATCCAGCAAAATCAATGTATGTTAATATTTATTAAACAATATCAACCCTATGGAAGCTGACCTTTAATCAGCGGGTCCCGGGTTCGATTCCTGGTGGCGGCACCACATAAGCCCTTGAAGACATAATGTTTTCGAGGGGTTATTTGTTTCCAAAGTGACCCAAAAAACAAGCCATGTCGCACATAGGTCGCAAGAAAATCAGCACTTATTTTCTGCAAACCGTCGCCAAAATATGCGTGGATTTATGCAATTGCTCACGATGGGATTTGCTAATAGGTCTGGCAGTCAATGTGGCCGCTAATTAATATGGCGGCCACATTAATTAGCGGCCACATTGACTGCCAGATTAATTTCAGGGTGCCGTTTTTCGAAAAACAGTACCCTGACAAAGCAGGATTTATGTGAATGGACATTAAAAATGAAATGGAAAATTAGTGTCCATTGTACAATTTAGGCATAACGATAGTGTGAATTGTCGGAATGTTTGGGGGCTTGGGGATGGTTTTTCGTCCGGCGGCGGGGTATATTGCCGGAGTGCGGCGGCGTGGAGAACACGACGGGGCGGAGGAAGGCGGATCGCAACTGCCGCCTTGGTGACAAGAAAGCAGCGAGCGAAATATCGAGTTAATGCCGGTATCAAGTCCGGCCCACACATTAAAGGCGTGTAGCTCAATGGTAGAGCGGATTCCGGTAAGGGATAATGATGCAGGTTCGATTCCTGCTTCGCCAGCCAAAGTTCTTAATGTTCTTGATTGTTCGGCCAAAGGTATCTATCTAAATCCAGCGTGGTTATGTGGTGTAGTTACGCAACGGGGAAGGGGCTTCTGGAAACGGAGGCTCCTTTTCTAATTGTTACTGGCATTCCCGGAGCTGGTCCCTCTCGCGCTGATAGTCGATGATCATGCGAACAAGCGGGGATCCTTGCGGCAGCTCGTCAAGAGCATCAGCCGCCTCGATCAAAAACTCCGGGGAGTATTTCACGATTGCCGGGCAGACTGAGGCCGGGTCAGAAAGTGCCGTCTCGCATCCGGTCAACAACAGCAGGCTTGTCAGCAGGAGAATTAGCCGCAGCCTTCCTTTGTTTCTTGAGTACATCCAATGTCTCCCTTGCTGATTTCACCTTCTCGCTATCCTTGCCCGCTTCCCTCGCGGCAACGATCACAGCGAGGACCGTCACCACAGCGGCGGCAGCGATGACAACGTATGCCCATATCCCGCTGAAAATCTTGCCGAAGAATGCGAGCATCAGCGCAAGCCCTTCTTCCTGTCACTGACCCGGGCGAAAATCATATAACCGACACCGATCAGGGCCACACCAAGGAAGATATACTTGAAATACTCGCTGTACGGCACCAAAGGTTCGATCTGCTTTTGAACTTCCATAAACAGCCCGCTACCGACAACGCCGGCAGACGCCACCTGCGCCCCTTTGACGGTCCGCGTCTTACCAAGGGGCCTTTCAGCTTGCAACGCCTCCTGAGCATCTTCCGGCGGGGCCGTGTCGATATCATTGTAGTAAAGATGATAGTGCGTGTAGCAGGGAGTATGCTTTTTTGCCCATGATGGATGAACGGCGGGCGTATGATAATGGGTTGCGCGGTGCGTCGGATCTGAATTATCGGGGACGTCGCCAATCACATCATCCGCGATCTGAAGGCATTCCTTAAACCATTTATCTTTTTTCGCGGTAGCCGCCATAATCCGGCCACGATTAGGATCATTCTGGTTCCAGCATGAAAACTGCCACGGCTGAAGGCAAACTTCCGAAATCGTATTAGGCCAGTTGGGATATGCCATCCGGTTCAAAACCACATGGGCGATTGCGATCGCGGATTCTGTATCATTTGCCTTGGCCTCCCCCAGGAGGGTGCGGGCAAGGACTTGAGTTTCATTATTCATCGGTAAACCTCTTCATACCATTTCATCGCAGATTTCAGCACTTCCTTGTCCTTGGCGGACAGGGTTGCCATAAAGTTATTTCGTTCTTTCAGGGGGACGGGTTGCAGCGGATTTGCCCGCTTAATGTACCCGGCGAGGTCTTTTCGATTGACCCCGAGTTCCTTCATTTCCAGAAGGTATTTTGCCTCGGCTTCCTTGTCGCCATATCGCTTGGCGGTTTTCCAGTAATAAACCACCCGCGATTTCGCCGTTGTATAGTTCGTGCTGCCCTCGATCCCAAGCCGGTCGTTGTTGAAATCATAGGCCAATCCCCGAACCCGGTTGTAGGCGTTCTCGCCCGGATCGCGGCTGTACAGCACGGAGTTTTTCCAAGACTGCAAATACCCTCGGGATGGTTTCCCGGCCAGCAAGTCATATTCATTTTCCATTGAAATGGTCCGGGCTACATGGCGCCATCCGTCTTTGATGCTGCGCGGGGTGAATACGTCCGGGTAAAAACTTTGCCCCGCGAACAATTCGATAGGCGTCTTAACGTCCGGCCGAACACTACTCACCAGTCGGTTCACAGGCGCTTTTGCGATGGACTTCCCGACATCGGAAAAATCAGCCCTGCCGCTTTCAATTTTGAATATCTCGCCCAGGACATCCTCAAAGCCGAACCAGCCGAGATAGTCGGACAAAGCGCCTTGGATCCGGATCGTCTGTATCTCCCCGCCCCACCGGCCCAAGTTCAAATGCAGCCGGGCGCGGGATTCCTCGTCGAGGTCATCTTCATCGTCGCCAAAGAAGATATTGTTGAATGCCTGCACCGCCCCGTAAAAGACTGCCATCCGGATATACAAATATGCAGTCGTGCGGGCGCCCTTCGCAAGCGTAAGCCCGGCCGTTGTCGGGATGCCCTTTTTAAAACCACCCTGTTTCCAGGCATTCGCATTCAGCCGCCAGTACCGCTTGGTGTTGATCTCCATCCATGAATAGAACGGCGCGAAATGCTTTCTAATCCCTTGCCCATAATGGGAAACATTACCGTAGTCGCCTACCAGCTCCCGAGCGAGCAATGCAGCACGATCATTTGTGCCCGTCACCATATCCACAATTTCGGGGATGCTGGCCCCGAAACCAATCTTTACAGGGTCTTCGCCTGCGTTAATGCGGTCGCGATAGTCGAGATACGCCGCGTACCGGGCGATATTTTCCCGGAACATCGTTACTTTTTTCATTCCGCGCCAAGCCTTGCCGACGGTCTGCGCAGTTATTTTAACGGGGTTGCCGCCCGACGGGTCAAGCAGGTGGTCAAACTCAGCCAGGTCGTTCACATCAGGGATTTCCTGAAGCGTCAAACCGCTATCGATAACGCCCCGCTCAATAGCTTCCTGCATATCCGCAGACGGCCTTCCGCCCTGCAGCATAACAGACTTCAGTTCTCGGAAAGCCTGTCCCCACCGTTTGATAGATTGCGGGTTGCCAGCGATAACAGCGTCAAGGTCGCCAGACAGATTGTTCAGATTATATTTGATAAACCGGCGCGGATTGATCAGCGTCCAGATTTTCCAACTTCGCAGTATTTTACCGCTTGCGAAGACAATCAAATTATCAGTATCCGGGTCGCGGATGGTGTCAAGCGTGTGGGCAAGCTCTTCCGGCAGGATCATTTTGTAACGATCGCCACCGACAACCAGCGTGTCTGTAAGGACTTCCTTCAATTCCGCGCCAACAATCCCGGCGATATCTGCCGGCATATAGTCTTCGGGGGAGTCCGCAATTGTGCGGAGAAGTCGCGCTTGCGAGGATTCAGACAACGTTTGCGCCGTGAACAGTATCTTCCCCTCCTGGGGCTGCCAAGAGACGTGCCCTTCGGGGGCAAACCCCATTTTGATCAGCCCGTCGATGTTCATTGGATTCGCGTATTTGTCGCCGAGCAGACCCTTTCTCCATGTCTTTTGCGCGTTCACATATTTGAAAACAGTGGCCGCGCCAATAGATCCTTCGAGTCCATTATCCAAAATATAGGCAAGGAATGGCAGCACGCTTTCGCTGTCTGAAATACTGCCGCCATACATCAGTTTTTGAGCCACAGACCTGTATTCCGCGGGGACAACAAGCTGGCCTGATTTTATCGCCTTTTTAACGTTATCAAAACCAATAGCGATGTTGCGCTTGAACGCCTTTGAAGCTGTTTCTAATGCGGGGTCGCCAGCAAGGATTTTTTGGACTTCCGTTTCGTTGTGGGCCTTGGCGGCGGCAAGGACGGAATCCCGGATATTATGCTCAGACTTCTTTATGTGGTCGATCGTCTTGGCAACAGCAACGTCCGTATACGCCTTGTGAAGCCAGTCGAATTCCGCCTCAAGGTAATTGGTATTGATATCCTTGTCGGATCCTTCCCGGCCGTGCCAAAAGGTTTCTCGCAATTTGCCCGGCGTTGACTTGGAATAATTAGCCCGTTGAGCCCGGGCATACTCCAGCACCATATGGCGGTAGTAGGACGGGTTGGAAACCTGCTCTTTCGTAAGCACTCCCGCATCAAGCAAATCCTTCACGACATCTTCGGATATCGCCTGCCGCTTTCTAACGGCCGCCATAACCTCTGGCTTCACTGCCAAGGCACGGTTAATAACATCCAGTTCCGCGTTCACGTCATCCTGTGACTTCAACCCAAACGGAAGGTCATGCCCAATCCCGGCCTCCCACGACAAGTCGTCAAAAATAACTTTCCGCTCGAACAGCGCGAAATCAGCCGGTGTCATATCCTTGGTAAGGTCTTTCAATATTCGGAGGACTTTATCCCGGCTGGCATCGGGCGCGGCCTCAAGCTTCCGAAGCTGCTCCTTCACGTTGGCGTATTTCGGGATTGTCGGAAGATGCTCGTAATGGCGCGTGAAATTATCTGCGACATGCTGAAGATGGTCTTTCAAATTGTTGATTTTATCGCGGAGAGTATTCGGGCCGGTTATGCCGCTGGCTTCCTCATACCGCTTTTTGACTTCCTCGTTTGCGAACTCAGGCCCGCCCTTCCGGGCAAAGGATTCTGTCGTTCCAGACTGCGTGGCCTCGCGGTTGCCGACATCACCCTTGTCGATCGACCGGAAAATATCATCGGAAGTCTGGAACCCCTGCCCCTTCATAGCGTTCTTTACCGCTTTGAAGAAATTCGCTGCACGACGGAAAGCTCGCTGCAAAGGCCGCGATACTGAATTCCTGTCCGCGACATAATTCGCGAACATATTGGCGACGACTTCTTCATGAATTTGGGCCTCGGTCAGCCCCGCGTCGGCATAGTCCGCCCGAACCTGTTCCATGCCGGACTTGTTGGCTTTCGCGGCATCAACGAGGGTCTTCCATTCGACGCTTCTAAAGACGCCAAGCGACTTCAGGGCGTGGACGGCCTCATGGTGAAGCACCCAATCCTTGTTTTTCGTTGCATCCATGGCAATGCGGATCAGGTTTTTATAAAAAACACCGTCGGCAAGACTGAAAGAGCCGTCTTCGTTCTTGGCTTTGATTGCCTCGACAAGTTTCAGGCCGACCTTATTGGACAAACCAAGTTCGGACAAACGCGCATTGAGGGCCTTCTCAACAGCATCGATGTTCTCTTCCGCCTTGGGGGTGAGCCCTTCGCGGCGCGAAAACGCATCCGTTTGCTTTCGCCCGTTAACATCAAAAAGGCCCTCATCAGGGGCCTTTTGTGTTTTGTCGGAAGTTTTCTTCCCTTGCGTTTTTTGCTCTATTCGCTGTCGATCAGTTATAGGCGCGACACCGGGCGTCAGGGTTTGTTCTCCTTGGGAGGTTTTTTCGGATTTTAACGGTTCGGCTTTTGAGGCCGATTTTTCGGCCGCCGTTTTTCCATCTGGATTAGGTTGGTCCCCAGGGAAATCACTTTGCGCAGTTTCCCCTTCAGCTCGGGATCCTTCGTTTCCGCCAGTTTTTTCTTCAGATGGTCTATCTGTGCTTGTTCCATTTTCTGATATTACCTGATTTTCTCCAGATGCCCAAACCGAATCTGGCAGGCTGTCAACCCATGCGTCCATCAGTTCGTATCTGGCTTGATAATTTTTCTCGTCCTGGTCCGTCCAGCTGTCTTGGTCAATTAAAGCCTCTTGATTGGCAATGCGGTCCCAAAAATCAGCCTTCTCGTCATCGGTCCAATCAACGGTTTCTTCTTCAAACTGCTGCTCGTACTGCTGCTTATAATGGTCGTCCGTCTGAGCAAGCATCATGTCGTTGCGGGCTTGGCTGCCTTCCGGATAAACGTCGTTCCCGAACAACCCTTCTTCGATCGCGTCAAGGATCTCGCTTTCCGTCGGCCGGCGAAAATTCCCATCCTCGTCATAACCGAAATATCCAGCCTGCCCCAAAGCCTCGCCCATCCCGTCAACGGATCTTCCGCTTTTTCGAACGATCGGGCCAACGCCGGGGATGAACCCACGGCCTTTATTGGCATCACGGCCGCGCTTCAGGTTATGCCCTTCGTCGTCACGAATGCCGCCATTGCTGGCAATAAATTCCAGCACAGACATATCCGTTTTTGAGAAATCGCGGGAGGGGCCTTTCCGTGTGGGCGGGACCACCGTTCGCGGGCGGCCATATTCATCCTTCGGCCATTTTTGGGACTTCTGAAATTCGCGCATTTGCTTTTTGGTGGCGATGAAATCTTTCGGCGGTTTCGCGTTTTTTGGAAGCGGCTTGTATTGCGGTTCTGTGGAGTCCGGGGCGACATCCTCCGCGACAGGGATTTCCGGCGCGATAACAGCCTCGGGAGCCGCAGCCGCGCTAGTGTCCACAGGTCCAATGTTGTCCGTTTTCTGGACATTCTGGACAGGTGGACTTGTCTGGTTCTCAGGGGAGAATTTAATGCCAAGGCTTTTTACAACCGGCGCGGCAAACTCGTAAGGCTTGCTGCCGTCATCATACTGGATTTGGAAGAAATCAGTATCCTTGCCAAGTCGCTGGCCGACATAAGCATCAACAACGGTCCCTGATTTCTTGGCGCCCTTGTGATCCACCGTGACCCGCTCACCAACCTTCGGCACATTATTGGCCTCAAGTATTTTGTTCGCAGCATCTACTTGCCTAACTTCGGGCGCTACTTGCCCAACTTCCGGGGCCACAGGAGGCGTGTCGGCGGCTTTTGCCTGTTCGGGGGCCACAGGAGGCGTGTCGGCGGCTTTTGCCTGTTCGGGGACCACAGGTGCCAGAGATTCCGCTACGGGGGCCGGGGCCCGCTCCGCCGGCTGGTTTACAGCGGGTTTAACCACATCTTCTGCCGGAGCGGTCGGAGTGGTCGGAGCAGCTGCTTGAATGACGTCTGCAGCGGTTGGAATTGGGTCTATCTCGATGTTAAGCCGGTCAATCGCCTCGAATGACGCATCCAGCGGCGGGGATCCATCGTCATACCGTATCTTTATCCCGTCGCTTGTTTTGCCAAGTTCCGGGACTTCGGTCGAAAAAGCGTCTTCAACGGTCCCTGTCTTTTCTTCGCCGTTGACATTGACAGTAACCCGCTGACCAGTCTTAAGGTCGCTATTGCGGCCAAGGATGTCATCTGCTGCAGGCGTCCCCATGATCTCCTTGCCCTTGGAAATCAAGTCATCAGGGATCGGGGAAGCATGATCTTCCGGGGTAATGTTAGCCGCAGCTTCCTCTTTTACACCGGACCGCTCTATTGCAATCGATGGAGCCGCGACTACGCCGCCGGCAACACCACCAAGGGCGGCCGCGTCAACCAGCCTGTTGGCGACGTCTTTCCATTTATATGTGCCGCCCTGTGACGCCGTTGCCAGCATAGCCACACTTTCCTGCAAGGCTTCGGTCGATGCCTCGGCCACAACCCTTTTCGCAATCTCTTTGGTGATGCCGGTTTTTGCGGCTTCCGTAACCAGTTCTTCAGCAACCTTTTTCTTCAGACCAAGTTTTACCAGATATGAAATCGCGCCTTTTGGGACAACCTTACCAGCGCCGACCATATCAAGAGCGCCCGCCACGGTACCGGCAGCCAAAGCAACCTTTGCATCGTAAACGCCTTGTTCCTTCATTTCCTGCGCGACATCGCCGGTATTCATAATGCCGCTTGCAACCGCGCCGGTCGCGAGGATGCCAAGGGCGGCCGCTCCGGAAACAGGCGCCGTTACGGCTGCGGCTGCCACAGCTCCAAGTCCCGGAACCACCATGGCCGCATTTTCCATTGACTTCTCAACAAGCCAGCCACCCATATCAAGGATGCTCTTTTGATCAGTCAGGCTGCCCTTGTAGGTTGGAACATAGCCACCTTCTTTAATGTCCTTCTCCTGCTGCGCAACAATGCTATCGCCAAGATGCGTATTGAACGGCAGAACATCTTCGATAGTCTGAATGCCCGAACCCGTCATACTTTGCGCCTGATCGACACCGAACGCTAAAGAGCCGTCCGGATTGTCATTGAAGCCGATTCGCTTGTTAAAGTCGGCACGGTCCATATCCGAGTATGATTTCTTGTAAAGCCCTTCCGCAAGCTGACCGTCCGTTAAGTCACTGTATTCAGGGTATTTTTGGCGAAAATCTTGCAAATTTGCCATCTAAAAACAACTCACTTTATTTGCTTTGTTCGTAATTCTCACTATCATCGTGTCAACTTTGGAGGGTTTTGAAATGATCCGGATAATTGTCTTTGTTCTGTGTTTGCTGCCCGGCGTTGCTTTTGGGGCGACCTATAACTTTACGAGCCAAAGCACGTGCTTGACAGAGGGTGGCTACGTTCCTTGCGAAGGGTATCTGGCATTCTCTATCGACCCGTCCCAATACGGAATTTAGAATGCCCCCATAACTCATGGCGGTAATCTTATTGTTACCCTGAACGGAAATTGGGCTTTCGGGACATCCGTTGGATTTATACCGGAGCCTGCCGCGAATTATGACTGCACTGACGTATGTGCTTGGGCAACGACCGATGCCGCCGGCTCCTTACAAAGCTTCTCATTCTGGTGTTACAACTGCGCAGGCGACGGTGAAGGGACATGGACCAGAGAAGATGGCGGCTCCTATGTATCAAGGGCCCCGCTTGGCATCAGTGGTGATTTATCCCTTGTACCTCTCCCGGCAGCGTTACCTTTGTTCGGCGCGGGGTTGGCGGGGTTCGCATTTATCAGACGGCGGCTAAACATCCGACAACGCACCGCCGGTTAGTGTCGGCCAACTTGCCGCATTTCCATTTTCAAATACATTGGCGGTCACGCCGCCAACTGTTGCAGTAATAGCC
>Ga0335398_10004519_pt1 | contig 19232 bp, 12 predicted proteins | sample BON03_FD_205742 | JGI IMG/M metagenome (GOLD analysis project Ga0335398, IMG submission 205742) | Freshwater microbial communities from Lake Bonney liftoff mats and glacier meltwater in Antarctica - BON-03 (spades assembly) (version 2) | ecosystem: Environmental > Aquatic > Freshwater > Ice >... | reverse complement strand
CCCCTTGAGCAAATCCGATTTGGATTCGATAGGTGAAATTTGGATTCAAAGCCGTCCCCTGAAAATTCAGTCTAGACCGTCGAAGTATAAAATCTGCACCTGTGGTTTCATTTGTTATATTTCTATTAACTGTTATATTTCTATTGACGGCGAAAAGACTTTGAATTCTTCCGCTGATCGCAAGAGTAAACAACGAGTCGGCTGAAGTAAATTTGATTCCTTTGCCAAAGTTCATTTCAAAAGTGGATCCTTGTGCTTGAGCTAAAGATTTATAGTGAATCAGAAAGAAAATAAAAACAGTAAAAAAAAGTATTTGCTTCACTTTTATAAGGTGTGGTACAAGGATTTTCAAAGGTGTTGTGGGTTTGCGTGAGTTGTTTTATGAAAGCAAAGTACCAAGCCGCCAGTATGATAGCTAAACGTACGAAAATCCTTCCAAAATCCGCTTGGATTTCCAATAGGTGAGGGATTTGAGGAAAAGTCTGAACCGTCGATGCCAGTAGCTGTTTTTTGGTCCTTACTTGAGTTATGGTAATCAGATCACTGATTTGCTTGATTGAAAAGAAGCGAATTGTCTGGATATAATGTAATATTTTACAGCTTTTGCATCATGTCTGAATACTAATTTCCGCAGTTGTGAGTATGATAATCACACTTGAAACCACATTACTTGACTTCCTGTATTTGATCATATCCCAAATATAAGCATAGCTAGAAGCATATGACCAGCTGTAAAGCAGGTGGATTTCTCAGGTGAAATAAATTCGGCGGTAGATTTAAAAGCATCCACTCAGGGAGAAGTGATGTTGAAATAGTTCACTTTACACTTCCCCTAATTTTCTCAATTCACACCATTTTTTCTTGCCTTCCACACTATTTTATATCGCCCGCTATTAATGGCCAATGGTCAAAATTTCTGTCGAAGTGTTTCCCGTCAACAGACTTAATCACCCAAGTGTTTTTCTTAGCTAGCAAATCGTATTCAACCGTTTTTCCTTCCGGTAAATGAAAAGTCGATTTTAACTTTTTCTCATCAGGGTTTAGCATAATAATCTTCTTTAGTAACATTGCAGGATCCTTTTCATTACTAATATACAGTAGGCCGACATCAGAAGAAGAATACACAGCGAGGAGCACATAATCTATGCAGGCAAATATTTTCCAAGCACCATCTTCAGCTACTGGCTTTTGTCCTTTCGGAATAAATACGGGGCCTGCAGCAGCGGCAAAGTTTTTATAAACGCCCGTGTTGTTCCATTTCATAAAATCAGTACCTGGCCCTGATAAATGAAAGGTTTGAGAAAGATTTGTAGCACCATCATTCAGAAAAAGCATGATGGGTCGTGCAACGATATCAGAAGATTTGCCCCTGTTGCTTCCTCCGGCAGATAATAGATAATTTTTCCCGGCTGCGTAGATTTCCGGACAGGCTCCTTTTCCATGGCCAATTTTGACAAAATAGCCTTCGCCCTTATCAAACAAATATTTCATGGTTTTATCAGACGGGCGGTAAGGCATACAGGCAGCTAACAAAGCATGTACCTCTCCACCTTGAATATTATGATCGGCAGGCGGGTTAGGAAGATATCCTGCCCATACTTTCATAAAAATGGAATGATAATCAGTAGTTAATTCCTGAAAACCGGCTTTATCATATCGTCTTCGCATAGGAGCAAAGTGCTTAAATCCGTAACTGCCCAATGCATAACACCAGTTCATGTAATCCAAAAGGTTTCTTGCATCGGTTTTTATTTTTTCAGACGCAAAAGCTTCCAGATTTAATAAAGCGGTAATGGTATAACCTGTATAGGGTAATGAATTAAACTCGTACAAACCGGCATTATTCATTTGAAGTATCAATGCAGCTAGTTTGGATTCCATTCCGTTAGCTACATTGTCATAGAGAGGATTTGTATCGCCGTGCAGTTGTTTCCAGCGGTTCTTTAGATAGCGCGAGCCTTCCGTCATCAAGAGATGGTTTTCTGTTTCGTAAACCAGACCAGCAGAATTTGGTACTTTGTAATGAAACTTATTTCCATCTTCTGTTAATAAAACATTGAGTAAGTGTTGGGTTGTTTCCGGATAAAGAACATCCGGTTGATCACCAAAAAAATAGAGTATAGTTGATAAAACCGTAAGCGAAAAATCATAATCGCCGTTTTTATTACCTGCCCATACAGAACCCGTCACACCCCAAGGGACTGCTTGTAAGATGTATTTATTGACTTCTGCAATATCTTTTTTAAGCAGAAGCTTGGCCAGTAGAATTCTCGGGTTATTTACTTTTCCTGATTCAGGCTGAATTGCTTTGTTTGCCCAATTGCTAGAAATGGTGTCTGAAAAAAGAGATTCATTACTCCAATGCAATTTTCTGTCATGCGGTATTTCTATATTTCCTTTGGCTAATTCACGACGGTGGCTGACGTTTTGACTGAACAGATTGGTTGCGATACCAAACATGATTAAGACAGTACAAGTACTGATCATTCGACTTTTACCTGTTAAAGGGCGCTTATATTCCATTTTAAATATTTGGGAGTTGTGATAAGTAAGGGGTCATCAGCGTTTCCACCGGCAGGTATCTCATATACCACTTTATATACATAGGGGTAATAGACATCACTTTCAATAGTGTCCCGGATCGAGTCACGGCTCATCAACACTATTGACCTACGTAGAAGTGTTGATTGAATATCCATTTCCATCGGTGATAATTTCCAGTTCGTTTCTTTGATATCCGTTATTGAACTGTTCAATCCATACACTATTATTTCAAAATCTTTCGCTTCCGGATCAGCGAGATAAATGCTCATTTGTTTTTCATCAACTCGCACATTGGTCTTACCTTCACCCGGAACATGAAGCCAGCCTATGTCTCCGCTTGGAGAATTCCAATGTATCGTCCCTGTTTTCAAAATGTGCGATACTTTCCGGTTGCCCCATAAGCCACCCATCATCCAGTTTGTATGGATATACGCAGTCACTTTTTTGAGTTTGTCTGCTTCATAGTAATTGGGAGTGATTCGTGATAAAAATCTTAGAGTGCTGAATTGTCTGAATTTATCTAATGCTTTTCGCGGCATTGATATGCCCAAATCAAAAATGCAGACAATAAAATTAGATTCGTTCTGCGAGCCATTTTTCGCAGGTAATGTTGTAAGTAAAGCATCATTAACGGCCAAGGCAATCCATACACCTAAGATGGCCGTGTATTTCTTCATATCAATTCCATAACTCAGTAAATAAGGGTAGACATATTTTGCAGGTTGGCATTATAAAAAGCGGCTACATCAAGCCATAATTCCTTTTCCAGTATTTTGCCCATTTCTTTAAACTCAGGAGATATTGCTATTTCGCGCCACAGCGCAAGACCAATAAAATCTACTCCATAATATGTAGGAGAATTATACTCACATCAGGTATTATACCGCTGAAAATTGGAAAGGATCTCCTTCGCTTTATTCAATCCTGCTTTTTTAATTATTTGTAGGTCAAATGTATGTCCCACATAATCCTGTAGAAAAGAACTCACGATTGATATATTACTATAATCTGCTTTTACATTACGGACATAATCGCCTTTAGCCGCTTTTATCAATGAGGCTTCCAGTTCTTTTCTGAAATCTTCGGGCAAGCTATTTTTAAATTTATGATATACGATAATCAAATCCGTACCGATGAACTTTCGCATATTGTCATCATAGCCTTTATCGTTAACAGCGCCTTTCCAGTTAGCAAAACTTTTACGGTTCTCAACCCAATCCTGCAGGTAAATGACCCAGCTTATTATATTGATCGCATCATAATATCATCGTTTTGGTTTCTAAAAAAAGCTTCGGCTAAACGCATCTTGTTACGCACACTCGCTTTTTGATTCAGAATATCCTGCACAGTCAGCCCATTTGGAAATTCTTCTTCCACAAAATCATCAAACAATTTCTTTTGTAAAGTGCTAAGGGTGGTATAGGTAAATTGTTTGGTAAACAGGGAATCTTTATCAGTTTTCTGACAGTCTCCAGTCTTGGCGAATCCAAAAAGAAATGCGATCGCAAGAAACGTGCTGGTGATGGCTTTATTCATTGTCTCAGTTCGTTAAAAGCAGAAGTAGTTTACCCTTGTGAATTACGAAAGTTTTTTCCCCACTATTCGATAATAAATTCAAATTCGCAGGGGGCATAATGCGTCATGTATAAACTTGTTGCAGGGAGTTTAGTAAGTGCACCCCTTAGCTGTGTCCATTTGTGGGTAACTAGACCAGGTCCTACTTTGATGGTGTCTCCGTTAAAATCATAGGTGGCATATTCGCCATTTTTAACCAGAAAGGCATCCGAAATTCCTTGTTTTTCAATCACATTGCTTAAAATACCCCCCATGCGGAAGCCCAATTCCAAGGTTACCGGCAGATTCTTGGGGCCATCAATCGACACTTTTATCTTCGCTTTCCCTCCTGATTCGGTGATGTAGATTTTTGTATGAAGCTCCTGTATTTCGGATTGTGCTCTTTCCGTTCTTGGAACCTGTCCCCAGGATTCTCCGGTTAGGGGAATTTTTTCATTGGGCAAGGGTTGATAATAGGGACTGTAAAGGGTGGCAGATAAAATATAGGTGTCCCCGACTTTTTCTATTTTCTGACTCTGAAATTGCCCTTTTCCAAAAAAAGACGCAGATAACCTTACCGCTTCCAAGGCTGCTTGCCCTTTGAAAAAAGTGAAGAAGGTGGAGTTATTCGCGATGATAGACATATCTACTTCATCTTTTCTGATTCTAGCCATATCCGAATATTCAAAATATTTGTGATAATTTATGGGAATAGGCGAGGGATCAGGTAAGGGATCCAAAAAGGAAGAATCATCTAACAAATAAGGCAAAATGCCTGTTAAATCTGCAAGGGGAACCGTTTTTTCTATATAATCTACCATTCCTGCGTAGCGGCTATCCTTATCGAGCAGTGACATATAGTTGTAAGCTAAATAATAACCTGACATATTGCTGATGCGGTACTTATCCTGCCTGTTGGAAGATTCCGTTACGATTTCGCCGGTGGAACGTACAAAATAAAAGGACATGTCCAAGTTTTTGCGAATGTCCGCATAGAGGTAATCATAATCCATAAAGCGGGCAATGTCGATCAGACTTCTGTTGGTTATGGGGGTGTAAACCGCGGTACTTCTTTCATGGTACTGCCCATCAGGATCAATATCAATTTTTTCTGCAAGCCACTGATCTACCCTTGCCCTATACTTTGGATTGGGAAAAAACCTATGTATCCAAGCCAATGCACCCGACACTACCCAGCGGTGGTTGGGGGTATGTATCCCGCCGATAGTCAGGGCTTCGCCAGCTTGGAGCAAGAACTGTTTCATCAATCCAGGGAGCTCGCCGTTGGTGGGATTCTGTTGCTGTGACAGAATGGAGTAGGCCATTGCCAAAGGATATACGGTAAATCCCAAATCCGGGGTGGAATGAAAATTGGTAGATATCAGATCTATGGTGCCGTCCTCGTGTTGTAAGGACAAAAGCCCTTTGGCGGCAAGGGTCATGCGGTGGAGAATTTCCTTGGAATGGAAGTACTCAGAGCTGGGCGAGACATAGCTGCACATCAATCTCTGGATCAGATCAGCTGTTCCAATAGGATTTACGACACTGTCTGCATCAAAAGCGGCTCCATAATAAAGTGAATTTTCAACTGTCCATTGGTTTTTCAAAGCTCTTGGTATAGCAGCATCATTTCCTTTGATCAATTCCAATAGCATTTGATTTTTTGGAAGGGTCTGGGCCGTTCCGCTCGTTTGGGGCATCAGCAGCAAAGAGAACACCAACAGCATGCTGCCTGCCCATTGATGGACACCTATTTTGTGTGGGTTTATGGTTTTTTCCATGATTGACCAGCTTATAACTTGTAAAATTGTTCCCAATCTTTTCTGGGAGGTGCCCCTGCCAGCAGAGCATTAGCCACTGGATTGTTTTGGATTGTTTTTTTCTTGCGGTCAAATACAATTTTCGTATTCAGTCTTTGGGCCATTACGCCCAAGGTGAAGACCTGACTCAATGGTCCAGCGATATCGAATGAAGACCGGCATTTTTCATCTCCTTTGCAGGCCAACAAAAAATTTGCGAAGTGATTAGAGGGACTATCCGGAACTTCCGGCAATTTTGATTCCATTGCCAATCCTTTCTCATTGGGAATGATGGAAAGAGTACTTTCATGAGTTCTACCCTTGAATATCAGTTCTTTGCTGTAAATAATTTTCCCCGAAGGTAATTTTGTGGGCTGGACTCTTCCATCACTGGTACTGGGCTTATTGGGATCAAGTTCCACCTCCCCATATTCCTGCGGAACGGAGGGCAGGTTATTCACACCATCATACCAGTTGATGGTCAGTGGTGGCATCTTTGCTCTTTTTGGGAATTTAAAGGCTAATGTGGATGCCATCGGAAAGAAAAAAGGATTGTGTCCGTCAATCCGGATGGGATCAACTTCATACGGTAAACCTAAATCCAAAAATTGATGGGCAGTATCCATGATGTGGGCACCCCAATCCCCCAAAGCTCCCATTCCAAAGTCATACCAGCACCTCCATTGGCCATTCACCAGGTCTTTGTGGTAATCGTGGTGCCGTACCGTGGAAAGCCAAGTATCCCAATCCATGGTTTTGGGAACGGGTTCACCAGTAGGAAAAGATGTGATATTGGGATCCCAGTCATGCCAACGTCTGCGGCCATTCATATGGGCAGTGATTTCAGTGACATCCTTGATGACACCGGCCTCCTTCCATGCTTTGAATTGGAAATAGTTACCTTCAGAATGTCCCTGATTGCCCATTTGGGTTGCCACTTTGTATTTATCAGCGGCTTTCATCATCAGCTCCACTTCCTGGAAGGTTCGGGCCATGGGTTTTTCCACATAGACATGTTTGCCCAAAGACATGGCCAACATGGTAATGGGGAAATGGGAAAAGTCGGGGGTTCCGACTGTGACCGCTTCAATGGCTTTGCCCATCTTATCAAACATCTCTCTGAAATCCTGAAAACGAGGGGCATTTGGAAATTTCTCCATAATCTCGAGTGTGTGCGGCGCACCCATGTCCACATCACATAGTGCAACTATATTAGCAAGGCCTGTTTGGTGCAGGGATTTGATAATGCCTCCACCCCTATTTCCAATCCCGCAACAGGCCAGATTTACCTTGTCACTGGGAGCTACATATCCCAGGCTTTTGCCTAAAACTGCTGCTGGAATGATTGAAAACCCGCTTACCGCGGTAATGGCTGTTCCTGTTTTAATGATAAAATCTCTTCTTTTCATAGTTGGACTCTTTAAAATTCCGTACGGAGAATTATTGTAATTCTTTGATCTTGATGTTCTTGAACCACACCTCATCGGCATGATCCTGAAGGAGAATATTGCCTTCGGTAGCATTTCCGAAATTAGCCTGGTTGGAAAACTTGCTGTAATTGACCAAAGCCTGCCACATGTCCGTGTTTCGTTCGTATTCAAGGATTTTAACATCGTTGAGCCAATGTTCTACCTTGTTGTCCCGCACCACGATTCTGGCATGGTTGAAGGTGTTGGTGCGGAAAGGTTTATTCTCCGGAGCGGCTATCAGATCATAAAGGGATCCCAGTTTTCTATTTCCCATGACACCTTTGACGGCGTCAGGATGCAGCTGGTCATCCAAAATCTGATATTCACAACCAATGGTGGCAAATTGTCCGGTGGATTCCTCTTTGTTGACAAAATACTTGATGCCGCTGTTTGCACCTGCTGTCAGCCTAAAGTCAATGAGCAATTCAAAGTTTTTGTATTTCTTTTGGGTAATGATGCCACCTGAATTTACTTTAGTCTTGAGCACCTTCAGGTTTCCGTCTTCCACCACGAATGCATTTGTGGGGAACTGATTTGACTTGGCACCTTTCCATTCTTTTGTGGATTTTCCATCAAAAAGCAGTGTCCATCCTTCTGTTGCTTCTTGCTCCGAAAGCGTATTGTCGATGGCATTGACCTGATAAATTCGAGCCGAAACAGGTATTCTCTCTTCCTCAATGTTTTGGGTACAGATTTTTATATTGCGCCAGGAAACAGTCAAACCTGCTCGGTCAGAGTTTTTGACCTGGTGAACCTGTAAGGCAATAAAACCGGAAAGTGTCATGTCATCCAGCAGATCTGCCGTGGGAATTCCATTGAGAAAGGTTTTAATGGACGTTCCCACCGCCTCTATTCTGGCGGTATTCCAGACGTTTTTTTTGAAAGCCAACCTTCCATCAGGGTTTTTTGTCAAGGGATAAAGCCATCCCCTTCGCCCTTCATCAAATACACCTCCTGACCAGGCACGAGCCGCAGGATCTATCTCATACTGGTAACCATGGACCTTGCCGTCTTTAAAGTCCTGCCTGCTTTCGCTTCGGAATTGCACCCCTGAGTTTAGACCATCCGCTACTTTGAATTCAAATTCCAGGATAAAATCCCCGTATTCTTTTTCAGTGACCAAGAAACTGTTGGGTGTACCGAATTTACTGGTGCCCACGATCGCCCCGTCGATTACTTTATAGGGAGCAGTTCCGTTGAGTTGCTTCCACCCTTTGAGGTTTTTGCCATTAAATAAGGAAGTCCAATTGCCTTGGGCAACTATAGATCCAGTAAGAATCAGGGACAACAACAGGCTACAGGTGGTTTTTTTTAGATCCATATTTTGTTTTTTTATAAAGCGAGTTATCTATTCATGGTTTTGTTTTAAATTGAAATGCTAAATTTTCTTCTCTATTCCATAATTTTAGGAAACAAATCAACATTTCTATATTTAATTTGAAGCTGCTATTCTTTTAAATATTCCGGGTCAATTTCAAGAAGTGGGATTTCCCTACCCCAGATTCTAGGAACTTGAAAAGTGATTTTCATCACTGCCGGATAATTTTCACTGAGTGCACATTCAGTACGTAATATGGAACTGTCCATGATTTTCGTGTAGGTTCTTTCAAGGCTGGTTGTAATATGGAGTTTCATGTTGCTCAATGTCCAAATATCTTCGGAGAAGTTCTGTTCGGATAGGTCATGTGAAAAAATATAAATGGAAAAATCGCTTCGGCGGAATTTCAGATTTCCATCTTCCCCATTATAAATAAGCATTTTGGTATTGCTTACCTGCACATTTGTCTTTCCATCTCCCGGAACCAACAACCATCCAATTTCCCCACCGGAATTTTTCCAATGAATGGTACCGGTATAGGTTTGATTCCACACGCGCCGGTTTCCCCATATTCCCCCCATCATCCAATCGCGCTGGATGGAGGCTGTGATTCTTTTTAAGGAATCACCTGCAAAATATTGATTTGTAATGAATCGCTCCAGAAACCGATCGGAAGAATTTTTATGAAGATGTTGAAAAGTATTTTCCGGAACCTGTATGCCAAGATGAAGCAGAGGTGAAATATTACTTATTTCCAAGTATTTAGGAGCTTTTCCTTTGGGTAGTGGTGCGAGATTCTCATCATTCAAAGCCACTGCCATAACTATTCCGGTGATTGAATAGTATTTGCTCATATCCATTCCATATGATCGGAAATAGGGTCCCGCCATGTTTTTGAGAATAGGATTATAATGTGTGGCTATTTCCTGCCACAAAGAATTTTCAAGAATCGCCCCCATAATCTTCATTTCCCCCTTAGCAAGTTCTCTCCATAAGGAAAGAGAAATGAGTGAAACACCATCATAGGTCGGGGAATTGTATTCACTGAAGGTATTGTATTGATGAAATAAATTATATATCTCACGGGCTTTGTTCAAACCAGCAATTTCCAAATGTTCAATTCCGAATTCAGTGCCGACATAATGCATCAAAAATGAACTCATTATTGAGATATTGGTATATTCAGCATGAACATCCCGTATTAAGGCCCCTTTAGCTGCATGGATCAAACTGGATTTTATATCCAAAAGCAAATCCGCAGGCAAAATATTTTTGTAATTTTCAAAAATCACAATCAGATCACAGCCGATAAATTCCCTCCAGTTTTGATCCTGACCATCATTCATAACCGAGGTTTTCCACATACCATAGATTTTGGTATCTTCCTCCTGATGTTGATGTTTTAGAACCCATTTGATGATCTCAATGGCATTTTTTATATCTGCTGTTTCATTTCTAAACAATAGTGCAGATGCAAGCCGCGTGGTACTTCTAATACTTACTTGTCCAGTTAAAATTTCTTGAACCTGAACTTCCTGAAGAAACATCGATTCAATAAAATCATTTAAAAGGGATCGCTGATAAATAGAAAGGCTTTCATAGGTGTATCTTGTGATATTATCCCCATTGATTTCTTGCCCCTTAGTGTCGTAACCATAAAACAGGTGGGATATTACCAAGAGCGATAAAAACAGGACATTCTTCATGTTTATTAAATATTTGTTATTCAAATTCACAACGGTTTGATTTTTTTGGACCCAAAACCTAACTTCCCTTGACAGTGAAAGGCAAGTGACAAAACCAAAGCATGAAAATCAGGTAGGCTTTGGCATGTGAGATTCTGTTCCTGATTTTACTTCAAAACCATTATTGGATAGACATGAAATTGAATGACAACCTAGATAAAGAGGCGCTATTTATTTAGTTCTTAGAGGAATAGTTTTCTTCTTAGTGGATTCACAAAAAGTTTAAGAGATTATAGCGGGAGGGAATTTCCCTCTCGCTATAATCATTGAATCAGCTAGATTAATAGCCTGGATTTTGTGAAATGGTAGGTTGCGACCTGTCAATTTCATGTTGCGGAATAGGTCTTAAAAGATGGATTTCTTTTAAGTTTCCTGAGACTTTAGTCCACTGATTATATTTACTGGTTCGCTCAATTAATTTACCCGTTCTTTTTAGATCGAACCATCTATTGAATTCACCCATTAATTCTCTTGCACTTTCATCCAAAATAAGGTCGATGGAAATGTTGGCTGGAGTAGCTCGGTAGGATTTCATTTCCAAAGAAGTTGGCACTTCGGGAAATTTTGCGCATTTAGGATCTACATTAGGTCCAACGGCTCTATCAAGAACTTTATTATAATACACATCGGCTCCTCCCAACGCACTCCCAGAAGCACCTTTCACAATGGCTTCGGCTGCCAACAAATATGCTTCTGCAGAACGAAACAAGGCGAAATCAAACGTTCCATGTCCATCACCATAAGGAATATTCGGTTCCCAGAATTTCCACATGGAAGGATGACCAGCGGTAAGTCTTGATATTTGTAAACCTTTGATCAATTGCTCAATATTGATGACAGCATACTTTTTAGTCCCCCCTTCATCAATTCCTTTGTCAGCTCCAAACGCTGGCTTATTCCACGGAGTCCAGTATGCAACGGTATCGCCGGCCTTATAACTAACCGTTAAGCTAGGATCAGTGAAACTATAAGAATAATTATTAACCGGTTGCAAGGCATATATCACATTCAAAAAGTTATGGGTATTCCTACTATCAGTTTGCGGGTCAAATAACCTGTATAAAGCAGGGGATGGCACATTTTGACCCAAATGCCTATTATAAGAAGAGGTTCTTCCATTATTTCCGACTAGTTCTGCATTTCCCGGGAAAATGGAATGATAATAATTCCCCGGTTCTCTATTTGGACCTTCCATGGCATTGGTTAGTACATCACTGTTGTACTGGATGGCAAATACGATCTCGCTGTTTTTAGCATTCTGTGAACCGGTATGTTGAGTCAAAGGATTTGGAGAACGTCTCGGGAACAGGGAATTATATTCCGCAACCAAAGGATAAGCAGCAATTACTTTATCAGCATAATCCAATGCTTTTTTGAAATCATCAGGAGTACCACCAAGGGAATTTTTAAAGTTCCATCCACGTGTCAAATATACTTTTGCCAAAAGAAAATGTGCCGCACCTTTGGAGACACGCCCATAATCCGAGGCAACTACAGGTAGGTCTACCTCAGCTTCGGTAAGGTCATTCAGGATTTGTAAGTAAATAGTAGCCGAAGGAACTCTTTTAACTGCTAAATCAACGGTCTTTGTTTCCATGAGTGGCATGGGAACATCTCCCCAGGTTTGTACCAGATAAAAATAAGTCAGGGCACGAAGAAACTTAGCCTCCGCAACCCGGGCTGCTTTTAAACTGGGATTTGAGTAGGTAATATTGTCTGCCCTAGCAATTACTGTATTTGTTCTGGCAATTTGCCGGTAAAAGATATCCCATTGTGCGATAAATGTCCCGGAATTTAAATTGACGTTATAGGTATCAAAGGCAGGTCCTTCTCCAACAGAAATTTCACTCCAATCTGCAGCTTGAAATAAATCTGTTCCCGGCAAAGCAAGTTGATACTGAAGAATAAAATCTCGTAACAATGGATAACAGGATCTGACTAAATCCTCGAGACCGGATTCCGTTGCGACATATGAATCCGTTGTAATATTTGAAATTGATTCCTCCACTAAGAAGTCCTGACATCCAGTTCCTATAAATAAGAAAGGAATAGAAAAGATGAGGTTTCGTATGTTATATATTTTCATTGTTGCTAATTTTTAGGTGAGACAAATCAAAATTAAAAGGATGCACTGACCCCAAACTGAAGAATGGCATTGGGAACATCATCCTGAAAAGTCCCTGAATTGAATTCAGGATCCATCCACATATTTCGTTCTTTTGCAAAAACTGCCAGATTATTTGCCTGCACGTATAAGCGGAGGCTGCTAAAGCTGATTCTGTTGAGCAGGACTGTGGGAACAGTATAACCTAAAGTGATATTGGATATCCTCCAGAAACTAGCATCCTTATAATTGATGGCATTCCGGTAAGGATTTCCCTGCCATACCCCATAATATTCATTGGTAGGGTTGCTTTCAGTCCAATAATTTAGATTCAAGCCGTTATAACGGTTGCTGCCCAAGTCCCCCATGGTTCCGGACAAAAGATTATTTCTAAATTGTACTCCTTGGCGGGTATAGATAAAGACAGAAAGATCAATATTTTTATAGGTAAATGTGTTGTTAAGACCAGCCATCCACTTAGGCAATTCGTTTCCCAAGATGATTCTATCGTCAATTCCCGGAGACGAGGATATCACTCCATCGTTGTTTTGATCAACAACTTTTACCGAGCCTGGAATCTGATTGAACTTTTTGGCTTCCTCGGCTTCATTCAGTTGCCAAATACCAGCAAATTCATAATCGTAATTTGTTCTTAGGGAATGACCTACAAATAGCCTGTTTGCGATATCCTCCGTAAGAGTTCCACCGTAAAGTTCCAGAATTTCATTGTGGTTGGTAGAAAAATTAAGACTGGAATTCCATCGGAAATTAGGGGTCTGAACATTTACAGAATTTAAAGTTACTTCTAAACCCCGATTGAGCAATTTGCCAACATTTGCAGTCACAGTCCCAAATCCCAGGGATGTAGGAATAGCTACATTCTGAATCAGATCGTTCGTTTTTTTGTTGTAGACTTCAATATCCGCAGTGATTCTATTGCCTAAAAAGCCCAAATTCAATCCAAAATTGAACTCCTCACTGTTTTCCCATCTCAAATCAGCGTTAGCAATGTTTCTGGGAGCATACCCAAATGCAGGATTACCATCAAAATCATAAGCTGTTCTATTTAAATATGCTTGAGTACTGTAAGGTGCTACCACATCATTCCCTACTTTTCCATAACTCACCCTAAATTTAAGATCAGAGAAAAGATTCAGATTCTGTATGAATTCTTCATCTCCCAAACGCCAAGCAATTGCGGCAGATGGAAAAAATGCCCATTGATTTTCCTGAGCAAGAACAGAAGAGCCATCACTACGGCCTGTCAAGGTAAACAGGTATTTTTCATTGAATATGTAATTGATCCTTCCCATGTAAGAGAAAATGGAACGCTCCACCAAATCGGTGCTTACACCGTTTATCTGTGCAGCAGTGTTTAAGGCGTAAAAACTGGAATTATAAGCCAAATTCTCTACCCGGATGCTGGATGTTTCAAATCTTTCCTGGAAAGCACTTTGCACGGCAGTTAAATCAAAATTATGTTTTCCTGAGGAAATTTTGTAGCTAAGTATGTTATCCCAGGTAAATGATCCATTGAAATCAAAGTCATTGCCAGCACTTGGCAATCTATTCAATCTGCTTTTGGAATTTGCTCCCCGAAACTCACCCCTTCTGCTGTTGAAAACAGATGCTGAAAAAGAGGATTTAAAAGATAAACCTTCCAAAGGAGTCAGCTCCACATAACCATTGCCCAAAAAACTGGAAGATCTTCTTTCATCCTGGAAATTTTTGGCGGCAACTTCCGTCATGGGATTATTGACCTGAGTGTCTTTGATTCCCATCCAAAAAGCATATCCATCGACATTTTTATCATTGGTTTCCGTGGGATTGGTCAAATCGCTGTAAAAGATTGTGCCGGTAGGCCGGGCACGGTAAGCGTTGCGCAAGGTTTCAAAGGATCCTGTATTCAGGATGCTGTAGGTATAGTAGGTGTTAAATCCCACTTTCACCACATCGTTTAATTTACTATCTACGCTTCCTTTTAAGTTAAATCTTTCAAAACCGGTATGAAGAATATTACCCTTTTCACCCAAATAACCTGTGGAAAAATAATGGGTAGTGTTTTCATTACCTCCTGAAAGTGAAACAACATGACTGGTCTGAAAAGATGGGTCAGTCACTTCATCCACCCAATTGACCGATTTGCCGCTTTCCACATTTTGCAACTGGGCATCGGTCCAGATCACTTGCGCATTGGGATTTTCAGCTTTCACCACATCATTGTAAGCAGAATAAAACTGTTGCGCATTCATCATATCGGGTAAAATGGGGACTTTCACTCCAGCATACCCTTCATAAGTGACTTTAGTTTTTCCCTTCACTCCTTTTTTTGTAGTGACAATAATGACTCCATTTGCTCCCCGTGCTCCATAAATGGCAGAGGACGATGCATCTTTCAAGACATCCATAGATTCAATATCACTAGGATTTAAGGTATTTAATTTTCCACCCATCACCCCATCTATGACGATCAAAGGCTCATTGCTGAATCCAACGGATTGCATTCCCCTGATGTCAATAGTGTAATCAGATCCAGGACGTGAATTGACTTTATTGACGTTAACCCCTGCAACTTGCCCCTGTAGCGCTCTGGCAGCCTGAAGAGGATTTTGCTGCATGATATCTTCAGAATTTACAGATCCTACCGCTCCGGTCAAATCACTTTTTTTCATCTCTCCATAACCAATCACCACCACTTCTTCAAGTGAAGATATATCCGTTTTTAAAGTGACATCTATCAGAGACTGATTATCCACAGGAATCTGTATCGGCTCATACCCGATGAACGAAAAAACCAAAACCGCACCGTCCGGTACAGTGATCGAATAATTGCCGTCAATATCTGTGACTGTACCTGTTGTAGTGCCTAATACAGTAATGGTTGCTCCAGGTAAAGACTCCCCTTTATCGTCAATAACTTTCCCTTTAACCGTTAAATCCACTAATTTCTCAACGGTTACTGAATTAGTCTTCCCCGACTTTTTAACATGGATATTAAAATCTACCTGTTTGAAACTCAATTGGGTCTGGGTAGCTATATCCAACAGCACTTCGTAAACGGTCCTGCCGCTACTTTCTAATGTGATGGCTGGTAAATCCTTGATTTCCCGGGTGGCAAACACGAAGTTATATTCGGTGTTCTTTTCCAGTTCCTTAAAAGCTAATTCTACTTTTACATCTGTTAAGGTAAGGTTGACTTTAACCTCTTCTATGCTTTTGACCTGTGCGTTTCCATCATTTGCTATGAGCAAACTCATTGAAAGGCATTGAAACAGGAGAGCTAAGGTGAATAATTTGGTCATGAAGATTACATGTTTAAGTATGCATTTTTTCATATATTTATATCGTTTGTTTAGGCCTATGCTAATTGTTTAAATAAACACTATCCGGAAAAGCGATTACAGTCACTAGTTCCGGTTCTAAAAAGGCTGTAAGTGTGTATGCACTTACGGCTTTCTTTACTTTTAATTTTTTATCTCCATAGGCAGGGGTTAATTAAAAATTATGTTAATCTGATCTTTCTGTATTTCAAATTCAAATCTTGCCGAATAGCTTAATCCATCCAGGACGTTCTCCAACGTCTGATCCTTAAACGCTCCTGAAACCATCAAATCCTTATTGGGGGAGTTGATAAATTTAATTTCCACCCCATACCAATTCTCAAGAACTCTGATTATTTCGGTAATCGAGGCATGATCAAACAAGATCGTCTTTCGGGTCCATGCCATTGTTTTTTCTTTATCAAACTTGCTATTTTGGAATTTTTGGTTTTTCAGATTGATGTTCAAAACTTCTCCCGGAACCAAATTCACTTTATCAAACTGGCCCATTTCAAATCCTACTTCCACCAAACCTGTCAGCAGGGAAATATCCATTTCTTCTTTTTGATATGCTTTGATATTGAAAGAAGTACCCAAAGCCGTAGTGGTAATCTTCCCCGTCTTGACTGTAAAAGGGCGGGTGCTGTCTTTGGCCACTTCGAAATAAGCCTCACCCACGAGTTCCAATACCCTTTGATCTGTTTCGAAATTTTTGATGTAACGGAGGGAACTTCCCGAATTTAGTATCACTTTGGATCCATCCTGCAAAGTTAAATTGGATTTGACTCCTGGAGGCGCAGTATGTTCCTCGTAAAGAATGGATGCTTCAACAAGCTGAACCGGATCCTGCGGCAGCATGATGTCGGTCAGTACACCCAGCATCAAGGCCAATGCCAAGATACCCGCCACTCGGTAAAGCTGATGGTGTTTGGAATAAGGCCGATATCCGGTTTCGTACCGCTTAAGGGTGCTTTGAGAGTTTAATGGAATTACCTTCTTTTCCAGGGAATCCATTTGGATTTCCTGAACCGCCTGATCGATTTTTTGCCAGGCAGCTTCCAGCCGGGATTCACTTACTTCGGCTGAATTCCAGGCCATGTTTAGCAGCAGCTTTCTGGCCAGTTTGATATCATTGAGTTTGGATGGATTTTTCTTCAGGTACTCCTCCCAATAAAATTTTGCAGAACCATTGGGCGATAGTACCCATTTTCTGAATTCAGGGTCCAAAACAAAATCCTCAACGGTATATTCCAATTTTCTCATAATAAAGACTTTCAATTAGAGGAGTCCGAAAGTGGCTGAAGTTATCCTTTAAAAATTATTTTTTTTGTGATTGATCTCCGCTGATTTTTCATTTCCAAACAAAAGGAAGTAAAGACAGAAGCAGCCAACGATCTTGGATAAGGGAATGAAATTATACCAATGGACTGATATTATTTGTTTTAAATGCCAGCTACGCAAAAAAACCCATGATTAAAAAAACATATGAAGTAATTTTTTTCAAACTTGAAATGGCCTTCCAAGCCAGGGTATAGACAGACCGTAAATTTATCCCCATGATTCTAGAAACTTCTTCATAAGAAAAGTTTTTAAAAAACAGGTATTGGATCACTTCTTTCTGCCTGTGGGGTAAGTTTCCTAAAGCAATCGCCAATTTCTTTTGAAGGTATTCATCCCTTTGGATACCAATGAGCTCACATTCTATGGATTCAATAAAAAAACAGGCTTCCTGATTTTCGTTGATTTCCACTTTCTTCCACTTATTTTCCTTTTTGCTTTCCCTGAAAATCTTGTGAGATAAAGATTTAAACAGGTAGACTTTTACGTTGTCCGCCTTTTGCAGGTTTTTGTGGTATTTCCAGACATCAATAAAAACTTCCTGAATACAGTCTTGTACAAAATCATGATCGGGATGGATTGACAAGCCATATTGAAAAAGTTGTCTCGAAAAATGTCTGTACAATCCTTCCAATCCTTTTCTATCCCCATCTTTCAATATCAGCCACAGGCTATCCAATTCTACATTTGCTATCGGGGAGGCATGGATTTTCACAAAAATAATTTTGAGTTATTGTTAATTGACAGAACAAAATATGTAAAAATAAAGCTAAAGACAAATTTGTATCGACACCATTGTGCTGACCCCCTATAAACTGGACCGTTAATCAATTTTGTTCGCCTATGCCTTATATTTCATTTGGCTCAACTACCCCTGACAAGTTGCTCCTCAGCAGTGCTGGTTTCCTTTTTATTCAGTTATATAAAAATATTACCTATCCGTTACTCTTTACAAGTAAATATCCCACTTGTTTAAATCTAATGGCGTCCGACAAAATTTCGTTTTTGGAAATTAAGCGGCTTAGAAATGAGTATTTTGAAATTTACCCGTACCTCCTTAGATGATGTATCCTTGATGGTTCAAAGGGGGGTAGTTTTCAGAAAAGCATTGAAATATTCATTTTGAGCTAACTGGAGCATATTTTTTCAGAGTTTTAGTTTTACTCGTACGCCAGTAGATTAAATCCCTTTTTTAAAGGTGTGATTTGTTCGGACTTTTATAGTCTGTATCTGAATGTATTCTTTCGCAGTTGTAGAATTTTAGCTACCTGTCGAGGGTGCCCAAGCAGCTCTTTGTTTGCTCAAATTCATAGCTTCTGTAAATGCCTCTTTCCAATATGATGCGTTAAGATTCGATGAGTGCATTTTTTTTGATTGTTACAGGCTCTGTAATTTCCAGCTCCTTAAATACGGCTACAAAATATTTCCGACGCAATGTGCTTTCAAATTGAGAGCCGATATCGCAACAACGCAATACCCTAAAATCCCTGATACAAATTATATGGGTTCACCGAATGGATACATTTATAGTATGAATTTATATTCCGATGATCCCGACCACCAATCCAGACAGCTTGTCTCGATTTTTAATGATAAGATCCAACGCCGAAACCTTTTCGTGATAGTTTCTGACTGCGTGCGGCGTGGCGTCGGCATTCCCTGTTAGAGGACTCTATAGCAAGCGTCTACTCGATGTGTGCTGTGTAAGCTATGATAAAGATGGAGGTAGGTCCTCCGATGAGGGTTTTTAGGAGAACTCATCAAACCACTTCTATGACGCATCCAAGGCAACAAAGGTGTGTGAAGCGATAGAAGAAAAGGCTATTTAAAATAGTCAGGTAAGGATAGAAGAGATGAGCGAAAGCGAACCTTGCGATGAAGTGACGAAATGACCAGTCGTTGTCAAAACCTGACTTATATCGAGGAATCAGGGATGAGTGTAGAGGGAGCCTAATTACTGTCTACACGGCAACCGTCATAAAGCGGGCATGACTTCTATCTAGGCTTTATTTTGGAACCACAGGAATCCTGTGTGCTATGG
>Ga0335398_10004503_pt1 | contig 19263 bp, 12 predicted proteins | sample BON03_FD_205742 | JGI IMG/M metagenome (GOLD analysis project Ga0335398, IMG submission 205742) | Freshwater microbial communities from Lake Bonney liftoff mats and glacier meltwater in Antarctica - BON-03 (spades assembly) (version 2) | ecosystem: Environmental > Aquatic > Freshwater > Ice >... | reverse complement strand
TTTTCAAAAAAACTTGTTTCTCCTACAGAAAATTTTATATTTAAAAAATTCGCAGATTGTTTCGAAATTTTTCCTGAAATATTAATACAAAATAGCAAATTAAAAGGATCAAAATTAATATCACTTCTGCATACCAAACATAAAAATGGAGAAGAGACTGAAGGTATTGATTTAGAAAAGTTTACAACAATATGTTCTAAAAAAAGTGGTGTATGGGATTTATTTTCGTGTAAATTTTGGGCAATTAAAAATTCTATTGATTCTGCTCTGACCATTCTTAGTATTGATCAAATAATTGTATCAAGGGAAGTTATGAGAAATTAGTTTAAAAATTTCAGTTCATTAAATTGATCATAACTAAATTTTTTTTTTCTTGAAAATTCAAAAATACAGACTCTGAAATATTGTTAAAATAGCTATTATAAAATTTTAAAATATCTTCTCAGGTGTTAATTTTTTATCATCTATGCATTATTAAATTTATAAAGTACAAATCTATAAAGCACAAATCTAAATTTTCTTAACAATCTAATTTGTTTTCAAACACGTAATTTATAATACTATTTTGAAACAGAGATACTTTATAGATTTTTTTGAAAAAATTTTAATAAAAATTAAAATTGTGGATGCGAATTTTATAATTTTATAAATGTTAAATCAATTGGAAAAAAAGACACTGTATTTTGAAAGATTCGATCATCTTTTTTCTCATTATTCGCGTATAGTTCTCGTCAACATTGAGAATATTACTTCTAACCAATTCAAAAAATGTAGAAAAGCTTTAGGAAAGAATTCAATTTTAATATTAGGAAAGAATAAGATTATAAAAAAGGTTTTAAAAGAACATATAAAGAAAAAACCAGAATTGGTCGAACTTTTTCCATATTTGTCAGGAAATATTGGTTTTATTTTTACTACATTAGAGGCTACTAAAATAAAGGAAATCTTATTAAAAAACAGATTACCCTCACCTGCAAAAGCAGGACAATTATCTCCAAGTGATGTTGTGATACCTGCTGGAATTACAAGTATTACACCAGATGGAACTTCTTTTTTTCAAGCTTTAAACATTCAAACAAAGATTTCAAAAGGGCTTATTGAAATTCAGACGCCAGTAAAAATAATTACCAAAGATCAATTAATCGGTAATTCCGAAGTTATTTTGCTTCAGAAACTAAATATTATTCCATTCTCACATTGTTTAGAAATTAAATTGATATATGAGAATAATTTTTGTATTAATCCTAAAGTTTTGGATATTTCTATGATCGAGATTGAAAATATTTTGTTGGATAAAAAAATGGAATTAAAACTACTTGAATCCTTTTTTTTGTATCCAAATTCTATAAAAATTGAAAACCAATTAAAGAAATCAATGATAGATTTAGTTCATCTGGCCCAAAAATTAGGCTTTGTAGTTGAGAAAACACCAATTAACAAAAATTGTGGGGGAGAAGTCATAAATGTGGTAAACTTAAATCAAAATAAAAAATCAATTGAATCTGAAAGAATTACTGAAAAGAGTGACTCAGAAGATGAAGATATGGGATTTGGTCTTTTTGATTGAAAGAAGTCTTACCTAAAAAAAGAAAACCTTCGTTAATTAATTCAAATATATTCATCAAAAGTTGGATAAAAGCCCTGATAACCTACCCTTTTTTATAAGTTGTTATTCGTTTATTGTGAAATTGCATTCCGGAATTTGTGAAATGGTTTCTAAGTTTTTTAAATTTTTTTTTAGAATCTTGGGTTCACTTAAAAATTCGTCTTCTGCGCCAAAAAAACGTTCCAAAATTTTGATTGCATTTTCATATATTCCATCATTTTCATGCTGTTGTAAATTTTCGATTTTTTCAAGACCTCCTGCCTGCTCTATAGCTGCAATGTAAGCATTTTTACAATTGAATAATCTAGATTGTTCTCCAATTTCTAATATATTTTCAATACCCTCGAGGATTACCTTTATGATTCTAACATCTGTTGAATCGAGAAGTTTAAGTAAAGATGGGATTGAATTTAAATTAATTAAATAATCGATTTGACTTTTTGTTCCACCTGTTGTAGCATTTGAAATTGCCCACGCAGCCTCTTTTTTTACATCTAATTCTGAAGACTCGAGTAAACTAATTAGAGTTGGAAAAATCTTCGAATCGATTGTTGCTTGAATCTGTGAAATATTTCCAGCGGTAATATTTGATATAGTCCAACATGCCTCTCTTTTTATTGACTTTTTATTCGAATTTAATAAAGTTAAAAGACATGGTAATACTGAGCAATTAATCACAGCTTGAGTTTGAAAATCGTCTCCAGTAACAATATTCCCAACAGTTCTTAAGGCAGGAGTTTGGACACGGGTATCCTTATGCATTAAAAGTTCTGTTATTCTATTCAACATCCCAGAGTTGATTATTCCTTGGATAATTACTGATGATCCATCTGAGATATAAGATAAAGCCCAACAAACATCGGTAAGAATGTCACTGTCTTCTGAAAATATTAATTTACTTAACTCAGATATTATCAATGAATTGTCAATTTTTTTTAATTTTTCCTTTTCTCGACATAAATTGGATAATGTCCATACTGCATTTCTTAGAAATGTTAAGTTTTTATTTTTTCTTATTTGATCGAGAAGAACATTTACTAAATTCGTATTAAGTAAGTGAACCCTACACTTCGAAGAATCTCCTGCTATGTTTCCTAATGCCCAAACACACTGGCTAGTAAGGTTTTCGTTATTTCCTTGAATAAATTTAATAAGAATAGGAATAGCTCCGCATTTAATTAATTCATAAGTTTGCTCTGATGTTCCTGAGGCAATATTGGTAATAATCCAAGCTATTTCAAACTTTAGTTGAACATCAGTTTCTTCTTCAATACATTGTATTAAAATGGGTAGAATATTGGAATCTAAGATTTCTTGAATTGGTGGATTTTTTTCTATAGATAATAATTTTCTAATTTTTATAATTACAGATAATTTTTTTCCAAAATCAAAAGTCAATAGTTGACCTTTAAAATTTAAATTGTCTTCTTGAAGATTAGTTTCAGAAACATATTTTTCTTCAAGATCATTCGATATAACAGTCAGTTTTTCCTTCCTTTTTTTCATTATAGATTCTTCTCTATTTAGTTTTCTGTTTTTATTTACAATGTCCTCTCTCTTCTTTTTAACATACTTATCTAACTTATCTGTTGAGAAAAAATCCTTCTTTTTATCCACATCCATGATTTAATAATAAAAAAAATTTCTATTTATATTTATATTCTAATAGTAGTATTTATATTATTTTTTTTTTATCATATAATTTTAGATTTGTAATGGGAATGGAAACTTTATTATTTAATTGGACGAAATCTATTTTTTCCGACCAGTTTATTTTTATGCTTTTTTTTAATTTAAGAGAAAATATTATATTTTTAAATTTTATATACGAATATTTAAAAAAATTTCATAAACTTTCTAATATGCTTTTGTTGTCATTCGTAAATTTATGTCACAATTTTTGTCTGCTTCAATTTTCATCTAGAGAATTCATAAGAAAATGTATAAGAGACAATATTCTCTGTATATTAAAAAAAATTGAAAATAAATTATTGAAGCTATTATGTCGAAAATTTATAAATTATATGGTTCAAAAAAAAAATGATTTTAACAGAAATTATTGTAAATATAAAAAATTAGTCAAAAATTTCAATTTCTGGTTTTGTACGAAAGAATTTTTAATATTTTTTTATTATCCAATAAAAATGCGAAAGTTCAATATTGAACTAACCCGAGTGTTAATTTCTAAACAAAATGGTATAACTAAATTTAAATCCAATGCAAATATTAATTATAAATATTGGTTTCGGTCAACTAAAAGGTATTTGTTGGAAATTGGTAAAATTTTTTAAATTAAATTTTCACACCATTCGCATTCAATGTAGTTTTATGAAATATTCAAACTTAAAAATCTCTGCATTCATTTCGATTCCAACCACATTCATGCGAACACAGTTCCCTCAAAAAAAAAATATCACTTGTAAAGGTTTATCCGGAAAAATTAACGAATCTGATGAATGGTTAAATTCGATTCTTTCAGTTAGAGATAGATCTGACAAAGAATATCTCAACAAATGGAGAAAAGTTGGAGTGAATCTTATCAAAAATATACCACCTCCATCGAAATCTGATGAATCTTGGAAACTTACACCCTTAGATAAACTTTTTGAAATGCGATTTTCAAAAAATGAGAAAGTTACTGATCCATCTAGTCTAGAAAAATATGTTAGTGGAAGTATTGGACCTAAAATTGTTTTTGTAAACGGGGTTTTTTCTAAAATACTTTCTAATTTATCTTCCTTAGATAAAAAAGTTTTTCTCGGAACCATTAAAGATTACCAAGATGAAGAAATTGATAGTACGCTGGAGTTTCTTAGTAAAGGAGAAAGTGGTATAAATGGTGGGTTTTTTCCAGCATTAAATATTGCCTGCCTATCAGATATTTTAGTACTCTCAATACCTTCCAATTTAAGATTAATCAATCCTATCAGTATTATTTACATTGGTTCAAGTGACACAAATACCTCTGCCTTTAATCATAGACTTATAATAATCTCAGGGAAAAATTCAAAGGGAAGCATTATTGAGCATCATATTGGTACTACAAATTCTAAATATTTAGATAATACTGCATTAAGCATTTTAACTAAAGAAGGTTCAACTTTAGATTTTTACTTAATAAATGAAACTTCAAATCTATCAACATGTATTAATTCTATTCATGTTGAAGTTAAAAAAGATTCCACTTTTAATTTTTCAACAATATCACTGGGAGGTTTGTTAAGCAGGATTAATTTAGGGATCGATATAAATGGAACAAATTGTAACTGCAGTGTTAAAGGAACTAGTATTGCAAAAGATTTTCAATTGTCAGATTTTCATTCAAGGATTTCACATAATTTACCGAATTCAAAATCTTCTCAGTTGCAAAAAATTCTATTAACAGATAAAGCACATGGTATTTTTGCCGGAAAAATTCAAGTCCAACATGGAGCCGGGAATACTAATTCAGACCAATTGTGCAAAACTTTATTACTTTCTCCAAGTTCAAGAGTCGATGCTCTACCAATATTGGAAATTAATAATGAGAATGTGAAATGTACACATGGTTCGACTGTATCTGATTTAGACATTAACCAAATGTTTTATCTCCAGACCCGAGGAATTAATAAAAATGATGCCAAAAAATTACTTACAAAGGGGTTTATAAATGAAATGATTCTTGATTATCCTCTTGAATTGAAATCAAAAGTTAGCCAACAACTTGAGTTTCTTATATAAATAAAAAATATAGTAGTAAATTATTTTTTAAAAACATTAAAATCAATTTTTAATGGTAAAAAATCGTTCAGCCTCAAAATAAGTGATATTTTCCATTAAACTTCCTTTTTTCGAAACTAAAATTCCATACCATTTGTCTCCTAAAGCACTTATTTTTTTTTTATTAGTAATAATAAAAAATTGAATTCCTCTGCTAGAAAACTTTTTAAGCAACTTTGAAGATAAAATTTCATAATTAAAATCCATATTCACATCTATTTCATCCAAAAAAAAACTAGCTTTTTTAACAATTATATAAAATGTTATACTAAAAATTAGAATAGAGAAACAAAATTGACCTTTTGACATATTTGCAATTAGGCAAAATGAAGAATTTTTTTCAAATTTAATTAAAAAATCAACATTTTTAAAAATACCCATCGTTAACACCTCAAATTTAAAAACTTTCTGAATACACTTTTCTTTCCATATAAAGCAACTTTTGGCATACGGAAGAACCGTTGCTAGGTTTTTTTGAAAACTATAGGAAAAGATTTTTGAGATTTTTTTAAATTTCAAATTTTTTTCTTTTAGTAAAACATCAACTGTTTGATATAAAATGTTAAGGTTAATTTCAAGGTTTTGAAAAAAAACTATTAGCTCTAAAATACAATGATTTGATCCTTTTGAATTTTGATTTATTTTTTGATAAGAAAATCTTTTAATTTTCCTTTTTATTTTAATTAAATGTAAAAACTGTAACTTAAACTTATAAATTTCTTTTTTTTTATATTTTAATAAATCAAAAAAAGAAATATATTTTTCAACAATTACCTCTTTTATTAAATAATAATAATGATTTAAAAAAAAAGAAATATTTTTAATTCGATATTTAAAAATAATTCGAAATTTTCCCACATCCGTAGAGTAAATTCTACCAAAATCTTTTGTTTTAAAATTTAAATTTTCAATGTCATTGATTGTAAAAGTAGTTTCAGATAATTTACTACTATTTAATTCTTTTCTGGAAATTTTTTTAATTTCATTAAAAAACGATGACACATAGAGGAGGTTAAAAAAATTTCGAGTTTCAACTCGTTTCAGTGTGTTATTTTGTTCTCTTCGAAATTTAATTTTTTTATTTGAACTTATTTCCAAAACTCTTTTTTGGATTAGGAATTTTTTTTGTAAATAAATTAAACTTTTTAAAAAATCAATTAACTTTTTTTTTAAAGTAACTTTCAAGTGATGTCCAGGAAATTTTTCGTGTAAAAATTGATTTTGTTTTGTTTTTTGAAATAAAAGAAATTGTGTGATTTCTAAACTTACCAATTCAAATTTTCTTTGTTTTTTATATGACTTATTAAAATTTTTGTCAAAGTTTTCTAGCTTTTTCATTGAAATTAACATAAACTTCAGAAAATTTCGTTCTTTTTTTAACAAAACTGATTCTCGAATCAGAGAATTATTAGAATTTAAAAATTTACTCGAAATAACATTATTAGAATAAAAGATTTCGCCTTCTAATGTTATTGTTGTTACTACCCAATTTTTAGATATCTTGTTAGCTATTCTTGATTCGGTACACAAATACGTATTTGCAATTAAATTTTCAACCAGATTAGAAATTTTATGGGTTGAAAATATTATTGAATTTAATCTAATCATTTTGGGATGTTTTAAATTTATAGAAATATTTCTTTTATATTCTTTATTTATTATAAGATTCAGGTTTGTATTTGCTGTTCTATTTAGTTCATTGATTATTGAATCGTGTATGGTTTTATCTTGTACGATCAAGCTTGGAAAAAGGCTCCATAAAAATATTTCTATTGGTTTTACAAAATATTTATAAACAGATATTAAATCTAATAAGATACCAGTTATTCTTTCTACATACTTTTTTTTATTTTTTGTAAAATCTGAAATTATCCTTATACTTTTGGAAATTTTAGCCCCAAAAAATTCAGATAAAATTTTTTCTTTATTAATTAAGATTTTTTCAACAAAATTTATTTCGTATGATAATTGCTCGGAAAATTCTAAAGATTTTTTTTTTTTGAAAAAAATATCTCGTGTAAAATTATAATTACTTACAAACATCAAACTCAAATTTTTTTTGTTCCCATGTTTATTAAATTTTTCTCGAAAATCAATTATTGTCTTAAAACTCGTTTTTAATATTTCATGTTTTAACTTAAAATTTAAAATTCTTTCCAAACTATTTTCATAGTTTACTATCCAGAATCTATAACTTATTTTAAATCTTAATTGATATAATTGACTGTGTATAATATGTTTAATAGTTTTAAACATTATTTTTTCCCAAACAAATTCCGAAAATTTTGATACAGATAATGAAAAAACCTTTTCAAGTTTAACCAAAAACCTTTTTTTTTCGTAAATCAAACTCAAATAACTGATCCCAGTATTTAAAGTTGCTGACTTGTGATTCTTTTTTATGAAAAAATGCTCAGGAAAATATCTAAAATTTTTTGGGAATAAAGTTTTTCTCACTATGTTTTCTTTATTTTTAATGTTTACTACTTTAAATTCAGATTTACTGGTTTTTGAAAATACCGTCTGAATAAAATCGAATAAAAAATTTAAATAAAATTCATCCATTATTTTTTCCATTATAATGAAAAAATAATTTATTTTTAATTTTTTATCATTTATTTTTTTTTTATCAACTATCAAGTTTTTATTTTTTGTTGATAATTTTATTATTTTTAACACTTTTTTTTTTAACATAGTAGCTTTTTTCAGTAATATAGTAATTTTAAATTGATTTTTTGAAAAATTTATTAAATTAGAATTTCTTCTTAAAAATTTTAAGATATTAGATGAATCTGATAATCTAAGGTATAATTGTTCTTTTTCTGTCAAAAATAAAAAGAATCCCTTTAAATCTAATCCATTTAGAGTTAAAAATTCATTTATCTTTTTGGTTTCCAAGTTAAATTTAGACACCCAGACTTTGTCAATTTTACTGGTTATTAATCTTCTAATTATTATTGTTCGTTCTTTAATTCGGAAATCCTTTTCAGAATTATTAATGCACAATTGAACCATTAGAAAATTATTTGGTCCTGCTATATTTGAAAATATATCTCGAGTAGATAGTTCTTTTTTAATTTCAACTAGCCGCCCACTAATTAGAAGTTGAAATGCAGAAAAAAGACTACTTTTTCCAGAGCCATTGGGACCAACAAAAATATTCACTCCTGGACAAAAATCTTCAACAGTTATTTTGTGATTGAAAAGTCTATAATTGATTAATTTTATGCTTTCCAAATACATATTTTGATTTAAATTTTAAATGAAAATAATTTAATAATTTATTTATTTTTAAATCTCAATCAATTTTTCCAAAATCCTCTTTTCTATTTTACGTTGTCTTATAGATACCTTTTGGTTCTTGGAAACATAATTAGTATTAAGTAATAAATTAGTAATTTCAATCTCATTTCGGATTATTGGATATTCTACCAAATTTTTTTTACAAACGTAAGATAGAATTTTTTTTACGTTTTTGATAATTTTAAAATTTGTAGATTCTCTAGTTTCCAAAAAATATTCGCTATACTCAGATAGATCAACACCTGAGAAAAGACAGAACGTCATGAATTCATATAATTCTTTAGGGTATTGATAGAAAAAAATAGGAAATGTTATTTCTGATGTCTTCTCACATTCTTTAATAAATAAAAGTTTCTGAATATATCTAGGGTCACTTTTCGATAGTGCTACTCGTATCTCATATGACTCAAATGGATTTCTTTCTGATGAGAATCCATAAAGAAGAAGGAGTTCAAGGTTAGTTTTTGGTCCATATGTAGTAAAAATTTGGTCGAATTTATTATAAGAACGATCTGAATACATTGCAATCTCTATATTATTTGAGAAGGGAATAGATTTAGAATCTATATAAGAAGTTGAAAACGGATTATGATTTAATAAATCTCCATATGGTACAATTGCGATTCTTTTTGAATTTTGCAAATAAATTGCCCTGGAAAACAAAAGGGTCATTGCCCATTCCCACGATTGTAAGTTGAATATTTCCTCGGGAAAAATTAATAAATTTTGCAAAAATAGTCTTTCCTTAAGATTGTAAAATTGAAAGTCTAATTTTTTTTTTAGATATTTTGTAGCTAATGATATTTTAGATCCTTTTAGAAAAATCATATCTGACATTTTCCATCTAAATATCAATTTTAAATCGTTTTCTTTTGGCAAAGTATCCAAGTAAGGCTTCCAAAAAGATTTATCCCCTTTTGATCTTTCTCTTATTAAAAATATCGCTAATTTATCATATTCGTTCATTGAAGCACCATTTTCATCGTAATTAAAATCGGTTTTATCTGTCATTATAATACTCTCAGGAATCTCAATTATTTTCTCGTTTTGTTGGATATTTTTAAATGCAATGAGCCCTCTTCCACTTGATTCCCCCTCATCTACGGTTTGATCTGAGATTAAACAGGGGTGAGGTGGTCTACCCCAGGTACTTTTACTAGATATATAAACATTGTTTTCAGAAAGCCATGAGATATACTGTTTAGAATCACCATTAATTTTTTTTTCTGATAATGACATGATTTCTTTTTCTTTTTTGTTGATTGGGTTTTTAAAATAATATTCTGATTTTGCCATAAACTTAACCAAATTTATACCAACAAATCCCAGCCTTCTTTTGGGAGAAACGACAACCGGAATAGTTCTGACAAAATTTTTTTTCATCGTAAATTATAAGTGTTTAGGTTAATTTATGCATGTTTATTTGTGAGCTATTTAAAACATATTTTGAGGAATAAAGCTTCTCTAAAAAATAATATATATGAATCTGGATGAGAATGAAGTTCTTACAATTTTTAGGATACGAAAAACAGTGTTACAGATGCTCAGAGATCGTGGATACGTAGTTTTTGATTCAAAAGATGATTTAGAACTTTCAAGACAAAAATTTGAAGAAAAATTTGTTAAAATAAACCAAATATTAAGAGATAGTTTGGAAATAAAACGACCAAAATGGAATTCACCGTCTCAACGGATTTTAGTAGTTTTTGTAAAAAGAGAAAAGGATAAATCAACTATTGGAGTAAAATGTGTAAGAAACTATTGTGAAAGAATCAAACAAGACAATTTTCATAAAGCTATTTTAATCCTGCACGGGAAACTTACGCCCCACGCGAAACAAGCTATCTCAGCAATAAACTCGTTAATTGATAGAATTGAATATTTTAATGAAACTGAATTAATCATTAATATTACCGAGCATTATCTAGTTCCCAGGCATGAAGTTTTATTACGCGAGGATTGTAAAAAATTACTAGAAAAATATTCAATTAAAGAAAATCAACTTCCAAGAATTAACAAAAATGACCCAATAGCTCGATACTTAGGAATTGAAAAAAACCAGATTGTAAAAATAATAAGAAATAGCGAAACATCTGGAAGATATATTACCTATAGAAGATGCTGTATATAAAATAATTTTATTTATATTTTATATATTAGTAACTAATATTTTATTCTGATATAAGATATGCAAAATTTAAATATCCAAGAAGATATTTATATTGCTGCAGAAAGCACCGAAGAGATTCCAATTTCTGGTGAAAATTTGCATATTACTGGATTTGATGGAAACGTCAAAATTGAAAACTCAAAAGAAAATGAATTCTATTTTTCTAAAGAGAAGACCTTAAGAAAAAGTCTATCGGACAAAAGAATAACCCTTCCACATTTGACGAAATATGAAAAGGCGCGGATTTTAGGCGCAAGGGCCCTTCAGCTTAGTATGGGAGCACCAATTTTAGTTAATTTAGAAGGGGAAACAGATAGTTTAGAAATCGCATTAAAAGAATTAAAAAGTAGAGTAATTCCAATTATTATCAGAAGATATTTACCATGTGGGAATTACGAAGATTGGGAACTTGATGAATTAATAATCGAATAAACACTTTTTTTATTTTTCTTTTTTATTAATTTTTATTATTTCTGATTCTATAATTGTATTAAGGGAAACAAGTCTAGATTCTGATGAAACGGGTGAGTTTTTTGAGGTTTTTATAGTAAAAGTTTTATCTTCTTTTTTTATCTCATTGCCGTCAATGTCAACTGCTTTTTGGAACGTTAATCTAGCTTCTTCTGTGACGTTTTTAAATTCTGCAGAAATCCTACCAATGTCTCTGGCTAATTGATAAAGTCTTTTTGGGCCTAGAATAAACCATGCAACCACACCTATGACTAAGACTTCGGAACTCCCAACCCCGAAAAATCCACCAGAAGGTCCTAACAAAGCTTTAATAGACAACACTCCCCTTTGATAAATTTTTCTTTGTTTTGCATAGATTATAGTATTACATTTAGAAATAAAACTATATTTTTCATTTTTTGAAGAATTTCTAACAATTATAAAATTACTAATTCCAACATTCGGACTAATACAATAAGCCATTGACATATTTAAATTTTTTTATAATATTAACTTATCTGTTGATCGAATTAACATATTCAATTAATAAACGTTTTCTTACTGTAATTCAAAGAATGGATAGCTTTATTAAAGGAGTATCATTTTGGTACGGGGGTATTATTTTCTTTAATTGTAAATTATTACTTTGCAAAGAATTACCCAAAATGTTTTTTAAAGCTTATTTTGAATATTTCAAATGGATAAGTTTTCTCCAATACAATAAAGTATTATTTTTAAAACCTAAAATTTCATATTTAAAAAAAAATAATAAATCAATTTGCAAAAAAAAGTTATCCAATATTAAATGTTTTAATGATCATTGGAGATTTTTATTATTATTCAATACTATAATGAGTTTTTCTTGTGGAAAAATTGACATGTATTTAGATAATAATTTTTTCTCCCTGCAAAATAATTTTTTTTTATACTGTAAAATAAAAAGAAGAAAACTTTTTTTTAACTACATGTCAACTATTTTTATTAACAAAAATACACAAACTTTAAATTTTAGAAGGCTTCTTCCCAAATTAAACTTTTTTTCAAAATATTTAAGGGAAAGTTTTTTAAAAAAAAGGATTGATTTTAGAAAATTAGAAACAATTTCTATCGACCCAGCTGGAACGCTCGAAATCGATGATCTAATACACTATAGATTTTTAGAAATAGGAACGTTACATGAAGTCGGGCTACATATACCCGATGTGCATTCAGTATTATTAAATTGTCCAGAATTAATAATTAATATCAAGGAAAAATTCAAATCAAATTTTTTTTTCAATGAAAACCCAAAAATGTTTCCACTATTTTTATCCAAAAATTTTTATTCTTTTTCCCAAAATATTGACCGTTTGTCTTTTTCAAGTACATTCTTGTTCGATAATTGTGGAAGAGTTAAGAAAATAAAATTGGCTAGAAGTTTAATAAAGAATAAACGCTGTTTTTCTGAAATAAAACTTTCTAAAAATTACAAAAAATTCAGAAACTCAAATGACCAATCAACCAGGAAAAATTGTTTCTTTATTAAAAAATTAATCTTATTGAAAAGTTTATGTTTTAAATTAAAATCTTTGAGATTAAAACTAAAAGGTAATTCGAGATTTTTGACGAACTTCGGACTCTCAACGAATCTTAATAGGTTGAAGTATTTTGGAGATATTAATGAAGAGCTTGTTATTCTATCAAATGTAACAATCGCAGAGAAGATTTTAGAGTTTTTTCCTAACTGCTCGGATCTCAGAAAATTAGGTTCTCTGAAAGTAACTGATTTCTCGCGAATATTCCAAATTTCAGTTTCCTTTTCAATAAAATTAAATTTTTCAACATTCAAAAAATCAATTAAAGATCTACAGATTTTAACTAAAATAAAAAATGAATATCAAACTTTGGTATTCGTAACTATATTTTATGAAACTTTAATAAGTGATGGTATTATATTTTTTGATTTTAAAAATAAATATAATTTCAATTTAAATAAAATAAATTGGGGTCCAGTTTATCTTCAGACCAGTTCACCTGTAAGAAGGTTTAGTGATACAGAAGTACAAAAAATCTTTTCTAAAATAAAATTTCAGAAAAAATATTCAAATTAAAAATAAAAATAATTAATTTTTCTAAGTTAGTCTGATCTTTAATTAAGAAAATTATTTGGATCAAGATCAACCATATATAAAATATTATGAATGAAAACTCTTTATATTTCCCAAACCTATTTCCAATATTAGGGGAAATTTTAAATTTCAAATCAAAAGAATATTCTAATTGCAAAAAGTATGAATTCAAGCCAGTAAAAAATAAGTTTTTCAGCCAAAATGGAAAATTTACCAACATGTGTCATATTTTTAGGGTCGTTTTACAGATTAATTGGTGTCAAACTAAATTTAAAAAAACACTATTAGTCGGAATCAATACAAGAAAATCAATATACTCGATATTTTTAAAATTCAATAATATTTTGGAAGTTTGGATATCTTCACTAAAAAATATCTTTAAAAGGGTAAGTTTTATTTTGGTAAAAGGAGAAGGTGATGTTTGGCAATTCAATTTTGTAAAAAAATTAAAAAATGGAAGGATTTTAATTAAAATTGTTTTGTTGTTTGGGACCTCAATTTGGATTACAAATATTCCCCCTGCTTTTCCCCAATTTTTAATAATTAAAAAACCTTTATTTAAAATAAATTTGGCAAATTTATTTCAATGGAAAATGTGTTTGGGAGAAGGAATAATTATAACAGGAGACATTTCGGGTAAAATTACAATTTTAAATGTTAAAGAATCCATAATAATAAATCAATTTACTCATAACAAAGAAAAAAAAATTCCAATAGGCGATATAAAACTGATTGAATTTGATAATAATACACCAAAATTATTGATAACTGGGGGTTATGACGGGGTTTTAAGAATCTGGTCTTTCTGTAGAAAAATATTTGCTTTAAAAGAAATTCAATTTAGAAATAGGTGGTTGGTAAAGATTGGATTAACTGTACTCAAAGAGAATTATATTCTAATATTGGTAGGTTTTGAAAATGGTTTTGAAAGTATACTTTCTTTTAACAATAAAATTAAGGTTATTACCAGTTATTCGAATCAAGGCTCATCAAGTTTAATTCATTTTTTTTCAAAATATATAATTAGTACCGGTAACGATGGTTTTATAAATTTCATTGAAATTAATTCACCCGAGAATAAACGATTAGATTATTTGAGGTTGTTGAATAACCCTTATTTTTTTGTCAATTGGGGAATAAAACCGAAATTAAATAACACAATACTACAGTCAATTGGGATAAAGTATCAATATAGTCAAATAAACTTTCAAGTATACGATTTGGACCATTTTTATTTCTCCATAACTGGAATTACTGGAATTCTAATTTTTGTAAGGATAACAAAAAATTTTTCCAATCAAATTATTTATTAAATTAATTACATTTATAGAAATTATGTTTAAAAATCAATACAACTCCAATTCAATAATCTTTTCTCCAGATGGTCAACTTTTACAATTAAATTATGCAAAAAAATCTTCGGAAAGAGGGAATTTAATATTAAGTATTAAATCTAAAAACCATTTAATATTGATGGGTTCTTTAAAATCTGAAAAGTTATATTCAAGTAGAGAAAACAGGGTTTTAATTTTTGATAATAATCTCTCAATAATTACTACCGGAATCTCTAAGGATGGTAAATTTTTAAAGGAAGTTTTAAAAAAAAAGAAATATGAGAATGAGATTTCTTCAAATAGATTTTGCCAAATACCTAACATCGCAAATTTTTGCTCACTTGTTATTGGTAGAAATACATATTATTCCAATCTGAGGCCTTTTGGTATTAAGCTAACTATGATAGGGTATGATTCTACAGGACCGCTAATTTTCGATTTTAACAGTGACGGAAGTTATCAAAGGAGTAAATATTCTGTAAAAGGGAAAGATTCTAATAAAATTTTATGTTATCTAGATCAATTTGTAAATAAATTTGACGATTTTTCTTTTGATGAATTAATTTTAAAAACTGTATTAATTTTTTCAGAATCTACTAAAAATTCCAAAAAATTTTTTGTTAAAGAAGATTCCATTTTTTTGTCAGTATTAGGAAAAAATTCGGAAATGTTTATTTTAAAAGAAAAAATGATAAAATTTTATTTGAGAATTCATCAAAATATGAAAGAAAAACTTAAAATAAAGATAATAAATTAAAATCATAATATTTTCTATTATACTTTCGATATCAATTTTTTACAATTCCAACTTCAGATCCGGTTTTTTAACTTAATAATAAATTTAATCACCACCTAACTGTGATTAAATTTTTGGTCACGATTTTACCACATATAATTTATATTATTTTTTTATATTATTAAAAAAAATAAAATTTAAAATAAATTTCGAAGAGTAATTAACCCAGTACCTATAGGAGGCTCTTTTCCGAGAATTATATTTTCTGATACCCCTATAACACCATCCCTTGATGAATTAGATGCTGCTGAAAATAAGTTTTCGACTGTCTTTTCAAAACTTGCTAAGGCAAGGGTACTTGATTTCATTTTAGGAAGACCATATCGAGTTATTCCAACTAATTCTCCTTGATGGGTAATAACGTCTGCCAATAAAGTTAGATGTCTCAGGTCTGTAAAAATACTGTTTGAGGCAAATGTTTTTTCTATTTCAGTTATTATTATATTTCGTGCTGCTTCTATCCCCAGAACTTGATAAATTTTATTGATATCATTGGATTGGATCGAAGAAAAATCAATAAAAGAAAGGTTAATAATTTCTGATAATTCTCCTCCAGTAATTGAAATTCGAATCAAATTTTTTTCAGGAAAAAAAAATAATTCTTTTGAACTAAATCCATTGGAAAAAACTAGGTTAAGAAGATCTATTTTACAAAAAATAAACAAATTATATGCTTTAACTGAAGATAAGTCCTTATTTCTTGAAAAACTCGACCAATTTAGTCTTAGTTCTCCGTATTTTCGGTTTAGAAAAAAAACTGAGTTTTTCCAAAGCTCAGTAGAATTTTTTATTTTTAAACAAATTAAATAATACGTATTTAAGATTCCAGTTAAGAATAGGTATTCTTTTTTAAATTTTATAAAAGTAAAAATATGATGATTTTGAAATGAAATTGAAATTTTCGTAATAAGTTTCTTTAAAAATGTTTTTTGTAGTCGAATTTTTAAGCGGATGATTTTAATTTTATTCGCATACGCTAAATGAGTAAAAATTATTTTCGAATTCTGAGATATTTTTGAAATATTCATTATTTCATTGATTCTAGGTACACCGAGAGTAATATTTACGCTACCTGTTCCAGCACTATGAAAAGTCTGTAAAGTCATCTGGGTACAAGGTTCACCTATACTCTGAGCGGCAATTGCACCAACACTAGTCCCAGGCTCAATAAAAATGATATTCAAGGTTTTTATTCTATTTTTAAGAAAGTTTTCAATTCTTTTAAAAGTTATCACAAATAAGTATCTTTTATCCTTATTTGAGCTCAAAATTTTTGCCCTAAAACCACTGCCTAAAAAATTTGAATTTAAAATAGGTAATGTGTGAGATTTTACGAAGATTTCTATATCTAAAATTTGATTTTTTTTGTGGCTTTTTGGTTCAGTTTTTTTAATTGGTTTTAAATTTAAATTAAAAATTTGAGAAAAAATAGATGCCCTTTCTGGACTCATTCCATCTTGCCCATAATTAAGCTGGATTAATCTTCCACACGATGTTCTTACTGTAGAATCATAGAAAACAACTAAATCTTCCAACGTCTTGGACAATTTTCTTTGAATATATCCCGTCTCTGCAGTTTTTATTGCTGTGTCAATTAAACCTTCCCTACCTGCCATTGCATGGAAAAAAAATTCTAAACTGTCCAATCCTTGACAAAAACTTTTTTTTACAAATCCATTAAGAATTATATCATCTTCGAAAATTCCATATTTTTTGTTTGTAATTATAGCCTTAAAAAAACCATTTTTGATTCGTTTTCCATCCACTGTTTGTTGTCCCAGACAAGAAATCATCTGCGCAAGGTTTAAGAGTGAGCCTTTTGATCCAGCCATGAACATAAGTTGTAGTGGGTTAATATGATATTGTTTTTTATTAAGACAAATTGAGCCAATGTTGATTCGAATTTTTCCGAGTATTCGTTTTATTTTTACTTCTTCTTTTTCTTCCGAAAAAAGGGATTTATTTTTTTTTTTAGAATGGAATATTTTTAAAGCAGAATTTAAATTTCCTATTTTTTTGATCAAAAACTTTTTAAGTGTCTTTTTTTCAAATTTTGGGGTTATATCATTTAAACAAACAGAAAACCCAAATTGTGAAAATAATTCGTGAGTCAATCTACTTAGATTATACAAAGAATATGCAGAATATTGGTCAGAAATAAAGTTTTCGATTGTGCATGCCAACGAGTTTTTATTTCCACTTCCCAATGAAATTTTACCAATTCTACCAGAAATTAATTCATTATTTCGAACCAACACCCACCCATCATATGGGCACATAAAAGGGAAACAATTTTTATCACCAAGAGAATAAGATTTTTCTTCTAAATTATTAGAAATGTTAATTTCATGTATTTTTTTAATTTTAGGTGAAAATACTTTTGTATTGTATTTTTTCGAAAAAAAAACAAAAGAAAATATCTGTTTTCCTGTCCATAAAATTTTTGGTTTTAATATTGCTGGAAAGGTTTTTTTGATTATTGAATTTTCAGCTTGAAAAAATCCAATGATTTTATATAAATCTTGATAACAAAAAAAAGAATCTTTTGATGTTAAAAGATATAAAAAAGTTAAAAAATCTTGAGTTGCAGCAATCATTGGCTCACCATTTCTTGGTGTTTTCGAGTTTTTTATAGGATTCATCAATGAAATTGCTTCTGTTCTAGCTTTTTGTGTTTGAGGAACATGTATATTCATTTCATCTCCATCAAAATCGGCATTGTATGGTTTACAGACACACTCGTTTAATCTAAATGTTTTTCCGGTCATTACTTTAATCCTATGAGCCATAATTGATATTCTATGAAGAGATGGTTGTCTATTAAATAAAATAATATCGTTATCTTTGATGTGACGCTCTACAATATCACCTTCTCTAATATTAATTATTCTGGGGCTAGAATTTGTCAAATTCGACAAATTTTTTTTCCAATCAGAACTAATTATGCAATTCGCACCCGGATACTTATTTGAACCTCTAAATACGCTTCTTTTTAATCTTTCGTGATTAAAATTTGAAACTTTTTCAGGAAAGGTTAATTTTAAAGCAATGCTTATTGGTAATCCAACAGAGTTTAGTTCGATATTTGGATCTGGAGAAATTACAGTTCTTCCTGAGAAATCAACTCGTTTACCTCCTAGACTTCCTCTAAATCTACCATTTTTTCCTTTTAAGCGTTGATAAATTCCGGTTAGATTTTTATTTTCTAAATCTCCAATTGAAATTTCTGAATTCAAGTATCTCGCGCATTCAATTTGTAAAATATTCCATGATTCCCATAAATTTTCCAAATCATCGAAACATGAAAATAATTTTTTGATTTTCGTATTTAAAATTTGAATCTCAACCAGACGCATAGTAAGATCATCTTCATTTGTAGTTTTTAATGATAAGGATATTGTTGGTCTAACAACCAATGGAGGTATTGGTAAAATTGACAATAGAAGATTTTCGGGTTTATTACCAGACGGATCTATATCAAGGAGATCGAAATCAAATCGATTAATTCTTTGAAATAGAAAAAAAACATTTAAAGGATTGAGAATAATGGTTTTTCCATGATTTTGAGTACTAATTGTGTTTAAAAATGTTTGGTCATTTGAAAAAAATTCATTTACAAATTCTATTTCATGTATAAAATTCCATGAACCTACTTTTTTAATTTTGCCATTTTTACAATTACAATGAGGGCAATAAATCTGCCGCCTACATTGTTCGATAATAACTGAGAGGGATTT
>Ga0335398_10004497_pt1 | contig 19293 bp, 15 predicted proteins | sample BON03_FD_205742 | JGI IMG/M metagenome (GOLD analysis project Ga0335398, IMG submission 205742) | Freshwater microbial communities from Lake Bonney liftoff mats and glacier meltwater in Antarctica - BON-03 (spades assembly) (version 2) | ecosystem: Environmental > Aquatic > Freshwater > Ice >... | reverse complement strand
TGTTTTTCTAAAAACGAGCAAATTCATGACAATGTCATTGGTATGTACATCAACAAACACTATTTCAAAACAGGAACATATGGCGACTCCGTCGCTGCATGATCAACCCTTTATAGACACTACCGAGAAAGGTATGCCCGGCGCTACACTGATATACACAAACAATACGCTATCGCCTTTTACATCTTCCACGAGCCGCAGGGCTGGTTCGTGCTGTTTTAGGTTAAAGGCGAACGCTACACAAAGTGGCTTACCACGCAAGCTACTGAGGGATACTGCGGTACTATCCGCATTGAGTAACGTAAAGTCAGGCGCAACCTCCCCCTTTTCCAGCTTTTCTTTGGCTGAGATCAACTTCGAAAAATACTCTTTAACCGGAGAGTCCGGATAGCGCTCCCTAAAATCAGCAAATAAGCTTTTGGCTACTTTCACCGAAGGCAGAGCCGTAACGGCGTAGTTCAGCCAATAGGTATTCATATATTGCTGTTGTTTGGGGTACTCGCGGAGCTTTTCTGTGCTTGCGGTGTAGGCCTCCGAAACCGCGGCCTCATCCAGGAGATACTGATTAGCTTTGCTAGGTGGGTACTTTTCGGTAATCGGAGTCAAAATCCAGCTTTGTAGTTCGTTCCAATAAGGCAGGCTCAGCAGAGCTTCATCCGGAAATAGCTTGAAATTAGAGAGCGTAATCTGATCCAGTTCTTTGCGCTGAGCGGGGGTAAGCCGTACGGGGGTATTTTGACGTATTTCCCGGTCGCGTACTGTTACCCGCATTTGGTAAAGTTCCACATGAGTAGTAGCCCGCACATAGTTATCAAACACTTCATCTATTGGAAGGGTCGCCCGCAACTCCTCGTACTTTGTCTTCCGAAGCTGCGCCAGGCTATCACTTTGCTGAATGATCCTGGGGTTATCAATTTTCCTGGGGTCAAACCGAAAAGCGGGCAAATACTGGTAGTGATTTTCTAAAAAATAATCCTGTAAAAATTCCTGGTAGGGTACAGTCTTGCCCGCAAACATTAATTGATTACCGGGGTTGACCGTAATAGTAAGTTCTTCCCCGGGAGTAATATAGAGCAGCTGAGTGCGACTTTCCTGGCGCATTTCGGTTGGGTCCAGATTGTTAGTAGGTCTTTTCGAAACAATGTTCAACCGGACCAACACCGGCTTGGTTACCTCAAAAGTAGTAGACCCGTCCTTTTGAAAACTTAGATCAAAAACATCGATGGTCTCATACTCCGTGGGGGCCAGGCCAACTCCGATTGTTTCGTGAAAGCGCACACGCTCAATCGTCAGAGAATACACATAGTCTACTTCCGTGGCCGAATTAATATTTATCTGGGCGGTGGTTTGAGCCCAGCCGGTAAACGTGATTAGGGTAAGCAAACCTGTAAGAAATAATTTCATAGCATGAATGAGTCAGAGAATAACGATTTTGCCTCTACTGTTAAAAGAATGCGCCCACCGACCTGGGATACAGTATATATTTTGGAGCCTGGTAGCGGAACACAGAGAGAACTATAATAAATCCAAAATGAATACAATTCAGAGGAGGGAAAATGAGTATTTAATGCTGCATCCCATTTTGTTCCACTAATTTAGCACTTGATTACCTAATTTCTAGCATGAACCGACCTAACCTTTTTCAATTTTCTGCCCTACGCAATCAGATCGAAGGTGAACTATACTACGATGATTCCTCTACCCACGAGGCGGTCAGGCGGCTGTACGCCACTGACGCATCCGTGTATCAGGAGCTACCACTCGCCGTAGCACTACCCCGCCATGCGCAAGACCTTAAACACCTCATTGACTTCGCCAAAAAACGCAAAATAACGTTAATTCCGCGCGCGGCGGGCACCTCATTAGCCGGACAAGTAGTAGGCAGCGGACTAGTGGTCGATATTTCTAAACACTTCGATAAAATACTGGAAATCAACGCAAAAGAAAAATGGGTGCGCGTGCAGCCGGGAGTTATCCGCGACGACCTTAATAAATTTCTGGCTCCGCATGGTCTACTTTTTGGACCCGAAACTTCCACCGCGAGCCGGGCCATGATCGGCGGAATGATTGGGAATAATTCCTGCGGCCTGCATTCCATCGTTTGGGGTAGCACCCGCGATCACTTATTGGAAGTAAAAGCATTACTATCCGACGGTACCGAGACGGCTTTCACGGAGTTATCCACCAAAGATTTTTTACAGCGCCTTAGCGGTAAGTTAGTAAGCAGTAAGCGAGAACAGGGGATTTATGCCGGAATGTGGGGAATTATTTCCAACCCTGTGGACCAAGAATTGATTGAGCAGAATTTCCCCAAACGTACCGTCACCCGCCGCAATTCGGGTTACGCATTGGATAGCCTCGTGGTTGAAAAAGGTCAGGATGAAGCAGGTCCCGAGCGAATCAGCCTGGCCCGCCTCATTGCGGGTTCGGAGGGCACTCTTTGTTTTATAACGGAAGCGAAGCTAAATCTGGTAGATGTACCCCCCGCAGCCGTTGGGGTAGTGTGCATCCATACCCAATCGCTACCCGAGGCACTACACGCTAACCGGGTGGCCATGACCCACCATCCCAAAGCTTCTGAACTGGTAGATAAGTACATCATGGACTTTACCAAGGAGCATGCTGTCTATTCAAAAAATCGCTTTTTCCTGGAAGGAGATCCGGCCGCACTGTTGATGGTAGAGTTCTGGGGAGATACTCCGGAGGAAGTACAACAACAAGCCAATGCCCTGATTGCTGACTTGCAGAAGGAACAGCTAGGCTATGCGTACCCTTTACTGCTTGGTGCGGAAGCTACCCAAGCCTGGGATATCCGTAAAGCCGGACTAGGCCTCATCCGTAATCTGCCCGGCGATACCCAGCCAGTAAATCTGATTGAAGATTTCGCCGTAGCCGTTGAAGATCTTCCTGATTATATCGAAGATCTGGACAAGCTACTGACCAGTCATGGACTGCACGCCTCCTACTACGCCCACGCCGGAGCCGGCGAGCTACACGTAGAACCGATGATTAACCTGAAAACCAGCGAAGGAAAGCAGCAATTCAGGCAAGTGCTAGCCGATACCGCCGCTTTGGTAAAGAAGTACCGGGGCTCGCTTTCCGGAGAGCACGGCGACGGCCGACTACGGGGAGAGTTTATTCCCTTCATGATGGGGCAGGAAGTGTATGAGCTATTCCGTCAAGTCAAGCGTATCTGGGACCCGGAAGGTATTTTTAATGCCAATAAGATTGTGGATACTCCGCCCATGAACGAGTCGCTGCGGTACGTACCCGACGCCCCTAAGGTCGATATTAACACGGTGTTTAATTTTTCCAAAGAGGAGGGTATTCTTCGTCTGACCGAGAAGTGCAGTGGCTCTGGGGATTGTCGTAAAACCCACCTTACCGGAGGTACCATGTGCCCCAGCTACATGGCCACCCGCAGTGAGCGAGATACTACCCGCGCCCGCGCAAACATTCTGCGGCAATACTACACCGCCGATACGACAAAAAGTACAGGATCAAATACCACTCCCGACATGGTAAAGGAGGTACTTGACCTTTGTTTATCGTGCAAAGGCTGCAAAGCCGAGTGCCCGTCCAGCGTGGATGTCGGTAAAATGAAAGCAGAATTTACCCAGCAGTACTATGATACATACGGGGTACCTTTCCGATCGCGCCTGATTGCGAACTTTACCAAGCAAATGGAACTGGCAACCTGGGCTCCCTGGGCCTATAATGCCATCTTTGGCACGGCCAGTATACGCCGGATTGCCAACCGGATAGTAGGGTTTCATCCGGACCGAACCATGCCGAAACTTTATGGTACTACGTTAAAAAAATGGTTTAAGAAAAAGGAAAGATATAGACCAACTAGTAAGAAAAAGGTCTATTTATTTTGTGATGAGTTCACCAACTATAATGATGTGGAGGTGGGACAAAAGGCGGTTCAACTTCTGCAAAAGCTAGGCTACGATGTTGTCATTCCTGAGCATCTCGAATCTGGTCGCACCTATTTATCAAAAGGGTTAGTCAAAGAAGCCCAGCAGATCGCTAATCGTAACGTAAGCTTGTTAAAAGGGATAATTAGCAGTCAGACCCCACTGATTGGTATTGAACCATCCGCGATTCTGACGTTCCGGGATGAATACCCCGATCTAGTGGCACCCGAACTAAGGGAAGACGCCCGGCAACTCGCCCAGCACGCCTTTCTTTTTGAAGAGTTTATTGCCCGGGAAGTGGACGCCAAAAACATCAGTAAATATCAGTTTACCGATGACACGAAGGTGATAAAACTACACGGTCATTGCCATCAGAAAGCATTGTCTTCGCTATCAACGGCCAAGAAGATCCTCTCGCTGCCCACTAATTATAGCGTTCAGCTGATTCCGAGTGGATGCTGCGGTATGGCAGGGAGTTTTGGGTACGAAACGGAGCATTACGACTTATCCATGCAGATAGGCGAACTGGTGCTGTTCCCAACCGTACGACAGCAGCCCAATGAGGTTATAATTGCAGCATCAGGTACAAGCTGCCGCCATCAGATTAAAGACGGAACCGGACGTAAAGCCTTACATCCCGCCGAAATACTATGGGAAGCGCTCAAAAAGTAGTGCTTCTTTCTATCAGCGAAATTTGGTTGGAAGAGTGTCCACCATGTCCCCTGTTACTGTGTCAGACATTACGGTACCAGGGGCCACATCTGTTCCTGGCATCAGTGATTCATCATGATTAAAAAATCCGCCAATGGAAGCAATCAGCATCATGATAATACCTAAACCAACGACCCAGAGCCATAAATCATTGGTTTTTTTAGTAGCTTTTGTCTCTTTATCTGTTTCTCGTCTGTTCATAGTTTTATTTTTTAATAAGGTAGCCACTAATTCTGTACCATAGGTTCTGAGTCCTTTATTGTGGAAAAACAGCCCCCGATTGGTGTGCTAATGGCCATTATGGTTTTTATGTATATTGCCACTCAATTTCAAGAAAACACCGTTTACCAAGTATCTATGAGTCCGGAAGAACAAAAACAGCAACTTATCGAGAAGCTCCGTGAGATTGACCACCCCGAAGCCTGTCTGCTTTTTTTTCGGCTTCTCAAAGACACGCTAGATATCACCAACCTAGCCGATTCGGATCCACGGCTTTCGATTGTTGTACTCAAAAATGAAGTGGGCATTTCGGTAACCATTAATGTGTTCCCAGCCTTGCGCATCACAAGGACCAAGAGTGAAGGAATCAGGATATGGTTTGCCTTCCCCAAAGAATACATCAACAACATTGAGGAGGAACTGCATGGCAATAGCCGAATCGGTTCGGTTGAAAATTCATCCGACTATGTATGGTTGCCCATTCCCTTTGAAGATGCTGACCTGGACCGTAAAGATCCCGAAGCCAAGCAAGAGTGGGAAAACTGCCTTTTGGAATTTGTTGAAAAGGCTCGCCGGAGTCCGCACAGCAAAAAGCACAACTCCGCCGCCTACAAGGCAGCCGTAGACGAGTCGTACCGGGGTGAGATTATTGCCTACGCTGCTCCCGGCTGGGAAGCGGGACAGGTACACGACCCGAAAGAGACCTACTCCGCTAGTAAAAGCATACCCCCTCGTCCTGACATTCCGCTCAACTATCTGCTGTATGGTCCTCCCGGAACCGGGAAGACGTACCAAGTACAAAAGATGCGGACTCTCTTTTCAGAGTCACACTTTGTTACCTTCCACCCATCGTACAGCTACGAGGAATTCATGGAAGGAATCCGGCCCGATACCCTGGGCGGGCGTATCAGCTACCAAGTGAAGAAAGGTATTTTTTATGACGCTTGTCTGAAAGCACTGCGCCAAGCGGGCTATTCATCGTTTGAAAGTTGTCTGGATGATACCCCGAGCCAACGAGCCGAACGCTTTGCCGCCGCTCCGGCTCACTTACTGATTATTGATGAAATCAACCGTGCTAACCTCTCGGCCGTCATGGGCGAGTTGATGACCCTACTCGAACCCGACAAGCGCCTGGGGGCCACCCATGAGCTATGGCTTACGCTACCCTACTCCCGTAGTCGGTTTGGTATTCCGGGCAACCTGTACGTAGTTGGGACGCTCAACACCGCCGACCGCTCTATTGCACTGCTTGATACCGCGCTTCGTCGCCGTTTTCAATTCGGAGAAATACTCCCTGATCCTGCACTATTGGCAACCGTCACTATTGAGGGAATCGAACTGCGTCAACTCCTCCAAACCATCAACAAACGTATTGAGGCACTTTACGACCGCGACCACGCACTCGGCCACGCCTACCTCTTAGGGATAAGTACGTATAACGAGCTATGTGAAGCATTTCTGACCCGGATTATTCCCTTGCTACGAGAATACTTCTACGATGACTGGGAAAAAATCCGGCTGGTACTTGGGGATAATGATCGCTGGGGCAAGACTTACGAAGAACAATTGGTACGCCGTCTTTCCATTGACGAAAAGGAGCTTTTCGGGGAAGAAGTAGTGACCCAACCCGAACCTTATACCTATGAAATCAATCCGTCTTTGGCCAAAGGAGAATACCAGAAGGTGCCCAAGGAAGCCTTCCTTCGTATTTATCGTAAATAAGCTAGTCAACTGGGGTACGCCTGACAGTGCCCTCCTCCTCACTACTCGTATTTCTTTGTTTTATCCGTTATTATAGCCCGGATCAGTTGTATCAGCTCGCCCATATCCCGGAAATCCATGATTTCGATGGGTGAATGTGAGTACCGGCCAGGCCAGGAGAGAGGTACCGCCGGGATATCATACTTCAGGAAAGCCTGTCCATCGGTGCCCCCGGCCGTCATGCCGTATTGGGTTTTGATTCCGTTTTTCTTGGCCAGACTTTGTAAATAATTCAGGTGTTCCCGCCCGATAAAATTAATGCTTTCCAACACCCTGATCACGGCACCTTTGCCAAGCGGACAATAGGCATACAATTGAGGGTCAATAGGATCATCAGATGACACAAAAGTATCAATGGCGTACGCGATGCTGGCATCCTGTAAGTTTTTGGCCGCGTAGGTGGCCCCTACCAAACCGCCTTCTTCTTCCACCGACCACACAAACGTAACTTTGAAGGGTAGTTCCTCGGGTTTAATATTCTGCAATAAAAGCAACAGACTCGCACAACCCACGCGGTCGTCAAACCCCCGGGCGGTAGCTTTGTTTTCACTCAGCCGGATCATCTGTTTCGGCATGGTAACGGTCGTTTCGTCTTCAACTACCCCGGCAGTAATGGCTTCCTGTCGGCTGGCAAATCCCGCAAAAACCGTTGGCTCGAGGTTACCATTCATTTGGGTAGTAGCAGTGAGGTACTTGTCCCGAGGCTCAAAAGCAGCGGGGATATCACGCTGAGCGGTATGTACCAATGCGGCATGTCCTTCCCATACGGAATTAAAAAAGCCGCCCTTTGTCTTCAGCAGCAGCGTACCATCCGCCCGGATACTATCTACCTGATACCCTACCTCATCCATGTGGGCCACAAAGGCCAGGTGTTGCTTCCCTTTACCGAAGGTCAGTATAATATTTCCCTTAGCATCCACTTCCGGTTTGGCCCAGGTAGGCATAGCCGATAAGATATAATCACGCACCGGTTTTTCGGCGCTGCTTACGCCATAAAGCGAAACCAGTTTTGCCAATAAGTCTTCTTCCTTTGCGTAGGTCGTAAAAGTATCCACCTTCTTTCCCATGGCCGGAAGTTTGGGGCTTTCGATTGACCATGATTTACTTTCTACGGCATTCAGCCAAGTTTGTATCAACCCTTGTACCGCACTTATAGGCACCATTTCAACGGGGGTATTGGTATAGCTGGAAGGCAAACCAACTTCAAAATAATTGTCATTTGGCCAGTCGGGGCTACCCGTAGAGGGATGACGAAAACCGATAACAGGCTTTACTATTTTTGTATTTTGGGTAACGAAAGGCAGTTTTCTATTCGTTAGTAGTTGTCTGGCATCACCTGACTCCTGCTGCAAAAAACGATTAAAACGGACCACCTGATCGAATGGGCCAAGCCGGTTTGCTACGTCTTCTATCCCTTTTCCATTGATGAGTTCAAGGGTTACAAAAGCAATCACTACTGTGCCCGTAAACTTTGCCTGCATCAGCGTTTTTGCCACAGAAGCTAAGGCTATTACCACTGATTTGGATGCCGCCGAAGGTGCCGAAATATACTCGTTGTTGATGATCTGCGGCTTTTTGTTTGCCGTCAGGGGATCTACCAGTCGTATACCTCGTTCCTCTGCTTCTTTGGCCGAGGCCATCCCTACATCTATGAAAGCCTCCTGCCACTGGTACACGCCCCGGCTCCGCACGGGATCAGCCCTTAGCCCATCGAAGTGCGATGATGGTACCACCGCTACTCCATAACGGATACCCTTTTCGGTGTTAATTTTTACTTCATTTCCTTCCAAAAACTGGTGGTACATGGTACCAAGATGCCCGTAGCCCACGGGCATAATGCGGAGGTACCCATTATCCAGGATATTACTTACCACGTAACCAGGTTCATCGAGCGGAGTGACAAAAAGCCGCTTGGGAGTGCCACTACCCAGTGTGATGGTTAGGTTGCCGAGGCGATCTTTCTTGAAAGTACCAGCGGCGAACAGACTTTCCACGAAAGCACTAGCTTCTTCTTCCCGACCCGTCACGGCGCTGGTTTTGCTGAATGACTGTATAAGGCTGAGTAATTCGACATCCAACGCGGGTGATTGGGCCAGTATACCAAGGGGTAGAAAAACAGCGAGGAGAATCGTAATGAATTTGTACATACCAAAGTGGGTTATGAATAGAAATAGCCAACAAGATAAGGGTTGATTCTGTTTTTACACTAAATCATCCTTTACTAATTGCCCTTGTACAGATCCAGTAAGTGTATTTTGATTTTTACGATTTCAAATTGTGTCAGAACGTAGGAATCAAGGCAGAGAAGAGGTAGGCACAATCCATCCCATTTGTATTCTGGTTGATAAAAAGCTAATATTACTCCGCAATTCACCATCCTTACCGGCCGTTTTTGATTTATCATCATTAGTCCACGCAGCTACTCGTATGCCTTTCCCTAAGCATCTATTTACTACCCAAGCCCTCCTGAAAGTGTTTCTTTTTGCGCTCCTACTACCATTGAGCGCTATAGCACAGCAGTCCAATACTATTTCTTTTGCGGGTGGGTACAGTATTCCCATCGGGAAATTTGCCAGCAAGCAATTCAGCGACCCCGAAGCCGGACTAGCCGGATCGGGATTCTACGGCCAGCTTAGCTATGAGAGGAAACTTGCCAACTGGTGGGGAGTACGCCTAACTGGTAGCCTCAACAGTAACGAAACCAACGCCAATCCGCTTATTGAACAATACAGCATACTACTTCCCAATCCGGATACATATTCCTGGAAAAGTGAAGTAACAAAATGGGAGCTAGGAGCAGTATTAGTAGGACCAATGGCTTACAAATCCATCGGAAAAGTGGAGTTTACGGCCCACGTACAGGGAGGACTGGTCTTCGCCAAATCACCAGATGTGAAACTTTTCGGCACTTCTACTACCGGACAAAACGCAGTGGAGGGACGCATTACCTCAGGCTCAACAAACGCTTTTGGGCTAGGCGGCGGTGGTTCTCTCCGATTCAGATTATCTAACTCATTGAGGTTTCAAATCACCGGCGACTGGATAGGCGCGCGGGCCGAACTAAAAGGCGTACCTACTTACGTAAAGGTGGGTAATTTCCCCGCCATCGAAGGTACCGAAACCCGCAAGCGCTTTGTGGGCGTGATCAACACGGGGGCGGGGTTTGTGGTGGTGTTTTGAGACCTTGTTAGCGCCAGATCAAAAATTAAGCTCTCTTAACTTACCCTACCTGAACCACGACCTATCGACCCGGGTTTGGATATCATTATTTGGAATACAATAGCCCGAAGGAGTCAGCGTAGGTACGTAACGGGTTAGTTTGGGATCACGAAGGCTATTCTCAATAAAATCAGTTAGTTGGCTGATCTCTTCCGGACTTAAATGCAACGGGCTAAACTCCTTGGCCAACTGACCCGAAGGAACGACACTATTCTGAGCCACTGCCCTATTTTTATACATAATTACTTCCCTAACGGTACGAAAATTAGAACCGTGACCGAAAAACGGGGAGTCTCTCAGGTTGTACAGCTGCGGTACTTTAAACTTGTACATATCCTCGGCCTTTCCGGTGAAGCTACCCCTCCCCTTATGATCTGACTGATTGGGATTCACGTTGTGGACTCTACTTCCGCTTAAATCAGACATTCCCATAGCATAAAAAGCCATACTGTTCAGCGCCGGACCGGTATGACACTGCACGCAATTTCCTTTTCCGAAGAACAGAAGAGCTCCTTTTTTCTGATCATCCGACAGAGCGCCCTTTTCACCCCGCAACCACCGTTGAAAAGGCGCTTCGGTGGCGAGCAGTGTCCGCTCGTAGGAAGCAATAGCAAGGCCTATATTTTTAATACTATACCGATCAACTTCGGGCACATTCGGAAAGGCATTCTGGAATAACTTGCGATAGGTCGAATTACGAAATAGGTCTTCGTTTGACCCCATCCGATGTACAGTCAGACCGGCGATGGCCTGGGTCTCGACCCCTTCAAAACCTAGAAAATTAGCTTCTTTGGGGGTGTCTTTGGTCCAGTTATTCTGGGTTCCTTTGTTGACACCCGTTGCCCCGAACTGACCGTTCCAAAGCACATTCGGTTGGTAGGCTATGTTGAGCGTAGACGGGCTTCGCAGTGGCTGAACATCCAATTCACTTTCCCGGTAGACAGGATCACTCTGCCGGCCTTCTCCAATGGAACCGTACCCAAGGCCACCTTCGCCAATGCCCTGCGGCAAACAAGCCTGGAAACCGGCATCTACATGGTGGCAGCTGGCACAGGAATACGTCATCAGGCTCTTTTTGACTTTGGGATTAATAGCCAAGGCAGTTTCGTGGTACAGGTGACGTCCCAGCTCTACCTTTTCCGCCGTCAGTGGATTCTTAGGGTCTTGCGGTATTTTTTGGAGGTCAGAAGCCGCCGGAAAACGAAAAAAAACAAGGCTACCTCCGGTTTTCACCAAAGCTTCATTTAATGCTATGTCCGTGGAAGAAACCGGATCGTTTTGAGAGGGAGTACACCCCCAACCAGTTGCTACTAGTAAAAGGATAAGGATACTACTTCTTTTTTGTGTGAGGAAAGGTATTTTCATTGAATCACAAGAGTATGAGTTCGGTTTAGGAGGTCTGTTTACAATTCTGGTTTAGTCGTTGTGCTTAGAAATAACCTCGTACCTTCAATATACGCAAAAAGGATGCCATCAACAGGTATTTACCAAAAAAGAGTCTTGAAACATCAAGCCGAACTATCAGCTCTATGCCACCAGACTCCCTAAAAACTCACGACCAATGTCGATTAATTTTTTCCGGTACCCGCGCCGTAAGTTTGGAATAAAAGGTAAGCTTCCCGGTCATACTGATGGGCCCCTAATTCACACTCCCCCCATAAATAATCATGGCTCTGTTCAGATCACTTTTTATCAAATCCTGTAAGCGGGTCAATCCAGCCCCCGAACCCTGTATATCCGTTTCCTGCCCGGTCGCCGCCGCCAGATTCAAGTTGGTAAAGTTCAGTATATTAACCCGTCCATTACCGTCTACATCGGCCACATCCAATGTGCCTGATTGCAAAACTCTGATTAGCCGGGCCGTTAAAGCTGGTAATGGTATAGGTAACACGTTCTACTTTAAATCTTATTTAACTTTCTCTTATATTTAATCAAAATCACTATCTTCGGTTGCGTCAATGATAACGGTTTCGCCGAAGGTTGCTCCCGCATTACTGATCACAAATATTTCTTTAAATTGAGCTTTTACTTTAACGATAGGGAAGTTTTGGCACGACGATGTAGCGACTGCAACTAGCAATAATGCACTTGTGATTTTAAGTTTCATAGTGAGTATGTTTTAGTTAGTAATTAAGTATAAAAGTGACAAACTAACAGGTTAGCTCTCATGAGGAAGATCACACACGTATATGATTGTAATTCGTGTATGATACCAGATAATGGTGGCTTCGAAAGCCTAGAATTACCCCTAGTAGACCCAAGAACGTTAGTACAAAAGACTCATTGATCTATTTGACAGGGTATCCCTATGTACAATCGAATAAAAAAGAAAGCTAACTAACCTCACTTTACCTTCAACGTAGGTGTAGCCACTCTACTTTTGGGCGCCCTTGACCCGCAAGAAGGCTCCGTGCTGGTACTCATGGGCAGTACTCTGCTCACACTGTCGACCTTATGATCTTTTCGGGCATAAGCTTCCTTGTCTACCTTTCCATCACCGGAGGGTTAGGTAGTACATCAATCCTGTGGCGGTGGTGGAGCATACTAATTATGCCCTGCCCGTTGGGTTGGATGTGAGCCGTAGGTTTGCTGATTCTAAGGCCAGTAAAAAAACCGATCAGTAATCCCATTCCTCAACGTCACTGGCTAATTATACACAACAAATAATGGATTTTGGGGAGGTTGATTAACTGATTTATTGTTATTTAGTTCTAGATTACGTTCAATCTTTACCCACTTTACTCCTTAACTTTACTTATATGCGTCGTCGTGACTTCTTTACTAATAGCTTACAGGGAGCAGCACTGGTTACCGTTGGTTCACAACTAACGGCTTGTTCTACGGAATCAACCACTAAGCAAACTACCATGGAAGGTAGCGTTTCCCCTTTCGAGCTGGATGAAAAAACCATCGGTGAGCTGCAAGCCGCCATGACGGAAGGTGCCCGTACCGCCCGTAGCCTAACCCAACTCTACCTGGACCGAATTAAGGAGATTGACGAGAGCGGGCCCACGCTACGCTCGGTCATTGAAATAAACCCCGATGCACTGACAATAGCGGACCAGCTCGACAAGGAGCGAAAACAAAAAGGACCACGTGGACCGATGCACGGTATTCCGGTTTTGATCAAAGACAATATTGACACCGCCGACCGGATGCATACCACGGCCGGGTCGTTGGCGCTGGCTGATAATATTGCGGCCCAAGATGCCTTTATCGTACAAAAAATTCGGGAAGCCGGCGCGGTACTCTTAGGAAAGACCAATCTAAGCGAATGGGCCAATTTCCGCTCTACGCACTCATCCAGCGGGTGGAGCAGCCGCGGCGGGCAGGTCAAAAACCCGTATTCCCTTGACCGCTCCACGTCCGGGTCAAGCTCAGGCTCGGGCGCTGCCGTAGCGGCTAACCTCTGCACCGTAGCGATTGGTACCGAAACGGACGGCTCTATTCTGAGTCCGTCGTCCCTTAATGGTATAGTGGGTATCAAACCTACCGTGGGTTTATTGAGCCGAAGCGGCATCATTCCGATCTCTAAGTCACAGGATACCGCCGGACCCATGGCCCGTACCGTTACTGATGCCGCAATCCTACTTTCTGCACTGACGGGCGTAGACCCCAATGATACCGCCACTAAAGGACAACAGAGCCATCCTGACTACACTACTTTCCTGAAAGTAGACGGACTCAAAGGTGCGACAATTGGCGTAGAGCGTAGCTACTTTGGGTATAGTGATCAAGTAGATACCCTGATGGAAGAAGCCATTGTACTTTTACGAAAAATGGGTGCCACCGTGGTTGATCCCGCCCCGATTGACCCATCACTTAACATCGGCGATGATGAGTTTCAGATACTTCTGTACGAATTTAAGGATGGTCTGAATGCTTACTTTTCAAAGCTACCCGCCAGCGCCCCCGTTCGCTCCCTCAAAGATCTGATCGCTTTTAATACCGCCAACAAAGAAAAGACCATGCCCTTCTTCGGGCAGGAGATTCTGATCATGGCCGAAAAGAAGGGCCCACTGACCGACAAAGACTACCAGATGGCGCTGGCTAATTGCCGCCGGAGGTCGCGCGAAGCGGGAATTGATGCTACCTTGAAAAAGCACAAATTGGACGCCGTCATCGTACCCACCGATACGCCCGGCTGGGTAACCGACCACATTACGGGTGACCATTATGTGATGTCAAAGGCAAGTTATAGTGTAGCTGCCGTTGCCGGATATCCGAGCGTATCGGTCCCCATGGGATTTGTGCTGGGAATGCCCGTAGGAATTTCATTTTTTGGAACGGCATACAGCGAACCAACACTTATAAAACTGGCCTATGCTTTTGAGCAGGCCCAGCAAGCCCGTCAGGTGCCCACCTTCCGGCCGAATATAGGCTAAACCCAAAAAACTGGGGTGCCTTCCAAACGCAATGCCAGCACCTGCAAGCCGGGAATCCTATGCAGGTTCGGGTATTGCGCTTATCTGAAAAACAACAATCTATTCGTCCCAAAGAGTATTCGAAAGTTCTCTGCTGCTTATATTCCTAGATTATCAATTTATTGGTGGCAGCAACCTACTCGTGTACTATGAAGAATCTATTACTACTGGCCTCGGCTTTATTCATTCTAGAGATCACTCCTCTTTTTGCACAGGTCGAGCTATGCCAGGGAGCCTATTTTACAGAAGCACAGGGGAAAGAGTTTTTATCCAAAAATATCCCTAAAAACAAAGTTGGTTGGGAAAAGCGGGCAGCTGCTATCCGGGCCAATATGCTGGAAGGAATGGACTTACTACCTCTTCCACCCAAGCCTACGTCTCAACCCATCATTCATAGCCGGCGCGTTATGGATGGATACACCGTAGAAAATATTGCTTTCGAAAGTATGCCGGGGGTTTTTGTGACGGGCAACCTCTACCGCCCTCTGCAACCGCAGGCTTCGTATGCTGCAATTCTCTGTCCACACGGCCACGGCCCCGACCCACGCTTTGCCGAACCCGCGCAGGTGCGCTCGGCTATGCTGGCGCGGATGGGCGCTATTGTACTGGCCTTTGACATGATTGGCTACGGAGACTCTAAACAAACCGAGCACAAAATCCCGAAAGCCCTCAAATTACAAACCATTAATTCGATGCGGGCGCTAGATTACTTGCTGTCAATACCCAACGTAGACCCGGAACGTATAGGGGTAACGGGGGAGTCGGGCGGCGGTACGCAGACATTCATTCTGGCGGCGCTAGATGAACGGGTGAAGGTGTCAGTACCCTGTGTGATGGTGTCGGCCCATTTCTTTGGAGGCTGTACCTGCGAAAGCGGCATGCCAATTCATAAAAAAGGTGATTTCCAGACCAATAACGTAGAAATTTCCGCCCTGACCGCCCCGCGCCCGATGCTCCTAATCTCCGACGGTGGCGACTGGACGCTAAACGTTCCCAAGGTAGAATACCCCCATATCCAACATATTTATGGATTGTACGGCCAGAAAGGAAAAGTAGAGAACACCCATTTGGCCAACGAAAAACACGACTACGGCCCCTCGAAACGAAAGGCTATGTACCCGTTTATGGCGAAGTACCTGGGGCTAGATATGCGGATGATTACCGATGCCTCCGGCGCAATCGATGAAAGTCTGGTGAAGATGCTACCCCGCACGGCGTTGGAAGTATTCACCACAGCACATCCTCGGCCGGCCTCGGCGGTCATGGGCGATGCTGCCGTGATGCGATTATTGGAGTAGCCTTTTCTAAACTTTCGCAGTCTTTCTTTTTTTCCTGTATTGACGCAGGAGAAATAGAGAAGCTGTACCCAACAATAGAAACGGCCACAGGCTGACCACCACTACCAAAAATCCCAGCAGGTTGTCCCAGCCATCCCGCAGGGACACGCCTAGTTTGCCTAGAAAGCCAAAAGATGTCAAAGGAATTTCGTTGTAAATCACCGTCAGCGTGCTAAACGCTACGCGGTCTTTCAAGTACCGCAACCGCCCCTCGATAGACTCAATTTCGGTGCGGAGGGTACCCATCTCTCGCTCAATGGCCAACATCTCCTCCACCTTCGTAGCCTTTTGGAGTAGTTGCTGGTAACGGTTTCCCAGTTCCTTCTTGGTCTTGATCCGGGACTCCACATCCATATACTCTTCTGTCACATCCTGGGCGTTGATACTTTTGCTTTTGAGGTTATCCGCCCCTTTGGATATAGTGCCCAGTAGCGCATCAAAATTGCCTGCCGGTACCTTAATCATCACCCGGTGCTCTACCGCCGTACCGTAGTCTGACTGGCTGTCTTCGGTAATGTAGCCCTTATTAGCTAGTACAGCCTGGGCTATTTGTTGGCCTGTGGTCTTGGCATCCTTCGTGTCAAAAATAATGGTACCTTCCTGAATCACCTTTCGGTCGGTAGAAATTTCCGGCCCTGCTTGCGGTTGCACATCAACTTCTTTTTTCTGCGGGGGTGGTGGGATTTGCATCAAATCAACTTGCGACATTACTTCCATAGTATCCTCTTTCGATTGATTACAGGAAGGCAGAACAAGGGTAAGTATAAATAGGAACAGCAGTACGGCCGGTTTCATGGTTAAAGAAGATTAAAGGTGAGAAAATAGGGTCAATCACAATTACCACAATATATAGAAGAATCTTTTATATAAATTCAATAACCAAGCAATTGGTTGAAAGAAATTGAAAATAAAATTTCCGTTGCAGGCTTTTTCGGACAAAAAACTCGTCGAATATACCGTAGTAATTCCACCTCAGGTCTTTACTAAGGGAACAGCTCTCAAATGCATGAAATGTATACTGCTTTTTTTCCTACTTATTTGGGGTCCTTTGCAAGCCCAAACCGTCAATACCGCCAAACCCTGGACCTTCTGGTGGTGGATGGGCAGCGCCGCCAACGAGCGTGATATTACGGCTCAGCTCGAAGGTTTTCAAAAAGCGGGACTGGGTGGCGTACACATCAGCCCGATTTACGGAGTGAAAGGTTACGAAAAAGAGTTTGTTCCGTTTCTATCCCCAGAATGGTTGCGATTATTAGACTATACCGTCCGGGAAGGCAAGCGCTTAGGACTAGGCGTAGACGTGACTACCGGTACCGGCTGGCCCTTTGGCGGCCCGACGGTAAACGCCGAAATGGCGGCTAAAAATATGAGCGTAAAGGAAGGTCAGATACAGGTAGCCCTCACCAGGCAAAAAGTAAAGCGAGCGGCACCCGGCGGCGAAGGCTTTGTGTTAGATCCATTTCACCCCACGGCGATGAATACGTACCTGACGTGGTTTGACACTACCCTAAACACCCTTGCCGACCGCCCCCGCTCCATGTACAACGATTCCTACGAGGCCTACAACGCCAACTGGACCATCGACTTTCCGGAGCAGTTTCGGACACGGCGCGGCTATGACCTGACCCAACAACTCGCTCCTTTGCAGGATAGTGCCGCTACGCTGGCGGCGCAATTAGTGAGGATAGATTACTACCAAACCCTCGCCGAATTAGTGGCTGAGCGCTACGCTCAGTCCTGGACCCAATGGAGTAAAAATCACGGCTACCAAACCCGCTATCAGGCACACGGCTCGCCGGGTAATCTGTTGGACCTCTACGACGACGCTTCTATTCCTGAAACGGAGTCGTTTGGTACCAGTCGCTTTCCAATTCCTGGCTTGCGCATTGATCCCGACTATTCCATTCAACAATTTGGAACACCCAATCCATTAGCCATGAAGTTTGCCTCCTCGGCCGCGCATTTCTCGGGTAAGCCTTTGGTAAGCTCAGAAACCGGGACATGGTTAGCCAATCATTTCAAAGTGGCCCTGTCGCAGGTAAAACCCCAAATCGATGAGCTGTTTACGGCGGGTGTCAACCATATTTTTTACCACGGCACTACCTATTCGCCCCCGGCGGAAGCCTATCCGGGCTGGCTGTTCTATGCCTCTACTAACTTTGGCCCTACCTCCCATTTTACCGAGCACTTTCCGTTGCTGAACCGCTACGTAGAAAACTGCCAGACGCTTCTGGAAAACAGTCGTCCGGATAATGACGTGTTGGTCTATTTTCCGATCCATGACCTGTGGGCAGCCCCTGGACAATCAGGCGGCGGTGTACACCTGCTGGAAGTACACCACGTAGACCGTTGGCTCTTGAAACAACAGTTCGGAAAACTAAGCGAGCAGCTATGGCATCAGGGATTTACCTTTGATTTTGTTTCTGATAAGCAGCTAACCAGGCTTGTCGTAGATAGCAATGACAAGCTAAATTCGGGAAGTAGTACCTACAAAATCATCCTGATTCCAACTAGTACGTATATGCCTACCTCTACCTTGGAAGAGCTACGCCGCCTTGCTCAATCCGGGGCCAAGATTGTTTTTGAAGGTAACACCCCTTCGCAGACTACCGGCTTTGCTTCCCACGCCAAACAGCAAAAGAAATTCACCAAAGTAATGGTCAATTAACCAGGAACAAAACCGTTGCGATAGCCACCAATTGGCAGGCAGCTCTGATGAGCAATGGGATTATACCCGAAGAAATAGCCGGGAAAGGGCTGACTTTTATCCGTAAAACCTACGAAGATAAGCCGTTATACTTTGTGGCTAACGTAGGTGATCAATTCCGGGCCGATTGGATTACCGTAGGTGCGGGTAGTTCTTTTAAAAAGTATGACCCCATGACGGATGAAGAAACTCTACTACCGACCCGGGAGCATAATGGCAAAACGGAAATGTACCTTTCTTTACTACCGGGACAGTCTTGTTTTCTGAAATCTGCTTCCACTTCGGCCGGGGAGGTAATAGCTAAAGTACCTACTACTACCCTACCTGTTTCCGGCGTACGGGATGTTACCTTTCTGAAAGGGATGCCCTCTCTACCTCCACCAACCTCCATTTCTGATCTGAACTCTTGGACTACCTTTTCAGAACCAGCTATCTATTTTTCGGGTAAAGCCAGGTACACTCTGACCTTCAATGTTCCGAAAAATATCGCTACCAGAAAAGAGTTACTTCTTGATCTGGGTGATGTACGGGAGGTAGCAGATGTAAAGATCAACGGTAAATCCATTGGTACAGCGTGGAGTATCCCTTACCGGCTCGGTATTCCGGCGGGTGCTTTACAAATAGGAAAAAACCTATTGGAGGTAGAAGTCAGCAATCTTTCGGCTAACTACATGCGCCTCCGCGACACGCAAGCACCGGAATGGAAGAAGTTTTACGATGCCAATATCGTGGATATCACCTACAAAAACTCGACATTGCCAGTTGGGAACCCATGCCTTCTGGACTGCTGGGACCAGTGCGTATAGTGTACTAGGGTTTAGTTTCTTTAAATTTGTAAAGGCCCGGTGGAAATTCCATGGAGTCTTGTATTCTAATAGTCTGAGCAGTTTTCGGGCATTGATTTGGTAAAGATCAAAAAGGGTCGTGAGGTTGAAATCCGCATTTCACCCCCTACGACCCATGAGCATCGAAAAGACACTCGGGCCAATATTGGC
>Ga0335398_10004494_pt1 | contig 19304 bp, 21 predicted proteins | sample BON03_FD_205742 | JGI IMG/M metagenome (GOLD analysis project Ga0335398, IMG submission 205742) | Freshwater microbial communities from Lake Bonney liftoff mats and glacier meltwater in Antarctica - BON-03 (spades assembly) (version 2) | ecosystem: Environmental > Aquatic > Freshwater > Ice >... | reverse complement strand
GGGCCGAGACGCTTCTGCGCTCGACCTGATCGGCGGGCCATTGTGTCATTTGACCCCCGGTCGCTAACTCGCGGTCGTGAAAAGTTTGGACCATGCGCGGTTTCACTCGCCTACCAGGTGAAGTTACGAACCGCCCCCCCTGGTGGTCAGCCTGTCGGCCAGCCATCGGGACCGACCGCGACCCTCCTGCGATGACCGAACTGCTCGGCCGTTCTGGCCTGGTGGCAGTCTGTGCAGAGGCATCTGATATTGCTGTCGCCGTCCGAGCCGCCCTTGGCGAGCGGCACGATGTGGTCGGGCACGGTGGCTTCGCGGACGAGGCCTCGGGCAGCGCAGTCCTGGCAGAGCGGCTCGGCCTGGAGGCGTCTCAGACGTTGGACGACGGCAGCGCGTCCGCGCAGACGTTCCGCCATAGCTGGCCCCGAAACGAACAACGCCCGAAGGCCATGGGCTCCGGGCGCGGTAATCAACTCTCTATTTCGGAAGTTCTACAGGGCTCGCCTAGTGCCGTCAATGCCTACCGTGCGAATTTATCAACAATAACAGTTTGTTATGGCGACCGCCTAGCGTGCGGAACTGACAACGAACCATCGGTTCTGATGTGGAACAGACGCCGCAGAGCCTCCACTCCCTGGACGAGATTGCCCACGTCCGCCCGCGACCAGACAGCGGCATCCTCGTCGCCGATGACGACACGATGCACCAGCGCGCTGGGCATGCGGCCGGCATGGCTGATCGGCTCGCTATCGCAGGCCCGCAACATCAACTGCACGCTGGCGGCCTGCCTGCGCACCTTCTCGACCAGCTCAGGATCGTGGTCGCCGGCCACGCCGCCGAAGATGCCTTCGTTGGCCAGCAGGGACGTCACGGAGCGGGGCTGGTCCATGGGCAGCCCCATGATCGCCCGGTAGCGGCCCATGATGGCGGCATAGACCTGACCGGCCGAATACTGGTCGGGGGTGATGATGCCACTGAAGCTGAGCCGTCCCAGCGCCGAGCCCAGCCGCTCATCGCGGGCCTGGCGGGCCGTGACCCCGAACTGGCGTCGACGGGCCTCCACCACGGTGGCCATGACCTCGCGCTGGGTTTCCTCGGCGGTCGGCCGAACCAGTTTGCCGCATGGATGGCGCTTGCCGGATTTGCGTTTGCGTCCCTTGGCCATGGCTCAGCCCCCGACCTTGGGAGGGCCGCCGTAGAGCTTCTCGCCCAGCTGGCGGACCAGTTCGCGCTCTGGCCAGGTCAGCCGGTGATCTGCTGCCGAGACGGCCAGAACGCCCATCTCGCGCCAGCCCTCGCGCTTGACCTGTTCGGGATCGCGGCGCTCACCGCCGTAACCTTTCGGGTGCCAGTTCATCGCACGCCTCCACCGGTCTCGATGGCCCACAGCAGGATGGCGATGGCGTCGGCCTCGTTGTCGTCGACCGGCGAGAACCCGCGTGCTCTCACCGCGGCGATCACAGCAGCCTTGTCGGCGTTGCCCCGGCCGGTGGCGAACTGCTTGATCGTGCCGACGGGCAAGCCCTGGTAGGCGACGCCGTGTTCCTCACACCAGGCGGTCAGTTGACCCAGCAGGCCGCCATAGACGTGCGCGGCGTCGGTGCCGACATGGCGGCGGACCTCCTCGAAATAGACTGCGCCGATCGGGCCGGCATCGACCTGCAGCTGCTCCAGCCAACGCCTGAAGCGCAGATAGCGCATGCCGCCGCCGTCGAACCGGGAGGATTTGAGCGACAGGCAGCCGCTGGTGATCGTGCCCATCGACTGCAGGGCCCAGCCGGTCGCGGTGCCGAGGTCGAGCGCGAGGATGACCCCGCAAGCTGGTATGACGGATATGACGGTTTGCTGGTTATCACCGTTAGAGGCGCGCGCGTGTGCGCGTGTAACGCCTATAAGGGGACGATCCGTCATATCCGTCATGGACGCTGAGCCACGGTGCATTTTTCAGAACTCCATCGGGTCGGTTGAGGTCGGTGTCTGGCGCAGTGCCAAGCCTCGGAAACCTCGGGCGGTCATGGTGTTGGCGCGCGAAAATCCCCGCGCTGTCAGGGTTTCGGAGAAGCGCTTGTTGGAGCCGGCGTACTCACCGTTGCCGTCGGCCCATGCCTTCCAGTCGGCGTAGAGACGCTTGGACGTATCGTGCAGGTTGCCCGCCTGATCGCAGCGCTCGTCGAGCCACCGGCCGACCGCATCCTCGGCGTCGAAATACTCCTCGGTGGCGGCCAGCACCGACGCCGGCGGCTGCAGCCCGATCCGCTGCCATTCCAGGCAGCCCTCCAGCGCCCAGGCCAGGATGCCGTCGCGCTCGGCCAGCAACCGGTCAGGCAGGTGCTTGTCGCGCTTGGCGGAGGGGATGGTGACAGTGAACGGGATCATGTGCAGACGGCGGCGCATTGCCTCGTCGACATTGCGGATCGAGGGCTTGTGGTTGCCCACCACCAGCAGCTTGAACTGCGGGGTGAACTCGAAGAAGTCCTGGCGCATGAACCGGGCGGTGATCTTGTCGCCGCCGGTCAGCGCCTTCAGCTTGCTCTCGGCCCAGCGGCTGCCCTGTTCGGTTTCGATGGCGGTCACGACGCGGGCGCCGCGCAGGCTGGCCATATCGGTCGGATGGCGATCGCCATGGCTGGCCATGAACATGTCCATCGCCGCGACCGTGGCGTAGTCGCCCATCATCGCTGTCAGGGTGTTGGCGAAGACCGATTTGCCGTTGGCGCCGGTGCCATAGAGGAAGAACAGCGCGTGCTCGCTGGTCACGCCGGTCAGGCAGTAGCCGGCCATCCGCTGCAGATAGAGTTGGAGCTCGGTATCGCCGCCGGTGACGGTGGCCAGGAACTCGCGCCAGACCGGACAGTCGCCTTGCGGGGACGCCGCGGTGATCTTGGTCATGTAGGACGGGCGATCATGAGCGCCGCCTTGGGCGGTGTGCAGATCCACCACACCGGCGGGCGTGTTGAGCGCCCAGGGATCGCGGTCCCAGACCTCGGTCGTCTCGGCATGGCGTCGATCGGCGCGGGCGATGCGTTCGACCGCCGCGATCGTCGAGGCCGACGAGAGTTTGGCTTTCAGCTTGGCGCTGGACGCCTTGCGGGCTGAGGCCCTGCAGACCTTGCGCGACAGATCGTAGGCTTTGAGCGTGTCTTCGCGCACCCAGACCGTGCCGGTCCAGGTGAGCCACTGGCCCCAGGCGGCGACATAGCGCCAGTCTTGCGCATGCTGGTCGGTGAAGATGTCTGCCAGCGCGTCTTCGGTCAGCTGGACCGGGATCGCATCGTCGCCGCTGTCACCACCGCCGCCGGTCGGCCCGCCAGCGCCGGTGTCATCGAGGTAGTCCTCGCCATAGCGCGAACTGTCGAGCTTCCAGATCTTCTCAGCTTCCGAGCGGAGCCGGGTCTCGGCCCATGGCGGGTCGATGCGGGCGGTGTTGTAGTCGACGATCTCGGCCCAGGCCTGCGTCGTGGTGACGTGTCCCTCGCGGCAGCGCCTGATCCAGTAGCCGATGATCCGGGACAGGGCATCGAAGCGGGTGGCGCCGTCGACGCCGCCCTCGCGCACCACGCGCCCGAACAGTTCGGTCACGGTACCCGAGCCCGTGCCGGCATCGTTGTAGTCAAACTCCGAGGCCGCCTCGCCCTCGAGCAGGGGCATGGCCAGAACCGCCTCGACCAGATCGCTGAGATCGTGGTCGCGGTCGTGCTGGCTGAGGATTTCAACAAGCCGCGGCGTGCTGGTCTTGCCGTGGACCGAGCCCGCCACGCGGATCGGCTGGTGCGGCGACCGAAACGATGGGTCGCCGCCCACCTTGCTGGCGATCATGTGCCGGGCGCGGCAGACCGTGGCGATGTCGTCGCCTTCTGCAGGCTCGGTCAGCCGCCAGTAGAGGTGCAGTTTGCGCTGGCCCTCGGGCGTGACCCCGCCCGACGCCACCATCAGGCTGGGCTCGCCAAGGTGCTGCGCCAGATGGTCTCGCTTGGCGCCAATGTCGCCGTGGTCGAGATCGACCAGCACGACCTGCGTCTGAAGGATGTGTTCGGCCCGGGCCTCGCCGGACGCCGCGACCGTGCCGGGCACGACGAACAGCGCCATGCCGTTGTCTGCGGCCCACGCGGCCTGGACGACCAGCTTGTCCGCCAGCGCCGCATCGTTCTCCATGAACGGCGTGTGGGGCATCTGATCGCCACCGCCTTTCTCGGCGAGGGCGCGGACCGGGACGAGGTGGTCGCAATAGCCGAACACCATCTTGGCGAAGGCTGCGATCATCTCGGGATTGGGTTTTGCGGGGTCGCCCGCGCCGTGGCTGTCAGCCGCCGTCATGCCCAGCACCTCTGCCTCCAGGCGCACCAGGCGCATTCGAAATGGTCGGGATCGGCCGAGACGCGGGGCAGCCATTCGCTGGCGTCGCAGGCCTGAAGAATGCGCACGGCCTTGTCGCTGGCGGCCTGGGCCAGAGCACCGTTGAACGCCACCAGCTCGTGCCAGAGCTCGCAGGTGTCCTTGTTGACCACCGTGAACACAGCCGGGTGCTCAGTCAGGCCGAGATAGGCCTGATAGAGAGCGATCTGGGCCGCATAGACCGGCTTGGCGGCGACAACGCCGCGCTTGACGATGCCCTGCCAGTTCTTCGCGTTGGCCGACTTGCATTCCCACAGCGCCGGGACAGCCAGACCATCGGGAGCGGCGACGATGACGCCGTCGATATGACCGCGGACCCGGCCGCCGGCGACCGAGAAGCCGAACTGACCGCCTGACGCGTTGCGGGTGCGCAGATCAAAGCCGGCCTTGGTCAGCCAGTCGACGGCCAGATCCTCGAAACAGTGGCCTGCCGCAAAGATGCGCAGGGTCTTGCCCGAGAACTCGCCGCCGGGGTCGCGGGGGACCTGCAGGAACTCATACTGCAGCAGGCGTGAGCAGCTCTCGCCAAGCCGGCTGCCGCCCAGATAGGCGCGCGGCTCCCGGGCGCTGTTGTCCTGGGCGAGCGCCGTGTCGATCCGCGTGTTCACCTGGTCGGCGAACGAGGCAGGCTTTTCGCGATGGTTGAAGTCGAGAGGACCGGTCATCAGAACGGAACCTCCGGGGCGCTGTCCTGCATCGATTTGAGAAAGCCGCCGACGGCGACCTGGACCATGGTCCTGGCCTGGGGGCCGGTCAGGTCACGCAGCCGGCGGTCCCAGCCGATCTCCGCCATGATCTCGGCCATGGCCTTCAGCCCGTCGGTCAGGGCAGCGGTCTCGCGCTCGTCTGGATCAACCATGGCGAACCGCCGCCGGCATCGTCGCGGGCCTGTCGGCGGCGATTGAGCGTTGGGAATGAGCGTCGTTCATCACGCGGCCCTCCTGATGCTTGCCCGGAAGACGGCCGCGTTGATCGCGTTACGGTTCCAGTGGAATTTGAGACGGCAGTTGGCGTCGTACTTGGAGAAGCCGAAATCCAACGGGGACACGCCGATGCCGGCCTCGGCCAGTTTGGCCATCTGCTTGGTGCTGGCCGGCTCGTTGATCCAGCTGCGGCTCTTGGCAGCAGCGTGGCTGCTCTCGGTCGACCGCAGGAAGTCGTCTGCAGCTGCGAGCGCCTGAACACGGGTGCCGATCGCCAGGACCTGCGTGGCCTTGAGCCTGGGCCGCCCCAACGCGTGCCAGAGCGTGCCGTCGCTGAACACGCCAGCCCAGGCATCAAACCCGCTGGCCATGAGCGAGGCACCGTCTCCGTGCAGATCGCACCACTTGAAGGGCGACTGATTCAGCAGGTCGATCTCCATCAGGTCGAAGTCGGTCAGCACCCGCTTGGTGCTGCACCGGCGCTCGAACCCGAAGCCGCAGATCGGGCATTCGCTGGCGCCCAGGGGCACCTCCGCTTCACAGGACGGGCAGCACTTATAGGGAGCCTGACCCGGCTCCGGATCGTCGTTGTCGAGGCTGATTTCCTGCTCGAGGCTGCCATGGCGCAGCGCCGCCCCGGCGAAGTCGAGCACAATGCAATCGGTCTTGATGATGCCGGGGTAGCGTTCCGGATCGACCTTGCGCAGGCCGCGGCCAATGGCCTGGATGAAGGTGCTCTTGTGGAGCATGGGCCGCAGGATGCCGATGCAGCCGACCGGCTGGCTGTCGAAGCCCTCGGTCAGCACCATGCAGTTTACCAGCAGCTGGATCTCGCCGCGGTCGAACCGGGCGATGACGTCGGCTCGGTGGTCGGCGGGCATGTCGCCGCTGACCACGGCGGCGGCTACGTCTGCCGCGATGAAGGATGCGGCGACGGCCTCAGCGTGGGCGATGGTCGAACAGAAGAAGATCGTGCGCCGATCGCCGGCCCGCTCCTTCCAGTGGGCGACCACGGCCTCGTTCAGGACCGACCGGTTCAGCACCTTGTCGGCCTGGCGCATGTCGAAGTCGCCGGCGGTGGCATCGAGGCCAGCCAGCTCATCGTCGATGCCCAGACCGATGGTGAAGGTCCGCGGCGGAACCAGCATGCCGCGGGCGATCAGGGTTCCGATCTTCAGCTGGTAGCCGACGTTGGTGAACACCTTGCGCAGGGATCGCCCGTCACCCCGGCTGGGGGTGGCGGACAGACCCAGCAGTTTGACCGCCGGGTTGATCGACCGGATGTCGGCAATGATATTCTGATAGCTGTCGGCAGCCGCCCGGTGGCACTCGTCGATGATGACGTGAGAGACTTGGCCTAGGGCTTGGCGACGGTTGGCCCGGGCCAGGGTCTGCACGCTGCCAAACACGATCTGGCCAGACCAGTCGTCCCGGGCCGCCTTGACCACCGAGGTGGTCAGGCCCGTGATCGCGCCGATCGAGGCAAGGTTCTGTTCGATCAGCTCGTCGGTGTGCTGCAGGACCAGGGTGCGGGTGTTCCGCTGCGCCTGCGCCTCCTCGCCGATATAGAACCCGGCCACCGCGGTTTTCCCTGCGCCGGTGGGCAGCATCAGGATGGTGTTGCCATGGGCAGCCGTCCTGGACCGGGCGGCCTTCACCGCCTCTTGCTGATAATCTCTGGGGATCATGGAACCGTTCCCTCACTGGGCCCAGAACGGCGCGCTGCCGTTCGAGGAGGCCTGTGCCGCCGCCGGCGGCTGACCGGGGGTGGGCTGGGCGTAGGGAGCGGGCGACGACGCAGACGCCATGAGCCGCGCATATTCGAGATGCTGCGGCCCGATGGCGGCCAGAACGACATTGCGGCCTTCGTCCTGCGGGTTGTTGCGGTCCCGGTCGACACCCAGTTTCACAGCCACGGCCAGGCCGCTGATCTCGCCCAGGCTATGGATGGTGCGGGCCGTGCGAGCACGGTCGGAAGTGTCATCCGAACGCACGCCGCGTGCAGACTCCAAGATGCCCCGGATCAGCGCCCGGCCGCGATTGGCGTAGGTGTCTTCGCCCCCGTCGCTGCCATTGCGACCGCGATAGCCGATGCGGGTGTAGATGCGGCGGCGGGCATAGGGCCCGTCTTCGATCACGCCCTCGGTGTTGAGGTAGAGCGCCTCGCTGGTCTTGCTCTGGGTCAGCCAGCCTTCCGGACCAGCGCCACCCGGGCGGATGGTCAGATAGACCCTGGCTAAAGTGTTGGCCGGGATGAGGGCAAAGGCGGCGTCCTGGGTGTCGGCGCTGTTGAAGTCGATATCGGTCATGGCTCTAGGCTCCGGCGTTCGTGTCGGTGGGGACTGCGGCGGGCAGTTCGAAGTTCAGGCGGGCGACGGAGCTGTCGGCGAGCGGGCCGCGGATCTTGTCCATCAGGCGTCCGAGGTGCGCGGGCTCGACGGCGTCCAGACGTCCCGAGCGGTCCTTCGCCGGGAACCCGAACTCGTTCAGGGTCGTGCAGACGAAGGCCCGATAGGGCGCGCCTTCGGCCGGCCGGATGTCGGCCAGCGTCAGGATCTCATCGACGATGCCGGGCAGCTCGAGGCCGGTCTTGGCGCCCTCGATCTGCAGCGAGAAGAACGGCCGGTTGAAGTCGTCCAGCCGCTTGTCGAGCAGACCGACCAGCCAGACGTTCTTGGCCGGCGTGTGCTGCAGGTGGGTCAGCCAGCCGATCATCTCCTGACCCAGCAGGCCGTATGCGCCGCGCATATCGGCCTTGCCGTTGCGGTCCGACATCGCCTGCGGCTGGCCCTTCGACCACTGCAGGCAAAGGCGCGACGCTACGGTGATCGAGTCCACGAAGACGGTCTCGTATTTGTCCAGCATGGTCGGCGGACCGAACTGGCCGCACACACGGGCGAAGTCCGAGCGGCTGTAGCTCTGGTCGTCGCGCATCGCCGGGTTGGCGCCGCCGATCCAGCAGGCAAGATCGCGGGCCCGCTCCCAATCACGGATGCGGATCTCGTCCCCGGGCCAGCCCTGGACGGCCAGTTCACCGGCTTCCAGGTTGAGGAACAGGGTGGTCTGAGGGTTGAGGGTCCAGAGCTGCGAGGTCTTGCCGATGCCGGAGATGCCGGTCACCACGCCCTTGATGCCGCGGCGCTCCTTCATCCGTTCGTCGGCGGTGATGATCTGCAGCGGCTGGGTGTTGATGGGAGTGCTCACTTGCGCTCCCCCAGTTCGCGAATGGCCGCGGCCACCGCGTTGTCGACGCCGCGGGCGCCCTGCTTGCGGGCGAGCTTGACGACCTCCGACAGTGAGGAACTGACCCGGCTGAGCGCCGAGGCTTCACGGCTGATGGCGAGTTCGGCGAACGCCACCTCGTCGAGCGTGGCCTTCTCGATCGGTATGACGCTGGCCGGCTCGGTGCCGATCGCCGGCACCGAGATGTTGTCGGGGACTTCGCTCAGCCAGATGGACTGGCGAAGCTGCTTCAGGGGGGATTTGAACATGGGTAGGACTCCGATTTGTCGGGCCCCGATGTCGTCGTGGTTTTCTACTGCCGGGCTCCGACACCGCTCGGAGCCTTTGCGGTCCAGGTATTTCCCTTGCGGGTTTTGCATTCCCTGGAGAGCCCGGCATGAAGCCGGGGTCAGGCGCTGCTCATCAGAGCGGCCACATCGGGAATGTCGGACGTGCTGCCGCGGGTCTGCTGGGCCTCGAAGGCCTCGACCTCCTCGACGCGGTAGATCACCCGACCACCAATCTTGATGTAACGGGGGCCCTGGCCAATCCAGCGCCAGCGCTCAAGCGTGCGTGGGCTGATGCTCCAGCGGCGGGCCAGGTCGATCTGGTTCAGGTGTTTGACGGACATGGCGTCCTCCAGCAGGCGGTGACGAAAACCTGCGAAGAAGATGCGGCCTGTGAGGGGAGGAGCCGGGAAGGCGTGAGGTAGGTCTCAGGGTAGGAATCAACGCCGATGGCTGCCCGAAACTAAAAAGCCGCCCCGAAGGGCGGCTTGAAGTTCCAGGGGCTCTGGATTGATCAGGCGAACAGCCAACATCGGCCTTGCTCGACCTTGATGAACTCGCGCCAGTCGGTTCGACCCGAGAATGCCTTTGCGATGGTGTTCACGCTGCCGCTGGAGCCGGCCGCCTCAAGCACCTCGGTGGTTGAGCATTCCGCAATGCCCGACGTCCATGCCTCGTAGAGGTGCCGTATGATGGCGCGCTGTTTTGATCCGGGAAATGCGTAGCGCTTCCCGTGAACTGTAAGGGACGCACCGTCGGCGGCCATGACAATCAGGGCGTCGGTCGACACGGTGCCGGATGCAACGCGGGCCGCCAGGATTGAATTGTCTACGACCAGGCTATCCCTTTGGTGCCCGACATCTTCAATGCTGATGATGGCATGACCGTTCAGGACTTGAGCAGGCAGCCGATCAGCCGGCGTGAAGCTGAGCACCACCCTCAAGCCAGGCGCGGGGCGCAGTCGGACAGTCTCCACAAAGCTGGCCCAGACCTTGGGATCGTTCAGCCGCCGTGCGACCCAGAGCGGGACGCGTTTTGTGCGCCCCGATAGGCGGACCTCGCCCACTTCCCAAAGTGCGTCCGCCACAAGCGTCGTCGGGGTTGCCTGCGCAGTCATATCGAGCTGCTGCAGAAGGTGCCCGAAGAGAATTCCGAAGTTGACCCGGAACAGCCCCAGCCGATCGGCTGCCACGGCCACCCAGCCAGATGTTGGGCTGAAGTATCTGTAGCCTGCCGCATCTGCAGACCTGGTCACGGTGACCGGTGTGTCGTCATGGTCGGCCAGTGAGGCTGTCGTTGTCTCAAATCCGTCGGGCTCGATCAGGCCCGAGGACTGGAGCGATATTCCCGCGCCACCATGGTCTGCCAGCGCGTCAGCGGTGATGCGGCACCTTGGGGTCTCAATGACCCTGCGCAGCAGGCCTGCTGCAACAGGGTCAAGGCAATGGTCAGTCCTGGATGTCACGGACGATGCCCCAGCGCCGGAGATATTTTTCGCCGATCATCCGCTCGCGTTCGGTCCGGTCTTTCAGATCACACCCGTGCGGCATGGTGATGGTCAAAGGCAGAGCCTTGCTGCGGCCGGAGCCCGCCTCAGGGTGGAACCGGATGGAGAGCTTCACCTGGGTGATGTCCCAGCCGCCACTGAGGGGGTCGTAGGGACCGAATCGATCCTGCGACATTTCCCAGATCGTCTGGGCCGCCTGACGCATGCATTCCAGGGTCACCCGCTCGCCCGCGGTGTCGATCGGTTTCAGTCGGAGCAGAGTGACGCGCACCGACTCGATGCCGTCTTCAGGGTCCGTCGGAAATCCGAACTGCTGACGCAGCATACCCAGAGCGAACTTGCGGAAGGGCAGCCGCTCTTTCTGGAACTCCGTATTGAGCAGATCGCGCACGAACAGCCGGACCATGTCTTCGCGGTTGTGGCGATCGTTCGCGACGACCTCGATCACGCCGGTCGCCGGCTCGTAGGTGATGGCGGCTTCGAACACAGGCCTACGAGGGCGACGATCCAGCGTGCCATCCACAAACTCCAGGAAGTCGTCAGGACGGCCCTCGCGGTAAATCGTCGCCTGAATAAGGGCACTGTCGGCGCCTTCGAAAGTCGGCCGGCTGCGGTCGAACAGATCGACATGGACGTTGTTGGACCGGAACTGCTCGCGGATGGCCTGTTTGAACGCGTCCATGGACACGGGGTCACGTTTGAGGACAAGGCCTGCCTGGCCGATGAAGCCATCCCACATCCGCCCCCGGCGCTTTTCGTCGGTAAAGCGGACGTCCTCGGCATGCCGGAAGCCAGACTGGTCATTCAGGTACATCCAGAGTGCCCGGTCGCAGGCGCTTTGAAGGGTGTCCAGCAGGGCATGGTTCTGGGCGACGCTGTAGATCGCGGCCTCGCCGGCGTCGTCGGCCATGCTGGTGACTCGCTCGGCGACCGCCTCAAGACGATCACGCTCGTCGGTGGTCATATCATCGACGGCCTGGAGCAGAGGTCGGACAACATCCCCCGGCTCGTCCCAGTTCACGGGAGGAGCCAGCGGGAAGCCCGCCTGGCTAAAGTAGGCCTGCAGCGAGGCCCTCGGTGTGTTGCGGATAAACTTTGTCACCGTGGCCATGGCCACCTCCTGTTTACGTAATGACGAGAAAAAGAGTTCGTTACTGCGAACCACTGCGTAAATAGGGATTGCCTGTGCCGCCTGTCAAGCACTACTAGTGACGTGATAACGAACTTTGTGTGACGAGGAGTACAGCCGTGCCATCACCCCTGGGAGAGCGGGTTCGGGAGCTCAGATTGAAAAAGGAGCTGACGCTGGAAGCGTTGGCTGAGCGGGTCGGGTCCAGCAAGAGTTACATGTGGGAGATCGAGAACAAGGACGTCGCCCGCCCCTCGGCTGAAAAATTACACCAGATCGCCTTGGCCCTGGAAACAACCGCTGAGTATTTGCTCACCACCGAGGCTGTCACCGAGGCTGACGCCACTGACGATGCGTTCTTTCGGAAATATAAGAAGATGGACGAACCGGCTAAGGATCGTCTCCGGCAGATGTTGAAAATTCTGGACGCCTAATAGTGATGACCTCGCCTGGCGGCAAATCGCCCCGGAAGGCGGCCAACGATCTGACTACCCTTCTGAGAACGGCGCTCGGGGAGGATCGATTTCCTGTCGATGTCGAGATGCTTGCTCGGGAGATTTCGGGCAAGCAGGCTGACCCGATCACAGACATCGTCGGCGTGGACATCCCAGGGTTCGACGGGATGCTTCGGGCAAGTCGTAAGGCTCCCGGCTGGCAGATCCTATTCAACGACCAGTCGGGCTATCCCGGCCGCGACCGCTTCACGCTGGCGCACGAATTCGGACATTACATGCTGCACCGTCGTCCGTTGACGGACGCCGACTACAGCGGCGGCCAGCTATCCGGCGGTTTCGATTTCCGGTGCCTGCCCCTTCGAGCCAGCAACGGGCGCGACGCCGAGCGGGTGCGTGAGGAGGAGGCAGATACCTTCGCGTCCTATCTGCTGATGCCGATCGACGACTACCGGCAACAGACGACCGGCAAGGACATGTCGCGTTCGCTGCTCTCCCATGTCACCGACCGATATGGTGTTTCGTTGCAGGCGGCGGCGCTCAAGTGGATCGAATTCACCGGTACGCGCTCAGCAATGGTCGTGGCGCGCGATGGCTTTGCGCTTTGGGGGCGCGCAAGCACGGCAGCCGTCAAGAGCGGCATCCTGGTCCGGTCAGGCATGGAGATCCCGGAAGGATCAATTGCAGGCGGCGCGGCGGCTACGCATGCGAATCCGGATCGACCGGTGGACCTGCACGCCGGCATCTGGACTTTCAGTCGGGGGTCCGAGGCCGTCAAAGAGCTGACAATGTTCTCCGAGGGGCTCGGGATTTCGGTCTCGCTGCTCCAGTTTGACGATGCGCCAGGCGGTGCAGAAGTCGACGAAGAGGAGCCATGGGACAGTTATGACCAGTTCGTCTCCCGGGATCGGGCCTGATCACTCGACGTCAAACCATGAGTACTTTCGAGGACATACGAAGCAATTAGAACTATTTGTAAGGGTTGCGTTAGTGTGTTGATTTAACTTGAGAACCGTGGGTTTCAGATTACCGTTCGCTCTTCACCTCCTGTTGCGAACAGTCTCAATGCCCGCGCCTCGATCCAGCTCAAACTCAATATCTCCAGACCAGATGTCGGCGGAGGAACGCCTGGGTGAACTCGGGCGAATTCTTGCCGGCGGGCTGGCGCGTATTCAACGCCAACAGTCCAGCAGTTTCTCTGACATCGACCGAGATAGTTCACTCGCATTCCTGCCCACCAGGAGCGGTGGTGTCCTGCGGGCAGAGCCCTGAGTTGGAGGACAGAGATGCAAACACACCATGCGGCGGCAGCGCCAAAGCCGGACGGCCAGGTGCTGGCCAGGCTGGCGGCCTTGAAGGAAATGACCGTGAATGAGCTCAAGGCCGACTGGCTGGCCCTGATGGGATCGGCGGCGCCTAACAACAGCCGGTCGTTCCTGGAACAGCGGCTGGCCTACCGGATACAGGAGCTGGCCTTCGGCGGGCTGGCCAAACCGGTCACCCGGCTGCTCGATGCCCTGGCCGACGAGGTCGAGGGCAAGAAGGTCCGGCGGTCGGTCATCGCCGATCCCCGCAACCCGGTGATCGGCACCCGGCTGGTGCGGGAGTGGGATGGAGCCGAGCACGTGATCACGGTGCTCAAGGACGGGTTCGACTGGCAGGGCCGCCGCTACAAATCCCTGTCGGCCATTGCCCGCGACATCACCGGCACCCGCTGGAACGGCTACCGCTTCTTTGGGCTACGCGACATCAAGAAGGCCGACCGATGAAGAGCGCCAGCGTCCCGCTGCGCCGCCTGCGCTGCGCCATCTACACCCGCAAGAGCTCCGAGGAAGGGCTCGACATGGAGTTCAACAGCCTCGACGCTCAGCGCGAGGCCTGTGAGGCTTACATCACCAGCCAGAAGGCCGAGGGCTGGGTCCCGGTGCATGACCACTACGACGACGGCGGCTTCTCGGGCGGTACGCTGGAGCGACCGGCGCTGAGGCGCCTGCTGGCCGACATCGAGGCCGGCCTGATCGACGTGATCGTCGTCTACAAGATCGACCGCCTCAGCCGCTCGCTGATGGACTTCTCGCGGCTGGTGGAGGTGTTCGACCGGCAGGACGTGACGTTCGTCTCCATCACCCAGTCGTTCAACACCACCACCTCGATGGGTCGGCTGACGCTGAACATCCTGCTGTCGTTCGCCCAGTTCGAGCGCGAGGTCACCGGCGAGCGCATCCGCGACAAGATCGCAGCATCGCGCCGCAAGGGCATGTGGATGGGCGGGTTCGTGCCGATGGGTTACGACGTGGTCGATCGCAAGTTGATCATCAACGAGGCCGAGGCCCATGCCGTCCGCCGGATGTTCGAGCGGTTCGTCGAGCTGGGCTCGGCGACGCTGCTGACCCGGGAACTGGTCGCCGCCGGCGCGCTGAACAAGCGCGGCAAGCCGATCGACAAGGGGTTCCTCTACAAGGCCATCAATAACCGGGTCTATCTCGGCGAGGCCGTCCACAAGGGGACCAGTTATCCCGGCGAGCACCGGGCGATCATCGACCAGGCGCTCTGGGACAAGGTGCGGGCCGTGCTGACCCAGAGCCCGCGAACCCGCGCCGCCAACACACGCGCCCAGACACCGGCCCTGCTGAAGGGGCTGATGTTCACCAGCACCGGCATTGCAATGACTCCGACCGCCACGAAGAAGGGCAGCCGCCTCTATCGCTACTACACTTCGATGGACGCGATCCGGAACCGGGCGGGGGAGAACACCGAAGCGTTCGTTCGCCTGCCTGCAGGGATGGTCGAGACCGCCGTGGTCCAGCAGATCCGGACCCTCCTGCGGACGCCTGAGGTGACCGCCCGGGCGATCGAGGCTGCGCAACGCGAATGCCCCGAGATCGAACAGCCCGACGTGGTGGCGGCTCTGGCGGGCTTTGACGCCCTGTGGGAGTCTCTGTTCCCGGCAGAGCAGGCGCGCATCGCCCGCCTGTTGGTCGAGCGCGTCACGGTCAGCAGCGACGGCATGGCGGTCGATCTGCGCACCGAGGGACTGGGGTCGGTCGTCAGGGAGATGGTGACTCCGCGGCGGGAGATGGCGGCATGAGCGCGCCCACCACCATGCGAGTGTTCATCCCGCTCGCTATCCGCAAGCGCAACGGCCGGCCCAAGATCATGCCGCCGGCGGACATGACCCCCGCCAACGACGGCGGCGTGGACCCACATGTACTGAAGGCGATCGCCCGGGCCTGGGGCTGGCGGCGCAAGCTGGAGAGCGGCGCTGCGTCAACGATGCAGGATATCGCGCAAGTCGAGGATATCTCGGACCGCTATGTCGGGCGAATGCTGAGGCTGGCCTGGCTGGCACCGGCGGTGCTGGAAAAGATCCTGATTGCACGCGTGTCACCGGCGGTGTCGCTCAAGGATTTGACGATGGCGGCGGAACAGACGTGGGAGGAGCAGGTGGCGGTCGTGTTTGGGTCGGAATAGCGCCCCACCATGTATGCTCGGAATTGCGCGCCATCACGCCCACCTCGGATTCTCTAATCACCATGCCTGCCGAGAAGCCGGGCAAAAATGCCGGTGCCGCGATCTCGACAACCATATGAAATATATGGCGCAAAACAGACCGAACCTTTTCCGACGAGGTTCGGGTGATTAGAGACAAATGCCGTTCAGAGACCGATTTCGGCCTCCGCGGCAGTCTCTCAGGTTCGGTCGGCATCGCCAAAACGGCGCGGCTACTGGGGGTGTTCGGCCCTACAGCGGGCCATCATCTTGTTTCGCAACAAGGAAGTGGCGGACAGAGAGGGATTCGAACCCTCGGTAGGCTTTCACCTACACACGCTTTCCAAGCGTGCGCGATCGACCACTCCGCCACCTGTCCGTTTCCACGACGTCGCCCGAAAGCCTTCGTGTCACGCCGAAGGTCGATCCGACGCGAGGCGAGGCTGATAGAACACCCGGACCCCCTCGGCAAGCGCTGGAACGTATCCCATATAGGGGTTCAATCGTCCGCCCGGAGTTCCTGCCATGTTGTTCCAGAAAACCCACGAAATGCCGACCGCCGCCGAGGCTCTGCCGGGCCGGACCGCGCCGCTGCACACTGACGAGGTGCACTACGTCACCGGCCGGCCGCTGAAGGGGCTGCATCCCGAGGGGTTCGAGACGGCCGTCCTCGGCATGGGCTGTTTCTGGGGCGTGGAGCGGATTTTCTGGCAGTTGCCGGGCGTCTGGGTGACCTCGGTCGGCTATATGGGCGGGATCACGCCCAATCCGACCTATGAGGAGACCTGCACGGGCCGCACCGGCCATGCCGAGGTGGTGCAGGTGGTCTTCAATCCGCATGAGATCAGCTACAGCGACCTGCTCAAGGCCTTCTGGGAAAACCACGATCCGACCCAGGGCATGCGCCAGGGCAATGATGTGGGTACCACCTACCGTTCGGCGATCTACACCTTCAATGACGCGCAACGCAGCGAGGCCGAGGCCACGCGCGATGCCTATCAGGCGGCCCTGTCGAAGGCCGGGCGCGGGACCATCACCACCGAGATCGCGCCCGCCGGCCCCTATTATTTCGCCGAGGACTATCACCAGGCCTATCTGGCCAAGAATCCCGCCGGCTACTGCGGTATCGGCGGGACCGGGGTGGTCTGCCCGATCGGCGTGGGCGTAGAGGCCTGATCATGGACCGCCAAGGGGTCGGCAAGGTCTGTCTGTCGTTGCCGGCGGTGACGCTGGATCATCCGTTCGGCGACGACCATGACGTCTACAAGGTCGGCGGCAAGATGTTCGTCATGGTCGGCGGGACGGGCGGTATCTCGTTCAAGGTTTCGGACATCGCCTCTGAGGTTCTGACCGAGTCCGGCAAGGCCCGACCGGCACCCTATATGGCGCGGGCTAAATGGGTGAAGCTGCCGCAGATCGACGACTGGGCCGACGAGGAACTGGCCGAACACCTGGCAATCGCCCACGGTATTGTGGCGGCGAAGCTGACGAAGAAGACGCGGGCGGCGCTGGTTCTGACCTGAGTCCAATTTTTCCTGCGTCCGATCCTGTCGTATCCGGCGGACAAGCTCCCTATCGCTCGACGACTGACGGGGAAGGATCAGGATTTTGCACCATTTGCACTCGAATTTTCGAAACACTGGCACCCGCGCTGCGCCCTAATTCGCCGGCCGCGCCTGCTCTTCGGCGATCCAGCGGTCCATCCGCTCGTCCAGCAGGGCCATCGGCAGGGGGCCGTCGACCAGCAGGGCGTCGTGAAAGCGACGGATGTCGAAACGGTCGCCCAGCGCCGCCTCGGCCCGGGTCCGGATCGCCCGCAGCCGGATTTCGCCGATCTTGTAGGCCGTGGCCTGGCCGGGCCAGCCGATATAGCGCTGCAACTCCGTCTCGATGTTGAGCGGTGCCAGGGCCGAGTTGTCGCGGAAACAGGCGCGGGCCTGTTCGATGTCCCAGCCCAGCCAGTGGATGCCGGTGTCCGACACCAGTCGGCAGGCGCGCCACATCTCGTAGCTGAGGCGGCCGAACCGCTCATAGGGGGTGCGATAGAATCCCATCTCTTCGCCGAGGAACTCGGCGTACAGGCCCCAGCCTTCGACGAAAGCCGTGACGTCGACGCTGCGGCGGAAATAGGGGCCGTCGGCGGCCTCCTGTTGCAGGGCGATCTGCAGATGATGACCGGGCACCGCCTCGTGCAGGGTCAGGGCCGGCAGTTCATACAGAGGGCGCTGGTTGAGGCTGGAGGTGTTGACCATATAACCGCCGGCGATGCCGTTCTCCATCGAGCCGCCGTTGTAGCGACCGGTGGTGTAGTTGGCCTCGATCTCGCGCGGCACCGGGCGCACGCCATAGGTCAGGCGGGGCAGGGTACCGAACAGGGCGGGCATGCCGTCATCTGCCCGCTTGGCCATTTCCGAGGCCTTCTCCAGCAGATCTTCGCGAGTCGTGGTGTAGAACTGGGGATCGGTGCGCAGGAAATTGAGGAAACCGGCGAAATCACCGGTCCAGCCGGCGGCGCGCATCTCCGTGTCCATGCGACCGCGGATGCGGGTGACTTCTTCCAGACCGATGGCATGGACCTCGTCGGGGGTCAGGTCCGTCGTGGTGAAGCCGCGCACCAGATAGGCGTATAGGTCACGCCCGCCGGGCCTGTGGACCAGTCCGAGAGTCTCGGGCGCGCGTGGCAGATAGTCCTCGCGCAGGAACCGCGCCCATTCGCGCCGCTCCGGCATGATGCCATCGGCCACGGCCCGTTCGGCCCGTTGGCGCAGATCAGCCTGTTGGGCGGCGGGGATCGAGCCGGGCAGGGTCTCGAAGGGTTTGAGCAGCGGATCGGCGGCGGGGGCCAGCGCCGCTTCGGGCTCGATCAGGGTCAGCGCATTCTCGACGATGGACCGGGGCTGCACCAGGCCGGTGTCCAGACCACGGCGGGCATTGGCGAGGGTATCCGTGTAACTCGTGGGCATGGCCTCCAGCCGGGCGATCCAGGCCTCGGCGTCGGCGGCGGTGGTGATCCGGGTGACGCTGGCGACATAGGCCAGGCCCTGTCCCGGCCCGCCCTCGGAGCTGAAGGCGTCGATACGGCCCGTGTCGAGCGGGATGCGCGCCCGCGACCGCTGGAGCACATAGGTCAGGAAGGTATGGTTGATGCGGTCACCGTCACTCAACCCGGCGGGATTGATCGCGGCCAGACGCTCAGCAAAGCCTCTCAGCACAGGTTCTTGCGCCAGTTCAAAAGCGCGCGAGCCGTCAGGCAGCCGCGACAGGGCGGCGCGGTCGCCCTCCATGCCCGCAGTGATCGGATCAACCGAGCGCAGATAGGCCTCATAGTCGGCCAGCACCGAGGCAAGGACCGGGTTCTCGGCATTGCGGGCGGCCTCGATCCGGGCCTGGGACGTCTGGGCCTGGGACGTCTGGGCTGGTGTCGGTTGGGCCGCGACAGGAGTTGCGGCAATCATAATGGCGGCGGTGCCAGCGGTGATGACGAGTTTCATGAGGTCCCTCCCGGATCGGGCAGGACTGCACCGGAGGGAAGCCGCCGCGTCAACCGCAGAAGGCGAAGAATCGTTCGATGTTCGGTACGGATTCGGGCTGGGCGACGAAGACCTGGCGTTCGCCGTCCTGCCACAGGGTGATCCAGCCGATCCGGCGGAAACGCTGGAACACCGCTGTGTTCGCCGCCGCCTCAGCAGTCAGGAAGACGCCTTCATGCAACTGTGATGGTTCAGACTGCGCCGGAAAACGTGCCGTCAGGTCTTCTGCCTCGATGTGGATTTCGGGCCTCGCGTCCGGGCCGCCGATGGCGCTCAGCATCAGCCGTCCACTGCCCTGACCACAATCGAAACCAAGGCGCAGGTCGTCACTTTCAGCCAGTCCGTAGACCAGTCGGGCCTCGTCCCCATCCCGGAA
>Ga0335398_10004492_pt1 | contig 19310 bp, 14 predicted proteins | sample BON03_FD_205742 | JGI IMG/M metagenome (GOLD analysis project Ga0335398, IMG submission 205742) | Freshwater microbial communities from Lake Bonney liftoff mats and glacier meltwater in Antarctica - BON-03 (spades assembly) (version 2) | ecosystem: Environmental > Aquatic > Freshwater > Ice >... | reverse complement strand
ATAATATAAATAAAAAAATTTTACAACATTTTTTTCAGATTCAAAAAAAATCCCACCATATTTTTTTTAATACTTATAGTGCGTAAAAAATATAGCAGGATACTCAGTCCCCTTAAGGAAAAAGTATATTGCCAGGTAAGTATAACTATTCCATTTTATTTTAAACATATATATGTAAGTTTTTTTTCATAATTTACATTTTTAAACATAAATCTTTATGTCTTTTGTGTTTTTTCTTTTGTCTTATATCGTGTATTGAAATTGTAACTCTAATATCCGATAAACTAGAACTGTATCATTCTTATTATATGGAATATATATTAAATAAAATAAATTTAGATATGGCATTTACTGATATTAAATCAATATATTCAATTTCTTCAAAATCAAAAAACTTTATAAAATGGAGGAAACAGAATGGTTATGGTGCTGGAAAAAAAAGTATTATTTCAGTTAAAGCTATGCAAACAGGAGCACAAAATTATGATGGGGTAAGAATAGGTCCTCCTCCAGATTTACCTTCTTTACTTTTACACAATCGAATTGTTTATCTTGGTATGCCTTTAGTTCCTGCAGTAACCGAATTGATTGTTGCAGAATTTCTATATTTACAATATGAAAATTCTGAAAAACCAGTATTTATGTATTTAAATTCAACCGGTACTAGCAATCCTGATGGTACATCAGCTGGATTTGAGACAGAAGCATTTGCAATAGCAGATACTATGAATTACATCAAGCCTCCTGTGCATACCATATGCGTTGGTCAGGCTTTTGGTACATGTGCTATGTTGCTTTCCTCAGGTGAACCAACTTACAGGTCTGCATTACCCAACGCAACAATTATGATTCATCAACCTACATCTAGGGCAAAAGGACAAGCTTCAGATATTGCAATTAAAGCAAGAGAAGTTCTTTATAACAGAAAACAGTGTTTTGAAATAATAGCAGAAACCTCTGGACAGTCGCTTCAAAAAGTAATGAAAGATGCAAGCAGAACAAAATATCTATCTCCCCAAGAAGCTGTAGAATATGGAATTATCGATAAAATTCTCGAAAACCCAAAAAATACATCTCTGGATAACCCAAATTTTTTAGCTTCACTTTAAGTTGGGTATAAGTTTTTTACACCACATCAATAAAAATTTTTTCATAAATACCCCAGTTTAATCCCTCAACCTTTTTAACCAAACAATATACTATTTCTCTTTCATTTACTATGAAGAAATGCTTGTTGAACTAGTTATATATACTATTATTTATCACTACCAGAATAAGTATAATAAACTATCTGAAAATTTAGTAGGAGCTGAATTCAATTAGATAAAATCATATAATGGGCATGAGAAGTTTATACCGTTTTTAGTATTAGTATTAGTATTTACATTGACTTAGCTACTCGTTTTAAAAAGAAAACCTGAGATTTTTTAAAAGGTATAACATACATCGAAATGAACGGATGAGATGCGGAGGACGTGAAGAAATAAACTTTTGAAGTCTGAAAGTTTAGAGTATCATCTAAATCCACCAATATGATCCATTAGATGATAGGAATTTTTGGATGTTATTTACTGACTTAAAAACGACTGACCGTTGCAATTAAAATCACAAACACTGTTGTCCCCATTATCGAATTTTTTAATAAAAGTTGATGAGCTCCAAACTAGAATATTTCTTTTTTTTACAATAGGCATTGTGTAAGTAGGAAAAAATTATCCAATTTTATTGAAAGTGATTGGAATTATAATTTTATTTTAAATCCAATCTACCTTGGACTTGATTTGAGTTTGTACAATTCAGTATCGCCAATCGAATAGCTGCGTTTTCTAATGCTGCTGAAAGACGCTCTTGATCATTAAGTTGCTGTGTGATAATTTCACCACTATGATGATCTTTCTTACTTACTTTTATTTTATAAAAGACAAGCCACCGTTTGTTTTTTATTTTCATTACTAATAAAATTAACCATCGTTTAAATACTGCCGCAAACAGGGTAATTCCTAGTAATGGTGCTAATTTGCATTGACCGTAAGTTGGTAAAAATTCAAGTCCTGTCAGCGTAACTTGAGACCAATTATTACCCTTATTTTCGATTTTTTCTATTTTTAAAATACCAAGATTTACTAATTCGATTGGATACTCTGGATCTAAGAGTTCTTTCAATTGACTTAAAACTAAAAAACCGATTGGTGCCCAAGTTATAATTTTATTATCCATTATTTTTTTTAATAAATAACTTTAATATTGGGCGTTTAACAAAATGTAAAAAAACAACAGGAAATTAATAATTAATTATAAAAAAGATTTAATCGTAGTTTTTATATCTAATAAAATTTTGTTCCAAGAATTTGTATCTAAAATCCATTATCTTTAAACCAATTTAATTAAAAATTTTGTTAAATAATTGTAAATTAATCAAAAAACTTTTGTATTTTTTAAGTTATTTTAAACTTTAGTAAAACTTAAATTACAACTATTTTTAGTCAATTTTCCATTCATGGTAATAAAAATTCTCAATAAAATATATACCTTAACAATTGATATTGAAAGCTAATAGCCAAGAATATTTAATATTTAATATTTAATGATAATAAAATAAATTTTTTTTTAAATAAATTTTTAAAATTGATCCCTTTGATTTTAAAAAAAAAAATTTTTTTCTGCCAAATGGCAATTCAATTAAACTTTCATTTAAAGTTTTGTCTATTATAAAAAAACATTTTTTTGATTTTAAATTCAAAAAAAAATCAGATAAAAAAAACCAGTTTAAATTTTTAAAAAATAGAAACCAATTTTTATTTAAAAAATTTGACTTTTTGAATCTTACTTGATTATTTAAAAGCTTGCCTGTAATTTTTAAAAATAATACCAAATTGAAAATTTTAGCACTTTTCTCAATAAAATAATTTATCAGATCAGTCCAAGGTAAAAATTCAAAAAACATCTCTCGAGAAAACCACTTTTTCTTTCTTGAAGATTCAATTTCCGATTTTTTTTCAGTTAAAAATTCTGGTAATGTGTATGTCAATGGAAGTATTTGGTATGCATTTTGTTTAACATAATTTAATTTAACGAAAAAGGATATCATTGTTTTTTTTATTGGAAAAAAACATTTAAAATGGTTTATAGAATTGTCTGTTAGCTTAAAAATAGTTGCAAATGAAGAAATTACCCTTTTTATTCGTATTTCCATTGGTTTTGCAATTTTCCCTTGATGATTAAAACTTAGGTAATTATTTTTTTTAAAATTAGTTTCGATTTCATTTTCAGATCTAATATAATCATTTGATATCTTATTTAAAAAAAAGGGTGTTATACCAAAGGAATCTCTTTCTATTTTAAAAAAGAGAATTAACAAATTGATTTTCTTAAATAAATCTAAAATTTGAAAACTAGAAGGAAAAAAATTTTTCTGATTTTTTCTTAATAAACGTATACCTGTTATTTTTTTCAACCAATCGTTTTTTTTATATTTTTCCCTTAATTTAATAATCTTTTTTAATATATTGAAATCTAAATAAGATTTTAAATTATAAGTTGTGAATATTAACCAAGAAAATTTCCAGAATAACCTGTTAAATAAGATTTTATCTTTTGATGACTTTAAAAAAAAATAATTATTTCTACAATTATTCTCAAAAAGATCCTTAAACAATTTATCACAATTTTTTTCAATTGAATTGAAACGACCAATAGATATCGTTTTTCCTAAATTTTTTGTACAAATTATTTTATTTAAACTAAAATTAAAATTAAACTTAGAAAATTCTAATGCTCGTTTTAAAATATTTTTAGGAGTAAAGGTTATCATTATTAAAAAATCAGAAAATTTAAATTTTGAAAATTCGTAAAAGAAAGAAATAGCTAGTCTAACATTTGCAACAATTAATATTCTATTTAAGCGTCTAATAAATGTTCTTTTTTTTTGATATTTTACGTTATTATTTAATTGAGTCACTTTCTCAATTAGATATCTTTCAAGAAGTTTTACGTCTAATTCAGAATCCCATTTTTCTAATAATATTGTTGAGTCAGCATCATTTCCAACCCGAATAAATTTAAGAAGCTTGAGAGGTTTTTTCTTGTATCTCAAATTTTTGATAAAATTTAAAGAACCCGTGAAATTAAGTGTAAGTGTTTTAAAATCTAATTGTTGAACTTTGTTTCCATTATTTTGTGGATATTTAAAAGAATTTTTTGGAATATGGAAGGAAAGTTTATCAAATTTTAATTTAAATAAAAAAGACATGAACTTTTCAGTTTTTTCAGTATTATTATATAAATTACTTTTAGATTCAATTTTTCTCAAATAACAAGGGTTTCTAATAAACTTAAAAATTTTTAAAGGTAAATAATTCTTTTTCAAAAAGTTCCCTATTCCATTATGAATGCTAAAGTTTTTAAACAAAAAATTTTTCTTAGTTCGTAAAACTATTGATTTAGTTATATGAAAATAACGAGAACAAAAACTTGCTAATGTATCATATATTTCTAAATCTAGGAAATTTGAGATGACAAGTTCAAAGGTATTTTCAAATTTCAAATAAAAATATGGGATGAACTCAATGTTTTTCATTAAAAGAGACAAATTTTTAAAATTATTGACAGGAACCATGATACTTAATATTATAGGGCTTGATAGATTTATTTTTTGTCTGATCAATTCTTCTTTTTTTTTTATATATTTTTTCAAATTTTTTTGTAACCGTTCAAAATAAGAAATAAAGTTGAAGTTTTTATTATCAAAATCTTTTTTAGTTATTATTTCGATAGCTTTTGAATTTGCGTTTAAGATTTGAATATTTATTTTGAATATTTTTAAAAACCCTTTCTCAATCAAATCTCGCAATACTCTACGAACTACCTTTGAATCAACCTTCCTCAGTCCCTTTTTCTCTTTTTGAGCAATTTTTCTTCCAAGATCTTTTACTAACAAAATTTGAGTTTCAACCCACGATAACAATATAAGCCTTCTATTTGCAACTTGACTAGTAACACCATATTTTAATTTTTTTTCATATTCGGTTAAAATTCTTATATCTAGTCGATAATTTATTATTCTCTGCCTCCCTTTTTGCTCAAGGTTTTTAAAGAGATAACCTTTTTCCTCCATACTTTTTAGAATAGTTTGGATAATTTTATAATTTACATAGCCTCTAAATTTTTCTAACATAAAAGGAGAAGATATCCCAAGTTCTCTATTAAATCGTAGTGCCTTTTTTATTTGAATTTCTGGCGAGAAAAGAAATAATATAATAGGATGAATATTATTAGTAAAGTATCTATAATCATAGATTACTGGACTATTTCCTTCTTTTTGAACGATTTCAGTTCCACCAAAGAAGACTATCCGCTTATCAAATGATATATAATTATTGATCTTTGTAATATTTATATTTGCTTTCAAAAACTTTTGTTTTATTTTTTGCCAATTTCTATGTAGACATCTTTTTTCTGCATACAAAAAATTCTTGCAGTTTAAAATGCCATATTTTATATCTTTTTGTCTAATTTCCCGGTCAATTCTAGAAACAATTTGAATTGATCTTTTAATTAATTCAAAGTCCTTCAGATTAAATGAATTTTTATAAAAATTGTCTTTTTTGTTAGAGTTTTCGAAAATTATGCATTTTAGTTGAATTGCATTATTTAATTTTGATCTAAATTTAATTGTAAATTTTTTTTTCACTACAAGTCCCATTTTTATGAGTCTGTCGATACGATGATGAATATCTCTTGCTTGAAGTCCTAATTCCGTTCCAATTATATGTTGATAAATTCCGTTGCAACCAGAAAAAAAAATTTTTTGTAATATTTGACAACAAATTTCACCAAGCCGTGGATTGTTTAAAATGGAATTTCTTAAATGTTGTTGTCGTGAAAATTCCCATCTACAGCTTATTTTTGCAGTTCTTGTGTGACCAACTGTATTATTTATGAAACAGAATGGCCTTTTTTTTGTCTGTAAAAATATACAATTAATTGCCCTAAAATCTAGAATATCTGTAAATTTATGTTTAATCATTGACATGTCCAAACCTTTATTGCCATTTAATAATAACAATTGTTTCCAATTAATCATTTTATAAATGAGTATTATTATTCGTAGACATGAAGGTTCTCAATTAAAAGATCAATTCATGAGCTTTGATTTTCAATTTTTTCCAAAAATAGTTCCAATCGAATATTATAAAGAAAAATTATTAAATTCAATAAAAAGATTCCAGATTACAATTGTACAAGCAGAAACTGGATCTGGAAAAACAATATATGTTCCTAAAATCTTTTATCTATCAAAATTGTTCAAAAAAATTATTATAAGTCAAACCAAGCGAGTAGCAACTATTGGAGCTGCTAAGTTTTTGTCATCTTCTATGAATGAAAAATTGGGTGATTTAATTGGTTATTCAGTTAGATTTGAAAATAAATCTGGTATTGATACTAAGATAAAATTTGTAACTGACGGAATACTTTTTCAAAAATTAATAAACAATTTTATTTTTGAAAAAAACACATGTATTATTTTGGATGAATTTCACGAAAGAACGATGAACACAGATTTGTTAATTTGTATGTTAAAACAAGTTTTAATTCTTAGAAAAGACCTAAAGTTGATTTTTATGTCTGCTTCGGGAAATTCATCTAAGCTAGCAGAATACTTCAATAAAAATATTGGAAAACTTGATATTCCTGGTAGCATATTCAAAATTAACACTTTTTATACAAAATTTCCTCAAAAAGACTTTATTATCTCATTGTGTGCAACAATATCAAAATTACATTTACAAGAAGACATAAATGCAGATTTTTTAATATTTTTTCCAGGTTACAAAGAAATTTTAGATTGTGAAAAAATGCTTAATTTTATATTAAAAAAAGAATGCAATAGTTTTTCAATATTCAAACTCCATTCAAACTTACCCCTTCATGAGCAAATGATATTGATAAATTTAATTATTCTGAGACAAAGAAAGGTTATTTTAGCTACAAATATTGCGGAATCAAGTTTAACTATAAAAGGGATAAAATTTGTATTGGACTGTGGACTTTCTAAACAAAAAATCTTAAATTGGAAAACTGGTCTAGATTTATATAAGATTTCTCCAATATCAAAAAGCGAAGCAAAACAAAGATCAGGTAGAGCAGGGAGAAATAGTAACGGAAAATGTTTCCGTTTATTTACATACTTGGAATATTCCAGGTTTTTGAATTACCCAAGGCCTGAAATCCAAAGGTCTGAATTATCTTCTTTGTTTCTTCATATTTTGACATCTAATTTTTCCGCATTATTTTGTTTGGATTTTATTGATATGCCACCATCTTGGTTGGTAAAACGTTCATTTGAAAATCTTTTTATATTAGGTGCAATTAATCAAAAAGCTAAACTAACTCGTACTGGTAAAATTTTAACAATTTATCCAATTGATATAAAACTTTCTAGATGTATAATGGAATCTTTAAAAATGAAAAATGAAAAAATAAAATTTCATGTGTTGTTAAGCTGTTCAATGCTTTCGTTGAACCATGATTTTCATAAATTAAACACTCAAACTGCTATTTCCAATAATTGTCAAAACCAAAATTTATATAACACAAATGAAGAATGTTATATATTAGCTACTATTTTGAAAAAATTCGTCAATATAAAAAAAAATTCTAATAAGCGATATTGGTGTAATTATCACAAGTTTGATTTTAACATACTTAAGTTAGCTTTTAACATAAGTAAACAGTTAATCGAGATTAACAAAATTTCTAGAAATCATTTTCATCTAGATCAAAAAGATATTTTAAATCTTCAAGGGACTCTAGATGGATTTAGATATTGTTTTACTAGTGGTTTTTTTCAGAATTCAGGTAGAGTTTTCGGGGAAACTGGAAACTTACAAATTGTATCAAGTGGTATTTTAGTAAATATAAACAAATTTATTAAAAATAAATTAAAAGGAAGAATATTAATTTTATTTCATGAGCTAATAATTTTACAAAGGATTTCAGTGAGAGGATTAACCTCTACAAATACATCTTGGTTACTTTATTTTGGAGAGAAAATATTTTATTAGATAAATTCATAAAAAATTTATTTTAAAAAAGTTACTATTTTATTGATCGTAATGTTTGAAACCCATCTATTATTGGTATATTATCGAATTCAATTCTTTTTAATAACTTTTTACTTTTCTCGAAGACCTTATTCTTGATTTGTTTTTCTGAAAAATTGTAGTTTGATATTTTTTCGAAAATCAAATTTTCAGCTGAATTTTTTTTTAATGGTACTAGATTGAGTTTTTTCAAATAATTATTAAGTCTGATTGTATTCGAAGATTCTTTAAGTTCATCTCCTCTGCGCCTTTTGTCAATAGAAATTCCAACTGAACAAGCTAATTTTCTCGGTATATCTGATTTATTTAACTCACTTAAAGAAAATCCCCTTCCAAGACGTATTTTTAGATTATACATTTTAGTTGGATTATGAACGATAGGTTTTAGTAAATTTTTAGGCGAGAAATTATACCTTCTTGTATTTGTCAGTTTTGATATTCTTTCAATCCTCCTCCTTTTTTTGTTTGATGATTTGTCAAAATCTGTTTTCACAAATTTTTGCCAATGTTTTCTAAAATGACCATTTGAGATAGAATTTCTGTGCTTTACCATTTTTATTTATTTTAGTAATTAAAAAAAAATAAAAAAACTAATATACATTTGAATTAATAAAAGTAATTTAAGGTAAAAAGTTGTGCCACCTTAATGTACTACATTTAATTGAATAAAATTTATTTAAATTAACCAAAATATTAAATTTCTTGGTAATAGTCCCAACTCTACCAAAAGCTATCATCAGTTTGGGAGTTATTGAATTATATTGAATGGGAATAGTTAAAATTGATAAATAAGAATGTACATCTATGATATTTCCAGCATAAGCTAAATAAGAACAACCAAATTTCATTCCACAAGATAAACTGAATCCTCTTTGCCAAAAATTTTTAAAAATAGAATATTTAAAAAAATCATTTTCTTTAAAATTTTTAATGAGATTTTCAAAGCAAATTAATAAAAATGTTTTTTTTGTTCCCCTGTTATGTTTTTTACTGGAGTGTATTTTTGAAAATTTCTTCACTTTGCAAAAGTTTAATTTTATAAAGTTATAATTGCAAATTTTAGAAATAATTTCACCAATTTCTCTCCATTTTTTAATTGTTTCAGATCTTTTGAGGAGTAAGTTTGAATTCTGTAGGATCTTTCTTGGATAATTTTTTTTATTAAAAAATCTATCCTTTTCAAAATTTTTCAATAAAAAACTTAAAATATATCTTTTTTGGGAAGTGAAAAATTTTAATCTCAAAAAGCCTATTTCTATTCCTAACATGATCTCTTCCAAACTCAAGAATAAAAAGAAATTCTTTTTCTGATTGAATAGAGGAATTCTTATCAAATTTCCTATAATTCTAAATTGATTTCTTAAACGAAGAATTTCATCTGCCTTTTTAATCCAAAAAAATTTGTTTTTCAAGCAGAGAATTGTTATTTTTTTTAACATTAAATGATCAATTTATTTAATAATTTTCGAATTAAATATGTGTTGATAATATTTATTGATTTTTTCAAATATAGTCCTTATATTTGAATAAGACTCCAAGTTTTTAAAAATTTTATTAAATTATTATATTTAAGATGGAATCAACCACTTTAAATAAAAAAATTGATAAGCTTTGGAATTTTAGGAAAATTCCAAAGCTTATCAATCATTTCCAAAAATCATTTCCAAAAATATTTAAATTAGTTTTTTTAAAAACTGAAAAAAATGAAATAGAAGTAGAAGATTCGATAAATCTAAAATTTACAAAATTTTCAATCTATTTCAAAGCTACTGAAAAAAAGTCCAAAAATTTATTAACACCGAAAGAATTTAACCTTCTTGTCCTAAGAAGGAATATAACAAGGGATTTTAAAAAAATAAGAAAATGCAAAGTTTTTTCCATTTATCAAAAAAATTTATTAATTAGAATAAAATCAAAAACCTGTTGTTTAAACAAAAATTACTATTCTTATAAAAATTTGAATTGTTTTTACATAAAAAGAAAACCTGTTAGGAGCAAGACTGTCCAACAGTTTTCAACAAAGTTTTTAATTTCATTGATAATATTTAAAAGAAATATTATTTTATTTACAAGATCTTCGAAAGTTAAAAATATAATAAAAAGAAAAAATCAAGATTTAAAATTTGATTTTTTTTACAAAAAAGAATTTGAATTAGGACTAGCAATTCTACCTAAAAAAATAAATAGAATTGTTAATGATTTCAAACTTATTTTTTTCTTTCTCTCCTTTTTTTCGGATGAAACAACAATTTTAATTAAAAATTTTTGTGAAGGATACCCAAACAATTTTTACAATTCAACTTGCGAAGAATTAGCTAATAATCAATATGTATCTTTGAAATTTTTTTTAAAGACTATTTATTTAAAATACAGGAGAAAAAATTTAAAAAAAAATGGTGATAAACGATCCAGACTAAAATTTTTTCATGAAACAACAAATTTAATTATTACTTTTTTACCTGAAAAAAAATTTTTTTTCAATTTTTTAGCCACATTTTCTTTTGTTTTAGGCTGGAAATTTAGAATAATAGAAGGAACAATATTAAACACCTTTAATTTTAAACAGTTACCTAATATTTCCTTCCTATATACCAATTCTTCAAAATCTTTTTTTCTAAAAGAAAGTAATTTAATTCTTCACTTAATTTCTAAGTCTATTTTTTTTAATTCTCAGTTATTTAGTTTTAAATCTCTTAATTTTAATAAATCAAGTTTTTTTGATTTTAAATACGAAATAAAAGAGATTTTAAAAAATCTAGATTCATTTAAAATTAGCCATATTTTCATTTTTTGGAAAATGCTTTCTGAAAATAAAAAAAAACATTGGTATAGAAATTCTGAGACATTTTTTTGGTATTTTTTCTCGAAATTTAAAGCTTCTTTTTCTCTTTCTTTTCTATCATTTATTCGAATATCAAAGAAGTTAACCGAAAAGATAAGTAGACCAACATTTAATTCAATTGATTTTGACAATAATTGTAAAATCGGAGAAATTTATCAAAATATTCTTAAAAAAAAAGGAATTAAAACTTCGAATAATAAAAAAAAAAACTCTAAAAGCTTACTTTCAGCAAAAAGAATCCAATTTACTCAAAAATTTAGTGTACCTAGAAAGAAGAAAAGAATCCTATCAAGAGTACTAAAATCTAAAAAATTTTTGAGTTTTGTTAATAGTTGTGTCCGAAAATCAAAATTTCCAGGATATACGTCGCTAAAAAAAATTGGAAAAATAAAAAAAATCACTGATTATTATCTAAAGCATTTCAAAAATAATAAATTAGTAAAAAAAAAAGAGCATTTAATTCAAAGAAATATGTTATTCTATGTTGAGGTTTGTTCAAATGAACCAAAAACTAGTTTTATTCAAATAAATAAAAAACTTTATTATTGTCTAAAATGGGAGACATTCATAAGATCAGGCTACATTTTTCACCAGCGCAAGGTTTTGAAAATTTCGTTTGTTTGTTTGACTAAAATTGTCAAATTAAACCGGAAAGAAATACCATTAAAATCAATAGATTCAAAAATTTTTAAATCTAATACTTTTAAACAACCATCCTTCTTCAATTCTCTTGCATTAAATCCAATTGATCTGGAAAACATAATAGATAATTATCGTTTTCATTTTATATTTGATGTAAAAATAAATAAAACGATCGAAAAATTTCAAAAGATTCGAGAAATTATAAAAAAATTAAGAAAAATTAAGAAAAATTTTTCAATTAGGTTTTCCTTAGCCCAAGAAGCATTAAAAGAAGATTTAGTATATGAAATTTTTGATAATTTTTATAAAAAATTTTACATCAAAAATTATGTTTATTCCTATGATATTGTAAGTTTTTTTTTTCTCTTATACAAATTATTTTATATTAATATGAACTATAGTTATTAAATCTATCAAAAACTGATTTTAAGGTTAAAGTTTTTTTTAAATACAATATTTGAAATGTTCTAATAATTTCTAAAAATTTTTTAGTTATTTTTCGTAATTTTTTTCTAATATTCATTCTCAGTATCAATATCATGGGTTTCAGTTCCTACTTCCTCATAATCTTTTTCCAGAGCTGCTAGATCCTCTCGAGCTTCATTAAACTCACCTTCTTCCATACCTTCCCCTACATACCAATGTACAAATGCACGTTTAGAATACATAAGATCAAATTTTTGATTTATTCGTGAAAAAACATCCGCAATGGCAGTGCTGTTTGATATCATACAGACAGCTCTTTGAACTTTAGCTAAATCACCACCAGGAACGAGTGTAGGAGCTTGATAATTTATTCCACACTTGAAACCTGTAGGACACCAATCTACAAATTGAATAGCTTTTTTTGTCTTGATTGCAGCAACAGCACCATTCACATCCTTTGGAGCTATATTTCCTCTATACATTAAACAACAAGCCATATATTTCCCTCTTCTTGGATCACATTTAGCCATCATAGAACTTGGTTCAAATGCTGAATTAGTTATTTCTGAAGCAGAAAGCTGTTCATGGGTTGCCTTTTCTGTTGAGATAACTGGAGCATAAGAAGAAAGCATAAAATGAATCCTCGGATAAGGAACTAAATTAGTTTGAAATTCTGTAATATCAACATTTAAAGCACCATCAAATCTTAGTGATGCGGTTATGGAGGATATAACCTGAGCTATAAGCCTATTTAGATTAGTGTATGTAGGTTTTTCGATGTTAAGAGATTTTTGACATATTTCATAGATAGCTTCGTTATCTAATACAACAGCAACATCAGTATGTTCGAGTAAAGAATGAGTTGCGAGCACTGAATTATATGGTTCTACTACTGCTGTTGAGACTTGTGGAGAAGGATAAACAGTAAATCCTAATTTGGATTTTTTTCCAAATTCAATACTAAGTCTTTCCAATAAAAGTGATCCCAAACCTGAACCAGTTCCTCCTCCAACAGAATGGAAAACAAGAAAGCCTTGTAAACCGGAACAATTTTCTGATAGTTTTCTAATTCTTTCCATAGTTATTTCAATTATTTCCTTTCCAACAGTATAATGTCCTCTAGCATAATTATTTGCTGCATCTTCTTTTCCAGAAATGAGTTGTTCTGGATGGTATAATTGTTTATATTTGCTGTTTTTAACTTCGTCTATTACTCCTGGTTCTAAATCCAGAAATATACACCGAGGAACCCTTTTTCCTGAACTGGTTTCACTAAAAAATGTTGTAAAGGCTTCATCGTTACTTTTTTTGGTTTTCTCATATGAAACAGAACCATCTGGATTAATTCCATGTTCAAGACAATAAAGTTCCCAACAGGCATTGGCTACTTGTACCCCAGCCTGTCCGATATGGAGTGAAATAACTTCTCTCATATATTACAAACAAGACGTGGTAGATTATTAATCAGTAAACTATTATTAGTTTAAATTAATACTATGCATACAAAAAAGTAAGTACAACTAGTATACAGTTTATTCAAATTTTATTTAGTCAGAAAATTTATATTATAGAAACGGAATTTCAAAAACCACAATACCTTTTAAAAGATCATCACCAAAATGGTCTAACTCAACATTAGAACAATTAACTCCTTTGATTTGTAAATTAGCTAAAAAAGGTTTAGTTCCTTCACAAATTGGTATATACCTTCGGGATTGCAAAGGAATTCCCCAGACAAAAAATGTTACGGGGAAAAAAATAATAAGAATACTGAAAGGAAAAAAAATTGCACCTGAAATCCCTGAAGACTTGTATTTTTTAATAAAAAAAGCGATAAATGTACGGAAACACCTTGAAAGAAATAAAAAAGATAAAGATTCAAGATTTCGTCTTATATTAATAGAAAGTAAAATTCATAGATTATCTAGATATTATAAACGAAAAAATATGATTCCGGTAAAATGGAAGTATGGAAGCTCCAGCAGTTCGTTACTAAACAATTAAATATTTTCTTATTTAAAATTTGAGTTTTACATTATATAATTTTCACCTCAATTTTCTAGCTTCTCGTTCTGACTCTAACAAAACTAAAATATCACCTTCTCTAACTGGTCCTTTTATATTTCTCACGAGTACTCTTGTTTTATCATCTAAAAATTCTACTTTAACTTGTGTTACACCACCCCTAGATCCTGTTCGTCCAATAATTTTAGAAACTTTAACTAATCTTTCATTTTGATTCTTATAAAAAAGTTATTGATTATATTTTACTTTATTTAACCTAAAGATTTAACAAATTTTCAAAAAAAACTTACCATTTGATGGTCTTGTATTAAATATAAATTAAATATATAAATTAAATATATAAATTAAATATATAAATTTAAAATTAATAATAACATGTGCATTTATTACATCACAATGAGCTACGAGAGAGTAAATATAAGGTAATTTTTCTGAAAAATTTTAAAAAATAAAAAGATTTTTTAAGAAAAAATTCATTTTTTAGCAAGAATGTTCATAAAATGATAGTTATGAACAAAATTTCCATTATTTTTTAGTAAAAAAAAATTTAAGATTATAATTTAAACTTATAATTTAAATAATACTAAAAATTTAAAAATAATTCCAATACAATACAAAAAAAAAATTAATTTAATCATACTCCTCCCATTTACCAAAAGGTTATAAATCAAAACTTTTTTATTTTTATAAAATTGTTTTTAATATTTTTTTAAAAAATTCATTAGTATGAGGGTAGAAGTTTTTCCTAGGAGATATGAATTGGCATTAAAATAGTAAAAGTATCCCATGTTAGGAAAGAGTGTCTTATTATTTTTGTATGAGATTCCAAAAAATAAAATTATAGATACGGAAAATTTTAAGATAACATTTGGAGTAATTGATTTTTTTATATTTGAGGCAAGCCTGAGAGCTTTTTTAAAAATTGAGAATATTTCAATAATTGACAAAAAATCCAAATATGTTTTATAAAAACAAAAATTCTGTAAAATTAAAATTTTTAAATAGTTTTCATTTAATACCCTTTGATAGTTTTCCCCCTGTGAAATAAAAGGTATATTACTGTTACTTTTTCTCATATTAAAGATAAGTTTTATGCCTCTATTGTTAGTTTTAAGTTCTCGAATATTTTTTTTTGGAAAAAAATTTACTATGAAAAGAAGACTACAATACATCTCTAATTTATTCATAAATTAAATAAACATCTTTTTATATTTAGATATGATCTATTTTCAATTATAAAGTAAATTAGATTTTTGATTTAATAAAAAATAAATTGATTAATTGTAAAGACTAACTAAACTTAAATATGAAGTAATTTAAATGTAAAATTTTTTAAGATTAAAAAAAATTACTTCTTTTTAAAAAAGGTTTTTTTTTTAGCATTAAACCTTATATACTGTATCAGATATTGCTAAACTGATGGTACATAATATAGGAACCATCTAGTTTCGAATCTTTGATCCATCATTTTTAGAGGCTGTCTTGGAAAATGAATTTTATTTAATAAAATTAATATAATTAAGAAAGGAAATTAATTTTACAAAACATTTTATTTAAATAAATTGTTTTTAAATAATGTATATAAAAAACAATAAATCAAATGTAAACATTTTTTTTAAAAAAAAATGCAATGCTATCTGAAACCAGTATTTAGTTTCTCACATTAATTATCATAATCTTGGTGTTGGAGCATAAATTATATATATTAATATAAAATAACTTATTGGAGCAGAAAATGCCATCTTCTCAAATATCACGGTGAAGAGAGTTTTTATTAAGGAGAAAATAATCAACTACTAACCATAATAAAAATAAACACGATGCCCAATTTCCATAATGAAAAAATTTATAGCTAAGGAATTCAGTAAAATATGTGTTAAAAGAGCTTCAACCCTCAAAGAAAAAAAGCACTTGCCATTTAATGTTCCTATTAATTTTAAATCATTGACATTTTGATAATAAGCCATTTAAAATATAAACAATTTGATTTGAATATCTTTGTTCTTTTTATATTTATAATAATCTAATTAGTTATTTATTTTAAAACAAGTTCGTATAAATAAAAGCAAATAATTATTTTTTGCTTTAATGAAACCACGAAAGTTGCTAAGAAACTTATTTCTAATTGATATACTAAAATCAATGGTAGATAATTTAGGGTTTTTTAAAAAAAAGATCTTTGATATATGTTGGTAAAAATTAAAAAAACGTAAACTTTCAATTTCTTTTTTGACCATTAAATTTTTTAATTTTGATGGAAATAAACAAATTATGTGATTATTTAATCTTTTTGTTAAATCCCATTCATATTTTTTTTTGTTAAGAAATCTAAAAAAATAAATTGACTGTTGAAAAAACTCTCGAAAAATTGTTTTTCCCTTACTTCTTCTTTTTAATTCATTTCTTAATTCAGAAATTCCAGTTACCACTTCTCCTCTTTGTGGGACTAGGGTATTTTTCGAGCTTCTTATGTCATTCCATCCATGAAGAATATTTTTCCAATTTTTTTTTAATTTCCTTGTTTTTATAAATATATTTGAGAGTCTATAATTTAAAAAAACATATTCTCTATTTTTTCGAACGCTATTTATATAATATGTTGAAGCATTTAATACTAGGAACTTTTTTGCAAAAAAAAAAAAAAAATTTTTCCATATTTTAAAATTTTTTTGCATATTTATATTAATAACAATTGATTCTAAATCAATCGTACAATGATAAGTTCTTACAGGAATATAAGTAGGTAGATCAGTTAACATGTTATGCTCAGGAAGATGATTGTCGATATGAATCATTTTGGGTTGTTTATACTTCTCAATGGTATATCTATTACAAAAAGTGCAAATTTCTCTTTGATTAAAATACCGTCTTTTAATTTTATTTATTTTTTTTCTCATGAAAAAATTATTCAAAAACTTCCCATTGCTAAAATTAAGTGACAATTTTTTTTCTAATTTAGTCAAAAAATTGACAAATTTAGTCATTAATTGACGATTAGATAGATTTTATATTAGATAAAATTATTGAGTTATTATATTAATTTATTTAATTTAAAGAATTATAGTCTTTTTAAAATGTCAATTAAAAACTATTGTGTCAAAATGATTAATTCAATGGTTCTTAACTATAAGGTTTTAGAAAATTTTTTGTGCTTAGAAAAGTATGAAATATTAATAGAACTTTCTAAATCAAGCTTTAAAATAATCAATATTCTTATTAAAAACCAAATAAATTTTGGAAAAAAATCTGAGATTTTTCTTACCGGTAACATTGTAATTTTAAAAAATGGAATCAGTTTAATTTTTTTGAAAGGATTTATATTCAAACTTCAAAATTTCCATTTCAGGCTTAAAAAAAACTTAGTTAAAATTCTAGAAAAATATCTAACTACATTAAATATTTACATTCTAAATAATTATTTTAAAATCAGTTTCATGTTCATTAAGTAAAAAATCAAAGATTTAAATTTCAATCCAATTAATTTACAAATTAAAAAAAGAATGAATTAATTATCATTGTAAATTAAAAAATTTATTTAACATAATCCAATGACAAATTGTTATAATCGTTTAAAAAAGAATCAAGAAACCGAATTACTTTTTTCAGGTTTTAATATATCTAAAAACTTTTTGTATAATGGATTGATTATTTTATCTAAAAAGAATTTGTCTAAGAAATATTTAGAATTTTTTTCTAAAGAAAATATTTATATTTTAATTCAAAATATTTTCCAAAAAAGGGTATTTGAAACCTTAACGAATTATTCATTTTTTTTCAAATCAAAATACTTAAGACTTTTTTCAAAAGTTTTTTTTTTTTATTTGAATTATTTTTTTTTTTATCCAAAATATTATTTACTTTTAGTGTCAATATCTAAAACTTTTATGTTTAATATCAAAATTGCTCGAATCACTTTCACCAAACTTCCCCAGACAAATTTAATACGAAATTGGATAGTCCGCGACAATGATTTGTTTTTAATATTATCCTATTTGAAAATAAAAGATTTTAAAGTGAACAATAAAGCATATTTTAATAATACCAAATTATTAAAAATATTTTTCATTTTTAACTTTGAAAGAATTACTTATAAAAAAAAAAATGAAAAAATTAGTTCTTTACTTTTTAAATTGGGTATTTTTTTTTACACCTGTAATTCTAATTTAAAATTCTGTTACAAAATCAATTTATGGCTAGTTAATGCATTGTTTTTAAATATTATAAAAGGAACAAAACTGGAAAAATTTTGGATTTTTTTAAGGACTTTCTCAAAAAAGTTTTATAATTTTTCAACTTTAGATAATTTTTACCAACTTTTTTTACCTGTGGTAGGGTTGGAAAAAAAATTCAAACAATCTATCGATGAATCTAGCTACATATTTCTGTGTTTAAAATTAAATACAGATTCACTTCTTAGAATAATGTCAACAATTTTAACAAATAGAAATTACAATTTTTTTAAGATTTTATTTTTATTTTTTTTTAGGAAATTAACTATGAGTATAAACATAGACAATCCAGAATTATCAAAGTTCTTAATTGTTTGCCAAAATTTATCAAAAAAAGTTGAGACTTTTCGTTGGTTTATATGTAAACTAGACAGAATTAATTTAACTAAAAAAAGAATGTTAATCCAATATTATAGTGCTATTGTTAAAGTGTTTTTTAAGAATTCAATAGATGAAAAACTGAACATTGGAGTCCATGGTACAACTAATTTTCTCTATGGACAAACTTGTTTAACTTTTGAAAAATCATTAATTTTTTTCCCTAAAAAAATAACCTTACAAAAAGATTGGAATAATAATAAAATAAAAAAAATATTATATATTAGAAAAGATAGTTCTATATTTCTTAACTCATTATTATCCTTAAAAAAACGAGAAATTTATAATAATTATTCAAATTATAAGCCTTCTCTAAAGATCCAATTAGGGTTTAAAAATATTAATCTAAAAAATACTTTGGTGTTTTTAAAATATTCTAATAATATGATAAGCTTAAGGCAAACATGGATTTTTGAATTGATTATTTCTTTCTGGATAATATATTTTTCCATTAAAAAAAAGATTTCTGAGAACTCTCAATTTTCAATTTTTTTCTTTTTATATGAGTACTATCCAAAAAAATCGATGAAAAAATCAAATAACAGTAAAAATAAGGTGCCTAATGAAATTATTCCTATTATTGATATTCGATATAATTTGATAAATCAACGACATAATTTTAAATATTTTGGAAAAAAGGGAACATTTCAAAAAAAAAAAGTTTTA
>Ga0335398_10004488_pt1 | contig 19323 bp, 15 predicted proteins | sample BON03_FD_205742 | JGI IMG/M metagenome (GOLD analysis project Ga0335398, IMG submission 205742) | Freshwater microbial communities from Lake Bonney liftoff mats and glacier meltwater in Antarctica - BON-03 (spades assembly) (version 2) | ecosystem: Environmental > Aquatic > Freshwater > Ice >... | reverse complement strand
GCTCTGCGCCAACAGCTACCAATTTTTGATCCACTTGGCTTCGTTTGTCTCAGACGGCTTCTTTCCCGCGGACCAGAGATCGAAAAAATTTGATCCACTACGGTTTGTATTGCCCGGGTACTGGTAGCGGTAGGTGGCACCGAACGGATCAACAACGCTGCTTACCGTATTTGTCATCCCTTTATTGAACTCGAAGTAAACCTTAGTCCCGGTATTCGTAGGCATCAATGCGTCCATGAGGAATTTGTTTGGAGCGTTCACGGCATTTGTCCCCAGCGGATAATCTCCATTATCGACCTTGTAACTTTCGAGCGCAGCGCTGAGGGCAGCAATCTCCGCTTCCGCGCGGGACCGTGCGGCTTTCTCCTGCACATACCCGGCGGTTGCGAGGATCATCGATGCGAGGATGCCAATGATAGCGATGACGACCAGCAGCTCGATGAGTGTGAAGGCGGATCGCGCCGGGGGCACTTTGCGGGGGATGTGATTCATTTCTGAGTACTGGCAGAATTCGACGAGATCTTACTACTGCGCCTGCATTCCGCTGATGATGCTGATCAGAGGCATGAACAGAGCGATAACAATCGTTCCGACCACAACGGCAAGAAACACGATCATGATTGGCTCGAGCAGCGAGGTCAGACCAGCCACGGCATTATCGACTTCGTCATCGTAAACTTCCGCGACCTTCAACAACATCTCCGGTAATTGGCCGGTTTCTTCGCCGACATCGATCATACTGATAACCATCGGCGGAAATACGCCGCTGGCATCGAGAGGCGCGACAATCGACTCTCCCTCTTTGACGGCGTCATGGACCTTACCGATCGCGTCTGAGATGACCTGGTTTCCAGCGGTCTCACGGGTGATGATGAGTGCTTGAAGGATCGGGACGCCGCTGGTGACCAGCGTTCCCAAGGTGCGACTAAAGCGTGAAATGGAACTTTTGCGAATCAGGTCCCCAAAGAGGGGCGTTTTAAGCAGAACCTTATCAAAAAACGCGGCTCCCTTCGGAGTGCGTCCAATGAATTTAATCGCAAAGATGGCAATCACTGCACCAACAACGAGCAGGATGATATTATCTTTAACCAAATTACTAACCCCGATGACAAACTGCGTAAGTGCAGGCAAGGGTTTTCCGCCGAGCATGTCAGCGAAGATCGCTTCGAATTTCGGAACGATAAACACCAACAGGAATCCCATAATGAGTATGGCAATCACGAGCACAATGATTGGATAAAACATGGCCGAAACGACCTTGTTTTTAATTTTCTGCGCCTTTTCCTGAAATTCTGCCAAACGGATCAACACGAGCTCAAGCACACCACCCAGCTCGCCGGCTTTGACCATATTCACGTAAAGTTTGTTGAAAATCTTCGGGTGACCGGTGAGTGAGTCCGAGAACGTGCTGCCGCCCTGCACAGAATCTGCAAGCTGCAGGATGGTGCCTTTAAGGACCGGGTCTTTTTCCTGCTTGGCGAGCACGGTAAGGCTTCGAAGGAGCGGGAGCCCGGCGTCGATCAGCGTCGCCAACTGCCGGGTGAAAATCATGAGCGTCTTGCCCTTGATCGTGGTTTTCTGGAAGAGGGAGATAGATCCCTTTTTCGCGAGCGGTTGCGCGGATTTATTTACTACCGCCTTCGCCTTGGATTTGGCCGCCTTGGATGATTCATCCACGGAAGTGGGGTAATATCCCGATTGCCGCAACTGGCCTACCGCTTCGTTCTGTGAAGAGGCTTCGATGGTGCCTGTGACTTGCTGGCCTTGAGCGTCAAGGGCGACGTATGTGAAATTTGGCATGGTATCCGGGAAGAACGGGGTTGTTGAACGAGTTAATTCGACTAAAAAATTGCATCAGTGATAAAGAAAAGTCCAGTACCGATAAACAAATTTCTCTTTCGAGTGTCGACATAACCCCCAAATTCTTGGAAGTCACTCGGAAGGGGGATGCAAATATCACGGGCACTCCAAAAAGATCGAGCCTCTACGGGGAAGCATTCATCCACCACTTCTGCTTATCAATCATGAGAGCCAACGTTTAGTTGAACTGCGCTACTTTTCGGACAGCAATCCCATCCATTTTCCCTTGCCGCGAGTGATCGATTCTGGCTTGTCGATCACCCGCCGGAAGACGTTCGGCCCCCTGCTTTGGCAGCTTTGAGCCCCCGAGGCCAAAGTCCAGTTTGGGGCAGTCGCCGACATTTATGACAAACGGAGTTGCACGGACGCCCAGTCTGCGATCAACTCCACGGAGGGAAAAAACTACGCCGTGGAAAGGGACATCAAAACATCTGACTATATCGCATCGGGATTCGCTAAAATCGATTCCGACATCACCACCTTAATCAAGGCATTCCGCCAGGTTCTCGAAGACCTTGGGGAGACTGAGGCAGCGGCATTGCTTCCGTGGCAGGGCGCAGAGGATGATGCTTCAGACGCGACCAACTCGCCCGCCATAGAGCAGTCGCATTCCATCGCGTTCCAACTCCTTAATATGGTCGAGGAAGCCGCATCCACTCGGACGCGTCGGCTACGCGAAGCCTCAGGCGATGCCCACAAAAACCCCGGCACGTGGGCCTATTACCTGGATCGATTGAAAGAGCAGGGTCACTCCCCTCAAAAAATCGCCGACTTTTTTCCCGGAGTCCGCGTCGAGCCTGTGCTTACCGCGCATCCGACGGAATCCAAGCGTCCTGCCGTGTTGGCGCAACACCGGCACCTCACCGTCCTGCTTGAATCACTCAACGACCCGAATTCCTCCCCAGCAGATCGCCAACGCCTGAGCGATGAAATTAACGTGTCCCTTGAGCGCCTCTGGCGGTCCGGAGAAATTTTAACCGCAAAACCGGAAGTTTCCACCGAGCGGTCAGGCATCATTTTCCACCTGCGCGACATTTTCCCCAAGGCATTGCCGGTGCTTGACACCCAGCTGCGCGATGCTTGGGCCGCCGCTGATTTTCCAGCCGAGGAGATTGCCTCGCACGATAACTGGCCGCGCATCCGCTTTGGAACCTGGGTGGGTGGCGACCGCGACGGCCATCCGCTTGTCACTCCCAGGGTCACACGGGAAACGCTGATGGAACTCCGCCGCAGCGCTCTGTTGGCCATGGATCGCGAGTTGAAGGCATTGGCATCCCAGCTCCCGCTTTCAATGACCGTCCAGCAGCCGCCTGCGGAATTTCAGGATCGTCTGGCTGCGATCCTCGAAGGGCTTGAGGAACAGGGGAAAAAACTCAGCGATCAGTTCCCGGACGAACCGTGGCGTCAGTATGCACTTGCGCTCCGGGCAATGCTCCCGCTGCAGGAGCAGCGCGACGAAAATGCACGCATCGTTGAATCCCCGGAATCGTATCGCTTCGCGGCTGAACTTGACCGCGATTTGGATCTCCTCAACGATTCGCTGACGTCGATTGGGGCGGAACGGCTTGGTAAGAATGCGGTCTGGCCGGTGCGGCGATGCCTCGACGTCTTTGGATTTCATCTTGCTGCGCTAGACATACGTCAAAACAGCAGCTTCCATGATCTTGCGTTGTCTCAGATCCTCGCCGCGGCGGGATTTGCCGAAGCGGATTTCATCAACTGGGATGAGCAACAGCGGGTGAAATTCCTGAGCGAAGAACTCAAGTCCCCTCGCCCGTTCTTGTATTACGACAGCAATATTGGACCGGAAGCCGACTCGGTATTCGGATGCTTCAGTGTGCTTCGCAAGCATATTCAGGAATACGGCGCCGAGGGAATTGGATCGCTCATCGTCAGCATGACCCGTTCGCTTTCCGATCTTCTTGTGGTTTACATCCTCGCCCGTGAGACCGGATTGACTAAATGGATCGACGGACAACTCGTCTGTGATCTACCAGTTGTGCCGCTGTTTGAAACGCAGAGTGACCTCGATCAAAGCGGACGACTGATTACCGAATTCCTCGCACATCCCGTCACGGTTGCCAGCCTCCGACACCAACGCACCCTGCGCCGCAGCATGCCGTCGCGCACCTCGCGCCCCATCCAACAAGTCATGATCGGCTACAGCGACAGCAACAAAGATTGTGGAATTCTTGCCTGTCAGTGGGCACTGCACAAAGCCCAGCGTGAAGTTACCCAGGCCGGAGATGACGCAGGCGTGCAGATTCGATTCTTTCATGGACGAGGCGGCACCATCAGTCGCGGCGCTGGCCCGACACACCGATTCCTCGATGCCCTCCCGACAAAGACCATCCAAGGGGATTTCCGCCTCACTGAGCAGGGGGAAACAATCGCTCAGAAATACGCGAATCTCGACACCGCGGCATTTAACTTGGAACTCCTGCTGGCAGGTGTCGCTGCAGTTTCGATCGAGCAGCATCTCGGTCAGCCAGAGACCCCCAAGGAATCCGACGAACTTTGGCAATTGCTCGCTGATGCATCCACTGACGCCTACACCGGTCTCGTCCGCGCAGAAGGATTCATCGACTTCTACTCTGCGGCGACTCCCATTGATGCGTTGGAAGTGACACGGATTGGCTCCCGCCCATCCCGCAGGACGGGCAAGCGCACGCTCGCTGATCTCCGGGCCATTCCGTGGGTGTTCAGTTGGAACCAGTCCCGATTTTATCTTCCTGGCTGGTATGGCGTGGGCAGCGGTTTGGAGACGTTGTCAAAAAAGGAACCCATGATGTTTCAAGCAATGCGCGACCGGTTGAGGGACAGCCCGGTGCTTTACTATGTCCTCGCAAATGTCGAAACAAACCTCGCAAGCGCGGACGCAGAGATCATGTCCGCATATGCAGAGTTGGTTCCAGATCAAGCGATTCGAGATCGGTTTTTTGGCGAGATCATGACAGAGTTCGAGCGTGCCAGATATATGCTCGACGAGGTGTTCCAAGGCAGCCTGGAAACTCGCCGCCCTCGAATGCTGAAGACGTTGCGTCTTCGGGCGGACGCACTGCGTCTTTTGCACCGCCGCCAGATCGAGTTACTGAGGGCCTGGCGATCGGCGGACTCTCCTGAGCGCGTTGAAGCACTCCTCCCCCGTGTCCTCCTTTCGATTAACGCCATTGCCAGCGGCCTGCGCACGACCGGATAACAAGATCCCGAGCTATTTCAACGCATCGGCAATAGTCGTTATGTTGTAACGCACCATTCCCTTTTACGTGCCGGCATCAAGGCCGCCGCGTGCCAGCTTTGCAAATGGATCATCCATTCGACGTTCACGCATCGAGCCACTGCAAAAAAATCCGCCTTTCTGAGCCTTACGACACCAATGAACGTTGGTTTAATGCCGAATTGCACGAAAGAACGCAGAGGGAATTGAACATCACCTAAGCCCTGACACGCTGGCCGTATCCGAGCGCATGCTCGCTTCCCGCGCGGGAGACATTAGAAGTTCGAGGTAAATTCGAACTCCGTGGCAATTTGCTGGTATTTCGTCGTTGCTCCGATTGTTCTACTCCGCGATTGAATCCATTCCTCCATCGCTTCGTGCGCGCCGTTGATCCGGCGCTTGCTGTTTTTATCATTATGATAATCGCGGCACTGTCGGTGCTGGCTTGGGGGTGGTTGCCGCAGAGTCCCTCGCACGAGGAACTGATTGCTTATGCAGGCAAGCTCTCGTGGTTAAAACAAAAATTCGCAACTGGCGAGTTTCCCTCTTGGTGGATCGATGGGTACCTTGGTGGGTTCAGCGGTGTTGCGGTGATGAGCTATCTCGTGTCAATGATTCCGTATTGGGCATTGAGTCTGGTTCTCCCCGAGGTGATGGCGTTCAAAGTAGGGGGTCTTCTACTCCTTGGGCTGGGAGCCGTCTCGGCGAGAGCATTTGCTTGCCGGTTGTCGCAGTGCGGATGGACTGGAACTGCCGTGGGGGTCATGTATTTGTGTTCGGCGCAACCATTAATGCGGTTGGGTTGGCAGGAACACATGACAATCATTACTGCCGTTCCGCTAGTGCCACTCACCTTCCTTGCGATGCTCAGAGTCGCAGAGACCGGCAAATTTTGGGACGCGCTGCTCCTCGCAGTGAGCTTTTCTGCAACGTTGCTCTGCTGGAGCAAGATCGGAGCAACGCTTGCTGTGCCACTCAGTGCCTTTGCGCTTTGGCTCTTCATTGCACGTCCGGAATCACGGATGAACTTGATCCGTGGGGCCAAGTGGGCAATTCCAGGTGTCTTGCTGCTCGGGGTGCTGCCGCTGCTGCCGCTCGTGCGGGAGTATTCCTACATGACCGTGTTTGAACTCGGTCCCTTTGCAGGATGGCAGGCTATGTACTCGGCGAAATCAGGCATGTCGTGGTTTGATCGCGGCGGCGATTTATTTCAGAATCTGCCTCAGGTGCTGCGCGTAGACCGCGGGGGCTATTATTTGGGACTTGTTCAGTTACTCGCAGTTTTTCTCTTTGTGATGAAAACCTGGCATCGATGGCCCGCAGTCCCAGCCGGTTTACGCCCGTCCCTCGCACTCTCTCTGGGAATGTTCTGGTTGTCCTTCGGTCCACGCTCCGTCATCCAAGGGCACCTGGATCTCATGAGGGGCGGATACCAATTGCCCGACTGGAGCATTTCGCTCGCATGGTTTGCTCTGATTGCTCCGGCGTTCCTATTCTGGTGGATGCTGCCGGCGACGCGATGGCGGAAACTGTGGATGGTTCTGCTTGTGGCAACGTATTATTTTGTTCCCGGATTCGTCTGGATTGAAAAACTTCCACTTTTCGCAAATTTGCGGGCTCCTGATTCGTTCTGGATTTTGAATGGTGCGCTCCTTTGGTCGGTGGCCGCAGGAATCGCCACGGTCGCCTGCGTCCGCCTCATTCCACAGCCTGCGTGGCGCGGGGCGCTCGCCGCATCGGCAGCGGTCTTTTTGGTTTGGGATTCGTCCGCCAACACGCGGGGATTTTTTGCTCAGGGGCTACCGTCCGAACTCTACACCGACTTTGACGATACGGTTCGCTTCCTGCATGACGCCCCCCCCGCCGGGCGTGTGCTGGCTATCTCTGGACGTTATTTTTATCTGGGAATTCCCGCCCTGGCTGACCGCCCGCTCAGCACGGAGGCGGCACATCACAATTTCATGCTTCGCAATACGGCACTGCTGGAGCAGTCCCGCTTTCAATCCATCAAATCATTGCAGACATACCTGACGATTGCCGGCATATCTCATGTCCTGCTCGACAGAAAAGACCCGGGAATGGATGCAGAGACGGGTGCCTGGTTTAGTTCCTGGATGCCGAAGGTCTACGAGGACCCGTATTTTCTCGTTTTTCAAAATGCGAACGCATTGTTCCCGGCATTCCTTGCATCACATTCTCAACTCGTGGCTAGACCAAATAATGAAGACATTGTTGCGGCAGCAGCGAAAGGCGTTCTCTTGGTCAGTGATTCCGATGCTCTTACCACTCCTGCGGCAAACAAATCAGACGGAACGGCACCTCCGTTCGAGCGTATCGACGGAGAACGCACTTCCCCGGAGCACTACCGATTCCCAGTCTCCGGTCGGTCCGGGGTCATTGTTCTTAGTCAGGCATGGCATCCTGACTGGAACGTCGCCGTTGACGGCGAAACGCGCCCCGTGCTGAAGGCCGCAGGTGCATTTCCGGGAGTCGTCGTTGCAGACTCAAATACCAAAGTGGAATTCCAATTTTCGGCACCCTTTTGGTACTCGGCAGTCGTGCTCGGGGGGATGGCTTGCTGGCTCATCGCATTTCTGATTTTCGGATGGTTGGGATTTCAAACGATTGTAGGCTCCAAACACCGACTGTCGCAGCCATGAACGCGAGCCTCCCTTCCACGACTCGGCTATTTTCACGCACCGATTGGAGTTGCGGGGGCTTGGCCGCATGTATCGCATTTGCCGTTTATTTCTGGACAACCGCACCCAACGTGACGCTGCTCGATTCTGGAGAATTCATTGTCGCCGCCCAGCATTTTGGCGTTCCGCATCCCACCGGCTATCCCCTCTGGACATTCCTTGCATGGCTCTTTCATTTGCTTCCTCTGGGCAATGCCGCTTGGGAAATCAACCTCTTCAGTGGGGTGTGTGGAGCAGCGGCGACAGGGCTTACTGCAATGTTCATTCGCAGTACCGGGCTCTGGATGACAGATGACCAGAATCAAAATCCCCCCTGGGCCACCTCTCTTGTGGCAGTGGCTGTCGCATTGGCGTTTGCATTCAGCTTCTCCATGTGGTCGCAGGCGGTTATCGCGGAAGTTTACACGCTTCACGCGCTCCTGGTCGGCTTGTTTTTTATCAGCCTGTATGCGTGGGTGAAAAACCCTGATGCAGAGGCACCGATTTTTTGGGCATTTTTCACGCTGACCTTGGCATTCAGCAACCACCATCTTTCGCTGGTTCTCGCACCGCTTCCGTTTCTTGTCGCGATGCTGATCCGACGGGATCTTTTACCCGATCTTGTGATGGCTTCCTTGGTGAGCGCATTAATCGGGTATCTCGGATTTGCGCTCGTTGCCGACAACCCTCTGGTTTTCAAGGCAGCATTGCGCTTCACATGGTTGATCGGACCCGTATTCCTGATCTTTTTATGGGTGCGAGGGAAGCGAACGCATTTCCGTTTGCTCGTTTTTCTGCCATTCGTCATTGCACTCGGCATGCTTCCCTACGCCTACCTGCCAATCGCGTCGTCCACCAACCCTCCGATGAATTGGGGTTACACGCGGACGGTGGAGGGATTTTTCGCGTCGTTCAATCGATCGCAATACCAAGGCTCACTCTCAGATCAGAGCCTCCGCGCACTAGGCAGCGTTGTCGGAATGGGCACCGATGGACCGGCTGTCGTCAGGCCGGAGTCGGATCTCCCCAGTCCGGATCGAGGTTATGGCCGGGCGGCGCTGCGATGGGCGCAATTCTTCTGGGAAAAACTGATCATAAGCTTCTCGCCTGTCAGCATAATATTGTTTTTTGGAGTGGCCTTACTTGCGCTCAGAAGGCCACTGGAAAGGCGTGTCTGGTATTATGTCTTGCTTGTGGGGTTCACGTTAGCGGCATTCTTGCAGCCGATTATGGATCGCGCCCGGATCGACGACGCGGGCTGGTGGGTGCAGATGCCCTATCACACATACACAAATTTTCTTTTCGCCATGATCTGCGGGACCGGCGGAATCATGCTGACGTCCGCACTCTCCGGGAGGGGCGCAAAATGGAGGCCTGTCGCAGCGGCAATGATTGCGCTCATGCCCTTGTGGGGACTCATTTTCAATGCGGAAGGAGCGAGCCAACGCAATCGATGGTTTGGGTGGAAATACGGTCATGACATGCTCAGCCCATTGCCCGCGGGAGCTGTGATTTTTGGTGGAACTGACCCTGGGCGGTTCGTGCCAACATACATGATTTTCGGTGAAAGCTCGCAACCGGCATCCTCTAAGCCGGATCCGGCGTTCGACCGCCGCGATCTTTACATCATCACCCAAAATGCAACCGCGGATCCGCTCTACATCTCGTACTTGCGCGACCATTATACCAATCGCCGTCCCAAACCTCGCAATGCTTTCGAACGCTGGTTGGGGCGTGAAGAAATGTATCCATCAGAACCGCTGAAAATTCCGACGCGAGGGCAAGTTACCGAACTGCTCACTGCAAAAGCCGAGGAGGTCGGATTGGCAACCGAAGGGATAAGTGAGCGAAACGACATCACGCAACTCACGCATGGCGAAATCGCAAAATGGATTTTTGAAAACAATAAATCCAAACATCGATTCTTCGTTGAAGAAAGCTATCCGATGGAATGGTCCTACGACCACGCGATTCCCAGTGGGCTACTTTACGAAATCTCGCCAGAACCACTAGCGGAGCTCACGACGGCAATGATCGACTCGGACATGCTCTTCTGGCGCGATTACGTTCCCTCTCTCACGAACGATCCGTTGTTCATGACGGACTATGACGCACGTCGCTCGTTTTCAAAACTGCGCCTTACAAGCGCGCGGCTATACAAATATCGGGGACTCAGGATGGAGGCCAAGCAAGCGGCAGAGGAGTCCATTATTCTATGGCCGGGAAACTTAGAGGCTATTCAGACCCTTTCTTTCCTATTGTGGGAGGAAGGAGACTATGCCACGCCGCTGGCCCTCTTCGAGACGGCCTTTATGGCCGACCCTCATAACCCCGAAGCTGCAGAATTGTATATCCTTGCCCGGGATCGACACGACGCAGCTCCAGCCATCGCGGAAGCCCTGCGTCGCTACCGCAAGACACCATCATCGATCGAAGAATTCGAAAAACTCATCCATCTTCTCGCCGCAGTCGGAGACAAGAATCAAGTCGAAACTGTGCGGGAGGAAGCCCAGCAATATCTCGGAGAAAACGATCAATTTCTCTCTCTCATGGCTGACCTTCATATTCAATTTGGCGAGCTAGCTGAGGCCCGGGACCTCGCGGTGAAACGTGCGACCATGGCCGCCTCGGCTGACTTGTGGCTTGACGTCGCAGCGATTGAATCCGAACGTGACGATGTTGAAGCGGCAAAATCCGCCCTAAACAAGGCCACGGCTCTCGACCGGGAACGCACCACGGAGCGCCTTACTACTGATCCATTTTTGAAACATCTCCGTACGCCGACAGAATCCGACCTCACACAACCCGACCAAAATCAGCCCCCATCTGATTGAGCAACTTGCAACCTTGATTCTAAACTGATTAATTTCCTACTTTCTTTATTATGCAAAAACTTCTTTGGAACAAAATTCACTGGATTAACACCCTCTTTCTTTTCGGCACTTTCCTTGCCACCGTGTTTGCTGTTCCCGTTTATCTCTGGCACTACGGTTTTGATTTCTTTTTTGCAGCGATGTTCTTGTTTTTCTTCGTATCGACGACGATGAGCATCACGCTCGGTTACCACCGTCTGTTTTCCCACCTCACGTTTCAGGCTAGCTGGCCGGTAAAAATCTACGTCCTCCTTTTTGGTGCTGCAGCTTTTGAAGGTTCTGCTCTCTGCTGGTGTGCGGATCACCGACGCCACCATAAGTTCGTTGACCATGACGACGACCCTTATGACATTTCCAAGGGACTCTTCCACGCGCACATCGGCTGGCTGCTTTTCCGCATGGGGCCGGACACACCGCTGACATGGGTGCGTGATTTGCAGAAAGACCGGATGGCCATGATTCAGCACCGATTTTACGTTCCGCTTGCGATTCTCATGGGATTTGGACTGCCGACGTTGATTGGTTACCTTTGGAATGGATGGGTCGGCGCTCTCGGCGGCTTCCTGATCATTGGTGCGGCTCGCATCGTCTGCGTGCATCACGTGACATTCTGTATCAACTCGCTCTGCCACTGGATCGGGAAGCGCCCATACTCCGGTATTTGCTCCGCCCGGGATAGCTGGATCATGGCCATTTTTACCATGGGTGAAGGATATCACAACTACCACCACGAGTTTCAACATGACTACCGCAACGGAGTGAAACCTTGGCAGTGGGATCCCACCAAGTGGATGATCTGGACGCTGAACAAGTTTGGATTAGTCAGTCACCTGCGCACCGTACCAATCGAGAAAATCATCAAAGCCGAGATTCATGAACACGAGCGTGAACTCCAAGAGAAACTCGCCCGCTGCCACCATCTGCTGTCTGACTCCGTGCGCGAAACCCTCGAGGCTGCTCAGGCAAATCTCGAAGCCGCCATGGTCCGATGGCAGTCGCAACTGGAGGAGTATCGCGCTGTTGCGAAAACGCGCCGTCACGATATCGAAATGAGCTATAAAGAGGTCAAAGCCCGCCTCCAGACCTCTGCCGATCAACTCCGGGAAGCAATTGAGGAATGGCGTGCCGCGCATCATTTCGCGATTGCGGGACTGACGACTTAAGCCACACACCGCCCTCAAAACCCTCCGCTGAACCACTCTTTGCAGAGTGGCAGCGCGTAAGGGAATCCAACCCGTCAGTTTCACAGAGTAAAATTATTGATTTGACTCCAAGGTGACAAAATGGTGACGACTTTAGCTCGAAATGAGCGCCAAAATCGTCACAAAAAAGCCTGTCAGGAAACCACGCAAAACCGGACCCGTCGCCACCATCACCGGACCCGCTGGCGAGGTTAAAATATACCGGACCGGACCAGCCTTCACCCTCTCGTATTACGTGGGGATTGAGCGCAAGCGGGAAAAGCGGACGACCCTTGAAGACGCAAAGGACCGGGCTGAGAAGATCCTCACGGACCACAGATCGGGACGGCAGCATGTTCGATCCGTCACCGCCCGTGAAGCCGAAGTGCTCAATCAAGTAGTGGAGATGCTTTCCCCACTCAGCGTGTCACTGACATCAGCGATCCGCGAATACGTCAGCGCAAAGACGGCGGTGCCAGGCGTCGATTTGCTGCAAGCCGTGAAACACTTTGCCGCAGATCAGGAACGCCTCGCCCGCCCTCAGAAGTCCGTCACAGGGGTCGTTGCCGAACTCAAATCAGCACTGCAATCTCAAGGGCGATCGGAACGTTACCGGGAAGACATGGGTGTCAGGTTGAATGCGTTCGCGAAGGACTTCAAAGTAAACGTGTCATCGGTGCGGGTGGCAGAACTCGATAGTTGGTTGATTGGTTTGAAAGTGGCACCGCGCACTCAGAACAATTACAGAGCTTGCATCGCTACATTGTTCTCGTATGCCCGCAATCGCGGATATCTTCCACGAGATACCAAGACCGAAGCCGAGTTGGCCATGGTGGCGACAGATCGCGGCAGTGAGATCGGAATATACTCGCCTGACTCCCTCCGGGCGATGCTCGAACAGCTTCCCCAAGCATTCACAGCACACGTTGCACTCGGCGGGCTTGCAGGGTTACGCACGTCGGAAATCGGACGGCTGGCTTGGAGGGATGTGAACCTCCCCGGCAAGTTCATTGTCGTGGCAGCAGACAAGGCGAAGACCGCGCAAAGACGAATAGTTCCTATATGCGATGCGAGCGCATCATGGCTTGCTCCCCTGTCCCGTGACGCCGGACTGGTGCGTGTTGGTTGGAACTCAGATCGGACGTTTTTGCGGGCGCTGGGCGCGGCATTGGATAACATTGGCGTAGAATCAGTGAACAATGGTCTTCGGCATTCTTTCGCATCTTATCGGCTGGCATCGGTAAAGAGTGCGGAGCAGCTGGCTCTTGAGATGGGAAACTCACCACGGAAAGTGTTTTCCAACTATCGGAAGCTTACAACAGAAGCTGAGGCCGCACGGTGGTTCTCGGTTGAAGCGATCACCGAGAAGACCGTGGTCAATTTCAAGGCCGCATGACAATCTGAAGAGATGCCGCTGAAAGAATTTGAGTCTTGGCTGTCCGACGTGTGCCGGATCTATGTCGAACGGACCACTGATGAAGGACACGTAACCCGTTTTCGGGTTCTCCTATTTGCGACAATCGATGAAATGACCCATTGCGTGACCAGATATGATACAGCGCATGGATACGCGCATCGTGATGTTCTCGGGCTTAAAGAGGGCTTGCGCGGCAAGCTGGCGTGCCATATTCTGACACACGACCAAGCTTTTCAATATGCGATCCACGACATTAAGCAAAACTTTGAAACCTATCTCGCAGACTTCCGCGCGCATTGAACACTCGGGGCAGTTGATCGGGCGATTTATGTCCGTGAAGGAGTCAGACGACATCCTAGAAAAATACAAATTCACTCCCGCATCTCCTGAATCCTCGCGGCTTGCACGCGAAGCTCAGATTCGGGCCGGGCTATCAGTGGATTAACTAGACAACCCGCAGCGAGCACTAAAGAGAACGTCGAAACTGCAGCGCGGTTGAAAGAGACCATCGATAGCATCTGGCAATCGATGGACGATATTTCATCATACACGGGCAAGTCCAAGCTCATGGACAAGGTGAGAGACGCGATGTTTTTTTCTCAGAGTCTTCACGTCAATCTTCAAGATGATCATTCGGCAAAAATCGATCCATGAGGGCCTTTCTCGCTGTGATTGTCTTAGGGGCTCTTTGCTTCTTTGCGTATCATTATTTTTTTGATCGGATAGAACCTAGAGAGGCTCAAGGCACATCCGAGGTGCCGGTAAACGAAGCCAATCTTAGCGTTGGAAGTGAAATTTGGTTGCTGAAACGCGCATCGATCACAACCGATTCCGGGATAACGGGGATACCTCCAGGCAGCAAGGTAAGGGTAATACGCAGCCTTGGGGATTCGATCATCATTGATGCATCTGGATCACAGATCGAAGTTCCTTTATCCTCTCTCACGGATTCTGCGAAGACTGCCAGTGAGGCCGCAGAATCTGATCGCAAGTCGCAGTCGCTTGCGGCACAAACACCAGTGAAGCCGAAAGCCGTGGCAAGCACAAAGCCAGAAGATTCCCACAATGAAGGTGGCGCCGCGACCGGACCAATCGAAAGGTTGCATCTGTATGTGGTGGATTCAGGTTCTGGCGGAATCATCGGCGACCCTATTCTTTTCGTTGGCGGGCCGTCTACACTCGCTAGCTCAGGCGGGGCCGCAGGGGAATCCTTCAGTCCAGTTGTCCGTTCTGGAGACTATATTTTTCTGGAAGGCTACCCCGCGACTAAGAAAGGCGTTGAACTCGTAGCAGACGCTCGCCGTTCTGGCGTTTATCGAATGGAAGGACAGACAATACCCAAGTGGACATGGACACGCGGCTCCAATTGACCTAAATTTCCGAGACTTCTTCGAATCCAAGGCGCTCATCTAATGCTTTATAATCGAACTCGACACTCTGTGTGTAATACTCTGGGACGTAGCCGCCAGGTTTCTCTGTGATAACCGGAACAAAGGTACCCCTAGCCGACATCCGGAGCACGGCACGCAAGATCCGAGGGGCGCATTTTTCAAGACGATCTAGAATTTCTTCGTCCGAGACAATGCCGACAAAAGCGCTCATCACTCTCTGTATCTTTGCTTCCGCCATCACACGAATCTCTGGCAGATCATTTCCAGTATTTCAGATCGAATTACAGTGCCTTTGCGAACTTCCGTGACTTCAATATTCCGGTCGTGCCTGGGCTCAGGAACATCGGCGAGCCTGGCGATAAGCTCCCAGGCCTCAATACGCCTGGGAGCGCGGTTGCGGCAATACGATGCCAGACGTTTATCAAAGCCGGGAATCGCCAACCAGTAAGCAGCGGATGAACTCTCACGGCGGGCATCTGTGGATGTGATGCCGCGCCGATGCTTTTGCATCTTCGCAAAATTTGCAGCGGAAAATGCCAGAAGTGAGGGCGGGATCTTTGAGTCAATAAGCCCGATCCACACGGCAGCATCAGGCGCGATATATTTGACCTTTCCATCAAGACAGACCTGCAAGTCACCGGAATGACAGTCACCGTTCCGGCGTAATACGGTTAGCGCAGCGGTGGCGAAAGACATCCATCGCGCTTGCCGGGGCTTGCTCTTCGGGCGAGCGGTCTTTCTGGCGTGGCAGTTCCACCATGCATCGAAGCTAGATTTGCGAATCAGCCATCCCACGCGCGGCATTCCCTTACGGGACCATTCGGAGACGGTGCCGCGAGGCACGGACATTATCATTGCCAACGCTGCGGATTTGACCGGGGAGTCGGACTCCCAGGCTTTGCGGATTTCTGCTTCGGATCGGCGCTTCGCTTTAAAATCAGCCATGGCTAAACGACCTCCTTCCTTACGCTCAGAACTTCCCAATAACCGCTGTGCTCTTTCGACTCGTTGATGGTGACGCCGGCGAAGGGCCGGGGTAGTCCGCGTATGATTGCCGCCATCCGTTCAGCATCCCCCACGGGGCCATGATTGGTCTTGAATGTAATCAACCAAGGGACCGTTGCCAGCGCCTTCCAGATCGCTCAAGAACTCTTCCACCACGGAAGCCATGTAATCCTCAATGAAGTAGCTCTTGCTGACTCCCGGGTGATCGCCCACGACGGTAAGTCCTTCGCTGAATTCCTCGCTGACGGTCAAACTGATTCGGGTGTTTTCCATAGACCCGCAGAAAACCATGATTTGACCTGCTGACAATGTCTTTTTTTACGCGCAAGTTGTTGTGAATGAGTGTGTTGTTGCGGGGTGGCTCTGGATGCACTGGCGCAAATCGTTTGCCGGATCGGTATTGGATCACTCCATCGGCAAAATTTCCGTGCTTTTCGGCGTTCTGGCATGGCTGAAACTATTTTGGGAAGACCTACGCTGTAGCCAAATCAATCGACGCCAATGTCACCGGCGCAAACTGAAATTGGATCATTTCGGGAATATCGTCTCCACCTCCGAGGAACCATTCGGGAACCTCACCGGTGATGCTTGGGAGGAAAGTTGACTCGAATACGTAAGTCATCATCTCCCCGGGGCGCGACTCGCCAGTTCGAGTGATTCTGTGACGAAAACCGTCGCGAGGATCGGCGAAATCGGCTATCCACCGCATGACGACAGCTTTGCGAGGGCTTCCAAGGTCGAAGGTCGAAACCGCTGAAATGAGTTTGCTAAAGCTACTCGGGAAATCAGGATCAGCCGGGATGCTTTTGTGAACCTGCCCAAGATGCCATTTTCTATTTTTGCGAATCAGGATCACGATATTTGCTGGAAAGTTCACTTCGCTAATTTGGGGACCGGGACTGTTTTCGGCAACAAGAATGGACGCTCAGGCCATGGTGATCATTCCGCGCGAAAGCAGATGATACCCGAATCTCTTACGTAAGACTTCCCGTTTCTCACGCGTGCCGTGGAATGAGAAGCAAGAGTTGCTCAAAAAGGTGACAAAGGTGACAAAACTTTGTCAATTATTGTCGCTGTCTGTCAGTTTCTGGATTTTCAGGGTATCGCCCGGAGATGCTTATTTTAAGGGGCTTTCAGAGTATTTAAGCCGCCGGAAAAAGTGGCAGCGCGTACGGGAATCGAACCCGTGTCCCGGCCTTGAGAGGGATTGCGCCAACAGAGTATTCTTGACGCTGGTGCCAATTTAGTGCCATATTCTGAAAAATGAATATTAAAAATTGGCCGAAAATCAAGGAAGTCAGCAAGAATGGGATCATCATGTTTCTGGTCGATTCCCGCATCAAGGGAAAGGGCGAGCGGTTTTACCTCCACAGCCGAAGGGAAGCCGATACGAAGGCGCAGTTACTAAGGACAAGGCTAAAAAACGAGGGTGGATCCGCGTTCGATGATTCCTCATTGCTCAAATACGGGTGGACAGTTCAACGCGCCATCCGCTTCGCGCTCGACCATCTGGAGAAGCAATCGACATCAATACCCGTTCCTGACGCCATCGAGCGGTTGATTGCTTCGAAGTCAGCGGCAGGGCGACGAGCAGACTATTGCGGCGACCTTAGACGAAGGCTTACGCGATTCGCAGACTACGCCGACAAGCGGACCATTGGAGAGTTTAAGGCCCCAGACATTGAGGCGTTCTTAACATCGTTAAATGTAGCCGAAGGAACGTGGAACACGTATAGGCGCGACCTAGTGACGCTATGGTCCTTTTCCGTGAAGGCCGGACTAGTGCCAGTCAATGAGGCAATGAAAAGCGAAAGAGCAAGCGAGATTGATAAGGCCCCAGGCATATTGACGCCAGCGCAGGCGGCGGCGTTGTTAATGGCGAGCAACGCAGACGACGTTCTTGCCTGTCACGCCATTGGCCTTTTCGCCGGATTGCGCGGCTCTGAACTTGCAAAGCTAGAATGGGACAACGTGGATCTTGAATCTGGCTTCATCCATATATCAGCAGCGACCAGTAAAACGCGATCAAGGCGGCTGGTGCCAATCCTTGATAATTTGCGGTCATGGATCACACCGATTGCAAAAACATCTGGCAGGATTCAACAGACAAACTTCCGCAGACGATCAGGATCAGTAAGAAAAGCGGCTGGCATCATTCCTTGGCCGGACAACGCGCTTCGACATTCGTTCGTGTCCTACCGCCTAGCTGACACAGGAAACGCGGCACAGACCGCTTTAGAGGCCGGACACGATCAAGCTATCTTGTTTCGCCACTATCGGGAGCTGGTGAAGCCAAAGGACGCGGCAAGATACTGGTCAATTAAACCTTGCCAGTCATCCGCTTCGAAGGTCGTTTCGATGAAGGGGGCGTGACGGCGGCAGATTCGGAAAACGCGCAGTTCACGAAGTTGGTGAACTTCCATTTTGGAAACTTCATGCGAAAGCGAAATTTCCCGGCGCGAACCTCAACGTGAATGATATTGCACGTAGTTCCTCCCATCGCAAACCCGCCATGCCTTACGCCTTGAATATCAATCTCCATCCGTTGGACCGTTTGCACGTATTGTGGCAGCACTGTTTGGATAATCTCGCAGGGAGTTGAAAGGGACATTGACCGTGACTCCTTGCGCCAGCGAATAGCAGCCGGAGAGTCCATTTCGGTAATCGATTTTCCAGCTTCCAAAATCGTTGTTTTAATGACAGGCAGCGCGACCGGATTGGCAGCGAATTCCTCCACGGCGGATTGTAGCCCGTGCTCATTGATGAGCTTCTGCAGCTCTTGCGATAGGCGGATAAAAACCCGACCCGCAATTTTTTTGCCTTCCGCAGCCACGAGCACAGCCTGCGTATTTCTGACAAGATGCTCGAAGGCGTCATCAGGAATTGACTCCTGATTGAGCGCGGTTTGCCACCCGGCTAGCAGCTCCCTAGTGACCGGAGAGCCGTCTAACATTCGCGCGATTCCATCCTCAGCGGACAAGGACGCAATAGCCAACCCGTATTCGGTAGATAAGGCCTCCCGCAGCTCTAAAGGGCTTTCCCGGCCTGACTCCCACGACTGAAGTGACCTCTGCGAAAGGCCATGCTTTTCGGCAAAGCCTTCTTGATTTCGTCCGAGGGTTTCGCGCAGATGTCTTAACGAATTCGGAGTGCGGCTGCTATTTGGTTTTCGTGCCATATACGCAAAGTGTGTATATTTATTGCGTGGAATGGCAAGCACCAATTGCAACAGCGATTAATTGACGTCATCACTATGTCGTGAAACAAAAACCACAACCACCGACCGAAACCGGACATTTGGGCACAGCTGCCGAAGTTGCGCCATTGATTCCAATCTTGCCCGTTACCCTCCTCAAGCTCGCCCGAGATCGCAAAATCCCGTGCATCCGGCTGGGCTACCGCACCGTGCTATTCAACGCGGAGAAGGTTCGCACCGCCCTTCAAGCATTCGAGGTACAGGCGATTCGATGACCGCAGCCGAATCGACCCGAGAATCCGCGCGAGCCCTAGTTGCCGCACTCACCAATCCAATCGAGCGCAGGAACATCCTCGCCGCACTGATCCGAGAACGAGCCGTTGCGCTCGCCATTGAGCTTCTAGACGAAGCGAACCCCACCCCAGCAGAAACAAAGAAAAGCCCTGTCATCCGTTAGCGCGGAGACAGGGCAAAAGGACAAAACTTACAATGTCAAAACTACCTA
>Ga0335398_10004482_pt1 | contig 19340 bp, 17 predicted proteins | sample BON03_FD_205742 | JGI IMG/M metagenome (GOLD analysis project Ga0335398, IMG submission 205742) | Freshwater microbial communities from Lake Bonney liftoff mats and glacier meltwater in Antarctica - BON-03 (spades assembly) (version 2) | ecosystem: Environmental > Aquatic > Freshwater > Ice >... | reverse complement strand
CATTCATCAGTGCCATCGGCAAAAAATTGGTGTTTCCACACCGGAAGTTTTTCTTTTATCAGATCCACTAAAGCACTAGCGGCAGTGAAAGCATCACCCCTGTGTGAGCTTGCCACGGCGACAACCAATGCGGCCTCACCAAGCGGGATTTCACCGATTCGGTGGACGGCTGCAATTGCTGTAACGTTGGAGTCCGCCGCAAAGTCATTAACCACCGTTTCTAATACATCCTGCGCAGCGGGATGTGCTTCATAAGTCAACGAAATAACCGAACGTCCGTGGTCGTGGTTGCGAACATCACCGCTAAATAAAACGAGCGCTCCGGTCGTTGCATCACTCACCAAGGCCTTGACGAATTGAGCATCTATCGTTGAATCGGTCACTGCGGCGAGGTGAACAAAGGCTGGCATAGTCCCCTCATTATGGTGGAGCATGGCCGATTCGTCACCCCCTCCCTCACAAGTAGTTGGATCCGGCGGACTCGCCGGCTTAGTCCTTGCTGCCGGAAGTGGCCAAAGATTTGGTGGGCCAAAAGCGCCATTTGTTTTTAAAGGCGAACGCCTCGTGGACGCAAGCGTCCGGCTCCTGCGTGAGACTGGTATCACGGATGTCTACGTAGTACTAGGCGCCTGGATCGGTGAAGTGCCCTACGCAAAGGTGATTGAAAATCCTGACTTTGCCACCGGCATGGCCTCGAGTTTGCGCAGGGGGATTAACTACCTCACCACCGAGGAAGTGCACGTGGATCGCGTGGTAATCACTCTGGTGGATCACATTGGACTCAATGTCGAAGCCCTTGCCGAATTGTTCCACCTGGAAGGTCGTCTCATCCAGGCCACGTACGAAGGTGAAATAGGCCACCCGGTTGTGATTGGCCGCGAGCATTGGGCGGCACTAATAAGCGAATTAGCCGGAGACGTGGGGGCCAAGAACTACCTCATGAGAAATAACGCGGTTCGCATTGAACTAGGGAAACTGGCAAGCAATACGGATTTAGACCACCGACCGGCCTAACGCATCACTATATTTTTTTTACCTTTCGCACCCATGAATACCGTGAGTAGTTGAACCGAATCTTCACCCTTGTTGATCCCGTTGTAATTGGTCTTAATTGCCTGCATCGTTGAACTACCCGCGGGAAACTCTTTTGTGACTCCTGCTTCGTACTCAACGGTGTACGTCCCACTGAGGACATAAACAAATACGGGGACTCGGTGTAGTTGCCATCCAGTTTCTTGTCCCGGTTCAAGTGTTGTGATCATGCTGGAAACCTGAGACACGCCCTTTTTTGGGTAGACCAACTTTTGATCAAGGACGGTGATCTCTTGTTCGATCATGAGTTGCTGGGTTCCCGTGACTTCGACCGTGGTCGGCGAATCAGAGGATGCGGCTTCGGTGTCATCACCTCCACCACATGCGCTCACTAGAGTTCCTACTAGCGCCAACGCAATTAGTCCCCGTGCGATCTGACCTGATTTTGATAACAACACGGTAACAACATAACCCACATTGGGAGATATCGAAACTAAATGGCTTTTTTACCAGGATTTCTCACTCCGTCACGCAGTGTTCCGGTTACCCGTTGGCGCTCGGACTCACGCTGGAGCTCGAAGCCGAGCACGTTGGCAATCCTGATTGCTGGACTGTGGATTTTCGGGACCGGTGAGGCACTACTCATCATCTCGGATCTTGGAGTAGGCCCCTGGACCGTTTTCGCCCAAGGACTCACGGTGCGAACCGGGCTCGATATCGGGGTGACCACCTTCATTATTAGCGTATTCGTGCTCCTCGCCTGGATTCCGCTCAGGGAACGACCCGGCCTTGGCACCATTGCCAACGCAATCGTGATTGCAACCGCACTACAAGTGATGAGCACGATCCTGCCGCACCCGACAAATACTCTCGTGAAATTCTTTGTTGTCATCGCGGGAATTGCCTGCGTGGGGATTGGCAGCGGGCTCTACCTCACAACCAACCTCGGGCCGGGACCGCGTGACGGCATGATGACCGGAATTCATTTTAAAACCGGTTGGCCGGTTGCCCGGGTGCGTTTGGGCATTGAAATTGGCGCTTTAACAATTGGTTGGTTTCTTGGTGGAACGGTTGGAATTGGGACAGTCCTGTTCGCACTTTTAGTTGGCCCATTTGTTGCCTATGGACTTAAAGCCGTTGGCATCCTTGCGGGAGCTAAAACAGTCATCGAAACGGATCAAGAACCAGAACTTGATGCGTAAAATTAGAAATGCGCCGTGAGTTTACAACTCACGGCGCATTTCTATCCGGCTATTTATGCGAGCTCAAAACGATCCAGCATCATGACCTTGTTCCACGCGGACACGAAGTCACAGACGAACTTGCCCTGTGCGTCGCTGCCTGCATAGACCTCGGCAATTGAACGCAGTTGCGAGTTGGAACCGAAAACGAGATCCACCCGGCTCGCCATGAACTTGAGTTCACCACTGGCGCGGTCGGTGCCTTCAAATAGTTCGGCACCGTCTGTGTCTTCTGAGACGGGTTTCCACTTCGTTGACATGTCGGTCGTGTTGATGAAGAAGTCGTTGGTCAACGCTTCTGGTCGTCCGGTGAGTACGCCCACCTTTGAGCCGTCAAAGTTCGCACTCATGGCACGCATGCCGGCAACTAGCACCGACATTTCTGGCGCACTGAGTGTGAGCAGGTTTGCCTTATCCACGAGCAGCTTCTCGGATGGGCGCTCCAAGCCTTTGCCCAAATAGTTACGGAATCCGTCAGCGACGGGCTCCAACACCGCGAATGACTCAATGTCGGTCAATTCCTGAGTTGCATCGGTACGACCGGGTGTGAAAGAAACCGTGACTGTTTCACCGGCATTGCTGGCGGCTTTTTCAACCCCAGCGCAGCCGGCAAGAACAATCAGGTCGGCCATAGAGACCGTCTTGGTGCCCGTGTTGAATTCCTTGGCGATTCCTCCAAGTATTCCCAGGACTTTAGTTAGTTGAGCCGGGTTATTGACCGCCCAATCGCGCTGCGGCTCCAAGCGAATTCGGGCGCCGTTTGCGCCACCGCGCTTGTCGGTTCCGCGGAAGGTGGATGCCGAAGCCCATGCGGTTGACACGAGTTCTGAGACGCTTAACCCACTTGCCAACACCGATGCCTTCAGGGCCGTGATGTCCGCTTCGTCGATCAGTAGACCCTCAACCGCGGGGACGGGGTCCTGCCAGATGAAGATTTCGGCGGGGACTTCCGCGCCCACGTAACGGGTAATCGGTCCCATGTCACGGTGGGTCAGCTTGAACCAAGCCCGGGCAAAAGCGTCGGCTAGTTCTGCTGGGTTTTCGTGGAAGTGTCGGGAGATTTGTTCGTAGACTGGATCGACCCGCATCGCCATATCCGCCGTGGTCATCATGGGCGCGTGCCGTTTGTTGGGGTTGTGCGCATCGGGCACTGCATCCGCCGCGGCACCGTCTTTGGGCATCCATTGTTGCGCACCAGCCGGGCTGCGGGTGAGTTCCCACTCGTGACCGAAGAGGGTGTCGAAGTAACTGTTGTCCCAAGTGGTGGGTGTGGGCGTCCAGGCGCCTTCAAGCCCGCTGGAGATGGTGTATTCGCCGTTGCCGGTGCCGAATGTGCTCTTCCAGCCGAGGGCCATTTCTTGTAATGGTGCGCCTTCCGGCTCAGGGCCGACATAAAGGTTGGGATCCGCGGCACCGTGTGTTTTGCCGAAAGTGTGGCCACCAGCGGTAAGGGCAACCGTTTCGTAGTCGTTCATGGCCATACGGGCGAAAGTTTCGCGGATATCGCGCGCTGATCCCATGGCGTCGGGGACGCCGTTGGGGCCTTCCGGGTTGACGTAGATCAAGCCCATTTGCACTGCGGCGAGTGGGTTTTCTAATTCCCGGTCGCCGGTGTACCGGCCGTCGGCCAACCAGTCGTGCTCGGAACCCCAGTAGGTTTCATCGGGCTGATACACGTCCACGCGACCGCCACCAAAACCGAATGTGTCAAAGCCCATTGATTCAAGGGCGACGTTTCCGGTCAGAATAAAAAGGTCCGCCCAAGAAAGGTTCTTGCCGTACTTTTGCTTGACCGGCCACATCAAGCGACGAGCCTTGTCCAAGTTGACGTTATCTGGCCAGCTATTTAACGGAGCAAAGCGCTGCATCCCGTTACCGCCACCGCCACGACCGTCACTGGTGCGGTAGGTGCCGGCCGAGTGCCACGCCATGCGAATAAAGAAAGGGCCGTAATGGCCGTAGTCCGCTGGCCACCACTCCTGCGAGTCGGTCATGATCGCGGTGAGGTCTGCTTTTACTTCATCAAGATTCAAGGTTGCAAATGACTTCGCGTAGTCAAAATCCTCGCCCATCGGGTTACCAGATGGTGGGTTTTGATCGAGGACGCGCAAGTTAAGTTGATTGGGCCACCAGTCGTCATTCTGCGTTCCGCCGACGCCGGCTCCGTGCATTACGGGACATTGACTTTGATCGGGTTGTACTTCATTGATCCGTGCTTCAACGCTCATAAAAACCATTCCTTCTTTTGTGGGTTATCTTATTCTCACCCAAAATCCCCCATAAGTCCAATGAATAATCTTTTATCTATTATAATCTTGAGTTATGGACTTCGATCGCCGAAACTGGCACCCCACCTACCCCCAACTCCGAGCATTTGTCGCCCTCACCCAGGAGCGTAGTTTCGGAGCCGCGGCTCACGTTCTGGGAATCAGCCAGCCCGCCGTCAGTGTCCAGATTAGGGACTTGGAATCCTCCGTAGGTTTTTCACTTTTCCAAAGGGGATCTGGCGGCGTTGAACTAACTTCGGTGGGAGCCTCACTCATCCCATTCGCCCGTCGCGCCCTTGATGCTCTTGCAGATTTCACTACGGCCGCCGCACCGCGCCGCGTCGACTCGGTGTTGCGACTGGGCGCAATCCCCACCCTGGCTCCCTATTTATTGCCGAAAATTGTTGCCGGACTTGGGAACACAATCTCGCTGCAACTTTCCGAACAACGCACGGACGTCCTGGTCGGTTCACTTCGTGACCACTCAATTGACCTCGCCCTACTCGCACTCCCGATCACGCATTCTGACATTGAAACTTGTGAGCTCTTCACAGACACATTTCATCTGGCCGTGCCCATTAACCACCCTTGGGCTTGGGCAACCGGAATCGATCTCGGTGACATGAATGAATTTCCCGTCCTTTTAATTGAAGATGGCCACTGCCTGAGAGGTCAAGCCGAGGAAATCTGCGCCAACGCAAGAATTTCGAATACGTATGACGTCGGTGCAGCCGGTCTGGCCACGGTGTGCCAAATGGTGGCCGCCGGCAACGGCGTCACCCTTCTCCCCGAGTGCGCCATAGAGCTTGAAGCCCGAGTCGGCACCGGGATTGCAATTGCGGGTCTTGCTGACCCACAGCCATTTCGCACGATCGGCCTCGCTTGGAGTAAGAACGCAGTCCAGAAGGAGAAGTTAATCGAGCTTTCTGCGAGTATTAGGCAACTTCTCATGCCAGTTGTCCCCAACCCAGTCTCCCGTTAGGAAATCACGTGGATCCAGACAAAGAAAACCCACAAACTGACTTCAGGGTGAGGGAATTGCGCAAACTTCGATTTTCGTCGACCCTGCAGATCTTCGCCGCAATCTTTTTCGCCGGTGCGGCATTTATTGTCGGTTCAGCGCAAGGTTGGGGAATCATGTCCGCGGTCTTCATAGCCCTTGCAACCGCGAACATTGTTTTCTTCGTCTACGTCCGAAAAGCGATGAAGTCATTGCAGCAGGAGTAGCAGTGGCTGCAGGAAAACAAGTCAAGAGTTGAAAGCCAGCAAAACCGCGGCACTCAACGCCATGATTACGCCAACCCCTTGAACGCGGTTCATCCGTTCATTGATCACGACTCTGGCTAAAATCACGGTTGCCACCGGGTACAGCGATCCAAGCACCGCTACTACCGACAACAACCCGCGTTGGCTCGCAAGTTGGAATAGACCATTTGCCGTTGTGTCCAGGATTCCAGTAACAATCGCAAGCATCCAAGGAAAAGTCGTGCGATCAAATGAGCGTACAACTACCAGGACAAACGCGATCATAATGACAGTGGAAACCCAGCGACCCAAACTCGCAACCCATACGCCAGAGTCATTCGGTGCCGAACCAATTACGGTCAAGTAGGCGCCGATTGCAAAACCTGCAGCGACCGCCAAGCCAATTGCTACAAGCGGCGTGCGCCCATGGTGTTGGGCGGATTCACGACTCACGAGTACCACGGCAAACACGGCAAGTCCCATGCCAACGAATGCGAAGCTCGAAAGTTGTTCACCACGAAGGAGTCCAACAACTACCGGGACCGCGCCACTCATCACGGCGGTAATGGGAGAGACGACGCCCATTTGCCCGCGAATAAGTGCGGCATACAACAGGGCAATCGCAATTGAACCAAAGATCCCGGACAGGACGGAGATTCCCAGTAAATCAGTGCTTAATTCACCCGGGATGACAAATATTGCTAGGAAAGTGATGAGAACTGCGCCGGCGGGGTATGAAACCGCTAGAACCTGGGTTGCCCCAGCCCGCCTTGCGGCCAGACCCCCCGTGAAGTCTGCGACACCCCAGGACAGGCTTGAAATCAGTGCGAGCAGCGCGGCCACGCGCACCTACCTTTCTCGGTCCGGAAGTTCTAACCGAGAAAGGCTAGTGCAACGTCACCGCCTGATGCGGATTGGCTTACTCATGGTGGCGACCGGATAGGTGAATTGCTGGTTGGCACGGGGCGTGTACACGGCCTTCAAGGTGTAGCGGCCGGGCGTCACCGTATTTTTAATTTTCTTGACTTTTTTGGCTTTACCGGTTTTGTTGATCCACTTTCCCTTGGCGATTACATAGACCTCGACTCCAGCAGAGTTGACAATGCTCATTCGGACTTTCCCTTTGACCGCGCGGTCAGACATGATCACGCGGAACAGTCTGCGATCACCAATCTTGAGTTTCTTAGCACCCTTGAGAGTTGCGGTCACGCCGGGAACTAATTGAATAGTTTGACCCCCCACGACTGGCGTCGGTGACAATTTAGGTGGCAGTCCGTCAATAGCCAAGCGCGCACTCACAGAAGTTGTTGAACCAACCCCATTCAGATTTACTCCGGTGACATTTGATTGGAGGAATTTTCCAGCGTCGGCGTCGGTCAACACGTACGTTTCCTTGGTTGCCCCAGAAATGTCAACACATGTTGTATTCGTGTTATCCGCACAACGCTGCCACTGGTAGTTAAAGGACGTCGGCGAGTACAGCCAATTCCCGTTACTGGTTGAAACAGTTGATCCAGTTTTGGTGCTCGTCGCTGTCAGAGTTGGGCTACCTGTAGTTCCACTGGGTGTTACGCCGGTAAGCAATCGGTTCAATGAATTCGTTGTTTTCGAAGTGAACCACGTGTTGCCGTCGATTCCAGCGACAATTCCTGCGGGGCCGTTGCTAGCTCCAGGTAACACGTACTCGGTCACAATTCCACCATTGGTGATTCGACCAATGCGATTGGTAAGTGACTCGGTGAACCAGAGCGCTCCGTCACTTCCAAGCGTAATTTGATTCGCACCCGCGTTCCCGGTAGGTAAAGAGAACTCCGCGAGCAGGCCCTTGGGTGTCATTCGGCCAATTCGATTACCCGTTGACTGGGTGAACCATAAATTTCCATCTTCACCCACCGTGATATCTGTTGGACCGGAGTTTGCCGTTGGCAAGGCATATTTAGTAATGACACCGGAAGTTGTGATTCGACCTATTGAATTGCCTTTTTGGGCGGTGAACCACAAGGCCCCGTCGGGGCCGGCAACGATTGACGTCGGTTGTGAATCTTTAGCCAGATTAAATTCAGTGAATTTTCCTGCATTGGTTACGCGACCAATTTTGTCCGTGGCGAATTCTGTGAACCACATCGCGCCATCAGGTCCAGCGGCGATCCCCATTGGCTGCGCGTCCTTTGTCGGGATATCGAAACCGTTGTAAGCGTTAGACAAGGTATTGAAATAACTCACTCGGTTGGCGCTCATCTCGGTCAGCCACATGCGATTGTCTGTGCCAAGTGCCAGTGAACTGGTACCGGCGTTAGCACTTCCGTTGGGGATAGCAATGGTGACTAACGCGCCGGTAGGTGTTGCTTTAGCAATTTGGTCAAGAGCGGTGAGCCCAATCCAAAGGTTTCCCAATGGGTCAAGTGCAATCGGTCCTGGTTGAGAGTTAGGTAAGGGGCTAGGAAACGAAGTGACATCTCCAGTGGCGGCAGTTGCCGGGCTCGCAATCGCCACAGACGTGAGACCGGCAGCAACGACACCTAAAGCCGCCGAGATGCTAATTAGTTTTCGGGGAAATGTTGTTCGGGGAAGTTTATACATGTCATCCACGGTGCCACGAATTTACTCAGTGTCAAAAAAACAGAGGATTTGCTCGTGTCTGTCCAAGAGATCAAACAATTAATTCAGGTATGTCGCCGAACCAATCGTGGTGACCCACTTATTCATTGCATCCGATTGCTTAACTCGCACCCGGCTTCAAAGTATTTGTCGAGTTGGCTGCAACCTGGTCTTCTGCCGACATGTCTTTCTTAGTAACCCGCACCAGCGTGACCCAGATGAGTCCAGCTACTGCCAGAATTCCTGCACCCCACATGAATGCCTCAACGTAGCCTTCAACTTGAGCGTTGGCATCGGATGAATCCACGTTGTTGGCGACAATATATGCAGCTGTCGCACTCGCCGCGATCGTGTTCAGGAACGCGATACCCACCGATCCACCGATCTGCTGCGCGGTGTTCAGAACCGCGGATGCCACTCCCGCGTCGTGGTTACTAACAGCAAACAATGCGGTCGCCGAGAGTGGAACGAAGATTAAGCCCATGCCGAGACTAATAATGATCAGTGCTGGCAGAATGTTGGGCCAGTAGGAACTTGTTGCGCCCAGTTGAGTCAGCAACAGCATTCCAGTTGTCGCCAAAATGAAACCACCAAAGGTTACATAGCGCGGGCCGAATCGTGGAAGTAACTGGCTGGCAATTCCCGCACTGATAATCACACCCGCTGAGAACGGCAGGAAAAGCAAACCCGCTTTAAGCGGCGTATAACCGAGAACGATTTGAAAGAAGTAGGTCAGGAACAGGAACATGGAGAAAAGGCCGATGCCGACAAAGAAGCTGGCAAGATAGGCGCCCCCGCGATTGCGGTTCTTGATAATTGCCAAGGGCAGCAACGGGTTACTTGATCGACTTTCGATGACAAAGAACAGGATCAATAAAACAATAGCAAAACCAATAAAGCCAAGTGTGCTCGTTCCCGTCCAACCGTCTGACTCGGCCTTGGTGATTCCGAACACCAAAGAAACCAGACCAAGGGTTGCCGTGATAGCTCCCGGAATGTCGTACTTGGTGTCACCCGTTGCCCGACTTTCATGGACGTAGGCAATACCTAAAAATACCGCGATTAAGGCAATTGGGACGTTGACCAACAACGTCCAGTGCCACGATGCGTATTCGGTCAGAATTCCACCCAGCACCAAACCTAGCGCTGCACCCGCACCGGAAAGCGCACCGTAAACACCGAATGCTTTCGCGCGTTCCTTCGAGTCCGTGAACGTCACGGAGATCAAACTCAACGCGGCAGGCGCGAGGAGTGCAGCGAACACACCTTGTAGCCCGCGAGCAGCAAAAAGCATTTCAGCATTAACCGAAAGTCCACCGAGAGCAGAGGCTGCGGCAAAGCCCAGCAATCCAACGATAAACATGCGCTTTCGGCCTTGGTAGTCGGCAATTCGTCCACCTAGGAGAAGCAGTCCACCGAATGCCAGCGTGTACGCCGTAACGACCCATTGCCGGTTCGCATCACTGATCCCGAGATCTGCCTGCATGCTAGGAAGGGCAATGTTCACAATCGAAGCGTCGAGAACGACCATCAACTGGGCGATCGCGATCACGACAAGTGCACGCCACCGGTTGGGATCCGGTGTCAAAAGGTCAGGATTTTTGGGCTGTGAAGCCGCCGCAGTGCTCACGCATTTCTCCTAGAGAATTGTCTGCACCAAGTTGGTGACATTGGAGACTACCAAATGATTGAGCCCTCAACTATCTTCGGGTTCTTGAGGGCTCACTTTATTTCCAGCTATTTAATTTCCACCCGCCTACCTGAGTTGACGCTCGAATGCGGCTAAATGACTATAAGAAGCGTAGAGCAGTTGGGTCAAAATACGATCAACAGCCGCTGGCTCATTACCCTCGATCACTTCCCTTAGAACGGCAATGTCTGTCTTCTCGACAAGGAACGAGGAATGTAAATGTTTAGTTCGAATTCGGCCAAGTGTCACCAACGCGGTAACCAAGTGGCCAGGGATCCTTTGGGTCAATGTAGAACTGGCTGGTTCCATAGATAAACCCCTGGCCACAAATCGTTGGGGTAACGGCCGCATAATTTCCTACCACCGTTTCGGCAAGGATTTGGCCACGAAATGTCGAGCCGATAATGCTACGACCAATGAACACATCACCAACGGACATAACGCTACGAGCGTGCATGACGGCCATCAATGCACTGACACCCGTTCCCGTTGGCGATCGGTCAAGTTTCCCCGGATTGATCACGCAGACATTCGTCGAAGTGAGTTCCCCAGAATCGGTACGCTCCAATTCACCCGTCAAGTAAGCGAAGGAGTGGTGCCTCCACTCGGGTAAAACCGGATGAACAAATTCCAACTGCTCATTAGCGGCGGCTCGCAACAACATGCCGAATCGTGCCAATTCCGCCGCTTCACTGGGGACCAGCTCGAATCCCAGTTTGCTTGCCTGGGTCATGACGAAACTATCGCCGCCAAAGGCCGTGGTCACCTCTATCTTTCCGTAGCCGGCAACCTCAATCAGCGCATAATCTTGCATGACAAAACTTGGCAGATTTTGCAGGGTGACCGAAGTGACCTTCCCCTCGGAGCACGCGGCGCTCACCCGAACAAGACCACCGGGTGCTTCCAGCACCAACGTTGTAACCGGCTCTTGCATCATGATGATCCCGGTTTCCAATAAAACGGTTGCGACACAGATCGTGTTTGAACCTGACATGGGAGGTGTGTCAGCCGGCTCCATGATGATGAACCCCATGTCGGCCGCTGGATTTTTTGCAGGGACCAGCAAGTTGTAGTGGCGAAAGACACCACCGCGAGGTTCGTTTAAGAGAAACTGTCGCAAGGAATCATCGGTTGCAATGAATCGCGACTGATCCCAGATACTCTCACCCGGCGGCGGCGCAACGCCACCAACAACGACGTCACCGACCTCGCCCTGCGCATGAACATGAACCACGTGAACAACCCGGCTAGAGCTCGTCACTACTTACTAAACTTCCATGGACCGTTAGCCCAGACTGAAATAAATTTTGTTCCACGCGGCAAGGTGATTTTCTTTTTCACATTTCCACTCGAATTAACCACGGAGAATCCACTCACTCCCTTTGCGGAAATGGGAAACACGACAACCTCTCCCCGCCCCCGGTGCGTAAAGGTGCGCGAGCTCTCACTCCTCGTCATTTTCGGTAGTTGAATCACTTGAGGGATCGATCCCGAAGTGGCTTTCGGGGCGCTGCCAAGGGCGGAAACTTGCAAAGTCCATTGATCCGTGGTTCTGATTTTTGCGCCAACGAGCGGCGACGAATGCTTCTCAACAAAAACACTACCCGTGAGTGGTGCACCGCTTTCCAGCCATGGCGTTGCCCGCTTGTCCTTGCTGAAAACCGGAGTCACCACGACCGAACTGGAACCGGTAAATGTAAAATCGATAATCACAGATTCTTTGATCGAGCCCAAATCAGCGACCGCATTACCGGAACCCTCCAGAAGGGGATCCGCCGAAACCGCAGGGGCTAGCGCCAGAACACCGAGAGCCAATGAGATGGCCGAAGCAAAAACGAGACGGGTGCGCATATTCTCAGTCGAGTAGGGGGTTTAACCCCGCGTCGACGATCTCTTGCAATTTGGCTTCATCGACGTTGTAGCCCGCGTATCTCGTGGCGTTTTTCAGTACTTTTGCCCGAGCCTTGTCAATGTCTTGCGCGGGCTTCGCATTCGCCGCGGCCCAATCGCGATACAACTCCCAGGCAAGTTCACGTTGACGCAAGGCTCTGTCGACCCGCTCAATTTGAACTTCGGTTGCATCCAAGCGCCACGTTTCCCGCATCGCTCTGGGCAAAACCGCCCGATAATCGTGGCCGCCCTGCGCGAAAGTCCCCGGAGTGGGCACGAGCGCATTCATCATGTCCAAAAATGTCATCAGATACGTCGTCACCGGGACCCACTGGGTTCCTTGTGGGGCACCGACTTGACGGATATTTGCGGGGCCCATCCAGTCAGGCCGACGCCACAACACTTGGGTCCCGAATTTGGGAATAGGGTCATCACCGTTTTGCAGTAATAGGAATTTGATGCGATCGCGTTGCTCGGGCGCCAGTTCAATCCAGTCGCTCAAAGTTCGAGGTAGATAAATCCCGGCGTCATTTACTACCGGTGCGTGCGCGAGTGAGCTTGTTCCCCACAACTGATCCCGCCACTTAGTAGCCGCCGGTGTGCCAATCCATAACGCCGCATCAAGTTCAGTTCCAAGCAGCCCCATCGACCCCAGATTTCTAAACATTTCTTCACTCACCTGTGAACCTAAACTCTCACCGAAGAGGAAAAACTTGGGGCGCTTTCCTTCCGGCATCGCAAGAAGTCGCTCGATAACTCCTTGGAGCACCATGCGGGTCTGTGTGGTCCCCTCGTCCACTCTCGTGAGGGACAGTGCTGAAGGCAGTACCGAGTACTGAATTGCCGCAGATGCGCAATCCCCGTGCGTCAAATACTCGAATGTTTCATTTGCAACGTAGTTCACGTAGCCCGAACCCGTGGGTGAAAATATAGCGAATGCTTTTCGCTCTAAGGCTTTCGTTCTATCAATCTCACTCAGCAGGACCTGCGCGCGCGCTTCTTCGGTCGCTGCAATCTCGGTGGATGCGTAAACTCGAATTGGTTGTTTTGCGTTTGCGATTTGCATCACGCTGTTGATGGTGTGCGGTGGTAACGTCATGCTCAACCAGCGGGCACCCTCACGGGTTTGCTTATTCCACGGTAAACCTGACGCGGCTGAGCCCGTCACCTCCGGGGTCTGTGGCGCGCTCGCTAAACCGGGGTCAATGCCCCCACCACTTTTACCCAAGAATCTGTCCGCTTGACCGATTGCGAGCCACCCGAAGGTAGTAAAGATTGCAAGGCTGGTTGTTCGTCCAAGTAATCTATGGTCCTGTGGTTGGCCGCCAAGTACGAAAGTTGCACCCTTAGACATTGTGTTTGTCAAAGCCGACTCGACATAAGAGAGTCCGAGGGTGATCGCCGCAACCCCCGTTCCAATGACGGCAGCTTTGACCGGAGTGACTTCGCGTACTTGATCTTCAAAAAAATACTTTCCCTTGAATTCGGTGCTGACCGCCGTTTGCGGGTACGTTGCTGAACCAGGCAAGGACTTCCAGGGTTGGGTTGTCGCCCACGAGCCAGCACCCGCTACAGCGGCAACCACCACGTGCCGCAGTCCAGGACCACCGCGTTGATCGCGTGAAGCCGAAGTCGCGAGAACGCTAGCCCCCGCCATTGCCGCCAGCGTTTGTGAGGCCAACCGTCCCATCGCTCGCCCTGATGGCTCGTGCTCCCGCCAACGCAGGGCATAAGACACGGCAGCACCCAAAGCCCCGACGGAACCCGCAACCAGCAGACGACTTCCGGCACTCGGTTCATCGGTGCGGCCTAAACGAGAAGCGATCGAGGTCAACAATGCATCCCCCGCGCTGTAAGCCTGATAAGCGATAGCCGATGAGGCACCGGTGATGATCGCCTGATCGGTTGACCCTCGAGTCAACAAATTGGGTTGAAACGAGCGCCCAATAGCAACGGCTGCTCCAATGATTCCTGCGCTCGCGGACCTGTCCATTGTTGGATTCTATAGATGCGTGTCAATGCTCCAAAGGAATTCACCAAAACGTCGTCCTCCCTCAGGAAACAGCCATTTTCATGACGATTGGATTGCAAAGTTCGATTGACTCGGCGACGGAATTCCCCGCCATACACTTTTCGAGTTTTCCTGCTGTTTTGCGCCTTTGAGACAGAACGTGTCAGCCCGGTTCACCTCGGACAGCGCCTCGTCGGTTCGGAACGTGTCCGACAGGGGTACCAGCATATTTTCCTAACGTGATTGTTCAGTCGTGACTTTTCACCCGTTTACCTTGAGCGGCTTCAGATGCCGTAATTTCAAGTCGCTTGATTCTGGTGGTTTGCGTTTTGGTCGGGGCAATCCAGCGCAAGAGATTTCAGCGCGTTGACAGTGGAAACCCTTCAAAAACGCCAGGGCTTGACCGCGTGAATTTAAGGCTGACATTAGGTCCTTTGGCAACAGCAACAAATAGACCTCATTCATTTAATTCCAAGCGCCGCTCTGCCCGAACTTTGTAAATCATTGACTTGTTGGCGCACTCCGTCTATTAACCCAGAAGAGATGAGCTGATCCAACACTTCATCGCGGTTCACATGCTTGGAAGGTACTGCCCTTTTAAAAATGACCAGCCAGACAGATTCTCGCTGGAGGTAGTTCTTGTTTAGCCACACTCGCAATTCGGCCGCGGAGCACATGTCCGCTTTCACAAATTTGCCGTGATCCATTAGCCTTTTGACAGGCCGCGCAGAACGATGTCAACTGCCGAATTTACGGCAGCCTTAGAAGGTGGCTTTCCGTGCATCAGGACTGAGTGACTTACCATTCCACACAGCATGAGAACCACAGCCTCCCGCTCAGATCCAGATGCCAAGGACAGCAATGTCTCACGCATTGGAGCCTCACCCGCGACCACAAACGATTGTCTTATTTCAACAACCTCGGGAGTGGTTTGTGCATGTTCGACAAGGCTAGCCAGAACACGATCCAGTCGGTGCTCCACCATGGCTCGTGAAAAACTCATAACCTCACCCCGAAGATCAGTTTTGGGGTCTCCTGATTTTTCGTAGTGTGGTATTTCTTGAAACTGGCCAAACGCGTCGCTAATTAGATCTAGGGGCCTTGGCCAGTGCGCATAAATGGTTGCACGGGAATAACCCGATTGCTTGGCGACCCGTGCGTGAGTCACTGCGCCCCAGCCGTCACTAATCAAAATATTCATGGCCGCCGCCAGGACATCTTTCCGGGTTCTTATCACTCTGGGATCTTCCGATGTCACAGCATCAAACATTAACTTGCTTCTATGAGATCTGCAGCCACTTTCTGAGCGGCCACTTGCTTGACGCTTGGCAGCAATGTACTCGCGATGGCGGCCAACACTAGGGCCCCCATTGGCACCCACATGCCATTGATAAATGCCTCTCGGACAATTTCCGGCAGGAATATGTCGTCAATTGTTCCAAAGAACACAACGCCCACGACTGCTATTCCTACTGCCGCACCTATTTGGGTAAAGGTGCCGAGCACGCCCGATGCAGCGCCGGCATTCGTAGTGGCAGTTTCAGCCAAGGCGACATCGTTGAGTGGAACAACAACGAACGCCAGCCCCAAACCGGAAATAGCCATCGCGGCAACTAAATCTCCGCCAGTCAAATTGTCAGCCTGCGCTTCCACAATTTTAGTAATCCAAAAGTATCCGCCGATCAACGTGATTGACCCAATAAGAACCAGGTACTTGCCCAGTCGTGGCACAAGCGGAACCGATGCGCCGCTGCCAACCAAGGCCCCAAGGCTAAACGGCAGCGTTGCCAAACCGGCTTCAAGTGGAGAGAAGCCAAGGGCGACCTGTAGGTAGATGATCAGAATGAGAAAGAACGTGCCAATTGCGCTACCGAAAGCCAGCTGAACAATTACTCCGGCCGAGTATCCCCGGCTCTTGAACAAGGAAGGTGGCACCAGCGCAGAACCGGTTGATGCGTCGCGTCGCTTTTGTTGCCAGATGAAGATTGCCAGTAGCACCGGGCTCAGGCCCATCATGATAAAGATTTCAATGGGCCAATTAAGAGGTCTTCCTTCAATGAGGGCAAAAACGAGCAGGAATAAAGAAGATGAGATGAGTAAGACCCCAAGAAAATCAAGCCGCACCTTAGCCTCGGACTTTGACTCGGGAATGAAAATCACCGCCGCAATCAGAAGTAGGACACCCACCGGCAGGTTGATGACAAAAACGCTCCGCCAACCAAGGTCAAACGCATTTTCAGTGACGAGGTAACCACCCAGGAGCGGCCCTGTTACCGCCGCAAGGCCAGACACCAAACCGAGTGCCGCAAAGACTCCGGCCCGCTCTTTCGGGGAGAACAAAACTTGGATAATAGAAAGAGCCTGAGGAATCATGAGGGCTCCAAAGGCTCCCTGAATCACTCGTGAGAGAACGAGCATGTCTGCGCTGGTTGCAAACGTACAGGCTGCGGAGGCAACCGTGAAACCCACTAAACCAATGATGAATATGCGCTTTCGGCCAAAGATGTCACCCAATCGACCGCCCGTTATGACCAAAACGGCAAAAGCGAGAATATAGCCGGAAACAATCCACTCAAGTTGCGATGAGGTTGCGTCCAAATCGGCCTCAATACTTGGCAGAGCAACCGTAATGATTGTGACGTCGAGCAGTTCCATAAAAGTTGCAAATAAAAGAACGAGTACGGCTATTTTGCGCGAAAGCATGGGTTTCCTTTTTTTTAATTGTGAATTCTCCGAAGTTCTGATGTCAGAATCGTACACATTGTCTGGAACTTGGCAATATGTCGTGAACATAACAAAAGTCACAGTCTAGGGGTCACATCAGGACGGAACTTTTCACGCAAAACCCCCGACATGCACTGGGCATGTCCCGAGCGAAGACGAGACAAGAGTGGAGCTGAGGGGATTCGAACCCCTGGCCTTCTCATTGCGAACGAGACGCGCTACCAACTGCGCCACAGCCCCTTGCGGTGTTGCAGGTTAGCAGAAGCTACTCGTTGGCCGCGCGGGCTTGGTAAGTGGAGTTTGCGCGGATGATCGGAATCTCGGTGGTTGCATCACTCACGCTGGCCACCGATTCGCGAGTGAGTTCATTGTTGTGAGCATTACGGACTTGCTGAACCATGTTCACCATGGATTCACCCGACCAGTCACCATTGCGCTCAATATTGCGCGGGACAGCGGATGCACGCGGTGACGTAATGTAACGCGGCAGGGTTTGGGGGACGGCTTCCCAGCCGGGTGCCTCTTCCTCCCAAGGATCCCAATTCGCAAAGTCGTCAAGTTCGGCTTTTTGTAGTTCGGCCCGAGTCAGCGGACGTTGATTCCTGCGCGCCTCTCGGACCTCCTGGACCTCGCGAACTTCGTCGACTTCATGGAATTCACGATAAGAATTACGGGAAGCGCGTGCCGGAGCCTGATCACGCTTGGAAGCGGTCAACATGGTGGTAACCAGGAATACTCCCAAGAGAAGTCCGGTTGCAATTGCGATGAAAGCCGGAATAAATCCAAGGACTGTGCCGATCAAAGCAAGCGCAGTAAGGCTGGTCAGGGCTGCGAGCACCATCGAACGACGTTTCGCCGCTTGGCTCCTGGCGCGATCCCGGGGCGAAGTAAAATCACGATTGTGGCTGAGCTGTCGATCGGACTGTGAATCGGCGCGGTCACCAAGTGACCTCATGGCCGAACTAAATCGCGCCGTCGAACGCACTTCGCTGACCTGATCTTGACGTTTGAGCCAGATGGGAATCAAAACGGCGGCCCAAAGTCCAATGATCACCACGTAGATCAATCCGGTCACATGCGCAACGTTAGATGCACCCGTCTACTTCCATTGGTATTGCACGTTTTCCTAATTCGGCGTGTCGCGAAATTTTACAAAGCCAATGTGATCACGCCAGTCACCGTCAATGTGTAAATACCTTGGCCGATATGACTCTTGGGTGAATCCTGCCTTCAGTGCAAGTGCGCACGATGCGGTATTTTCTGGCCGTACATTTATTTCGATTCGATGCAACATCATTGTGTTAAAACAATAATCCGCTGCAAGCTCAATACATTGAGTCATCAGTCCACGCCCGGCAACACGTTCGTCAATCCAGTAACCGAAAAATGCGCCGCGAGATGAACCACCCCAAATCCCGCCAACCGTAAGTTGGCCGACAAATTCATCTTCGAACTCAATGGCAAATGGGAGCGCTCGACCTTCGCGCGCTTCTTTTTTCATGATCCGCATCATCACGTTGTAACTTGGAGGTCTTTGTCCAGCTATTAGACCTTCGGGTGGCATCGTCGCATCCCACTGCTTTAGCCATTGCGTATTTCTCTTACGAACTTCGCGCCAAGCCCGCCGATCTGAGGATCGCAATGGGCGCAAGACAAGTTGTCCGTGCGTTAATGTGACCGGCCAAAAACCAGGAACCGTCATGCCGGTTACTTGTTACCGGTTGATCCGGTTGATCCGGTTGATCCAGCCGATCCAGAGCGCGTGAAATCCTGTAACCAAGCTTTGAGTTCGGGGCCGATATCTTCACGTTCACTCGCTAAAGTAATGACGGCCTGCAAGTAACTCAACTTATCTCCGGTGTCGTAGCGCCTGCCGTCAAAGATGACTCCTCGAACGCCACCTCCTTGCTCGGGTGGCATTGATGCCAGCACCCGAAGGGCATCGGTTAACTGAATTTCACCACCACGACCAGGTACCGTTTCTTCAAGGACCGCGAAAACTGCGGGATCCAGAATGTAACGACCAATGATTGCCAAATCGCTGGGCGCACTGGCAATATCGGGTTTTTCAATGAGGTCAGTAACTGCCACCATTCCATTAATTGGTTCACCTTCAATGGATACGCATCCGTAAAGGGAAATCGTTTCCCGCGGTACCCGCATTAAACACAGCACGGAACCACCGAAATCGTTCCTGATTGTGATCATACGGTCCAGGATTGGATCCCGGGCATCGATGAGGTCGTCACCCAATAACACTGCGAATGGTTCATCGCCCACATGTTGTTGAGCTACGAGAACCGCGTGGCCCAACCCGAGTGGATCACCTTGGCGAACATAATGAATCCGAGCGAGATCGGTGGCCTCGCGAACAAGATGCAAACGATGCTCGTCACCCTTGCTTTCTAGGACCTGCTCCAGTTCGTAGTTTCGATCAAAATGGTCTTCGAGTGGACGCTTACTCCGACCGGTAACAAAGAGAATGTCTTCAAGGCCTGCCGCGACAGCTTCCTCTACTACGTATTGAATCGCCGGTTTGTCCACGACCGGCAGCATCTCTTTGGGGGTGGCCTTGGTCGCCGGCAGGAACCTGGTTCCTAAACCTGCAGCAGGAATCACCGCTTTACGTACTCCCTCAAAAG
>Ga0335398_10004480_pt1 | contig 19342 bp, 21 predicted proteins | sample BON03_FD_205742 | JGI IMG/M metagenome (GOLD analysis project Ga0335398, IMG submission 205742) | Freshwater microbial communities from Lake Bonney liftoff mats and glacier meltwater in Antarctica - BON-03 (spades assembly) (version 2) | ecosystem: Environmental > Aquatic > Freshwater > Ice >... | reverse complement strand
GGCAGGTTGACAACACCGTCACCGCCCTCGCCTGCGCTGATGTTGACGGCACCACCCGGTACAGCAACGCTCTTGCCAATCAGCGCAGCGCTGGCCATGACGCGGTCTGCGGCCTGGGAGGTCACCATGGTATCGAGCGAGCCCTTCATAGACAGGTTCGCTTCTAGCGAGGAGAACTGCGCCAACTGGGCCACGAAGGCCTCGTTTTTGACTGGCTCAAGCGGATTTTGGTTTTGAAGTTGTGCAGTAAACAGTTGTAAAAACTGTTGTTGCCCCATTTCGTCATCCACTTGCTTGGGTGTATTGACGTAATTTTCGTAGCTGGTAATGCCGGCTGGCAATGTGCTACCCGCGATATCTAAGGCCATGGTGCGTACCCTTTAGTTGGTTGTTTTTTTGACGGCAGATGACAAACTCACACGCATTAAGAGCGTGTCAGCTCTAGGGTGCGCAGCATGAGCTGGCGCGCGGTATTGACGACTTCGACGTTGTTTTGGTAGGAGCGCGCCGAGGCCATCATCTCCACCATTTCAGTCACTTCATTCACGTTAGATGGGTAGACATAGCCGCCCTCATCAGCCAAGGGGTTGCCGGGGTCATACATGGCTTGTATCGGAATACCATCGTCTTGCATGCGGTCTACCTTCACGCCGCCCACGTATTGGGCGCCAGAGTTGGTCATGTTGTCGTCCACCAAGGCTTTGAATACAACCCGCTTTGCTTTAAAGGCTTCAGCCTCCGTGCCAGCCACAGAGCCGGCATTGGCCAGGTTGGAGGCCGTGGCGTTCATGCGTACCAACTGTGCATTCAGTGCGGTGCCAGCGATACCGAAAATATTACCTATAGACATGCATTAACTCCTGTTCATGGTGGCGCATCAATCGCCCCTAAGGGCTTTGCGAATACCGCTCACACGGCTCTCTAAAAAACTCAACGTGGCCTGGTAATCAGCGGCGGCCTTACCGTAGTTGGACTGCTCCACACTCATCTCGACCGTGTTGCCGTCAAACGAGGTGTTGAACGGTGTGCGGTACACCAAGCCGTCGTTGCCTGGCATGTCGCCAGCTTGGTAGTGGTTGCTTTGCGTGGCCTGCATGGGCTGCGACATTTCGCCAGCCATGACCTTTTTAAAATCAAGATCCCGCGCCTTGTATTGCGGCGTGTCCGCGTTGGCAATATTTTGGGCAAGCAGCTCCAGTCGCTGACTTCTTGTCTGCAGCGCGCGTTCGTGAATGCCTAATGCGTTGTTCAACAAATCCATGAGAGCTCCTTACACATTGATCTCTGGTTACAGCGCACTCAAGTTCACCGTGCAGCTGTCGATACCGTTCTCAGGCAGCCCTTGTTTGACACATGGCTCCCATCACTTGATACAGACTATGCAATAGCTGTGCCAAGGTGTTTTTGACGCATCAGCGGCAACGCATTGCCGCTTTGGGTGGTGTCATGGCGAAGCACCGTGATACAACTGCGAACTGCACGGGCTTTAGCGCAAAGCGACTTGCTGCGCCTGTTGCGCCTGTTGCGCCTGTTGCGCGGTGTTGTAAGCGCTTAGGCGGGCAGTGCGTCCCGTCGCAACGACAGGGTTGAGCTCCACGTCGCGCAGGCGCTGGTTGGCGTTGTGGTGTAAGCCCACCCAAATAGATTGACGCGTGATCGGTTTGTCGCGGTCTTTGCCAACGTGCAAGTAGGTGGCTTGCGTGCCAGCGATGTCCAAGGCCACATGTCGCCTGGTTTCTTGTCTGGCTGCAGGTGTCAGCACGCTGAGGTACAAATCGTCTAAGCGCACAGGGCCTTTTTTACCGACACCGACTTCGTCAAAATATTGGTCAACCAAGTCGAGTTGGTTGTAGGTGCTCATGTTCAAAATAGCGCGTGGGTTGTTGGCAAAGCCCACGGAAGCTGCGCCGCGGTTGTCACCGTCACAAAACTGAATAATGCCGTGGCAACTGCCGTTGGTCGATTTGGGGTTCATGCCGTCGCTCTCCATGAGCGTGAGGCGTGCAAAGTCGTCGGGCGAAAATTTGTGCTTTTGGGCCAATGCGACAATTTTCTGTTGCACCCGCGGCACTTCAGCTGAACTCATAAAGCCCTTGTCCACGGCACGTTGCAAGGTTTTATCAAGGACGGGGGTGTGCGTCAGACGCCTGGCTTGCGCTGGATGAACCGCCGCCACTTGGCCAGTACGCTGTGCGGTGGCACCAGAGACAGTGGCATGGGCGCCAGACAAGCGGTTGCTCCCACCGGCGTCCGTATTGCTGCGCTGCAACATGTTAAGCGAGCTGCCAGACAATGCCGTGGTCATGCGCAACGCCAACGCGGCGTGTGTGCTGATGACTTGTCCAGACGCCTTGCCCGCTGCAGAGGCGAACACACCACTGGTGGGCAGGGCTGCCATCAGGCCACCCAAGCTGTTCATGCGCAAGCGTTGACCGGGGTGGATGAGGTCGGGGTTGTCAATACCGTTGCTGACGGCCAGGTGTTTGGCCATCTGCCAAGCTTGCGCATTGCTGACGGTTTTACCTTGAGCGGCGGCGGCTTGCTGCACCACGCTGATGAGGGTGTCGCCTTTTTTGACGCGGGTATCGTCTTGTCCTGCGGCTGTCGTTGAAGCGTCGTTGATCTGGTTGGGGACAGCCGAGTGTGTGGCGGGCGCAGTGGCTGTGCCCGTTGCTGCCGCTGCAGCCGGTGCAACGTGAACTGGCGACAGCACCAGACCTGTTGAGGCTGGCGGCGCGCTGGCTTGCTGCATGGCTTGCAAAAAAGGCTTGGCGTCTGTCTTGCTGGCGCTGGCACCCACGCTTGTGTTGGTGGTTGTACCCTGCGCAGCCCAGGCCGGCTTCACCATGTGCAACACCCGCCCGCTGTTAGGCTGACGGCTGTTTGTCTGAAGTGACGCTGTGTTGTCTTGCGTTACGGGGCCCACGGGCTGCATCCTTTGCGTTTTGACGTTGACAAATTGCCTGTTAAATCAAGGCTCGAGGGCTAGGTGGTAGTCAGTTCAACATTGGAAAGCTGGTCTGTTTTTTGCTTTACAAGGTGTATGTCAACACTTCGTCACCCTCAGCTACTGGATAAGACCATGCAAATGTCGTGCCGCTTTTTATCACCCGTGCTGGTGATGACCGCCCTGCTGGTGTCGGTGTCCAGCCAAGCCGCCTCGCCCGCTGAACAAGCCTTGGCTACGGCGGTGGTGCAGTGGGGCCATGCACATGCACCCACGCAACCCAACCTAGAGTTGGCCCCGTTGGACGACAGAATCATTGTGCCAACCTGCGAGCAAGTGCTCAACGTTGACGCCCCATTTGGCCAAGCCACCAACTTGCGGGTGCGCTGCGCCCAACCCAATTGGCAGCTGTTTGTTAGAACCCGCAGCACCTTAACCGTGGCCAGTGAACCTGCCAGCGAACCCGTTGACGTTCAACCCGCGCAATGGGTGGTTGTGGCCAACCAACACTTGACCAGAGGCACACGCCTTACCCCTGCCATGCTGAGCCTGCGCCCTGCTGATGAAGCAACACCAACAAATAATGCCTTGAAGGCTTTAGAACAAGCTGTTGATGCCGAATTGGTTAGAGACGTTGCAGCAGGCAGCACTGTGCGCCGACACGATGTGCGCGCTGCCGTGCTGGTTAAACGTGGTGCCATGGTGTTGATGTCACTTGGCAACAACAGCGCACTGCACATCACTGTGCGCCTCAAAGCACAAACCGATGCCCGCATGGGCGAGCAGGTCAGGCTCAAGAATATGGAGTCAGGTCGCGAAATTACTGCGAAAGTGATAGGCGTGAATGAGGCCGTGGCACTGTGACAACTTTTTTTCACCTATTTGTCAAAACATGTTCAAAATAAGCTCAAGTTTCTTAATATGACACCGACCCTAGTAGGGCATACAGCCGTTTAGGGCTATCAAGCACCGTTTTTACAAGTGAGACCACCATGACCGATCCTATTACACAGCAAAGCCGTTTGGCCCAAGCAGATGTGAATGCGCGCAGGGCAATGGACAAGACACACAACAAAGCTCCCGACGCGGCAACCGCTGCCGCCGACAAGCCCGCAGTGCCTATCCGTTCCAACGACGATGTATTGACGCTGAGTGAGACTGCGCAGAAAGCCATGACAGAAACAGATTTCGACCGCGCTAAAGTCGACAGCATCAAACAAGCCATTTCAGAGGGGAACTACCCCCTGAATGCACGCCGTATTGCCGAGAATTTTCTGGCTATTGAACAGATGATTCAAGACTAATAAGGCTTGCGATCTAGCATGACAGACAGCGTGAACACGCCCACAGCACACACCACGTTGACAGACAGGGTGGCCCTAGCCCAAGCACGCGCGCAGCGTTTGCTGACGTTGTTGGGAGACGAGTTTGCGGCGCTGAAAGCGCAGCAAATTGACACCTTTGAGCAATTGCAACCTGGCAAGAGCGAGTTGCTCACAGCCATGGGCATACTGACAGGCGTGACCGGTCAAGATGCAGACAGTGCGGACAGCCCCCTGAGCGACCCTGCGTGGGACACCTTCAAGGGCATCATGATTCAATGCCGGGATGCGCACAGGCGCAATGAGCTGTTGATTGCACGCCAATTGGATGCCATTCGAGGCACTATTTCTGCCCTGCAAGGCACCAGCGGCCAAGCCAGTGTGGAGGTCTACGACCGCCTTGGCAAACTCAGTCGCATCAAACGCGCACGCGGCTACAATGAAGCTTAATTGATGTGGTTGTTGACCCACCCCAGCGGTGCGTCCCGATTCGATGGCTGTGCCGCACCTGATGCGGCTTTTTTGCGGCCTTGTCAGGCGGCATGTGGGGGGCGACGTGTGGCAAGTGACACGCTGAACGGGCGGCTCAGCGCACACCGTTTCCAAGACAATATGCCCACTTGAGGTCCTACCCGAACACCTTACAGCTGTTTTTTCTCGTCGCCAGGCTCCATGCCTTTTAGCCAGTATGCCCAGCTCAAAATGACAGATACAGCGGCGTACAGCTGCGGCGGTATTTCTTGCTCGATATCAAGTCGGCTGAGCATGGCCAGCAAAGCCGGGTCTTGGGCAACGTAAATGCCTTGGGCTTGTGCCGCATCCACAATCCGCTGCGCCAACTCGGCTTGGCCTTTGGCTGATACAACGGGTGCTTTGTTGGCACCGTACTCCAAGGCCACCACTTCTAAGTTTTTACGTCTCACGCGTTGACATCCAACACACTGCCGGCCTCTGGCGGGCTCCACGTGTGGCTGCTGGCTGGGCGTGGCGCATTGAAGACTTGCAAGTTGGTCATGATCAGACCCTTGGCGTCTAGCTCGCCAGCCAAGTCACCGCTGGCCGCCAACGCCGCTTGTGCCACGTCTTCTCGCAAAGCCCACATGGTCATATCAACCGAAGACGCCCCGCTTGAGCCTGTGGCAGGCGGTGTGATCACGGTGCGCAGCCACAGCTCGCCCAAACGCTGGTTGTTGGTATGCACATCGACGGTAAACACCGCTGGGTCGTTTGGGTTGGTGCGTGCTTGGCGGCGAAACCGCAACGTAACAGGGTCTGCATCTACAAAAGGCAACACCATTGAAAAAGCCAATTCACGCTTGTCCAATGATTGAACCGCTTCAACTTGGGCGCGCTCGAGGTCATCCAATGCATCGCTCAACACAACACTGCCCGGGGTTGTGGGGCCTAAGCGGCGCAACATGTTGCGCAGCAACGCCTTGATGTCAATGGCTGCATTGGGCGACCCCCTCATTAACAAAGCCTCCGCCGATAAACCGTTGGCCAGCATGGCTTCACGCAGACCCGTGGTGCTGAGGCTGGCCATGCTCAGGCGCAAAGCGGGCCACAAATCAAACCACTCTCGCTTGCCTGCTGCGGGTGTGCCCCCACTGCCGGGGGTGGCGCCTAAGGTGGCACCTAGGGCCGTGACGAGCTGCGACAAGGCACCACTTTGGAACAAATGCATCCACGCTTGCGTGTCTGGAGGTCTGGCCAACAAGCCGGACAGACGAGCCGACATGGCCGCGTCGGCATTGGCCAGCGGCGAGTAGGCTGACGGGGCAACCGCTGGACCAGCAGCCACATTGGCTGCGGTAGCAACCGGTGCATTGAAGGGTGCAACTCTGCCGCCGGCCAGCAATGTGCCAACGCCTGACCCAGCACCAGTCTGGGGTTGCAATACCCAAGTGCCATTGGTTTGCACGTACGCTTTCAACAACACCGTCTCACCAGGCTTGAGCCGCAAACCGGAGGGCCAGTCAATCGCGCGCCCTTGCAAGATGAGCTTCAGACGCTCGCCACGCACCTCGGCAATCGCACTGACTATTTGGCCGTCACTTAAGCCTAGCGCTTTGGCTTGTACCGCTTGCACAATGGGCGAGCGCCCTTCTAGCAACACGGGGTTGGCGCGTCCGGCAAGCGCTAGGGTCTCAGGCGAGAACAGCATGGTGCGGTGACCTTTTACAACACGCTATGGGAAACGCACCCAATTGCGCTTGTCAGCGCCGCCGCTGGATGATGTGGCGCTCGCGCCAGGTTTGGCGCCCGCCAAGGTGCGCAAATCAGTGATGGTGGGGATTTGCAACAGCGCACCCGACAAAATAATGTGCGGCGTACCGCGCGGAAAGGCCTCTGGGTTCAGCGCCACGAAGGCTTTGCGCAGCACCTTTTTGTTCAGCACGCTGTCGCGCATGGTGGCGGCGATCACGCGGTCCAGTGTTTCACCGCGTCTCACGCGGTAGGTTGCACGCGAACCGTCTGGGCTGGCAGCCATCGCGCTTGGCGGTGCGGCATCAGTCTCTGGCGGCCCTGTAGCCACGCCAACCTCGTTGCGCAGCAATACTTTGAGAGCGTCGTTGGCCAACAAGCTCACACCTTGGGCGTGTACGTTGGCCGGCAAGCTGAGCCACATCACGCACGCGGCACATGCGCCAGCCGTCACCAAGACTGCGCGCGTGTGACGCCCATGGCGCAGCAGCTGCACATGCGCAGAAGGCCTAAGAGACACGTTATTGGCAATGGGATGACTCATAACAACATTCTTTCAAAAATACGAACGCACTCAATACGGCATCGCCACCCAGTCACCCGCAAGTGGGGCTGGCAGTGTAGGCCCGGCCACTTGACGCACCGCTGACTGTGCCATGCCCACTTGAGACACTGTTGCCAAGGCCAAGCGCTGCGCCACACCGGCGTGCAACACGCGTTTGGGTAACTCGCGGCTGTCTACCAACACCAACCTGTCGCCAACACGCAAACCATTGGCAGTGCCACCGCTGATAGTGAGGCTTGTGCCATCTTGACGCAACAGAGAAAACTGCACGGGCTCACATGACATTAAGGCATTGATCGCCAGCACGCCATCTGCACTGGCTTGGCGAATCAACGCGCTCAGCGCCGGCGGCACCTCAGGTGGCACCAAGCTCAGCTCAAGCTGATCCCACGTTAAAGGGTGCTTTTTTTGCCATATGCCCTGTTGTTGGCCGCGCTTTATGAGTTGCAAGTCGACTTGCCAACGGGTTGTTTTTGCGGGCGGTGTTGGGACATCTAAACTTGCTGGGAAAGCTGGCGCTGGCGCTTGTGGCGGCATAGACGGCGCAGCACGCACCTGCAAGCTGAGCTGCCAGTCGGCTATTTCTGTCTTGTTATCGCCTTGCACGGCGGCCTGGTAATCGTCTAGCTGGCTGGGCGCGTGCACACTTTGCCGCCAGCGCACCGCTTGCGTGGCGGCGGCTTGCACCCATTGCGCTCGCCATTCATCCAACAGTTGTCTCGCATAGTGCTGGTCTTCACCGCGTACCCCTTGGCCCACATCGCTGACGAAACTAACGTGCTGCACCCAGCGTGGGTCTTCTGGGGCTGCGCACGTCGTACCCTGCGGCGTTTCTGGTATTTGTTGGTCTGTTGCAATGCGGGCAACAACCTCGCTTGTCCCATCGTTTAGGTAGTTCAATACGCGAACGCCGCGCACTTGCATGCCGTTGGTCACTTGTGTGTCTTCGCGGAGTTGACCGTTTTGGTCCATCCAAGCGGTAGACACCACACGGGTTGGGCCTTTGAGTGCTTCATCTACCAAGGCTTGTCGTATGGCGGCGAGTTGTCGCTCGAAGGTGCTGCGCTCAACGTCCATTTGTTCCACTGGTGGCATGTTGGATGCGGCCGTCTTGCTTGGCCCAACCGGGTTGGTCTGGTCCACTTGTTTGCTGGGGTCGGCGTTGAGCAACGCACGCATGGCGGCAATTTTGTCAGCTTGTGACGTGGGTGTTGCGGCGACTGCCGCCCCCGACGGCGAAGCGTTTGGCGCTGCTGGCGCCGGTGTGTCTGCGTCTGGCGCTGGCGCCGTGGCCTCAAGCGGGGCAGCATCTGCTGAGGCTGTTGGTGGGTTGGCAGGCACATCCTCTACGTTGACAGGCACCACTTCACCGTAAGGAATGCCCAGTTGTGCCTCTAAAGCCCGCAACGGTGTGCCGTTGCTGATCTGCGCCCAAGACACGTTAGGCAACAAACAGGCCAACGCAAGGGTCAGGCCTGCGGCCAACAAGGGGGTGACGGTTAGACGACTCATGACACACTAATAAGCACAAATCGCACCCGTATGATTGCCCGCCTGGGGTTGTGCCACCGGGACGCCCACACCAGGGGAGATTTAATTGGCTTTTGAAGCCAACTGGCCCAAGTACAGGGCGCGTAAGTCGTCCACCACGCGAGAATCTAAGGACATGGTGGTCTCATACGTGTCGTCGCCAGCAGGTGAAATACTGACCAACACCGCGCCATAAATCACACCTTCAACACGGGTTCTGAAGGTGTCACTCATCACCGTCATGTCGGCCACCGTGGTGGTGGCGTTCAAATGCTGGCCATAGACCTGCTCGGTCAGCGAGCGGTAAGCATCCAGCTTGGACGCTCGAATGGCTAGCAGGCGCTTTTGCGCGGGCGTGGTGTGGTTTTGAAGGCTAATGACTGCATAGCCTGTCGCCGTGATGGATTCGCGGGTTTCGACTATGGGGGCAATCATGGAGGTGCGTGCTGATCGAACGCCAGGAGACTCCAGCTTAGGGCTGTCAATGTCAACAGACTCGGATGCGGTTTCCCCGCTGGGTATGGTTTGGCAAGCGGCCAACATGCCAGTCAACGCGCCTATACAAGCCAACTTGGCGAGGCCGGAGGCAAAGGTTGAACTGGGTTGCATGACAAAACTCCTAATTGTTTCAATCGCATTCAAGCGTACACACTTTGTATCGGCACAGGCTTTGAACTCTTTAACCAGCATACCCACATCTTATGAAAATATGAATACATACCAACGGGTTACAGCGTATTGTCAAATCAGTTCGAAAACTTACTTTTGTTGACTTGGCGGCCACTGGGTAGGCCGACACAATGACCACCTATGAGCAACGAAAAAAAGTCCACACCCATTATTGGACGCGGGGAAGCAATGCGGGCACTGCGCGGGCTGATAGCCACCGTGGCAAATGCCAATGCAAGTGTGTTGATCTCGGGCGAAAGTGGCACGGGCAAAGAACTGGTGGCCCGTGCTTTACACGACGAATCTGACCGCGCAGGCGGGCGCTTTGTACCTGTCAATTGCGCCGCTATTCCCAGAGAACTGGTGGAGGCCGAGCTGTTTGGCCACCGCAAGGGTGCATTTACTGGCGCCGTAACCGACCGTGTGGGCCGCTTTGAGCTGGCACATGGCGGCACCCTGTTCTTGGACGAGATTGGCGATTTGCCCTTGGACATTCAAGTCAAATTGCTGCGTGTGCTGCAAGAGCGCTCGGTAGACCCTGTGGGTTCAACCAAGTCTGTAGACATTGATGTGCGTGTGGTGTCGGCGTCTCACAGAGACTTAGAAGCTGAAGTTAAGGCTGGCCGCTTCAGGGAAGATTTGTATTACCGCTTGAATGTGCTGCCGCTGCGCACGCCAGGCCTGCGGGAGCGCACAGAAGATATTCCGGAGCTGGTGATGCACCATGCCCAGCGTTTGAGCACCAAAGGGCGCAACGCCATACGCTTCAGTCCAGACATGATGCTGGCACTGAAGAGCTACCAGTGGCCGGGCAATGTGCGGGAGCTGATCAACTTGATTGACCGCTTTACCGCCCTGTTCCCAGGGCAGGAAATTGGCTTGCGCACGGTGCCTGCCGCCATGTTGCCCAAGGGCTTGGCAGCGCTGCGCGATGAGCTGTTTGGCAAGATCGCCTCCAGCAACGTGATGGAGCTGTTCCCTGAAGTGCCAGACGAGGTGGACATGACGCATGCCGTGCTCGAGAGCGAAGACGATACCTCTGTGCAAGACATCATTATGTTGGCGCAGGGCTTGGACGAGTTGCCGGCTGAAGGGGTGTCACTCAAGCAGCGTTTGGCTGATATTGAGCGCAATTACATCGCGCAAGCGCTAGACATGTCGGATGGCAATGTGTCCAAAACCGCTAAGTTGCTGTCGCTGCAGCGCACAACGCTCATTGAGAAGATCAACAAATACGATTTGCGCGCAGCTTAAGCGCCCGCGCTAGGGAGTCATTTCAAGGTGTGCGGCTAATTCAAGACCAGCAAAAAAGGACGCTCTACGTCTTTTCGTTCGCTGCAAAAATCGTTGCCGTTGTAGGTGTAGGTGGTGCACCCCAACGCGCTGTTGCGGTTGCTTGGTGTCGATGTCCAATAGTTGTTGACTGTGATGCTGGGAAATACATTGCGGTTGACGGACGGGTTGACGCAGTTGTCTAAACGCAGCGTGTCCATTTCGTTTTGTGTGGGCAGGCGCCACTTGCGCCCTGAAGCGTCCGAAAACTCTTGCGCGTATGCCAATGCGTCGGCCAGCACCAGTTCTACTGGTGTGCCCAGGCATTGGCCATCGGCAAAGCGCTCGCCGGCATTGCAACGGTACCAACGCATGCCCGTGACTGCATCGACAGCCATGCCATCTTCAGATGCTTCAAAGTTGCCAGTGTCACCTTCTACCAGCACATCAGCGCATTGGGCTATATCCTCATAGCGTTGGCAAGCGCTGAGAAAGCTGACTGCCAGCGCGCACAGCAACAGGCCACAACGTCGGCTGGTTAACTGGGCCGCAGATTTGTTTAAATGTATAAATGCATTCATAGGTTGATTGGCGCAATGGTTGGCACAGCCTTATAGTACGCCGACTTGCTGAGTAGCTTGAATATCGTCAGCGCACCTGATAACTTGATACCCAGCTTAGCTCGGATGGCAACAGGGCAACAACAGAAGAACCAAGCTTCATACACCCTGTTGCAGGCACAATAACTACAATGAACCAGTCCGGCATACGACTTGCATGTCTCAAGAAAAAACCCAATAGGTCGATACTGCATAGACGGAATACTGCCAGAATTAAACGCCATCACCCAGACCTGTAATGCCTTGACATCAAAGGCCACATGGCTGATGCCCCCCATAACTTGCACGCCGCGTGGCGTGCACTTGTAACGACACTGCAACGAGACAACACCCATGGATTTCTTGACCATCATTGGATTCGTAGGGGCCTTTGGCCTGATCATCATGGCCATGGGTGACCCCACACCCTTTATAGACATTCCCTCTATTCAGATCGTGATACTTGGCACGTTTGCCGCGGTGGTCGCGCGCAGTTCTGTGCCAGAGCTGATTGGCACCATGTCTGCTGTCATGAAAACCGTGAAATACAAAATAGACAAACCTGAGGACTTGATTGAAGAGTTGGTCAACCTAGGCACCATTGCGCGCAAAGACGGCATGATTGCCCTAGAAGGCCAAGACATCAACAACCCATTTATGGCCAAAGGCATTCGCATGCTGGTCGACGGGATGGAAGGCTCCACCATTAAAAGCTCGCTGGAACGCGAAATGGGCATGATCAAAAAACGCAACGCTGAAAGTATCAACGTGATTGGCTCCGTCCAAGAAATTGCGCCTGCGATGGGCATGGTTGGCACGCTGGTGGGTTTGGTGATTATGTTGGGCAACATGTCTGACCCTAAATCCATTGGCCCTGCCATGGCGATTGCCCTGCTGACCACCATGTACGGCGCAATTATTGCCAACGTGCTGTGTGTGCCGCTGGCCCAAAAACTGGTCAAGCACGACGCAGCCGACGGCTTGAATTACGAGCTCATCATTGAGGGCGTGATGTTTATTCAAAGCGGTGGCAACCCACGCATGCTCACTGACTTGCTTTTATCCTTCGTGAATCCCAAGGCGCGTGGCAAGCTCGAAGCCGCCGCAGGCTAAGCCCAAGCGCTCACACCTCATTACAGATTGACAAGCCGTGGCGACAGAACAACCTCCCATTGATGACGAAGCAGCTGCTGCGCTGGCAGCGGCTGAGGCTGAGGCCGAACAAGCAGAAGAGACGCCACCGGAGGCACCTGCTGAGCCCGAGTGCCCGAAATGCGAAGAGTGCGCTCCGTGTAAGGCCGGGGCACCTGCATGGATGGCCACGTTTGCCGACATCGCTATTTTGTTGATGGCGTTTTTCGTGCTGATTTTGTCATTTGCCGAAATGAACGTGCCCAAGTTCAAACAAATCAACGGCTCACTTAAAAACTCATTCGGTGTGCAGCGCATTATTCCAGTGGTGGAGTCGCCCAAAGGCGTCAGCATCATTGCGCGCAACTTCACACCGTCTATTACCGAGCCAACGCCGCTGAACACTGTGAAGCAAGAGTCCACAGAGGAGCGAAAAATTGAGCCGGAAATCAAAACCGATGATGGCCCTGGCAGCGAACAACCCAGTGAAGCAGCCAAGGCAGCAGCCAAAGAGGTGGCAAAAGCCTTGGCGACTGAAGTGGCCTCTGGCCAGGTCGAGGTCAGCACCGACAACGGTAAAGTGGTGGTAACTGTGAACCAGACACCCAGCGCAGCGCAGTCGGGTGCATCGGGCACCGCTGGCACACAAACGGGCGGTGCGTCAACGCGTGGCGCTAACACTGGTGGTTCTGTGGCCCAAGACACCATTGACTTGTATGCAAAAGTTGCCCAAGCACAAGCCACTGTTGACACCCAGGTTGAGGTACGTGACACATCTGGCGCGGGCAGTTCTGCAGGCGCCGGTGGCGGCACGGGCTCGGCTGACAAAGCGCAAACCGACAACGAGTTTGCCCGCATTCGCAAAGAGTTGGCCAAAGAGATAGAGGCTGGAAAGGCCGAGGTTGAACGCGACGGAGCCAGAATCATCATTCGTCTGGCCGAGCAAGGCTCGTTCACCTCAGGCTCAGCAGACTTGCAACGTGGCTTTACGAACGTGCTCAACAGTGTTGGGAAGTCCATTGCCGACAGCCAAGGTCGTATTTATATTGAGGGTCATACGGACAACGTGCCCGTTGTGTTCAACGACAGGTTCAAGTCCAACTGGGACTTGTCGGGTGCACGCTCAGGCGCAGTGGCCGACTACCTCACGGGCAGGGCTGGCGTACCGGAAGGGCGCATGAGCGTCAGTGGCTTTGCTGACACCCGTCCCATTGACTCCAACGACACGGCAGCTGGTCGGTCTCGCAACCGTCGCATCGAGGTCATTATTGATGGTGGCGGCTAACTTTAAAGATTGATTCGCATGCTAGACGCCGCCGCTACCGCACTCGCCCTGCCCTACCCCAGTCTCATCAAAGCGGTACGCGAGTTGCTGCTAGACCCCCATGTGCAGGTCCCTCCTAGGCAGGTTTTGAGCTTGCCCAATGGCGGCAAATTACTGGTGATGCCCGCCAGCGACCGCACGGTGGCGATGACCAAACTGATCACCTATGTGGGCGACAACCCCGCGCGCGGTCTGCCCACCATCCAAGGCAATATCGTGGTGTTTGATGCACTCACTGGTCAACATCTGAGCACCTTACACGGCCCAACCGTCACCGCCAGACGCACTGCTGCGGTGTCCGTGGTGGCCGCTCAATTGCTGGCGACGCGCACAGATGGCCCACTGCTGGTGGTCGGTGCTGGCGTACAGGGTCGGTCGCATCTGGAGGCCTTTCACAGCGGCCTCGGCGTCCAAGAGGTCTGGGTGGCCTCACGCAGCGCTGCCAGCGCCAACGCCTTGGTGGCCCACGCCCAATCTATGGGCATGACGGCGCGACGTGTAGACGACCCCAACGCCGCATTGGCCCACTGCCCCTTGGTTGTCAGCGCGACCAGCGCACAGGAAGTGGCTTTACACAACAACCCGCGAGACGATGCATTTGTGGCTGCTGTGGGCGCTTTCACCCCGCTGATGGTGGAGTGGTCAGCCCGGGTATGCCAGCACGTCGCCGCAAATGGTACCTTGGTCGTAGACACCAGCGATGCCGTTCATGAAGCTGGCGACTTGTTGCAAGCGCACATCGATGTTGCAGCGCTGCCGACCTTGGCAGATGTGGTTCATCGTGAAGCCCTGAGGGGCGCACAGTCACAGGCAAGCCCGGGGCCAGTCTTCTTCAAAAGCTGCGGCTGGGGTGGCTGGGACTTGGCCGCCGCACGCTGCGTGGTGGCATCGTTGGCTTAGCGTCATTGCCAGTACAAGTCAGCGCAAGTCAGTACAACTGCCAGTGCCATTAGCGCGTTAAAGACAACATCAAATCGCGTCGCCTTGACAAGGTGTGCGCCTTGTTAATGGCCGCACGCTGTCACAGCGGGCGCTTACTGTGGCGCCACCTCTTTTTTAGGTGGTGCAGTCGCTGGATAAACAATCACTTGGTCGCTTTTGTTGCCAGCGCTTTGTTGCTGCAGTGCCTCTAGATAACGCTGCTTTTGCAACGTAATGAGGGCTTGGACATCGCGCTTGAGCGGCTCCACCTGGCCCACTGCGCCTTTGAGCGATTTGACTTCAGTGCCCAAAGATACCAACGCACCAGCTTGGCGCTTGAGTTGCCCATCCAGTGCGCCGACTTGCTTGACGAGCGACTGGTTACCCGCTTCAATCGACTTGGCGGCCTCTTTGGGCAAATTGGTGACCAGTGCGTTGGACTCGACCAATGCGGTTTTTACGCTCTCTTCTAACTGCGTTTGCGCTTGCAACAACGCAGCGTTTTGTTCTCCGGATTGAGCCAACGAACGGGTCATGGCATTGATACCCTCAATACCCGCATTCAACTCAACCACCCGTTTGCCGACGGCCAACAGCATATTGTCAGCTTGGTCCATTCGACTTTGCAACGATGCCGACATTGCAAAAAAAACACCCGTGGCGACCAATAACAAGCTGGCACTTACACCCAGCACTATTTTGCTGGTCAGTGCGGCTTTCACCAACGCTCCGTCAACCAATTGCGAGGCAGCGCGTAGTTCCCCAGCCAACCCTGTTGCCACTGTGGCCGAGCGTGCAGCAACGTCTGCGGAGTCAAGCACGACGGCACTCAGTGCGTCAAGGTGGTCTTGTACCTCTTGGGTTAAGCCCACACTTAATGTTTCTTCTGGCTCAAGCTCATTCGCCTCGTCTAGCACTTCTTGCTCGTCAATGATTGGGTTTCTTTTGCGCTGGACGTGCGCGACATCGCCAGGGTCGAGGCTTTGGTTGTCATCCAGCTCGGCTTCCACTGGCGGTGCTTTGTTAAACACCGCATCGTCACCTGCGTCATCAGGCGTGGTGGCAGCGGCCTGCGCAATTAAGTTCTCAGCGTCCGCCAGGTCAGAGGCCTCTAATTCCGGCACGGTTGGCTGTGCTTCAAAACCTTGGCTTGCTTGCTTGTCGTCGTCGCTCATGGTGTCTTTCTCCTAGCCAGCGTGGCCTTGATACGGTGTTGTGCGTTCAGCGACGGGTCGCTGGGTAATGCGTGTTGTCGATCAAGGGGTTTGATCTGCACTTTTAATTGTTTGTTGACCTCTTGAAGTCGCGCTAATCGCGCCTTGAAGTCCATACGTTGGGTTGATGGCCCGCCGCTTGGTGGCGCCAATGCTGACGTCTCAAGCAATTTGGCCTTCGCTATGGCGGCTAGCACTGCAGGCGGTGGCGCACTGACTCTTAACAGCGCCGATGGGCGAACCACCATAGGCCCCACATCGGGTGGTTTTACCGCTGGCACGGCTGTCTTTGACACCCCTACATCACGCGCCATACCGCCGGGCGCTTCGCCAGTTGCACGAGCCGCAGACTTGCCAGTGCCGTCTAAGCTCACTGTGTGTGGTGATCGACTCGCAATAATGGGAGGTTTTGTTGCCATGTTCAGTGGACGCGTTCTTGGACTAGTTAAGGGGTAATCATGTCGGCACGAACAGATCTAGCCGAACGAACCCAATGCTCTTTGATAGAGTCGGCAGAAGTTGCAAAAGCTTGTGCGCTTAGCCTGTTGACGAATGGCCCTTTCAACACGACAACGTGGCGCTCTTTGTTGCTGCGCTTCAACACGGCCACCGGATACAGGCCTGTCAGTTGCGGTCTACCGGCTATCCATTGGCGGGCTTTCGCCTCGTTGCCAACCGATACATACTGAATCACCCATGCCCCCGGGGGAAGGCCTTGCACCCAAGCATTGCCGTCGGGCAACTTGGTATCTTCCACAACTTGAATAGCAGCAGCGGCCGCAGGTGTGGTCCCGAGCGTTGGCTCATCTGTTACGTCTAGCGAGGCGTTGGGACCCAACGGCTCAAGCGGCTGGGTCGGCGTTTCTGGCAATACCGGCGCGGCTAACAGCCTAGATGACACCGCCTGTGCACCGTCGGGTTGCAAGCTTTGCAACACACGCTCAATTTGTAAATCTGTACGCACACCATCCCACACCGGGTCAAGCGTCAACAGGGGTGACGGTACTGCAGACTCAGTTTCAGAATTACTTACACCTGGTTGCTCTTGTGTATCGGCTTTAAGCGCCCCGGCTATGCGAGCGGTGATTGCTTGTGTGTCTGGCGCAGGCTGCGCCACCAGCGCTGGGGCCTGTGGGTCAGCGCCTTGAGCCACGAGTTGGTTGGCGTCAATTTCAGATGGTGTGGCATCAAGCGTGGGCTCGGGCTCATCCGCAGCGCCGACTGAAGCGTCAATTTTTTGTAGCCATGCTTGCATGGCCTGTGTAGATGCATCGCGGTATTTAGAAGACAGCGTCAACACGGCAGCCACCGACAGCAGCAGCACTGTGGCGCTGCCCAGCAGCCACCATTTGACGCTGCCCCCACGCCGTGGCTGGTCCGTATCGTCTGCATTGTTGCCACCAGACTGGCTGTGCTGGGCCACTGCGTCTAGCAGCGCTTGCTCAGCCATGGGGTCGCGCTCTGCCAAATCCAAGTCGGCGTTACCGTCCAAACCTAACTCGTCGTGGTGGCCTATCAAGCCCAGTCGCTCTAGCAATGCCGTGGCAGGATGCTCCAAGCCCGCCAGCGTGGACTTGCTTAAAAACACCTGCCCGGCGTCGGCGTCTAAAGCCTCTACGGTCCAGCGCGACATGCGTTTGCCAAATGCGGACAGGTCTTTTTCCAACTTGCTGGTGGTGTTGACCAGCAGCACCACACGCACATTGGCACCGGGAAAATCGTTGACCAATCTGGCCAATAACTCTAGCTGTGAGGTCTGCACGGAGCGCGCATCGTGCAACACCAAAATTCGCGCGGGCAAACTAGGTCCTTGCGTAGAGACCGCGTCGTCTAGCGACATGGGCGCCAACACATCGTTGAAGCGCTTTATAAGCGCTTCAGAGCTGCTGGGAAAGTACACCTCAACATGCACGCCTTCATGGCGACGCAGTTGTTGCACCAAAATTTTGCCGTAATGTTCCAGCAACACATCGCTGTCACTGGCCAGCATCAGACTTTGGCGCTTGCCCAGCAATGCGCCAAAGGCCAAGGCCATGCGGTCGCGGTCGGCATCGCGTAAGAATAAGTCGTCGTCGCCGAATTGAGGGCTTACTGAGTCTGTCATATGTGCATGCTGGCTGGCTTTTAACAGTCAGCGTTTGTGAGGTGTCTGTGTCATTGCAATTTACCCGATGCGTCGAAGGCCATGCCACTCGGTACAACTGGCTTGGGTTTTTGCATGCCCTGCTGTCCCGGACGAATGCTGTCTAAGCTAAAGACGTAAGCAATCACTTGCGCAACCGCCACATACAAGTCCTCAGGCACAGTTTGGTCGACCTCGGTGGTAAAAAACAGTGCCCTGGCCAAAGGTGGCGCTTCAAATATGTACACGCCATGGGCCTTGGCTTCTTCGCGAATACCAGCGGCCATTAGGTCAGCGCCCTTGGCAACCACCGTTGGCGCACCATCCCCCGTTGGGTCGTAAGACAGGGCCACGGCGAAGTGCTCTGGGTTGGTAATGACCACATCGGCGTCCTTCACATTTTGCATCATGCGTTGGTCAGACATTTCACGCTGCCGCCTGCGGATTTGAGCCTTCACTTCAGGGCGGCCTTCTATGTCTTTGTACTCGTCCTTGACCTCTTGCTTGGTCATTTTCATGCGCTTGTTGAATTCGTACTTTTGCCATGGCACATCAATGGCGGCGATGACCACCAGCGACAACGTCACAAACAGCGCAGACTTGGCGATTAAATCGCCAGCGCTTTGCAGGGCCGGCTCTAGCGGCATGCGGCCAATTTGGACCAACGACTCAAGGTTGAGGTTGATCATCAGGATCAGAACACCAGTGACCAGCGAAAACTTCAGCACAGCCTTGACCAGCTCTACCAAGGCCTTGGTACCAAACATCCGTTTGAAACCTTCTAGGGGGTTGATTTTGCTAGCCTTTGGCGCAATGGATTTAAGTGAAAACAGGTAACCACCTGTCGCGCCCGAAGCCAAAATAGCCAGCACAATGGTGGCGATAAACACGGGAATGACCACGATAAATGCATTGATGGCTTGTGTGCCAAACGTGAGTGGCAACAAATTAGGCGACAACAGTGTTGTGCGGTCAAACATGAAGCCCGCTTTAAACACCCCTATTAATTTGGCAATGAGCGCGCCACCGGTCAACACCATGAGGGCCACAGCGCCGATCATAACGGTGGCGCCTGGCATCTCTGTGGAGCGCGCAACTTGGCCATCGTCGCGCGCTTTTTGAAGTTTGCGCGCGGTGGGTTCTTCCGTTTTTTCTGCTCCGGTGTCTTCAGACATGCATTACCTTTGTTCTAACCGGGTCCAGCCCAGTCGCGCAACATGACAAACGACTGCATCCACAGCCACTCCATGCGCCCGCCTATGCTGCCCATTGACAACACGAGAATAATCAATCCAGCCAACACCATGGCGGGAAAGCCGACAGCAAAAATATTCAAGCTTGGTGCGGCCTTGGTGACGACACCCAAACCTACGTTGATGAACAACAGGGTCACCATGACGGGCAAGGCCATCAGGACAGCGCCCACAAACATCATAGAGCTCCAAGTGACCATCCTGCCCCAGTGATTTTGATCCAACAAGCTTTCACCTATGGGCAACACGTGAAAACTTTCAAGCACCA
>Ga0335398_10004478_pt1 | contig 19344 bp, 15 predicted proteins | sample BON03_FD_205742 | JGI IMG/M metagenome (GOLD analysis project Ga0335398, IMG submission 205742) | Freshwater microbial communities from Lake Bonney liftoff mats and glacier meltwater in Antarctica - BON-03 (spades assembly) (version 2) | ecosystem: Environmental > Aquatic > Freshwater > Ice >... | reverse complement strand
TTTGATGTATTTGTTGCGCGTTTTTTTTGCGCCCCCCCCCCCCCCCACTGGAACTGGAGTGGAGTGTATTATTTTGGCCATATCCCGTTTTCGAGGCGGTGGCGGCGGTGGGCGGTGGGATACGGTGAAGGGGTGAGATACAGCGGGATACAGCTAGATACAGCTGGATACAGCTATAGCTAGAGCTGGATATATATATATACGGATACAGCTGGACACAGTGGGATACAGTGGGGTTCAGTATTCAGTGGTCAGTGGGGATCTGCGGTCTGCGGCAAAATGGCTAGATATATATAGAGATTATTATTAATAAAATAGACAGGGAGATACAGCGGGGGATACCAGGTACCAGGGATATGGTGAGATACAGGCCGGACACAGGTGAAATACAGGCGGGTAATCCGAACACACACTCCTCCAGGGGAGGGCTTATCCGTAGCCTCTGCCTCTGTGTCCGCCTGTGCATGCGCGCTCCGCGCTATACCCATACCCCGCGTGGACGTTTTATTGTTTTTTTCCAACGCCAACGCGCGCGCACGGCGCAGACCAAAAACAAAAAAATCTTTGAAGACCCTGTGCGCACACTGTACACGTTGTTCGCTCTGCCATGTGCATGCTGCACACTGCACGCCTTCCAAAAGAGCCTTCGCTCTCTCTCTCCTCTCTCTCTCCCCCCCTCTTTCTCTTCTTGCTCCCTCCGCCTCCGCTCTCTCTCTCTCTCTCACTTACTCACTCTCGTCTCTCTTCTCTGTCTCTCTCTCCGCTTTGGCGCGTGCTCTAGATTTCAGCTCGTACGCGTAGGACACCTACACACCACAACAGGTGCGATCTGCCGTGGCCCTGTAGGAGAGCCCCGGCGGCCCACGTCGTACAAAATAGAAACCAGCTGGATGCCCGCCCCCCGCCCCCAACAACCCTGGCCCCGGGAGGAAGATGCGCAAGGAGCGCCGTCGCACCCGCGTGGCCTCCCCCCCCACACACAGGTGGCTCACTCCGCGGCTGGCCCGAGCCTGAGCTTGCCGAGCAGGCCGCGCGCCAGCGGGAGCAGCCTGCCGGCCAGTTCGTCGACAAAGGGCGGCAGCTTGATCTGCGGCAGCAGGCCCGGCCAGAGCTTGGCCTTGGCCTGCACCAGCGCGACGATGACCAGCAGCCGCCGGAGAAGCGCGGCGAACGGCGGCGCGCCTTCGGCCGCCGCAGCGCCCTTGCCCACGGCGCGCTGGGCGTACTTGTCCACCCACGAGGTGGACTGGCGGAGTGCCTGGCCGATGAGCCGGTCCTTGGCGAAGCCGGGCACCCACGAGGGCAGCTGCGAGTCGGCGGAGTAGTAGACGCGCGACCAGCCCTCCTCGAGCTTCTCCACGTACCTGCGCGGCGAGGAAAGGCGGTGAGGCCGGCGCCGCGCAGGGTGCCAACTTGTGGCGGGCCGTGGCCGCCGGCCGCCCGGTGGGGGCGCGCGTCATGGCACGCACTTGGGCGTATGCGTGGCGCGCCGGCCGTGGGCGATGGCGCGCGCGCGCACCAATACCCGACCGTGTCGGCAAAGTCGGAGAGACGCTCGTAGTCGAGTTGGAACGTCATGCAGTTCTTCCCCGGCTCGTACGTGTGCTCCAGAAAGTACTCCATCGAAAAGGGGCCCGCGCAGATCCGATACTTGGCCCACACCTGCTGCTTGCCTCCGCCCGACGTCTTCTTGCGGTAGGTGTCGCACCTGCGTGAGCCGGGCCGAGCGCGGGTGGTGGGCAGTGCGGATAAACTGGGAGTGGTGCGCGTTTGCCGGCCGGTGTACCTTGTGCAGCCCTCCACCATCTGGGGGTAGTGGTCGAGGTCCATGATCTTGGACCAGACCACCTCAGGCGGCGCCGGAATGTCCTGGATCGAGACTGCGCGCTTGAAGCCCGACTTAAGCGAGATGATCTTGAGCACCGGCTTCCCGGACCGAAGGCGCTCGTTCGGTATGCCGGCGACAGAGATGCCATAGCTGCTGGGCGGCTGCCGCTCGTACTTCTGCAGCAGGCCTTGGTGTGGGTGCGGCTTGGCTGCGTCTGCGCCGCTGCACACGCAGCCAGGCAGCGCCGCGATTATTATGAGCAAAACATGCACCGGCGCCGACATAGTTGTCAAACCGGGAGTTGGGGGCGGGGGATCGGTCGGGCGAGGTGGGTGTGGTGGATGTGAGGGGGGGGTGTTCCGAGGTCCGAGGGATAAAATCTTGGTTCTGTAGCATAGAGCTCTATAGCATCTATACTATCTATAGCATCGGGGGATGCTGTACATGCTATATAGCATACTACACTATAGTACTACCGTCGGACGTCTGCTCTAAGCAGACGGCCGATTCTGGAATGTATACGAGAATTCTTACGAATGTTTGTTTGCCTCTGAGGCCAAACACAACCACGAAACGACAATCGAGATTCATCAAGAGGACTGTCCTCGCAATGAATCTCGGCACAAAACACACAACATACAAAAGGGCGGGCGCTCGCAATGTGTTGAACGGGATGTGCAAGTCGTTCGAAGAAATGTGGCCGAAGAGCGGCCTTACTTAGGAACGTCGGCGGGCGCATGCATCCTCCGGGATACCGCAGGGGGTACTAACTACTGCAGGCAAATACGGTGGTAGTAGGTACATCTATCTTGGACAGCCCCCCGTTCGAAGCAGAAAGGTTCGAATAAAGAGGAGCCTAACTGAACCAAGATGGATATGCGCCGTATTCCAAGTAAGGTGAGTGTAGCGAATAAAGTCGTCATTCGCGAGGGGAGGGGGGGCTGGGGGTCACTCGCACCGAGGTGGGAGGTGGGTGATAGACTTTATCGAGTGCTTGGGCTTATCGTGGAGTTGAATCGCCGTTGCAATGAGTCTCATGTTACGAATTAATAATAAAACATTCGCAGGGCTGGGGGGGAAGGGGCAGACGCTCAGAATAGGTTATGTCTCGAGTCGTGAGCGACGAGTCATTCTAAACGGGTCTCATGTTACGATATATTTATATATTCTGTAGGGCAGGGGGAAAGGTCGCGTGCGCGGAGGCGGCGACAGACCCTCAATAGACGAGGACTTTACTGTTCAAGTGGAGTCCTGTCGGATTGATTGGGTCTCATGTATGATTATAATATATAATTGTGGGGCGGGGGGGGAATAGCGGGAGATGTAATAGCGTCGAAAGCGATAGTGCTATGTCCTGCGAGTCCGGTCTGCCTACGCGATGTTCATGATGATGTTGCGGAGGCGGAAGAAGTCCTTGTTGGATAGGATCTTAGTGAAGAAGTCCGCGATGTTGTCGGCGGACGGGATGTAGGGCACGGTGATGCTATGGTCCTCGACGAGCTCGCAGATGAAGAAGTGGCGCCGCGTGATGTGCTTGGTGCGGCGGTGGTGCTCCGGGTTGTAGGCGAGATCGATCGCCGCCTTGTTGTCCATGTAGGTGGTCGTAGGTTCGGGCGTGGCAAATCCGAGCTCCTCGAAGAGCTGCCGGTAGTAGGACGTAGACTTGGCGGCCTCCGAGGCGGCCATGATTTCCGCCTCGCAGGAGGAGAGAGCAACAGAGGTCTGCTGCGTGGAGGCCCACTCGTTGGTGCAGCCCTGCCACTGGATAGTGTTGCCCGATGTGGAGCGTCTCGTGGCCCAGTCCGAGTCGGTGAAGGCATGTAACTCGCTATGGCCAGATGCGTAGCAAAGGCCAAGGTCTCACGTGTGATGAAGATACGCGAGAATGCAGTGGGCTTCGCCGAGTAAGGCGGGGGTTGGGCGGCTCATACAGCGGCACAGCATGGCGACGGGGTAAGCGATGTCCGGCCGAGTGACCGTCGAGCAGTAGAGAAGGGCCCCAACTAGAGATTGGTATTCGGCGAGTAGAGAAGGGTCCGGTGGCGAGTGGGCTGCTGGCGGGGCGGCAAGCGCGGCCGTGACGTTGTCCTTGAAGTGTAAAGAGTAAGGTGTCTTTTGTACCTTAGCCGCCTGCAGCTTGTCATCGGGTAGGTAGCGGTCCACCATTGTATCGATGTACGTAGGTTGGGAGAGTTTGATGCTGGAGCCCTCGTGTGCGACGCAGATGATGTTGCGAATGTCGCTCAGCTCGCCCTCGTCCTCTGCCTTCCAGCGAGTGTGAAGCGCCGTGCGGAAGACGTCGTACACCGAGCCGACGTCATCGTCACCGAAGATGGCGATGATGTCGTCGCAGTAGATGCCTAGGTACACTGTGTCGTTGCCGACGCAGCACGTGAAGATGCACGGCTCCTTCTCGCTCCTGGTGAATCCGGCTCCGCCTTGGTCGATGGGGAGCTTAAGCCAGGCGAAGAAGTCGCATTGGAATCGGCGGCCGGCTTGCTTGAGACCAATGAGACCGTAGATGGGTTTCTGTACGAGGTAGACTTTGTCCTTGCCGTTGGTGCCGACCTCTGTATGGCCGGGCGGGTATTTCATGAAGACAACCTCGTTGTCGAGGAGGCTGCCTTGGAAAAAGGCGGCGACGAGATCGTGTCGACGGGATTTGAGCCCCAGGCGAGCCTGGATGGCAATAAGAACACGGACGGACGAGTGGCGCAGGGTTGACGAGTAGGTTTGGTCATAGTCGACGCCTTCCTGCTGGCTGGCCCCGTTGAGGCATAGGCGTGCCTTGCGACGACCGTCGCGCTTTGTCTTGTATACCCAGAGACATCCCGTGACATTGAAGTCGGCACCGTGGGCATTGGCGAGGCGGCGGGCGTCGCCACGGTTCATGTCGCGGAAGGAGACGTTCGCCGTATGGTTTTGGAGTTCGGCGAGTTCGGCCGCTTGCTATTCCGCGGCCTCGGGCCTCGGGGGCCTTCATGACCTGGCGGTGGCCGCGGGGGTCTATGGTGGCGGCGAGGGCGGGTATGGGTGCATGGCGGGAAGCGCCGGCGCGTAATGGTAAGCGTCGGGAGATAGGGGAGAAATGGGGCGGAGTGTATGCTGGGTCGTCTTCCTCTCCGTCGGTGTCGGCGCCGGGGGCTTCGTCCCATGGAAATGGAGATTTGTCGCGGCTGTCGTTGACGAAAGATGGTGGCGTGGAGTATGGTGACGCGCGTTCCACCTCGACGTCAACCTCGAGGTCGTCGTTGATATCGAGAAGGGCGGAAGGTAAGAGAGCGTGGTCTGCTGGCGGTCCCGTGGTGTTGTTGTCTCCGCCGTTGTACGGGCCGGGGGCCGTTTCGATGTGTCGCGCCTCGGAGATGGCCGACAGCCGACAGGGATGTGAGATTGAGCTCAGCGATGGCGAGGGCAAGGACGGCGCAAAGACGGGGAGGCCACCGTTGGGGTGGCGAGAGGGCAGCGGCGTCGGGCGGGGGAATCCAATGCTGCTCGGCCTCGTGTGTGCAGCGCAGGTTGCCTAGCTGCCACAAAGACTCCGATAGAGATGAAGAGAAGATGAGGCTAGTGTACCGTTGCATAGTCGAGCCGAGCTCGCACTGAGCGAAAACCACCTCTGAGACGAGGTCGCCGGCGTGGCGCGTGAAGTCGATGAGAGCAGAAGTAGTCCAGAGGGAGCCGTGCGCGGCTGAGCAACCGAGGTGGTCGACAAGGGCTCCGTCCATAAAGGATGGGTCGTGGCGTGGCGCGGGTCCGCTAAGGATGTACGGGATTCCGGCCTTGTGGCATACGTCGAGGATGGTCACGACGCTCTGAAGGACCTGTTGGGATTTGGTGAGCGTGAGCGCATCTGCCGAGGAGAGCGTGTCCGCAGGCACGCCATCGGGATAGGCGATGGTGTAGAGGGCCGCCGGGCGGCCCGGCCCGGTGTCGAGATGGCGGATGATGCTGTAGGGCTATCCGGGCGGGTTCAACACGACTGCGCTGAAGCTGTGGTCGGTGATGTCGCAGATGAGCGAGGAGAGGACCTGGTTGTCGGTGATGTCGGGGCCTTGACCGGTGGCTTGGTCGAGGCCGAGGCAACGGAACCCGTGGAGTTCGAGGTGGGATGCGAGGTCCTCGGGGTGGCGGTGCCCCGAGAAGAGGTGCAGCACTGGAGGGCGGCCAGAGGGCGGCGTAAGGCCGCGTTGGACGAGCTTGCCCATTGCGGCGCCTGTGGGGTTGGTAACGGTTCGCCGCGGAGTGCGTCTGCTGCGGCGAGGCGGAGGCGGTTAGCGGCGAGGATGGAGGGCGGGTGACGGTTGACGGTTGCTCCCGGAGACCCACGGGAAGGACTCGTTGTCAAAGCGCACGTCGGCGGTGGCGACGATTTTGCCGTGTGCCGGGACCCAGATCAAATAGCTTCCGACGACGTCCGGTGAGCGGCCAACAAAGGTCCCAGCCACTCCGCGAGCGACAAGCTTGTTGTCTCGCTCGCGGACCTGTTTGGTGACGACAGCGACGCAGCCAAAGGGGAGATGGTTCATAACACGCTGGCGGCAGCCGGTGATGACCTCGAGCGGAGGTATCTTGGATTTGCCGTGAGTGACGAGATTGATCGGGGCAGTGGAACCGTGAGTGACTGCGTAGGGCCAGAACGATGGTGGGGCGCCCGAGAGCAGCAAGTAGTATCGCGCAATGTCGGTGACCATGCCGATGCGCCGCTCGGCCACGCCGTTGATGGCCTTTGCGTAGGCTGGACTGGTTGTGTCCAAATTATTCTTACTCTGTAGGAAGGCTTCGAACTCTGCTGACATGTAGTTGGAGCCTTGGTCCGAGTGAATAGTCTTGACCGATATGTTGCAGAGGGCGGCGTGGAGAGCATCCGCGTCGATGTCAGTGTGCGTGACCATTGCAGCGAGGCCCCGGAACGAATCGACAAATGCAAGCGTGGCGCGCTTGAGTTCGTCGGTCGATGTGTCGCGGATAGGGTAGCTGAACGTGTAGTGTTGGAGTGGTCGTCGACAAAGATGGCAAAGTACTTAGCGTTGCCGCGCCCAACAACATGGTTGAACGGTCCGCAGACGTCCGAGTGGATGAGGTCGCCAGTGCGCTCGCTGCGCCGCCGGAGATGGCCGCCGTGCAATGTGAACTTAGCATTGGCAATGGCCCACTCGGGCTCGAGGCGGGGGGTGCCACGGGCGATGCCGCGGGGCACGTCGGACGCAGTGTCGTCGAGACGGCGGAGTTTCTCGGCGCCGAAGGCCAGGCGACGGAATATGGCAGTGGCAAGTTCGTCCGCAGGGAGCGCCGCGAGATGTTGAAAGGTGTGCGGATCGCGGAAGGCACCGAGGACGTGGATGCCAGGTTTGCGGACGTCGGACTCGTCGGCGATTGCAGCGTCGACGAGGTAAAGGCCATCCGCCGCTTTGCGGAGAGGGATAGTGCGCACGACGGTAGACTGGTTTGCAGCGGGGAGGACAATGCACTCGCAGTCCGAGTTGATCTGGACGGAGGCGCCGTTGCTGACTGACTAGGTTGGCGACAGAGAGGAGCGTATACTCGAAGGAAGGGACGGCGTGGACCTCATGTAAGATGAAGAAGCTCTGGCATCCGGAGGTGTCGGTGAGAATGAGGGGGAGATTACCGACGACGCACATAGCCAGGACCCGGGTGCCGTCGGCAGTGATGAACACCTTGTCGGATGGCGCGGTGTCAAAGAGGTCGGCGGCATTGTTGTGGATGTTCTCTGGAGATCCTGTGTCGACGATGAGCCGGAAGTCGGCGGAAATGGCGGCGGGAACGTGGAGCAGGGGTATGGCGCCACACGCGCCTGGGTGGAGAAGAGCGAAAGCGAGGCATTGGCGAAGCCGTGAGCGGTGCGGGCGGAAGCTGGTCGGTGCGCGGCACGTCCGCGGCAAGGGTATGCTTTGAGGATGCACATGTTTGGGCTGCGCGGGTGGTGTAGCGCTCTGTGGCGACGTTGGTATATCTCCGGGGAAGCTGAGCTTATGCGGGAACACAGGGGCGGCGTCGGGCGGGTCACTATTGGCGTGGAGGACATAGGAGGGGGCGCGAGGCGACGGGGAGGATGTTCCACGGCCCGGTCGTGGAGGGTGGTGACCGGCAGGCTTGTCGCGGCCGTGGTGGTCCGTGACGGTCTTCTGGGGAGGTGGGTTTTTTTTGTAGGTGAGGGCGGCCCGTGTGGTGGACGGTGGCGGCACAAGGCGCGTGATTGCGTCAATGATGCTGTACGTGGTGGCGGCGGTCACGGCGGGGCGGATTAAGACGTCAGTGGCGCGTTGGCAAGCGGTAAGCAGGTGGACGCCGATGACAGCAAGGCGGTAGCCGAGAGCAGCGATAATAACTAGCAGAAACACGTCGCTGATGTCGAAACCATTGCCGTGGAGGGCGTGCATTGCCTTGTTCCATGCTTTGTGCAAAATGTGCCAAATCGAGCAGTAGAGCCGGTTGAGAGGGGACCACGCGGGTGGAAGCGGAGAGGGCGTATCGTGGAAAATATCGCAGTCAACCTCGAGGTTGTCATTGAAGTCGAAAGGAAAGGAATGCGCGGGGTCGTGGAACGAGCATCAAGGGCTGGCAGGCGGCGAAGCGGGTGGCGATGGTGTCCAGCAGGTGTTATCGCGGGCGTCACGCACTGCGATAAATTCCTTTTGGTCCGCGAAAGCGCGCAGGAGATCCTGGTAGTGGTCGCCAGCGAGGCGCAGCCGAGATTCGAGGGCGTCAATCTGGAAGAGCGCAGTGCTGCGTTCTCTTCGAGCAGCGGCGAACCACTCTTTGTCGGCGGTGGTGTGAGTGGTGTGCTGCCTGGGGCGGGGAGCGTAGTCGCTCCCGTCCGAAGAGCGGGCGTCGTAGGTCTGCGCAATCTGTGTGTCGCGGCGCTCGACGGCATCCTCGGCCGGAAGTGGAGCGTTGAGCGCGGCGTTGCCCCCAGGGAGCCATGGGCGGTCGCAGGGCGACAGGGAGGGAAGGTGGGCCGGCGGTGCCGCGGTGACGGCGTCGGGGCCGTGGTCGAGGAGACGTAGGCCAGGGGGTGGCGCCGCCGCGTCGGCGGCACCAGGGATACCGTCAGGGTCCGAAGAGAGGGCGTCGTGGGTCTGCGCAACACGCGCGGTGGCGTTGCGCGTGGCGGCTTGGAACTCAGCGAAGGCGGCGGCGGCGAACGGGTCAGGGGCGCTGAGGAAGCGGCGTGAGGCTGCGAGGGCGGTGGCGTCGGCAGGCGCGCCGGGGTCCGAGAGCATGATGCGTGGGAAGTTACGGTCGAGGTGGCGTTGATCGCAGATGGCACAGGCCCGCATCGCTGGGCAGTCGTGGTTGAGGTGGCATTGATCGCAGATGGCACAGGCCCGCATCGCTGGAGTGAGCACGAAGTTTTTGTGGTTGCTCCTACAATATGGCTTCTGAGGACGGGCGGAGGGCGAGGGGTCAACAGCGTGGGAGGTGGACACGCGTGACTTGCGCGCGTGGTGTGGGCCACAGTAGTCGTTGCATTGCCGGGGATTGGCGATGTCGAAGGGCACCGGTTTGTTGCAGCCGGGCAGGGCGCAGCGTTGTGTTCCGCCGTGCTCCGCGAGGAGGCGCGCCACTGCCGCCAACTGCTGGAGAAAGGTGTCGGCGTGATTGGGCCGTGGAGCGGTCACGACCGACGTGGGCCGCCGGTCAGGCGTAGGGCGTGGTGGGTCGCCGGTAAGCTGCGTGGGCAGGGGGGGGGCATTTCCGTGCAGGGCGTGTTGCAGCTTGTTCCAGGCAGTGTGGGGCATGTGCCAGACGTCCTAGAAGAAACGGACGGGGGCTGTAGCTGGCCGGGAGTAGGTGGAGCGTGCGTCCACGCGGCTTGCTGCCGATGGGCGTGGGGATTGCTGAGGCGATGGAGGAGGGGTCGGCGGGGGAGGGCCACGGGAGGCCCGCGTGTGGGCGTAGGCGTGCGTGCGGCCGCAGAAAATGCTGAAGTCGACGGGCTTACGGTTGCATCCGGGGTGGACGCACGCATTGGTGCCAGCGGGGGCGATGGGTTGGTCCTGTGAGAAGCAGACTTCGCCGCGGTCCCTGGCGAGCAGCGCGTGATTGTAATCGTAGCAACAATAATCGTGGACGATGCTGGTAGCAGCGACGATGAGCACTGGCAAGGAGGAGTCGGCAAGGCTGCACAGCGGTGTATTCGAGAGGGCGGCGTACAGTATTTGGTGGCGGTTGCTGCAGCAGAGCGCCAGGTGGCCAGGGCGAGCGTCGATGAAGGCAGGATTTTGGCACGACGGTATGGCGCATACGAGAACAGCTGGCACAGAGGTTGACTGGCTGGCGGCAGTCGGCGTTGCTGGCTGGGTCGGGTCCGGTGGAGAACGCGTGGTATGGAGCAGAGTGAGATGAAATTGCTGATGGACGGTGCCGCAGTAGGCAGCCATGTAGCCCGGGCGATTGTCGGCGTAAGCGAGACGGTTGCATGAGGGGAGAGCGCATCTGAGCGGCGCCGGCGGTGTGTCCGGTAGAGCAGTCGCTGGCTGCGCCGGTGGCGTCGGGGCGGTGTGGGCGTAGGCGTGAGCGCGGCCACAGAACAGGCGTAACATGCTGCTTTGGACTGGTTCATGGTCGCATCCGGCGTAGGCGCATACCTCTGCGCCCGCGACAGCAGCGGGGCGGTCCTGCGAGAACCATGACTCCGCCGTGTGGCCGCGAGGCGCGCGTGCGTGATGCCACAGTATTCGTGGACTATGGTGGCTTGCTCGTCAATGTGGATTGGCCGTGTGTACTCGGCTAAGGCGCAAACGGGCGTTTGTTGGAGCGCGGTGTGCAATAACTGGTGGCGCCGGCTGCAGCAGACGGCCAGGGCGTCGGGGCGCTCGTCGACGTAGGCGGGCCTGTTGCACGATTGGATTGCGCAGAGGCGCCGGTGGGACGGCGGTGACGAGGGCGGTGATGGTGGCGCAGAAGATGGGCGAGCGGGCGAAGGCGAAGGCGATGCGGATGGGGGCGCGCAGAGGCGCCGGGGGCAAGGCGGTGACGGGAGCGGTGACGGTGGCGCAGAGCATGGGCGAACGGGAGATGGCGAGGCGGATGGGGGCGGGGAGGGAAGGGCGATTGGCGTGGGCGCCGGGCTGCCGTGAGGGGCTGGAGCGTCGTCATCGGGCGGAATGGGATCAGCCGTGACGATTTCTGGCGCTGGCGCGGGCTCCGTTGAGGCGGGACAAGCGCGGCGGGTGGGGGACGGCGAAGACGTAGGGCAGTGGGCAGGGCCCAGCGTGGAGCAGGCGGGCACGCCGCCGCAGAGCGGTGGTGTCGAGTCCGCACTTCGTTGAGGCTCCACGGGGGGAGTGGCGGGAATGAACAGGCAGAGGAGACGCATGGCGAGGGACGCCAGAGAGCCGCCGAGCGCGCAGACGGGAGAGACAGGGGTGGCCGGCGCAACGTGTGGGGCTTGGGCGAGGTTTCTTTCGGCGAACATAGAGTAGGTTGGGCCAGATAGAAGAGTGGTGGACGCCCGTCTCGCGGAGAGCGCGGGCTTGGAGTAGCTCGGCCGCGGGGCCCAGAAGTCGCTCGAAGCGTCGGCGCCGCCCATCTCGTGTGGCGACGTCCATCCGTTCTCGGTGGGCTTGATGCCAAAGCGGAGGGCGGAGAGCGCTGGCGCGGGGGCGCGTGCGGGAGCGAAGCGTCAAGTCGCTGGCGCGGGGGCGCGTGCGGGAGCGAAGCGTCAAGTGGTGAGCGCCGGGGCGGGCTTATCGTTTGCCGGCATCGGGACGGGCGGCGGTTGGGCCGCTTCGGTGGTAGGTATGGCGGCGGGTCGCGGCGCGCGCACCTTGGGAGGGTCCGCGGTGCCGGCGCCGGCCGCGGTGGCCAGGGCGCGTAGTGGCTCGGGCGGTGGGCGGTTGGGGCAGTCGCGGTCTAGATGGCGCTCGTTGCAGTTGGAGCAGTTGCGCATGGCCGGCGTGAGCACGAAGTCTCTGTAGTTGGCCAACGCGTTCTTGGGCCAGGGCTTGGCTGCGTGGCGTGGCGGCGCAGGTTGCTCGGGTGCTGCGGCAAGGGCTCGCACCGGTGTCCCCGCCGGGGCGGGGGCGGGAGGGGCTTGTAGCTGGGCTTTGAGAGATGCGATCTGCTTGATGAGCTTGTCTATTTCCGAGGGAGTCGCCTTTTTCTCGAGGCTAGCGGAAGAGAGGCGGAGGGCCTCCGCGGTGGTGACCTCACGCGCGGCCTTGTCCTTGACGCGCAGGGCGCTGTGGATGTCGTGACAGAGGTAGTCGAGGAGCTGTTTAGCGGAGCAAGAGGCCTCCTCGTCGTCCGAGCTGAGGTCGCAGTCGCCCGTCCGTGACTTATGGTTGGACTTGTAGATCTTCATTTGCTGCGTGATGTCGGACCTGTGCTTGTCCGGGAAGAGCGCCACAAACTCGGTGAGGGTGTGGTGGAGGTCGGCGGACTCGGTGGCGTGCGGCACACGGCTGGCGATCTCCTTGAAGTCGCGAAGCCACTCCTTGAAGGTGTGGGCGCTGTTGGGAGATGCGATCGGGAAGGTCTTCCCGAGGAGTTGCAGGTGAGCGAAGTTGTTGCAGGTGAGGATGGCTTGGCTGCTGTGCATGTTGTTGCGGATGTGAGCCTCGATGAGGACGAGCATAGCGATGCCGTTGCCGTTGGCCGCCTCGTAGAGCTTGTCGCCGAGCGACTGGTTGAGGATGAGGGCGTGTAGGGCGAGGCCGAGGTCTTGTTGGACGCGTTGAAGAATCCAGGCGGCGATCCTGTATGGAGAGCTCGTGGGTAGGACGGGCGCCGCCGAAGGGCGGCTTGCGGACGCGTCGCCGGCTAAGGGCGCCATGTCGGCTTCGTCGAAGTCGCGGCCGGAGGCGTCGGCGTTGAGATCGGTGGTGGTGTATGATGGTGCGCTGGACATTGGCGAAGAGCTCCCTGTCGGCGCCACCGGCGTGCGGTGGGCGGGGAGCTTGGCGGCCGCTGGGATCGCGTTCCTGTGCTCGCTGACGAGGCTGGGTAGGAAGACGATGCGGCCCGCCACGCGCTTGGTTGGTGTCCTTTGGTTGTGCAATGCTTCGTCGATGAGCGCATCCCTGGTCGAGCTGGCGTACATGGTGACGCCGGACGCGATGACCATGCCCTCCGACTCGAGGAAGGCGGAGAGCACGGGGTCCAGCTTGCACAGGGTGCAGATGCGCATGAAGAACTCGATGAAGGATTGGGGTGACCCGTCGATTGGGTGCTTGGCATCATGCAGTATGTTCCACTTGATTGCGGTCACTGCTTTCGATGCGGAGCGCTCCGCGGCATGGTCGAGTAAGTCGGCCATTGCGGAAGCGATGGTGACGCTGATGAGCGTACAGCTCTTGTAAAAACGTTGGACGTCTGCTCTAAGCAGACGGCCGATTCTGGAATGTAAGAGAATTATTACGAATAATGTTCTGAGGCCAACCACGAAACGACAATCAAGATTCATCAAGGACTGTCCTCGCAATGAATCTCGGCACAAAACACACAACATACAAAAGGGCGGGCGCTCGCAATGTGTTGAACGGGATGTGCAAGTCGTTCGAAGAAATGTGGCCGAAGACCGGCCTTAGGAACGTCGGCGGGCATCCTCCCCGCAGGGGGTACTAACTAACTACTGCAGGCAAATACGGTAGTAGGTACATCTATCTTGGACAACTACACTCTGTCCTAGATGCAAATCTGGGTATTTGAACACATAGTTTTTAGCATTTGGGCCCGCCCGCTCCGTGGGCTAGCAGCCAGCAGCAGCACCAGTACCATTACCAGTACTGTAATCAATCGGGTCAACTCGAAATAGTTCAAATATCAAAAAAAAGGAGAGCTATGCTATATTGTACTGTAGCATCTGATGGAGGCTATATAGCATTGTAGCATGCTATATAGTATGCTACAGAACAACCAATGTAACCAAGGATAAAATCATCATCATCGTTAGAGTGAGAGTGAGTATAGTGAGTTACGAGTAGCTCTAGCTAGAGCTACAAGGAAGGTAGGGGACGGGGGACGCACCGCAAGGGGACTGGTAGTTGGTAGTGTAGTGGTACATATGATATACACAGTATATGATATATATAATAATAATATGTATATAATATATGCATATATTATAATATATTATAATATAATAATGCTGCTATGCTTATCGGTATTGGTATGTATATCGGTATCGGTATCAAAGTATCAATCTCAATCATGGGGATAATAAGTAAGCTCCGCCTTCGCACCCCCGCTCATGCACGGCGTCTGGCGTTGGCGTAACACGGACGGAGCCATTTATTCTTCTTTCTTCAACGCCTCCCGCCTCCCGGCTTCCGGTTCCGGCTCCCAGCCCAGGCCGTAAGCTTTGCCTTTGCGTTTGCGTGCCTGGGGCCCAGGCACCAGGCACGCAAACGCAAAGGCAAAGCTTACAACCCCATCTCCTCCCCGCCGCGGCCCCCCGGCCACGGGCCCAGGCTGACCATGACCATGACGAGCTCCAACGTACTATGTATATAATGTATAATGTACGTACATATATGTGTTTAGATATGTCATTACAAAAAATCGTCTGAAACCCAACGCGTCATTTCTCAATGATGCGGTTTCTTATAATGCCCGACAAAGACTGTACCGGTGGAGGGTGCCACGTCCGCATCGATACTGGAGTGGGGGGCGTATAACGCCTCTGGGTCTGGGTCTGGGTAAATTTGAAAGCTAGTATATTATATAATTTGTGTTGTTGTATTTGTGATTGTGAGTGGAATAGAAGAGTCGCGAGCGTCGTGGCAAAGGCACGACAAACGACAACGGAGAAGCCCCGCGCATAGCGCGGTAGTCCTGCGCTGAGTGGGCTCTGCTGCCGCGCTTAGCGCGGCAGCCCCGCAGGCGGGCCCTGCTAGTTAAAGTTTATAGTTATAGTTAAAAGAAAAAAGCAAATGCGCGCGCACAATCAAAAAGCTCGTGTGGCGCGCGTGACGCAGCACCAGCTTGAAGTTTGAAGGCTTGGAGGTCTTGGGAGGACAACTACGCTACCTGCCACCAGAACTGCTGCTACTATCCGAGGACGCCCTGCGTCGGCGCTTGGCCATCTTGGCTGCCTTCCTCTCCGACTTTGCCTCCTTGCGTTCGCGCTTTCGCCGCTTGCGTTCCGAGCGGCCGGTGCCCTCGCTGCACGGCCTCGCGCCCTCAGCGACGGCTGCGCCGTCTGCCCCGAGGCTGTCCCGTTCCACCCTCGCCGCGTCCTCCGAGGCGGCGCGCAGCTTCCTCTGCCTCGCCGCCTCGCGCGCCTCTCGTAGGAGGTCGGGGGTGATGGTGGGGTTGCGCGGCGAAGTGCCGGGGAGCGAGGCCACCGCGCCCTCGCTCGTCGCCCGGCGCTCAGAGGCCCCGCCGCCCCCACGCCGCGCAGGCCAGCGCCCAGCATCGAGCTCCCCCGCCTGCTGCAGCCGCCGTGCGGCCCACATCTCGTCGCACTCAGCTACCTTGTTGCTCGCCAGCACCTGCCGCATCACCCTGCTTGCCGCTGCGCTGTCAACGCTAGGCTTCGCAGAGGCCGCGCCCGGCACCTCGGCCATGTCGGCAGCCGTGAGCCATAGCCCGCTTCGCGAACAGGTTTGTTTGCCACTAATCTTCATTGGTTCAATTCACAGACATAAATTCACAGACTATTTATAATACAACACGTAGCAGAGAGAAACTGATTTAGAGGGTAACCGTGTAACCGTTGATGCCGCTGCCCCGACCTTGGGTAACGGCATCCCAAGGGGTTATATAAACTGCTACGGAGTAATTTATATAACCCTTGGCCTTCCTTTGTATAAGTGCCCCTTCTGCGAGCTGTTCTTTGGGATATTCACAGACCACTGAACACCTCGTGAACGCCGAATTTGTCGCAGCGTACCGTAGCAACGACCAGTATGATGGACCCCTCGACTGAATTCGGCAGCCTGATGCAGGTGCGTCGCCGCAACGTGGAGCCGCACCCAGCAGCCGGCCCGCACCTCACCGTGCGTACGCACTTGACAGCAAGCCATGAAGCTCAAGGGCGCCCAGATGGAGCAGCAGCGCCGCTGCTTCGACTCGTGGCCCGCCTTCTACCAGCACACGCTCTTCATGCGCGGCCCGGTCCTCGAGCTGCGCGGGCTGCCGCTCGCTGAGCGGCTGGCGCAGGCGATGGCGCTCAAGGACTGCGGCAACGAGCGCTTCAAGGCGCGGGCGTTGAGCGAAGCCATCCATCTGTACGAGCAGGCGGCCGGCGTCTTTCGGTACGCCACGAACACGGACCCCGATTGGAAGAGCAAGGGCCTGCGCGACGAGACGATCGCGGAGGTGGACGAGCGCGGCGAGCCGGGCACCGAGCTGCACGCGCAGGTCGTGGCCTTTCTGGTGTCTTGCTACAGCAACCTCGCCGCCGCCTACCTAGGCCGCGCGGCGCTGCCGCGGAGCCCCGCCGCGGTGGACGCCTCGCTCTCGGGGACCACCCCGAGCGCCGACTATGCGCTCTGCATCGCCGCGTGCACCACGGTGCTCTCGCTCGACCCCTCGTGCACAAAGGCGCTCTACCGCCGGGCGCGCGCGCGGGTCGAGCCGCTCTCGGCGCGCGAGGGCGCGGTGGACGCGGCGATCCGCGACCTGAGCGAGGCGGCGCTCGGTGCCCCTGACGACCGCGCCGTGCGCGAGCTGCTCGGCAGGTGCCCACTGCCACGGGCTCCCCGCCTTTGCAGCGCACACCATCAGCTGACTCGCCCCTCCCCTCCCCGCAGGTTAAGGAGAGACAAGGCGAGCAAGCGCGAGGCGGAGGCCAGCACGTTCGCAGGCATGTTCAACCGCGGCCAGATCTACGACGACGACGCTCTCGCGAGCGACGGCGCCGCCAGCGCGGGCGCCGGCGCAGAGGCGGAGCGGCGCGTGGCGGCAGCCCAGGCGGACGTCGACATGGCAGAGGAGCTGCTCCGCGCCCTCCGCTCGCGGGGGCAGCGCGACGATGCGGAGGTGCTGCAGGCGCAGCTGACGGAGCGCCGGCGCCAGCTGGCTGGATACCGGAGGGCGGCGGGGCAGACGCGCGCCGAGGCGCCCATCGACTTCCGAAACCCGACGTCTGCACAGCGCGCCGGGGCGCGCCAACGAGGTGTGCCCGCACTCCTCTCGGGCGGAAGAGCGCAAAGTGCGCATGGGCGGGGCACCAGCGCGCGCCGCCCTCCGGGCCCCAGCAGCCGCCCCGCCCTGCCAGGTGTGGACCTCGACGACCCCCTCGTGTTGGAGGAGCTCGAGCGGCTGCAGCACGAGATGCCGCACCGCGGCTCGGACCCCGCCGAGCGCAGGCGGCGCGCCGCCGCCGCCGGCTCTTCCGGCCGGCCCGTGCGCCACTGCTCGGCGCGCCCGCCGCCGCCTGACGTACGGCTGATTCCCCTCTCTGAGATCCGGCGGCGCCTCGACCACCTGGGCGTCGACACAGCGCGCGTGGCGCACCACGACCGGCCCGCGCTCGAGGCGCTGCTCCTCTCACAGTACCGCGGCGCGCAGTACAACGGCAACCCCGGGCGGCGGGCGGACCGGCGGGGCGACGAGAGCGACGAGCGGTCCGACGACTGTGGCTCCGGCGAGGAGGACGGCGAGGAGGAGAGCGCGGGCGGGCTGAGGGCGGCCCTCGGCGACTACTGCACTGTCAGCTGAGGCGGGGTTTGTGTGTAGGCGTGGGTTTATTGTGTAGTGTTACTGTCGTTAGTTATAGTTGTAAGTCAGCGATTGTTTCTCAAATGAACTGTGTATAAACAAACCTGTCTCCATGAACAGCCCCCTGTGCATGTTGACTCATCTCGTTCCAAAGAGTTTGGCCTCGGCGGCGGGCACCTGTTCACGAACAGCTCACTACGAGCGGCCGCGGCGTTGATGTTGATTGACCGGGAAAACTGACCGGGCTCCAAGTAGCAAGCAAGAGGGCGGTCGGTCCTGGACAGGGTTACATATCTATACAGTTTATATTTCATATCACGTGATGCGGACGGCCTGAGTCGGTGCTGCTGCTGCGTGGTGGGCGGACACGAATCACGAACACGGCGGGAAGGGGAAGGATATAGTTGGAGTTGGTGTTTTTTTGCTAGAACCACCGGCCTCCGGCCTGAATGAAGGTCGCCCCCCCCTACCTGCGCATACTCATACTCGTACACATACATAATAATAGTAAATAATACAGTAATACATACGTACACACACACATAGGAACAGACAGGGGGATGAAATTGCTGAAATAACAAATAACTGTAACTGTTTCATTATTTGCTATAAAATTAAAATATAAGTAGAGCTATATGATACTATATATATGAGTGATATATAATATATGAGTGTAGTTACAACTTACTTATATACTGATACTGATTGCTACTATATAATATATATATAAATAAAAAATGTGAAACCCTAGAGCTAGAGAGTAAGTAGTTGATGTTGATAAGTTTACCCCTACGAAACACATAGACTAACACCCGCTCCCCATCACAACATAGTTGCACATCAATCTTGTTGCCTGGCGTCATGAACGTGTTCATGTAAAACAATCAACAGGTCACACACACACACACGAAGGACACGTGTGTTCATGGTCTGTTCATGTGAATTGAGAATTGTTTTGCGAGTCGCTCCGACTTCGTGCCGGCTTCTTTAGCCTTGGCTGCCGGCGGTTGCCCGACCTCGAGAGAAGTTCTCGAGGGCCAACACAAAAGGACGAAGGCGAGCGCTTCTAAAGCGCCATGCGCGCAGCTGCAGCTGCGGCCGGCATAGCTGCGGCGATTGCGGTTAAAGAGGTGGGAGAGTGGGCGCTCGCAGCGCCGGGGGCGATGGACCAACGCAGTCTCCGCTGGATCGCCATCCTGACAGCGGCAGCGTGCCTGCCGGGTGCAATGCGCGGTGACCGCCCCAGTTTGGGCGCCGCCGCTTGTTCAATTGGAGCGCTGGCGGTAATCATGACGATAGCGTAGATGTGGAGTGAGTAAAGCCGTAGGACCGATGCCTGTTGTCGCTGTCGGGAGGCGAGCTTTGGCTCTGATATTACACACAATCAATCTAAGGGTGTGTGTGTATGCTTTGCGTGCGAGTAGTGCAAAACGATGCACCCTCCCTGGGTTCTGCCTTCTGCCCACCGTGACGGCGGCCTTCCTTCTCGGCGCTGGTGGAATTGTCTGGGTCAGTGCTCAGCTTGTGTAGGTAGAGCTACTCGTACACGCAGCGTGCAGCGTGAGGTTCTCGCAACCTTCCCTCTCGGCGCCGGTGTACTGGTGTAATCGTTCGTGTGCTCAGCTTGCGTACTCGCGCACACGGAGCACGGAGCGTTGAGTTAAGAGATGTTGAGCTCTACTATAGCTATTATTATAGCTGTTTTCATTACACAGATCTGATCATTTACCACAAAATATACCATATACCCCTACAGTAACTGTCTTATACGTTTATATATATATTATAATTATATTAATATTAAAAATATTATATATATATATATATATATATATATATATATATATATATATATAAATATTATAAATTATTATATATATATA